>ORMF011236888.1_pt1 | contig 17417 bp, 10 predicted proteins | sample 1779871 | NCBI WGS metagenome assembly ORMF01 (sample SAMEA104232316, study PRJEB22302) | groundwater metagenome | biome: forest; feature: aquifer; material: groundwater | place: USA | collected 2011-08-07 | depth 5.4 m
CCCAGCGAAGTCATGGCCGCGACCGCTTCCTTCCATCCTTTTTCGCTTCTCCGCTGCCGGTGAAAGAAGTTCTTGCCGTGGCACCCGGAGCATACTCGCAGAAATATGTCGCGATCCGGCCCCGGAGGATATAGCGTATCGAAATCGACCAACTCGGGGCCGTCCGTCCGGAGCGGCTTGGCCTTCAAGTCGATGCTGACCGTCTTGCTTTCTCCTGGCTTTAATTCCACCTGTTCCAGGGGGGATTGAAATGCATCTTCGAGGACCCGCACTTCAAAGCTGCTCGCCGGCAGGTTCGGAACCCGGTAGCGTCCCGCCCTGGTAAAAACCGTATAGGTAATGCGATGCACCGTGTCGCGGACCTTCACGCGAAAACCCCGGACCACTCCATGGTCCGCCGCGACGGTTCCCGAAATCGTGCCCGCAACGGCGGCATTCTGAGCCATCCCTGGTCTGGCCGATCCAAACAGAAGCGCCACCATGACAAGTGACGTAAAAGGAGCCGAGAATGCAATCCTGACTGCCCGACGATCATGAGGTCGCCTGCCTTCCAACGAAGATCTCTTACCGGCTCGCCTTCGCGCTGGAGTTTCGATTGCATTTCTCCCTTGAAGCATAGGTACACAACTTCCCAGAGGTGCCGATGGTCCGGCGAGGTTCCTTCCATCGCAGTCATTTCTCGGACTTCCATTTCCAGCAGGCGATTGCTCGCCATATCCTCCTCCGGGCCAATTGTGATTCCGTCCTCCAGATTGCGCGGGGATTTCGGGTTGTCCGCATCGGCGATTTGGCGCTTCATCGCCCGATTTGCAACGTCAGGAAGAAGATTCCCAACCTTCATGCGCACCGTTTCGGAGCCAGAAGTTGCTCCGGGAACGTACACCGGGTCCTTCACCTTCAGGGACTTCGTCCAGCGATCCGCAAACGGGAAGTCCACGGAGGTAGCGAAAGCAGGCTCGGGAACCAGGCTTCGGAGCAAAGGCGTAGTGGTCACCGACAGGAAGCGCGCCGGCGCATCCGGCGATGCGTTGACATGTTGGTGCCAGACGTTCATCGTGGGCGAAAGCAAATCCCCCTCTTTCCAATCGAACCTTTCTTTCTTGGCGCCATTGGCAACCCACATTTCGGTATAGCCCTTGCCGGAAATCACGAAAATCGCTTCTTCCGCCAAATGTTTATGGGGCTCCAGCTTTCCCCCAGCCGGAATTTCAACGATCGTGGCATCCACCTGATGGAGACGTCCTTCGCCGATGCGGGCAATAGCCGCCCCGTAGGCTTTGTCGAGTTTGACCGGGTGGTCCTTCATGTGGATTACGTCCGCGGAGTTTTGTGCTTGTACGGGTATGCAGCCCCCCCATAGTACGAATGCGAGACTTGCCGCATAGGCGAGCCATATTACAGATCCAGTCCGTTTCATTGCCGATTCCTCCTCACTCCTAGAAAAGAATTTTCAATCCAAACTGAATCTGCCGGGAAGCCCCCGAAGTGCTGGTGATCTGCCCAACGTTTCCCAAGGGATTTTCCACGTCGTTTACGGCTGCAAACACGGTCCGGTTGGGCTCCGCAAAGTTTGCCCGGTTCAGGATATTGAAGATCTCCGCCCGGAATTCCAACTTGCCTCCCTCTCCCAAAAATCGCAATGCGGTATCCTTCACTAAAGAGAAATCCACGTTGGCAAAGCCAGGGCCAAGCAGTATGTTCCGGCCGGCAGTCCCCAAGAATCCCACAGTGGGAATCGCGAACGCACACGGGTCAAAGTACAAACTCGTTCCGCCCAGCTTCTGGCCGGCCGCGACTCCGCGGCAGCCTGCGGTGGTGCCTTGAACAATGTTGCCGTTACTTCGTCCCGTGACCAAATCCGGCCGGTCGATTCCACTGCCTCCGTTGTTGACGCCGGAGCGCGATCGGTTGGTATTGAGTGCGGGAGTAAGGGGGTAGCCGCTCTGGAGCGACAGAATGCCACTGACCCACCAGCCGTTCAGAAGCTTCCCCTGGATTCCATCCAGGCCCAGCCCTGGGAAATGATAGATTGCGTTGAATCTCCAATTTTGAGCCACATCAAACGCCGCCAGACCCCGGTCCACGCTGCGGTGAGTGGGGTCGGCGCCGAAAGATGCGGAGGCCGTGTTGTCCACATTCTGCGTGCCCTGCGTTTCATCGATGGTCTTCGACCAGGTGTAGGAACTCTGAAATTGCAATCCGTGGCTCAGGCGTTTGGAAAGCCCAACCTGGAGGGAGTTATAAAAGGAATTCCCATCCATTGTCTTCAGCTCGATACTGCTGTTCCAGTTCGGATTTGTTCGCGGTGGATTGTTGGGCCAAAATTGGCGGCCGTCGGCAAGTACCAGGGGAACAGTCGGGTTTCCATCTTTGATTCGCAGGATGTTAATTCCCCGCGATCCTCCATAGGCTACCGTGACAACCATATTCCCGGGCAACTGCCTTTCCAGAGCGAGGTTGTATTGAAGCATATGAGGCTGTTGCGCATGATAGTCTAACGTGCGGAGCGCTTTCCCGGCCGCTTCGGGTGGGATGAACAGGGGCAGAGTAGTCAGATTGACGAGGTTTGGAAACAACGCTCGGGAGACATTGCTGAGACCGGAGAAGGGAGGCGTGGATTGCGCACCCGCGCTCAGAGCATCCGCCAGAACGGCAATATCATAGAGCAACCCGAACCCGCCCCGCACCGCCGTCTGACCGTTTCCCATTACGTCCCAGGCAAAACCAATCCGTGGGCCGAAATTCTTCAGTGAATTGTTCTCAGCCGGTGGACCCAGCGTGGTGTTGGCATCGTGCTGCATGTCGCGCAGAGCAGCCCCGAGCCCATTGGTTTCCTGGAGCTGCGTATTGAATTCATAACGGAGTCCAAGGTTTAAGTTCAGGTTAGACCGCACACGAAAGTCGTCCTGCACGTAAAACCCAAACGTGGTGAAATGGTACGTCCGGCTTTGGATCGCTCCCGGCGTGGCTGTTTGATAACTGGTCGCCTGGCCCAACAGGAAATTGGTCGGATTGGCAAAGCTAATGGTGCCAACCGAGGCGAGGTTCAGCGTATATTGCTGAAACCGGTTGATCAATGTGCCAAACTTCAAGGAGTGCCGGCCCCGCGTGTAGAACAAGTCTTCGCTCTCGGAGAAAATATTTTGTTTCTTCCCGTTGGGATCGCTTCCGCCGCTGAGGCCGGTCACGCCCCCAATCGAGATCGCTCCCATTTCCTTGCCTGGCACAAAGGTGTATTGGGGACCGATAATTCCCGTCGGATTATCCAGGTACGCCGCCGTTCGGCTATAGGAGAACCGGAAGGTGTTCAGCAGCGAAGGAGTAAATACGTGGTTTTCCGACAACGTGGCGAATTGCGAGCGATTGTGCCGCTGCGTTTCGCGATCCGGGTAGCTTCCGGGATTGACTTGGTCGGCATCATCCACGGTATATCGCGCGAATGCCGTGTCGGCGGATGAGATGGTTTGATCCACGCGCATCTGGCCGTAGTGTTCGGTGGTCGGCTGGCTGAAGGGAAACGTAAACCGGTTTCCGGGCAGATTGGGACTGGGGAAGAATGCCAGCCACGGTTTCACGATGGGTGCGATCACCGGAACGCCTCCCACGGCCCCTTCGACTTTCAGCGCCGGATCGAAAGTGTTGCTGATTTGCGTGGTGCCTTTGCGCTCCCGGACAGTTTCATAAACGCCGAAGAAAAAGGTCCGGTCCTTCTTCAATGGCCCTCCAATGGAACCTCCGAAGTTGTTTCGCTTGAAGGGTGGGAGGCGGCGGCGGCTGGCAACGGTCGTATAGTCGAAAAAATTCCTGGCATCCAAAGCGCTGTTGCGCAGGTATTCAAACAGGGAGCCATGGAATGTGTTCGTCCCTCCCTTGCTCACGATCACCATCTGGCTTCCCATATTCATTCCGTATTCGGCGCTGAACGAACTGGTAACCACGCGGTATTCCCGGATACCCTCCACGCCCAGGGTGGTGCCGCTAATCGAGGCCGACGAGGCTCCATTCGAATTCCGCATAATGGCTCCATCCAGCAGCAAATTGTTCGATCGCAACGGCGCTCCATTGCTGCTATAGAGGACGCCAACCAGGTTGTTGCCTTGATTCGCGTTCTTATGCTGCACGACACCGGTTTGGAGCAGCGTCAGATCGATGTAATTGCGGCCGTTCAGGGGCAGCTCGGCTACTTTCTGTTCGTCGACCAGTCCCCCCAGGGAACCGCTGGTCGTGTTTACCAGAGGAGCTTCCGCCGTTACCGCCACCGTCTGCTCGACCGCTCCCACCTCCAGGGAGAAATTGATCACCGCCTCCTGTGAAATCGAGAGCGTCAGTCCGCTTCTCACTGCCGTTTGAAAGCCGGGATGCTCGGCCCGGACTTCGTATGTTCCGACTGGCAACGCCGAAAACCTATACGAACCGTCCGACTCACTCGTCCCGGTCCGAGTCTGACCCGTGTTCACGTTGCGAGCCGTCAGTTCCACGCCAGGGACGACGGCGCCACTGGAGTCTCTTACGACACCCAGAATCGTTGCCGTCGGCATTTGCGCGAAAGTAATCGAACCGCTCAGAAGCAGCAGAATGCACCCGACACGCCAGATCCTCTTAAGATTGGCGGTTCCAAAGGATTTTTTCCCGCACATGACATTCTCCCTTCAATCGTCGCACGATCTAATTTTGGCGATTGACACCCAGTTTCTCCGAGAACCATCGCACGATCATTCCTTCCAATTCCGGTTTTGTCTTCAGCATCTCCGATCCGCGTCCAGCATCGTCGTAGATCAGAAGCTGAGTGTTTTTGTTTTTCGAGATTGCCTGTGCCGCTTTCGAATTATCGGCCAGGTAGGGATAATCCGGAGGTTTCCTGGAGGTATTCAGGTCTTCGGTGCTGGCAATGAAGAACACGGGTATGTCCATGGTTGTGACGAATTGTTTGACGGGGTCCGTAAAATTTTCCAGGGTGAGGCAGACGATCGTCTTGATCCGGGCATCTCCGAGAGCGGCTTTGAATACGGGTTGATTGCCAGCAGTGGCTCCGACAATGCCGATTCGATTGGAGTCCACGGATTTTTGTGACGCCAGAAAATTGATCGCCGCTTTCATATCGTTTTGGTCGTTCGCCGTGCCTGCGGGAGGCATGGTTTGGTTCAGATCCATGTTTCTACCCCGCCGGTCATACGTGACCGTTGCGATTCCCTTCTTCACCAGCGCCTTAATCAACGGCTCGTACGTGTCCATGTCATGGTTCGCGCCATGGGAAAAAGCCACGGCTGGAAACTTCTGGCCGTCAGCCAAACCATCCGGCATACGCAGGCGTCCGTGCAAAGTCCAACCGTCCTCGGTATTCAAGGATATCGGCGTCTCGATACCGACGGCCTTCACGTTATCCGCCAGCCATTGCATCATATTGTCCGCTAAACCCTCGGTACGGCTAAACACCGAAGTGCCATGGCCGCTGTGAGCTTGAATGAATTTGCTGTCCTTGTTTTTGGAGAGGGAGTGGGCCTCGGCCATTGCCAAGAAGCCTTCCTTATCATCTCCGCCAGCCACGGTCATGATGGGAACGTCGTTTCGGGATTTGATGTAGCTCCGCGCGCGATCGTTTAGGTTTCCTGAAATCAAGGCCAAAGCTTGTACGGATGGGTTGCGGGCAGCCTCTGCCAACGCAGGACTCGATCCGACGCCGGCCGCCATAATGCCAATTCGTCTTGGATCAACCGTCTTCTGGGAGGAGAGAAATTTGATCGCGCCTCGAACGTCCAGTTGTAAATTGTCGATTTCTTCCTGGGAGAATAACTCGAAAAGCTTCCCGTTGACACTCTTCCCGTTTCCCCGATAGTCGACCGTGAGCGCGGCCATGCCGTACTTTTCCGACAGAACCCGGCCGTATTGTTCGAGGGTTGTCCGCACAACCCATCCCGGCTCCGCGAACAAAATGACTCCAGCCGCCGGCTGGCTGGTCTTGGCGGGAAGATAAAGAGTCCCGTATATCGTCATGCCATCTTCCGTCTGATACGTCACGACGTTTAGGGGGCGAGATCCTTGGGCGTGAACTTCGCCCGCCGAACTTATCAGCATGGCGATCAGCAGGAATAACGTGGTGAAAGCAGCCTTTCTCGGACGCAATAAATTCATTTCGTAGCCTCCTTACCGTGGTCACTAAAAGACTATTCGTAAACTGAATTGTAACTGCCGGCTCGTGGTTGTTGTGGTGGTTATCAGCCCCGAGCCCGCGACGTAGCGCCGGTTTGCGACATTGAGAACACTCCTGCTGGGGCTACCGAAGTTCGCATGATTGAATATGTTGAAGAAGTCGGCCCGGAATTCCAGCCTACTCGCTTCCCGAATCCGCAGCGGTATGCTCTTCTGAAGGCTGAAGTCCAGATTGAACAGGCCAGGACCGATCATGATATTGCGCCCGGAATTTCCGTAGAACCCCGGAGGGGCCAACTGAAACGCGCATGGATCAAAATAGAGATCCGGCGTGCCTAGCTTCTGCCCGGCTGGAATACTGACCACCCCGCCCGGTCCCGTGCATCCAGCGGTTGTACCGCTTGTGATATTGCTATTGTTACGCCCCAGGATCAAATCCGGTCTCTGAACTCCATTCGACCGATTCAGGTCGGGAGCGTTTCCCGTTCCAGCCTCCTGGGCGCTAAACGGTATACCGGAAGCTGCCGAGAAGATCGTAGAGAGTTGCCAATTTCCGAATACCCCGTTTACGATACCGGACCCGTGCGGGGACGGGACCGCGTAGATACCGTTGACACTCAAGTTCTGGCCAACATGCAGTGCGGAAAGACCCCGGTCTGCCTTCGTATTATACGGTTGCGAACTGCCGCCTTCCTGGTAGTCCGTCGATACGAAGCCGCTCGTGCTGTCATCCATGGTCTTGGACCAACTGTAGGAAGTTTGGAATTGGAAGCCATGGCTGAATCGTTTTTTAATCTCCACATGCAGTCCATTATAGAAGGACTGCGCATCGGAGTAATTGATCGCGCAGCGGCCCATATTAGGGTTGGGGCGCCGTGTACTCGCTGTTACAAATGCCCGTCCATTTACGACGATAGGAGGTATTGTGTTGCAGGAGTCGAGGCGCCAGAGGTGGATGCCTCTCCCGCCAACATACCCGATGCCAGCAAACAAGCCTCCCGGAAGTTCCCTCTCGACGTTCAGGTTGAACTTCACTTCATAGGGAGATTTGAGGTTCCAATCGGGAAGCTGCATGAACGAATTTGGTGTCAGCTGAGTGGTGAGGAGGGATGGTCCCACCCTGGCGATGTCGGATACCACCGTACTTAGATTTCCCTGGGGGACCTGGAGCTGCCCGAAAAAGGGTGGGTTCCGGAAGCTCTGTGTGCGATAGTGAGGACCCGTAACCGGCTCGAAGAACAATCCAAATCCACCCCGGACAGAAGTCTTGCCATCCCCGTTGACATCCCAGGCAAAGCCCATTCTGGGCGAGAAATTTTTCTTCGAGAAGTTCCTGAACAACGGGATATCGGTTTGATATTGGGTCGCAGTCCGCCAATCCCGGATGGCTACCAGGCGGCCCCACTTTTCCGTTGGCACAGTGAATGGATCGTATCGAACCCCCAAGTTGACGATCAACCTACGCTTCACCTTCCAGTCGTCCTGGACGTAAACACCAAAATATTTCTGTCGCAGGGTTCGGAGCGCGCTGCTTCCTGGTACTCCGACCGTCAATGCCTGCATGGTGTTGTCCACGAGAAAGTCCTGCAGGGAAGCCCAACTGAAGGACCCGTTCGCCCGCGCGCCCCCATCGTAATTCATGCCGAGTTTCTGGAGGTCAAAACCGAATTTCATCGAGTGACTCCCCCGCGTATAAACCATGTCCTCGGAAAACTGGTAGAGGTTATGCACATTTCGAATCGGGTCGTTCGACGGCCCAATGGCCGTGCCTCCAGTAAAGCTGACGCTGGAGGGCAGTTCCTTGCTGGTGATAAAGGTTCCCGCGGGGAAATCGATATTATGCAGTTCTTGGGTTTTGTTGATCGAGCGGTTGTACGCCACCCGGGTTGCCGCCAAGAACTGGGGCGTAATCACTTTCTGGTATTGCACCGTGGTGTAGCGCGTTCTCGTGAAGACGGTTTCATTGGTAATCGGCACGTTGTCGGGATTCACCTGGGTGCCATTGTCGAACGTGAATCGGACAAATAGGTTCTGATTGTCGCTGATGCGATGGTCCACGCGGGTTACAAAATAATTCTCGTTGGTAATTACCGACACCGGGCTGATCAATTGAGCCAATCCCGAATTGGTTCCGAGCGCGGGACCGTTCGGCAAGGGATACAAAGCGATCCAGGGCTGTATCTCCGGGGCAATGTTGATTCTCTGTGGAACACCGGGCAGGATACCCTGATGAGCGTTCTGGTCCGGTACATTTGCGCTCAGCGTTTCGCCAAGGCGTGCTCGCAATCCTTCATAATTTCCGAAGAAAAAGGTCCTGTCCTTCTTGATGCGGCCCCCCAGGGAACTTCCAAACTGATTCCGCTTGAAGGCCGGAGGACTGCTACGGCGTAAGGGGTTCGACGGGTCTCTATCGAAGAAATTGCGTGCATCCAAAGCGACGTTCCGGAGGAACTCATACAGAGAGCCATGAAATTCATTGGTTCCCGACTTCGTGACCATGTTGACCACGCCTCCGCTGCTGCCGCCAAACTCGGCGCTGGGATTGCTGGTCAGGACCTGGAATTCGCGGACGGCATCCACGCCCAGGACCAGCCCGGCCGCGCTTCCGGGTACTCCGAAGAGCGCCGCACCCTTGATGTTGGTTCCATCGAGGAACCAAGCGGTTTGATCCACGCGCGACCCCGCCATCGAAATCCGCGTCCCGTATCCTTTCGTGCCCGCATTGTCCGTCTTGCGCGCCAGAAAGACTCCTGGCTGAACGAGAGCCAGTTGGGTAAAATCGCGCCCGTTGAGAGGCAGTTCCTCAATGCGCTTTTGTTCGACGACGCCCGAAACGGCGCTGCCCGTGGTGTTGACGAGGGGAGCCTCCGCGGTTACGCTGACTTTCTCCGTAACGGATCCCACCTTCAGCAGCAAGGTCAAGCTGAACTCCTGACCGATCGATAAAGTAATTCCCGTTCGCACGGAGGTTTCAAAACCAGCCACGGTTGCCGTAAGCTGGTACGGGCCCGGCGGAAGCTGCGGTACTACGAACCGGCCTCGCTCGTCCGTTGTTACGGTCCGGGAAATTCCCGTGTCGACATTCATTACCGTTACCTGCCCCTTGGGCAGGACGGCTCCGGTCTCATCGGTTAGCGCTCCTGCAATAACCGCGGTTGTTGTCTGAGCTTCGGCAAGAGAAGCCGAAACGAACAAACATGCAATTGCCAGACGCAAAAGCTTATTTGACATGGGAGCTCCTTCTCTCGGTTGCTCGCTGCGCAATCAACTTCGCATCATCCGGATCAACTTTTCCGCCACACGGTGGTTGAGAGTATACCACCGTTGGTTTCCAGCCAAACCCTCTAATCTATCCAACCATCAATCCTCGTAAGATGGAGCTGCCTATTCGGCGCCTTGTGACTCACCTGTGCCTAACGTAAATTCGGCCGAGTTGAAATGATTGAGGTAAGCGCAGTGCCCGGACAAGCTCTCTGGCGCCATGCAATATTGGTTGGTTTCTTTCCCCCAACTGGGTGGACTCCACCATCGATATAAGTGGGCGGGCTGCCGTCTGAGAGACATTTAATCTTGGCGAATTACACGGCACAGCCGTGTTAGGATAAGTCGTACTCGGCATTGGCATCGATTGGCTTGCAGAGATTCCTCGACGTGCTCAACCCAGCGCTACGAGCGCAGCGGGTGCTAGTGCCGGTCCCACGGTGACCAACATTCTAGGGCGGTTGATGTAAGTGATGCCGAGACGGATGAAGCGGCGCAACCTCGTGAACAGGACGTATTCCACACTGGCTCAGACGAATGATGCACCGACGGCGCTTGCCGTCGCGGAAGGCGCGTTAGCGTCATCCTCCCGTAGAGTGGAGTCATGGAGATGAGGCCGACCGTAGCGGCGTTTCTCATGTCCTCGGCCATCCTGGGCTTCGGATGGCGGGTGCGTCAGCCTCGGACAACCGCGGCGCTTCTCGGTGTCGGCATCGCCGAAGGCGAGGCGCGGCAATCGGCCAGCCTTTCTCCTCAGTCGGCGCGGCCGGCCGTACCAGCCTCGAAGCCACAGTCGAAACCGGCTGCTGCGCAGCCAAGCGGGAAGAAGGAACACACGTTTCGCGGCACGGTGGAGAAGGTCGACGCGAGCGCTCGGACGCTGACCGTCAACGGCGAGAATGTGCCGGGCAGGATGGCGCCGTTGACGATGACCTACAAGGTCAGCAAGGCTCAAACCCTTGCGATGAAACCCGGCGATCGCATCACCGCGAAGGTCTACGACGGCGACTCCTCGACGCTGTATGACGTCCGCGTCGTCATCGCGAGGCCCGCGGACGCGAACGAATTGCCGCATCTATCCTACTTCTGCCCCTCGGCGGGTGAGGAAGGCGTACTTGAGAACCAGCCTGGGAAATGCCCGCAATCCGGTGCACCTCTCGTACCGGTTCGCCTCGTCACGGCGTACTCATGTCTCAAGGTCCAGTCGTTCATAGAGGACAAGCCGGGCGTTTGTCCGGTCGACAAGAGCGAACTCGTGCCGATCACAGCGGCGCTCTACTTCACGTGCAGAAACGATTCGAGCGTCCACGAGCTAGAGACGGGGACTTGCGCCGATGGCAGTGCGCGGATCAGGGGCTATGAACGGCGTCCCCACGGCGACCATAACCCGCGTCACGGCGGACAGTTTTTCATGGCCGACGACAACTGGCACCATCTCGAGGGTACTTTCGTACGGCCGAACGTCTTGCGTGTGTACTTCTACGATGACTTCACACGGCCGTTGGCAGTCACCGGCTTTTCCGCGACAGTCACGAAGACCGACGCGAGCGGGAAGGAAATCGCCGCGGCCATCGCTGTCAAAGCGGGGCGAACGAAGGATCGCAACACCCTCGAAGCGCCAGTGCTAGGCGCAACGCTGCCGTCCAGCTTCGAGCTGCGGGTAAAGTTCAAGCCGAACGACCACGAACGTATATTCGACTTCACGTTCGCCGACTACTCACAGGAGCCGGCCGCCGCGGCGCGTGCTTCTGCCGCATCGGCGCCAGCTACCCCAGCGGCCGCGCGGTCGAAGTCGCCGACGCCCGCGACGCCGACACTGCCGCCCCAGACGGCCGACGCCGCGATGGCCGCATTGGTTCCAGCGGATCCGTTTACAAGTACAGGCAACCCGGTCGCGCGGGAAGAGGCGCTTCCCACGACCACGCCGGAACTGCTCGCCGAGTTAGCCAAGCGCGCGCAATCCGTGACGACGCTGCTGGAGGAAGGCAACTTGGGCGCCGTCTGGTACCCTGCCATCGGCGCGAAGGATGTAGCCCTCGCGCTCGAGGAAAAGCACATCAACGACCTGTCGGAAGCTCAGCACCCAAAAATGGCGAGCGCGGTCAAGCGATTGACGCTGGCCGCTTGGCAGATCGATGCAGCCGGCGATCTCGGCAACAAGGAGCGGCTGCTGCCGATGATTCGGGATTTCTCCGCGGCGGTCGCGGATATCCAGGCACTTTATGGAACTCGGTAGACGATTGAGCGTTGACTAGCCGCAGATCAACGCAGATGACGCAGATTTGTAAAGCACAATAATCCGGTGATTCATAAAACAAAACAATCCGCGTTGATCGGCGTTTTTCCACGGCTAATCAATCCGGCCGTCGTCGCGCTTGCGAGTGCTTTCATTCTCCTCTTCGTCGGCGAGCACAGCCAGGTATCGGTATACGCGCACAAGCCGGTGACGTCGAAGTACGACTACAATAAGGATATCTTCCCGCTGCTGCGGGATCACTGCGGCGGCTGCCACGTTGAAGGCGGGCCGGCGCCGATGTCGCTCATGACGTACAAAGACGCGGTGCCGTGGGCTGAATCGATCCGCGACGAACTTACCGCGGGCCGCATGCCGCCGTGGCCGGTCGATCCAACCAGCCCGCGGGTCATAGGCGGACACGCGATCAGCGCGCGCGATCTCGATAGGATCGTCGTCTGGGCATCCGGCGGGACGCCGCAGGGCGATCCCGACGCAACGCTGCCGACGGTCACCTTGAACCCGCAGTGGAAGCTTGGCCCACCCGATCTCAAGATTCCGATGCAGGGCGAGCAAACTGTAGCGCCGGGTACGATGGAGGAAGCCTTCGAGTTCTCGTTGCCGACCAGCTTGACCGACACGAAATGGGTCAGGGCGGCCGACTTGATGCCCGGGACCGCGTCGATCGTGCGCGATGCCGTCATCAGTATCGAGAACGGCCCCGTGCTGGCGCTGTGGGAGCCTGGAAGCGATCAGACGCCAGCGACCAGCGATGCGGCCTCCCGGCTGTCGCCCGGCGCGAAGATTCACCTGCGGATTCACTATAAGAAGCACTTCGACCAGGAGCAGAACGCGATCTCGGACCAAAGCACGATCGGCTTGTACTTCACCGATCCGCCGTCCTCCGGTCGCGAGCTGCAATCGTTCACAATCGATCCGCCGAACGCTGGCGACCCAAGCGGATCGCCAGCGTTTGCCGGCACGCTACCGGGGTTCGCATCCATCGTCGCACTTCGGCCGATGCTGGATCGCGCGTACGAGTCGCTGGATGTCGACGCGATCACACCGTCCGGCGCGCGAGTGCCGCTATTGCGTCTGCACGGGCCGCGGCCGCAGTGGTTGCGGCGCTACTGGATGCAGGAGTCGGTGCAACTCCCGAGCGGCACCAAGATCCAGGTGAGCGTCACGCCGCTGTCGGACGATTCAGAAGAGCCAAAGGTGACGAAGCGGTCCACGCTTCAGGTCATCCTGGATTACATCCCTCAGCAGGGCGCGTCCGCGGAGTAATCCCGATGTATAGAAAAATTCTGGCGGGCCTTCGGCAACTCGCGGCAGTACTGCGATCCTGGACTTGGCGAGGGGTACCATTGTCGGCAGGAGGTGCAGATGGAGCGAAGGACATGACTGAGGCGAAGTTCCATTGGTCCGATGCATGGCTGCTGCACGCAATTTCGGTCACGGATAGAGGCGGCGTGGGTGGCACGTTGCCGGAGGTGATCTACGCCGGCGATTGGATCCAACATGCGATCTTTAGTGAAGGCGAGCTGCACAACGGGATCGGAAGGCTCTTGCGCGCGGGTTACATTGAGGTGCGGGAATCGAAACTTTACCTCGTCCCAGCAGCCACGGAAGCTGCGACGGAACGAGCGAAAAAAGAGAAACTGCTGTCCGGTGTGGAGAAGGTGTTCGAGGAGTTCCTGCAAGCAGACGAGTGGACGCCGGGTGCAACGGAGGCGATCACCAACCCCGAGGTTTGGCCGACGTCGGCGGACATGCAGGCGGCCTTCGAAGAATATCCCAGAGGGTTCGGCAAGAGGAAGAAGCACCCTAGCAAGGGAAAATAGATGCACCCTTGCGGCACGACCAAACGGAAACGAACGGTTCAAGGTGCTACAAAATCACGGCTGCCCGAAATCGCAACTGCGGTTGACACAATGGGGTGGGAGGGATAGAATTCTATTCAAAGGCGAAGCTCTATATGGAAATTCCGGATTACTGGTCAGTCGTCGAACCCGACGGTTTTCCCGACTGCCGCTACAGCCACGATGAAAACCATCTTCAGCTTTTTGCTAAAGTCCAAAACGAGGAGACATAGGACAATGAAGATCACCCTTAGCTTTTTGATGTCCATTGCGGTGTTCACCGTGTTGTCCACGGCGGCGGTGGCGGCGGAACAAGTCACCTTCACGAAGGACGTGGCGCCGATCCTCCAGCAGCACTGCCAGGTATGTCATCGTGCGGGCACGGTTGCGCCGATGTCGTTGCTGACTTATGAACAGGCACGTCCGTACGCGAAGGCAATGAAGGCAAAAGTCGCAGCGCGGGAGATGCCACCGTGGTTCATCGACAAGAACGTGGGCGTCCAGCATTTTAGTAACGACATATCGCTGACGGACAAGGAAATCGCTACAATCGTCCAGTGGGCCGACGGCGGCGCTCTCCAGGGTAATCCCGCCGACATGCCGCAGCCGCGCGCATTCCCGGATGGACAGGCGTGGCAGTTCGGCAAACCGGATCTCATCGTGACTCTGCCGAAAGACGTGATCGTGAAGGCCAAAGGGCCCGATTGGTGGCCGGACATTATGACCGATCCCGGACTCACCGAGGACCGCTATGTTCAGGCAGTCCAAATTATTCCCGTCAAGGGCTATCAGGATATCCACCACATCAGGACATCCCTGGTGCGGCCCGAATCGGGCTCCGGCGTTACGCACAGTGGCGCCATCGACGGAAACGTCGCGCTAGAGACGGGAGAGCAAGGTGTTTTTCTCAATGAGTATGCGATTGGAAAAGGGGCGGACGTCTTCACGGAAGGCGCGGGCCGTTTGATTAAGGCAGGAACCAAGGTCAACTTCCAGTTTCACCTTCATTCGACCGGCGCGGAGACTCCCGTCAACGTGATGCTGGGCCTGAAGTTCTATCCCAAAGATTACACGCCCAAGCACACCATTACGTCGCTCACCATCAGCGCGGGCCAAGTCGATCTCCGGCCCCACGATGCGAACGCGCGGTCCGATGGGTACAATCCTCTCATCAAACCGGCGCGGCTATTGTCATTCCAGCCTCACATGCACAATCGAGGGAAGGCCGAGTGCCTGGAAGCCATCTATCCGGATGGAAAAACAGAAACCCTGAGCTGCGCCAAGTTCGAGTTTAACTGGATGGTCAACTACGTCTACGCGGACGATGCGGCGCCGCTGCTGCCTGCCGGGACTGTTCTGCATTCCATTATGTGGCACGACAATTCGGCCGAGAACAGGATTAATCCCGATCCAGATGCACAGATAACCTACGGACAACGAACGGTAGACGAAATGGGATCCGCGTGGGTCAGCTACTACTACATGTCCGAAGAAGACTTCAAGATGGAAACCGAAGCGCGTAAAGCGAAACAGCAGATACTCACGAGTGCACGGTGATGGCGAAAAGTGGTTCGAGTCGGCAGCGATTGGGGATGGCGATCTGGGCGGCCCTGTTTCTGTTCACAGCAGGCCTCATTGGCGCGAACGCTCAGATGCAGCTTCCGGGAGTCCAATACAACCGGGGCCAGGATATAAGTCCCACATACGATGGGTGGGAACGCAATCCCGATGGCACGTTCACGATGTACTTCGGCTACTACAACAGGAATGCCGAGGAAGAGATCGATGTGCCGATCGGCCCGGAGAATTCCTTTGATCGTGGGAACGGTGATCAAGGCCAGCCGACGCACTTCTACCCAGGACGAAGATGGTGGCTGTTCCAGGCGGTTGTGCCCAAGGACTGGCCCCAGGACAAGCGGCTCGTGTGGACACTCACTACCAAGGGCAGGACGAATCTGGCCAAGGGTTGGCTGCAGCCGGAATGGGAAGTCGACAAACTGCTGATCGCCAAGAATTCCGTCCGGGATTCCTTCCTGGGGGTGGCCGATTCCACCCCGATTCCCGAAAACAAGGCTCCCACTATCACGGGCAGTTCCGCTCAAACCGTCACTCTACCCGCGAAGGCAACATTGACGGTCACGGCCACCGATGACGGGCTACCAAAGCCGGGCGCCGGAGACCGCGGCGGGCGAGTGCAAGGTGTGCGGATTCGATGGTTCCTTTATCGGGGCCCCGGTAAGGTCCAATTCGATCCAGACACAAGCCCCGCTGCTTACGGAAAACCGGTCACGTCGGAGACGACGGTGAGTTTCAGTGCGCCCGGTAACTACCGGATCCGTGCGATCGCCATTGACGGGGCGTTGTTCTCGACCTTCGACGTGGACGTGAAAGTGAACCCGCCTACATCCGCCGAGCTGGCACGCTGACGCTGGATTTCCTACTACATCCTATCGGCGAACCACTAGAGCATCTTGATGTAGCTTGCTACGTGGCAATGAAAAGCAGATCCTTCTCCCGCCAAGCGGGATCAGGATGACAGCGTTAGGGGTGGGACTTTTCTCACCCTGGTGTGGCTTCCAACTCTATTCCAGGCCGACTTGATGGGGAGTTCTGTGAAATCTGGAGGCGCCTGAATACACGTTGAACTGATCTCCACGGACAAAACCAACCAGAGTCATTTTGTATCTCAGCGCCATTTCGACCGCGAGGCTGGATGGCGCTCCCACGGCAACGATAATGGGAATGCCGGCCATCAATGCTTTCTGAACCAATTCAAAACTGGCCCGTCCGCTCAGCAGCAGGATATTCTCGTGAAGGGGAAGGCTTGCGCGCAGAAACTCCGCGCCAATGAGTTTATCAACGGCGTTATGCCGGCCGACGTCCTCGCGAACGCTCAGCAGGTTTCCCGAGAAGTCCAGCAACGCCGCCGCGTGCAAACCGCCGGTCTTTTGAAAAACAGATTGGAAGTTGCGGAGAGTTTCCGGTAACCGATGAATCATAGCGGAATCGAGGCATGGATGGAGAGGCAATAACCCGGAGCCAATGTGCGCGCGAAGCGATTCAATAGACGCCTTCCCGCATACCCCGCAACTGGAAGATACGTAGAAGTGCCGCTCCAGGCGTTGGGGATCGAACTTTGCCTCGGGGCTCAATTCCAAGACGACACGATTGCAATCCTTGCTCTTGCTTCCAATTCCGCAGGATTGCCTGATGCGCAGAATCTGATTGGAACTTTGCAGAACACCCTCGGAAAAAAGAAATCCGGCGGCAAGTTCCGCGTCATGGCCCGGCGTACGCATCGTGATGGAAATGTCCTTCTCGGTTCTGGTTCCGCCGGTCTGATAAGCGATCCGAATCTGTAGCGGCTCCTCTACGGCAAGTAGGTCTTGCTGAGAGCACGCAGCGGAACCACGATACTTTTCGATGGATACAGACATCGTGCTTTGCGCAGCCGGAGCCGTCGCTGGAAGCGGTTCCGAGTTTGTGGCAAGGGGAATGTCATGCGTTTCGACTCGGTGAAGGACACGCAATTCCTCGATTGCCTTCGGGTGCAAAACGCGGCCCAATTGCCTCCGCGCGCTGGCTGCTTGAAGTCGCTTCTTCATAAGCGGGAACCCGGATCATTGTGCAGCTTCGGACTATAACCGCCTGCCGGTGGTGCTGGCATTTTGGATTAGATTACCTGGTCAAAGACTACCCGATAAACGCGGGAGCCGTCAACTATGGCGTGCTTCTTCCCGCCGCGATGCTAAGATATCAACTGCCGCCATAAGTATGTGTATGCCGACCGGCTTCCATGACTTAAGCAGGACAAAAATGGTGAAGGGCGAACAACTGGAACTTTCCATACCGGAACAACTGAACCTGGGCGCCTATTTCCTGGACGTAAATCTGGAGGCGGGCAGAGGCGAAAA
>ORMF010146437.1_pt1 | contig 17416 bp, 16 predicted proteins | sample 1779871 | NCBI WGS metagenome assembly ORMF01 (sample SAMEA104232316, study PRJEB22302) | groundwater metagenome | biome: forest; feature: aquifer; material: groundwater | place: USA | collected 2011-08-07 | depth 5.4 m
CCGTGCTTGAAGCGCACGACTGCGTTTTAGTCGGGCGCCTTTTATCCGAGATCATATCCCTTCAACCTTCTCTTGATTGTTGTTACAATACCCGCCTATGTTTTTCACCCGAAGAGCTTTTTTTTCACTTTTTTTAGCCATCCTTTTCTCCACGCTGCCGTTTCTTCCTTTTGAATCGCGGGCGCAGAGCGAAACCCCTGAGATTAAAAAAACCTCCCTCGACCTGCCCAAAAATATGGGCGAATTCGAACTCATCAAAATTTCTCTTTTGAACAAAATGCCAGAGGCCCTGATTGAAACCTCCTCTCCCTTTAAAGTGACCGACCGTGACGGCCGTCCGCTTTTTCAAGGCGACCGGATCGTCTCAACCGCCATTAGGCCAAGCCCCGGCGGAATCAAGATTGGGTCGCTTTCTTTTAGCCAGACGCCGCTTACGATTCAAAGCGAGGGAGGGAGCATCAAGGTTGACCAGTACGCTTACCGGCATGCCCTGAAAATTTGGCGTGACAGCGGCAAGGCGCTTAGCGTTGTCAATGAAATCGACCTGGAGGATTATTTAAAGGGCGTTCTGCCGTGGGAAGCTAACCCCGAATGGTCGGTCGAGGTCTTGAAGGCGCAAGCCGTGGCCTCCCGGACCTTCGCCTTGTTTAAGGCGATTGAAAATCAAAAGAAAAGATACGCCGTTTCGAAAGGCGTGCTAAGCCAGGTGTACGGCGGAAAAAATCTCGAGGATCCAAAAACCGACAAGGCCATCGAGGCCACGCGCGGTGAAATCCTGACCTATGACGGCAAAATCTTCCCGGCCTATTTTCATTCGACGTGCGGAGGCAAGACGACGCAGGCCGAATACCTTTGGGACGTCGAGGCCCATCCCGCCTTAAAAGGGGTGACGTGCGACTTCTGCCGCAGTTCAAAACATTACAAATGGGAAGCGGAATTGACGAAAGCGGAGATTGAAAAAAAATTAAAAAAACACAGGATAAACGTGCCGGGGATTCGGGGTCTGGCCGCCACCCAAAAAGACGCCTCCGGCCGCGCAAAAAAGTTTGAAATCGAATACGCCGGCGGAAAAAAGAAAATCCATTCCAATGATTTCCGCATCTGGATGGACCCGGCCAAGCTCCGGAGCACTTTGATTTACGCCATTTATGATGAGGGAGACCATTTCCGTTTGAAAGGGAGGGGATGGGGGCATGGAGTCGGGATGTGCCAGTTCGGCGCAAAACAACTTTCTGACCTTGGATATTCCTACCGGGAAATTCTGGAGTATTATTACCCCGGCTCCGCCATCCGCCAGTTGAAAGATTCCGACGTCCCGATTCCGGATGTGCCCCCCGATCTCAAAAAGGAAGAGGATACAGAAAGAAAAAGCGGTTGGAAGGCTTGGTTGCAGGATTTATTTGATTTGTAGTGAAATACAACGAGATGTACGACTCGAACACGACCTTCGAGGTCGTGCCGAAGTCGTACTTGCGCAATAGCGCAAGTACGGCGCTGTCGCGGCTAAGGAAGCCGTGTACCGCGCAAGGCGCGCGGTAAAAAACATCTCGCGCCCGTAGCTCAATTGGATAGAGCGTCACCCTCCGAAGGTGAAGGCTGGTGGTTCGACCCCACTCGGGCGCACCAACGCTAGCGCGTTGGCACTGCTTCGGGAAGTGCTTGACGCACTTCTCCGAGCTGCATTTTCACCCATGCGAAAATACGATTTGGAGAGATCATGAAAATGTTTGAACCTAAATTATTAACAACACTGAAAAATTACTCCCGGGAAGACTTTCTGCCGGATTTAATGGCAGGTGTTCTCGTAGGTGTCGTGGCGCTGCCTCTTGCGATTGCATTTGCCATCGCCTCCGGCGTTTCGCCCGAAAAAGGTTTAATCACAGCGGTGGTAGCCGGATTTTTAATTTCTATTTTCGGCGGGAGCCGCGTTCAGATCGGCGGGCCTACCGGGGCTTTTGTGGTGATTGTTTACGGAATTGTTCACCGTTACGGCGTCGATGGATTAATCATTGCGACGCTCATGGCCGGTGTTTTGTTAATCGTAATGGGGCTTGCCGGTTTTGGGACCATCATCAAGTACGTCCCTCATCCCGTTGTGGTTGGCTTCACGAGCGGCATCGCTGTCATTATTTTTTCTTCCCAGATTAAAGATTTTCTCGGGCTTCAAATGGGGGACGTCCCGCCCGACTTCATTCAAAAATGGATCACGTTTTCAGGCCACCTCCACTCCTTCAATCCTTACGCTTTCTTCATTGCATTGGGAACTGTCGTGACGATTGCCCTGTGGCCGAAAATATCCCGTAAAATTCCCGGCTCGGTCATCGCCCTTATTTTGTCCACTTTGTTGGTGAAGATGTTTCATTGGCCGGTCGAAACCATCGGAAGTCGTTTCGGGGATCTTCCGACGGGTTTTCCGTCACCGTCCCTGCCGGTTTTTAATTTCTCGACGATTCAGAATTTACTTCAACCGGCCATCACCATCGCTCTGCTCGGGGCCATCGAGTCCCTTCTTTCAGCCGTGGTTTCCGACGGGATGATTGGCGGCCGCCACCGCTCCAATACGGAATTGGTGGCTCAGGGAATTGCCAACATCGGCTCCGCTCTCTTCGGCGGGATGCCTGCCACCGGGGCCATTGCGCGGACCGTCACCAACATTAAAAATGGAGGAAGAACACCTGTGGCCGGGGTCGTCCATGCGTTCACGCTCCTTATGATTGTCTTGTTCCTGGGGCATTGGGCAAAGTTGATCCCTCTTGCTTGTCTGGCGGGCATTCTCACCGTGGTCGCTTACAACATGAGCGAATGGCGTTCTTTCCTGGCCGATTTAAAGGGTCTGCGCGGCAGCGCCGTGGTCTTAGTTCTCACTTTCGCCATTACGGTTTTGTTTGATCTGACAGTTGCGATTGAAGTCGGTATGGCTCTGTCGATCTTCTTATTTATGCACCGGATGAAAAGAGCGACAAAAATCCGGTTCATCGATGAGCAGGAAGAAATCGAAGAAGAAGAAAAAAAAGAGGACATCAACAGGATCAAGGTCCCGGAAGGCGTGGACGTCTATGAAATTAACGGCCCCCTTTTCTTCGGCGTGGCCCATGAATTTGAAGAAGCCGTCAGAATCGTTGCAAAAATGCCGAGGGTCCGGATTTTACGCTTAAGGCACGTGCCCATCATTGATTCAACGGGATTGCAGGCGCTTAAGGAGTTTTATGAAAAATCGCGGTCGAATCATATCCGGCTGCTGATTGCCGGGATCCAGCACCAGCCCTTGGCCGCTTTAAAGAAAACCGACTTGTACCGGCTCATCGGACCAGAAAATTTCTTTAAAACCATTGAAGAGGCCTTGGAATTTTCAAGTGGCGTGGGAGCGAAGAGCCATGCCTAAACTCGGTTTTCAAAAAGGGATGAAGATCTTGGCATGGTTGATTGTGGCCCTCGCCGTCTCGATGGTCTTGTTCCGGGTCCGTCAGTGGTTGGAAGAAAACCGCATGTTGAAGCAGGTGATTGCGCGGCTCTCGGCGGATACGCGGATTGCAGAGGTCGTGGTCACCAAAAGCGAGCTGGATGAGGCCGCAAATAAAATCAAGACCACGATTAAGTTTCTTGAATACGATGCCGCCAACAAGCCGCTCCCGCCCAAATATTTCACGTTTCAGGGCAACGTCATTCAGTTCCAATCGCTTGTGATTCGCTTTGATGACAAGCTTGTCCGGGCCGGAGACAAAGTACGCGGCAAGAGTGCCTACATTTTTCTTAAGGCTTTTGTGCTGGATGACAAAGGCACGCAGGTTTTTGACATTACCCCTTCCCGTTCCGTTCCGGCCGGGTATAAAGTGCCGGGCGCGCGGCCCGAATTTGAAACCAAATTGTGGGAGGAATTTTGGAATTATGCGCTCGATCCCAAGACCCGTCATCAAGCCGGCGTGAAGAACGCCCAGCTTGAAGCGCCGGGCTCGATGTTCCTGCCCGGCACGATTTACACGCTTCGCATCGAACATGACGGCGGCATTCGTATCGACACCGCGCCGATTCCAAGCATCCTCAAAGGAGAAATCGTCACATGATGATTTCGGAAAAATGCCCGCTCTCGTGACCGCTCCGCTTAAACTCTCCGATTTTGATTACGAACTCCCACCGGAGTTGATTGCTGCCTATCCTTCCCCGGACCGCGCCGCGGCAAAATTGATTCGCGTGGACAAAAAATCCGGAGCGTTCGAACATCACCGGTTCCGCGACCTCGTCAGTTTTTTAAACAAAGGGGACCTGCTTGTTTTGAACAATACCAAAGTCATGCCGGCCCGGATCTTTGGACGCAAACCCACAGGCGGTAAAGTGGAGGCGCTGCTTTTGAAGGAACTGGAGGACCACCGTTGGGAGGCACTGCTGCGCCCGGGCGGACGAATCCAAAATGAAACGCGCCTTTTGTTTCACGAAAAGGATGTGCGCCTGGAAGCCATTGTTCAGGATGATTCGACCCCTTATTCCGGAAAACGCATCCTCCGCTTCTACGGCGGCAACGTCAAAGATGCGCTTGCTAAAATCGGCCATATCCCGCTTCCTCCCTACATTGACCGCCCGGATACGGAACTGGACCGCGAACGTTACCAAACTGTTTACGCCCAAAAAGAGGGAGCGGTGGCCGCACCGACAGCGGGCCTGCATTTTGACCGCCCGCTTCTTGACGCGCTGCTTGAAAAAGGCGTCCTGATGACGACGATTACACTCCATGTCGGTTACGGGACTTTTCAGACCATTGCTGTGGAAGACCTTTCCAAACACAAGATGTTTGAAGAAGAGTATGAAATCAATCAGGAAGCGGCGGAGGCCATCAACAAGGCGCGCGAAGAAAAAAGAAGAATCATTGCGTGCGGTACGACCTCGGTTCGCGCCCTTGAATCCGCCGCCGGTAGCGACGGCCGCGTGCACGCCAAAAAAGGCGCCACCCAACTTTTTATTTATCCGCCTTACTCATTCAAAGTCGTGGACGGCTTAATTACTAATTTTCATCTTCCGAAAAGTACACTCCTCCTGCTTGTCGCCGCGTTTCTGGGGCGCAACGCGCTTTTCCAGGTTTACAGCGCCGCCATCGCCAGCCGTTACCGTTTCTACAGCTACGGCGATGCCATGCTGATTCTGTGAAAACGGCCCAATCGCAATTCCAATTTGAAATTTTGCGCGAAGATTCTTCCTGTGGCGCACGTACCGGAAAAATCACGACGGCCCACGGCAGTTTTGAGACGCCGGTTTTCATGCCGGTCGGAACCGGCGGGACGGTCAAGGCGCTGACACCTCGCGACCTGGAAGAAACCGGCGCTACGATTATCCTCTCCAACGCCTACCACCTTTACATCCGACCCGGAATCGATATAATCCGCGAAGCGGGCGGGCTCCACCGTTTTATGGGATGGCCGCATCCGATTCTCACCGACAGCGGCGGGTACCAGGTTTTTTCCTTGAGTCGGCTCCGGCGCATCACCGAAGACGGTGTCACTTTCAATTCTCCGTTCGATGGCAGCGAAATTTTTCTGTCGCCGGAAAAGGTGATTGAAATTCAAGAGGCGATTGGCAGTGACATTGCCATGGTCTTTGACGAATGTCCGCCGCCCACCAAGGACAAAAAAAAGATCCAAGAATCCCTGGATCTTACAATTGCATGGTCGAAGCGGGCGAAAAAGCACCACCGCCGTGCCTGCCGCCTGCCTGCCGGACAGGCAGGGCAGGCAGGGCTTGAAACCCAGGCCCTCTTTGGGATTGTTCAGGGCGGAATTTTTTCCGACCTGCGCCGTGAGTCGCTCGCACGCACGGTCGAAATCGGATTTGACGGTTACGCCGTCGGCGGCCTTTGCGTGGGGGAGTCGCGCGAAGAAACACTCGGTGTTCTGGATGCCCTGATGCCCGAGATGCCGCGCGAGTCACCGCGTTACCTCATGGGCGTCGGGACGCCGATTGATTTCCTCGAGGCTGTGGAAAGAGGGGCCGATTTGTTTGATTGCGTCAACCCCACGCGCTACGGCCGCAACGGGGCCGCTTTCACGTCGGCGGGTCTGGTAGTCGTACGCAACGCCAAGTACCAGCGCGACAACCGGCCGATTGCCGAAGATTGCGCCTGCTATGCCTGCCGGAATTTTTCGCGGGCTTACCTCCGGCACCTCCTCAATACGGACGAGATGCTGGGCCCGCAGTTGCTTTCGCTTCATAATGTTTACTTCTTTGTGCAATTTTTGAATACGATTCGCCGCAAAATCCAAACCGGCGAGTTTCTCCGGTTCAAAAAAGATTTTATGAATCATTTTGACCCGGAATGCCGTTAATCTGTAACTAAATAAGGAGTTGCCATGTTTGAGAAGCTTGCTTACGCCGCACCCGCCGCCACGCCTCAGGGCCCGAGTCTTTTGGTCAATTTGTTTCCGTTCGTCTTCATGCTGCTTATTTTTTACTTTCTGCTCATCCGCCCGCAGCAAAAACGGCAGCAGGAACTTAAAAAACTGGTCGACAATTTGAAAAAGGGCGACCGCGTGGTGACGGCTGGCGGAATGATTGGGACCGTCGTGGGCGTCCAGAACGACTATGTGGTGCTGAAGGTCGGCGAGGGTGAAGGCGCTAAAATGGAAGTCTTAAAAAGTGCAGTCACGGGGTTGAGGGCTTAATGGATAAATATTACAAATGGAAAGTACTTCTGATTATTGCGGCGGTGGTTTTTTCCATCTGGAAGGCGTACCCGCCGCAGGAAAAAATCAATCTTGGCCTTGATTTACAGGGAGGCATGCAGCTCCTCCTCGAAGTCGAAGTCGACAAAGTACCGGCCGAGGTCCGCGAAGATGCCACCGACCGTGTGGTCGAAATTATCCGCAACCGCATCGACGAATTCGGCGTGCGCGAGCCCACCATCTCAAAACAGGGGAGCCGGCATGTCGTGGTGCAACTTCCCGGCGTCACCGACCGCGTGCGTGCGAAGGAAATCGTCGGCAAGACAGCACACCTTGAATTCAAACTTGTTTCTGAAGACCCGGAGCTCCTGAAAAAGGCCGAAGCGGCAACCGTCCCGGAGGGGTACGAATATAAGGAAATCAAAGATGCTGGACGCAGCGAATTCTTTCTTTTGACGAAAGATGCCGCGTTGACGGGCGACCATCTCACGAATGCCTCGATTGGTTTCGACCAATATGGGCAATCCATCGTAGAGCTGCAGTTCGACAAAGAAGGTGCCAAAAGTTTCGACCAGTTAACCTTCCAGAACATCGGCAAGCGGCTCGCCATCGTGTTGGACGGCGTGGTCCATTCCGCGCCCGTCATTCGCGACCGGATCCCCAATGGCCAGGCCCAGATTTCAGGCAACTTCACGGCCGAGGAAGCCGCGGATTTGTCGCTTGTCCTGCGCGCGGGTGCGCTGCCGGCGCCAGTCAAGATTGCGGAAGAGCGGACGGTCGGCCCCAGCCTGGGCCGGGATTCCATCGAAAGAGGCATCAAAGCCGGCGCCGTCGGCACGCTGCTGGTCTTTATTTTCATGCCGCTCTATTATCTTCTGGCCGGGTTGATTGCGAACATCGGACTCATTGTTTACATCATCTTGGTCATCGGTTCCCTGGCCGCGCTTGGGTCTTCGCTTACGCTGCCCGGCATTGCGGGTTTTATTCTTTCCATCGGAATGGCCGTCGACGCTAACATTTTGATTTCGGAAAGAATCCGGGAAGAAAAGGCCGCCGGCAAAACCCCGCGCGCGGCCATTTCCGCCGGGTATCACCGTGCTTTTTCCGCCATTCTTGATTCCAACGTCTCCATTTTCATCATCTCCGTCATCCTCTTTGTCACGGGAACCGGTCCCATCAAAGGTTTTGCCGTGACCCTCGGGCTCGGTCAGATTGCCAGCATGTTTTCTTCGCTCACCGTGACCCGCGTCATTTTTGATTTTCTGACCAAAAGAAACCCGAATCTAAGTCTCAAAATGATGCGCTGGGTCGGTTCTACCCATATTCCATTCCTGCGCGGACGCTTTCTGGCTTATGGGTTTTCGGTGATTACGCTGGCTATAGGAGTCATCGCTTTTATGAACCGGGGCGCCGAGAATTTCGGCGTTGAATTTACCGGCGGGACCTCGGTGCAGGTCGCTTTTAAAAAGCCGGTCGACATCGGGACCTTGCGGGAAGCCATCCATAAAGAAGGAATGACCGATGCCTCCATCCAACTTTACGGCGAACCCTCGGAAAATCAGTTCGTCATCAAAACCCGGGAGACCCAAACGGGTAAGATAGAAAAGTCAGCCGAGGCGGTGGCGGGAAAAGATTATGAAATTTTGCGCGTGGACCAGATTGGCCCCTCCGTGAGCGGTAGTCTGAAGACCAAGGCCTTGTGGGCCGTTTTTTGGTCCTCCATCGCAATCTTGGTTTATCTCGGGGTTCGTTTTGAATGGAAATTTGCGCTCGCGGCCGTCATTGCGCTGATTCACGACACTTTTTTTACGTTCGGCGTTTATGCTTTGAGCGGGCGCGAAATCAATCTTCCGACCGTGGCCGCGCTTCTGACCATCATGGGTTATTCCGTGAATGACACCATCGTGATTTTTGACCGCGTGCGTGAAAATCTTAAGGTCATGCGGAAAAAACCCTTTCACGACATCGTGCAGGAGAGCATCAATCAAATGCTGGGGCGCACTTTATTTACAAGCCTCAACGTCCTTTTCGGCGCGCTCGCCTTGTTTATTTTCGGTGGCAGCGCCATCAATGATTTTGCGTTTGTTCTCCTTGTTGGTTTTTCGATTGGTATTTATTCGACGATTTTTGTGGCCACTTCCCTTGTCGTGGACTGGAAGGCGCATTGACGCAATCACCATCGACGATTCCCGCACTTTCTCAGCTTTCGTTCTCTCCTCTTTTTAGCCGCTTGCTTGCGAAACGTGGTTTCACCGAAGAAAAAAAAATCGAAGCCTTTCTTGCAGCCGACCTCTCCGGCCTTCTCGATCCCTTCCTGATGAAGGGAATGAGCGAGGCGGTGTTGCGTCTTCAGAAGGCCGTCAAGCGGAAGGAAAAAATCCTCATCCACGGCGATTATGACGTGGATGGCATCACCGGCGCCGCGCTGGTGGCGCGTACGCTCTCCATTCTCAAAGCGGATTTTTTGACTTTTCTTCCCGAGCGCGACCGTGACGGATACGGTGTGAGTGAGCGGGCCATTCACGTGGCGCACGAACAAAACGCTTCCCTCCTCATCACGGTCGATTGTGGCATTACCGCGCGTGAAGAAATCAGGATGGCGCGCTCTTTCGGTATAGATGTCATCGTGATTGACCATCACCGGCTTCCGGCCGAAGGCCTTCCGCCTGCGACCTGCATCCTAAATCCGCTGCAGGAGGATTGCGGCTATCCTTTCAAGGAACTTTCTGCGGCGGGACTCGCTTTTAAATTGAGCCAGGCCCTCATTGCGGAGCTGGCGTATCAATTTCTTGACCTCGCGGCACTTTCGACGGTAAGCGACGTGGCGCCGCTGCGTGGCGAGAACCGGATCCTCGTCAAAAACGGATTAAAGGCTTTGTCGCAGCGGACCAATCTCGGCGTGCGGGCGCTTGCAGAGGTGTCGGGTCTAAAATCCAGGCACATGAATGTGGGGCACATCGGATTTGTCATCGGGCCCCGGATCAACGCCGCCGGCCGGATGAGCTCGGCAGATATTGCGTTGCGGCTTCTTTTAACGGAACACACGAAAGAAGCGGAGAGTCTTGCCTCAGTCCTTCACGAAGAAAACAAGGCGCGGCAAAAAGAGGAACGTCAGGTTTTAAAACAGGCGCTGGCGGAGACGGAACGCACGTTTCATTTCAACCGCGACCGGGTCATCGTCGTGGGCCGGCCTGGATGGCATGCCGGCGTCATCGGCATCGTGGCCTCGCGTCTCGTGGACAGGTACCACCGGCCGGCGCTCGTCATCGCTTTCAAAGACGGAATCGGCAAGGGCTCGGGACGTTCCATCAAAAATTTTCACCTGTTTTATGCGCTGGAGTCTTGCAAGGACATCTTTGAGGAGTTTGGCGGCCACGAGCTTGCTGCCGGCTTCAGCCTGAAGGAAGAAAATCTGGAGATACTGCGCCCCCGCATCAATCTTTATGCGGCTGAAAATGTCCCCGCGGAGACGTTTGTCAAAACCATTCCTACGGATCTTGAGATGACGCTGGATGCCATCAGCCCCGGTTTTATCCGCGAATTGGAACTGCTCGAGCCGCACGGGGCGGGGAATCCCCGTCCGATTTTTCTCACGCGAAAATTACAATTAAAAGGAAAACCGGCACGCCTCAATCCTCAAACCCTGCAATTCTGGGTGACCGACGGGTCCCTCACCTTCGAGGCCCAATGGACGGACCGCTCGGAACAGCCCGCTCCCGCGTGGCTTGAGAGGGGAGTCGAACTCGATTTGATCTATTCGATGAAAACGCGCGTTTGGGATGGAATCGAGAGTTTGGTTCTGGATGTAAAGGGAATGGAGCCGAACTAAGCTGCGGTTTTTTGCGGAATTTTTCTGTACCCAACGGCCTTCATCACTTTTCCCGCCTGAATACAACTCACACAAACCTGCACGGTCCGTACCGTTCCGTTGGGGAAAAGGACTTTTACCCGCTGGAGATTGGGGAAGAAACGCCGGCGCGAGATGCCGGTAATCTTTTTACCGATGCCGCCGGACTTTTTGGCGAGACCGCGGCGTGAAATGGAGCGGCCAACGATGGGTTTTTTGTCGCAAATAACACAGTGACGCATAGGGGCGCATTCTATTGGGCGGCTTCCCGCTTGGCAAGCTGTTTTTTCTGATATATACTCATCACCCCATCCCCTGAACCGGGGATCCCGGATGGAGTTTCAAATCCCCAACCTCTTCAACAAGAGTCAGTTAGAATGAAAATTGATTTTGAATATTATGCGCCCGAGGCGCAAAAAGTGGAACTGGCCGGCAGTTTCAACGGATGGAATCCGGCCCAGACTCCGATGAAGAAAAACCACGACGGGAAATGGAAAGTCTCGCTCAATTTGGCCTCCGGCCGGTATGAGTACCGTTACCGGGTGGATGACGGCTGGCAAAACGACCAGCGTCCGGTCGAGTGCGTTCCCAATACCTTTGGCAGCTGGAATTGTGTTGTCGCAGTCCGTTAACCCTAAAATGTCATTGAAAATTGTTTTTGTGGCACCGGAAATGGTGCCCTTTGCCAAGACCGGCGGCCTTGCCGATGTGGCCGGCGAATTACCTGAGGCGCTTGCCGCCCTGGGGCATGAAATCATTGCGTTTGTCCCACGGTATAAAACCGTGGACATCCAGAAGTGGGGCCTGCGCCCGGTCATCGACCGGCTCGACATCCCCGTCGGGAGTGAAGTCGAGACCGGCCGAGTTTTTAGCCACACGCTTCAAAGCGGCATCCGCGTTTTTCTTGTCGACCACCCGGAATTTTTCTGCCGCGACGGTCTTTACGGAACGGCCGTGGGCGATTACCCGGACAACGACCGGCGCTTCATTTTTTTTCAGCGTGCCGTTTGCGAAACCCTCATAAACCTTGGGTTCAAGGCTGACATCGTTCATTGTCATGACTGGCAGACAGGCCTCATCCCGATTTACTTGAAAACCCTTTTTGCCCGTCAACCCGTTTTCAAGAAAACAAAGTCCGTCTTCACCATCCATAATCTCGCCTACCAGGGAAATTTTCCTCCCGATTCTTTGCCTGCGACGGGACTCGGATGGGACCAATTCCGTCTGGAGCGGCTTGAGTTTTACGGCAAAATCAGCTTCCTGAAAGCCGGGCTTGTTTATGCCGACCTGATTACGACGGTAAGCGAGCGTTACGCCGAGGAAATCCAGACCAAGGAATTCGGATGCGGGTTGGAGGGCGTGCTTCAAAAGCGCCGCGACTCCTTGCGTGGAATCATCAACGGAATTGACCCCAAAGAGTGGAAACCCGAGACCGACAAGGGGACCAGTAAGAGCGCTCTGCAAAAAGAAAATGGTTTTTCCGTCGACCCAAAAGTACCGGTCGTCGGCCTCATTTCGCGGCTCGTGGACCAAAAGGGGATCGACATTGTGATTCCCGCAGTTTCGGAAATGGGCCGGCTCGGTGTCCAGTTCGTGGTTTTGGGGACGGGCGAGGAAAAATACCACCAGACCCTCCGGGAAATCGCGAAGAAAAATAAAAGTTTCGTCGGGGTCCACGTTTTATTCGATGCTAAAATGGCAAAACGTATTTATGCCGGCTGCGACATGCTCCTTGTGCCGTCTTATTATGAACCGTGCGGATTGAGCCAGCTGATTGCCTTGCGGTTTGGGACAATCCCGGTCGTCCGTGAAACGGGAGGGCTTGCGGATACGATTCATGATTTTAATCCGCAGACGAGAGAGGGAAACGGATTCGTGTTTAAAGATTATTCTTCCGAGGCCCTTTTGGGGGCGCTGAAACGGGCGCTGAAAGTTTTCGCAGACCAGAAAAGCTGGCCGGCGCTTGTACGTAACGCCATGGCTTGCGACTTTTCGTGGACAGCCTCGGCCAAAAAATACGTTGAGCTTTACCAAACGATGGAACGAAAAGCATTTGAAAGTCAGGGTCTATGAATGACAAACGCTTGAAAATCGGGAAATACGAATTGACCTCGCGCCTCATTTTGGGGACCGGCAAGTACCGGACGAACGAAATCATGGCAGAGGCGCTTGCCGCCTCGGGTTCGCAGATGATTACGGTTGCCATCGGCCGCGTCAATTTGGAGAATCGGAACGAAAAAAATATTTTGGATTACATCGACCGGTCCCGTTACCTCCTCCTGCCAAACACCGCGGGCGCTTACACGGCCGAGGACGCCATCCGCATTGCGCGCCTTGCCCGCGCCGCCGGCATCGGCGATTTGGTGAAGCTCGAGGTGATTGGGGACCAAAAAACATTGATGCCGGATACCGTGGCGCTCTTGGAAGCGACCAAGGTCCTTGTGAAAGAAGGTTTCACGGTGATGCCTTACACCAATGATGATCCGGTGATGGCAAAAAAATTGGAAGATGCCGGTGCCGCGTGTGTAATGCCCCTTGCCGCGCCGATTGGTTCCGGTCGGGGAATTCAGAACCGCCTGAATCTACGTTTTGTTCAGGAGGCTGTTTCGTGCCCGGTCATTGTCGATGCCGGCGTCGGCACAGCCTCGGATGCCGCAGTGTGCATGGAGCTTGGCATGGACGGCGTCTTAATGAATACGGCCATTGCCGCCGCCGAGGACCCGGTCTTGATGGCGGAGGCAATGCGCGAAGGGATTTCTGCCGGCCGCAAGGCGTTTTTGGCCGGCCGCATGCCCATCAAAAATTATGCGAGTGCGTCCAGCCCGCAAGAAGGATTGAAAGTGAAAATCAAATGAGTCAAACGATTACGGAAAAAATCCTGGCGCGCCATTCCGGCCGCGACTCCGTCAAACCCGGCGACAACATCTGGGTTGATGTCGACGTCCTCATGACGCACGATGTCTGCGGTCCGGGCACCATCGGCGTGTTCAAGGAACATTTCGGGAAAAACGCCAAGGTCTGGGACCGTGAGAAGGTCGTCATTATTCCCGACCACTACATTTTTACGGCGGATGAAAAGGCCCACCGGAATGTCGATATCCTCCGCGATTTCGTGAAGGAGCAGGACCTTCCTTATTATTACGATGTGGGCGGGGATAAATACAAAGGTGTTTGTCACATTGCGCTCCCCGAGGAGGGCCACACTCGCCCGGGCGAAGTCCTCTTCGGTACGGATTCCCACACCTGCACGGCGGGTGCATTCGGTGAGTTCGCCACCGGCATCGGCAATACGGACGCCGGCTTTATTCTCGGAACCGGCAAACTCTGGGTCAAAGTTCCTCCGACGATGCGGTTTGTTTTTGACGGTCCGTTGCCGCCTTACCTGATGGCCAAGGACCTCATCCTTCAAATCATCGGCGACATCGGTGTGGACGGCGCTATTTACCGGGCCATGGAATTTGCCGGCGACGGTGTGTTTTCTCTCAACATCGAAGAGCGCATGACGCTTTGCAACATGGTGATTGAGGCCGGCGGAAAAAACGGCGTCATTAGTCCCGACCAGGTGACGATTGATTTCGTAAAGTCCAAAACTTCAAAACCCTTTGAAAGCGTTAAAAATGACGCCGACGCAAAATTTTTCGTGGAGAAGGTCTACAAAACAAAAGATCTTGAGCCGGTGGTCGCAAAACCGCATTCCCCGGACAATCGCGCGCTTGTGCGCGAGGTTGAGGGAACGTCTCTTGACCGCGCCTACATTGGCTCCTGCACCGGCGGAAAAATCACGGACTTCATCGCTGCGGCGAAAATCCTGAATGGCCGCAAGTCAAAGATCGACCTTTTCATCGTGCCCGCGACGACCGACATCGACAGGAAACTTGATTCCGAAAAAATCGGGGCGAAGACACTTCGCCAGATTTTTATGGATGCCGGCGGTAAAATGGGCAACGCCTCGTGCGCGGCCTGCCTCGGCGGCCCGATTGATACCTTTGGCCGTCTCAACAAGGCCGAGGTCTGCATCTCGACGACCAATCGCAATTTTCCCGGCCGGATGGGCTCGAAACAGGCGCAGGTTTATCTTGCGTCGCCTTACACGGTCGCGGCCTCCGCAGTGGAAGGAAAAATCACGGATCCAAGAAAATTTTTGTAAGGACATATGCAAAAAACAATTCGCGGGAAGTGTTATGTGGTGGGGGATGACATCGATACCGACCAAATCATCCCGGCCCAATATTTGAGCTACAGCCTGACGATTCCGGAGGAGCGCAAGATGTACGGTCAATTTGCGCTCTCGGGACTGCCGGAAAAATCACAGGGGCTGCCGCATGGAGGAATACCTTTTGTAAAGGTACCTGGTACCTCTGAACCAGACAACCAAAGGTACCAGGTACCTTTCAGCGAATACAAGGTCGTCGTCGCCGGAAAAAATTTCGGCTGTGGTTCCTCGCGCGAGCATGCCTCCATCTGCATGCGTGAGGCCGGCATCGAAGCCGTGGTCGCCGAATTTTATTCCCGGATTTTTTTCCGCAATTCGGTCAATGGCGGCTACCTCATCCCTTTTGAATCAGACGGCCGCTTGATTGATGAAATCAAAACCGGCGAGGAAGTTGAAATCGACGTCCTTCACCACACGCTCACCAATCATACGACCGGAAAAAAGTTCATTTTGAAACCCATCGGCGAAGTCCTGCCCATCATCGAAGCTGGGGATGTCTTCAAATATGCCAAAAGCAAAGGGATGATGAAATAAATGTATAAAATTGCAGTTTTTCCAGGGGACGGCATTGGCATCGAGGTGGCGGAACAGGCTGTCAAAATCATGCGCCGCGTTGCCAAAGCCAATCATCTCGTCTTTGAAATTCATGAGGCGCCGCTTGGCGGAGCCTCCATTGACAAACACGGTGTTCCGATGACGCCCGAGGCGCTTAAGCTGGCGCAAAATTCCGATGCGGTTTTTTTGGGCGCAGTCGGCGGCCCCAAATGGGACGGGATCGAAACCTCGAAGCGCCCGGAAAAAGCGCTGCTTGAACTTCGCAAAGTCCTGGCGGTTTTTGCCAATCTTCGCCCGGTACGCGTTTTTGATTCCCTTGCTAAAAATTCTACGCTTAAGGAAGATGTTGTGCGGGGCCTTGATTTCATCATCTTCCGGGAACTCATCGGCGGAATTTATTTTGGAACGCCGCGCGGCATTGAAACGCTTGCGGCCGGCGGAGAGCGGGGGATCAATACCGAGGTTTACACGACGGCCGAGGTCGAGCGCATTGCGACGAAGGCCTTTGAATTTGCCCGCCGCAGGAAACGCCGCGTCACTTCCGTGGATAAAGCCAACGTGCTGGAATCAAGCCAGCTTTGGAGGAAAGTCGTGACGGCTGTCCACCGCGGGTTTCCCGACATCACGCTCGAACACCGCTACGTCGATGACTGCGCCATGCAGCTTGTCCGCAATCCTAAACAATTCGACGTAATTGTGACGAACAATCTCTTCGGCGACATCTTAAGCGACGAGGCCGCGATGCTGACCGGATCCATTGGTATGCTGCCCTCGGCCTCCATCGGAAATCAGCACTCTCTTTATGAACCCATCCACGGCTCGGCGCCGGACATTGCGGGAAAAGACATGGCCAATCCTTTGGCCTCCATTTTGTCCATCGCGATGATGCTTGAATACAGTTTTAATCTGCTGGAACTCGGGCAGTCCGTGGAAAAAGCTGTCGAGAAAGTTTTAAAGGAAGGTTACCGGACGCCCGACATTTACCGGGAAGGCGACCAGAAAGTCTCCTGTTCCAAAATGGGCGATTTGGTCGCGGAGAGCATCTCCTAACATGAAAAAACTCAATGTTGCCATTTTGGGCGCCACGGGCGCGGTGGGCCAGGAATTTCTTGCCATTCTGGCCGAAAGAAATTTTCCGATTGCGGGGCTCAAGCTCCTCGCCTCCGCCAAGTCGGCCGGAAAGAAAGTTAAATTTCAGGGAAAAGAAATCGTCATTGAAACCGCCGGTCCTGACTCCTTTCGCGGCGTGGACCTTGTCCTCTCCAGCGCGGGCGGCGCCATCAGCCGTGAGCTTGTGCCGCACGCCATCAAGGCCGGCGCGCTTGTCGTCGACAACACGAGTGCTTTTCGCATGGACCCGGGCGTTCCGCTCGTCATCCCTGAAATAAACCCTGAAGACATCGCTAAACACAAAGGCGTCATCGCCAATCCCAATTGCTCGACCATCATTATGGCCGTTCCGATTTATCCGATTCACAAAGCGGCCAGAATCCGGCGCGTCGTAGTGGCCACGTATCAAGCGGCAAGTGGTGCCGGCGCCAAGGCGATGCAGGAGTTGGAGCACCAGTCACGCGAAATTCTTGAAGGTAAGAAACCCACGAAAAACATTTTCCCTCATCAGATTGCTTTCAATCTTTTCTCCCACAACAGCCCCATCAAAGACGGTGGTTTCTGCGAAGAAGAAATCAAGATGGTTAAAGAAACAAAAAAGATTTTTCACGATGAGACGATTCAGGTGATGCCCACTACCGTACGCGTTCCCATTTTTCGCGCCCATTCCGAGGCCCTGTTCCTTGAGCTTGAAAAGAAACTAAGCGTCGAAGAGGCCCGCGACATTTTGCGCAAGGCCCCGGGTGTCCGGCTGGTGGATGACCGCGAGAAGAATTATTTTCCGATGCCGATTGAGGCCTCCGGCCGCGACGAAATCCTGGTCGGCCGGCTGCGGGAAGATGCCTCGACCCGGAACGGGCTCGCCCTTTTTGTGAGCGGTGACCAGCTCCGCAAAGGTGCTGCGCTCAACGCCATTCAAATCGCGGAGATCTGGGCAAAAAATCAGTGAATGCGTAATATAAAGTTAATCCTCGAATACGATGGTTCCCAGCTTTTTGGTTTCCAACGCCAGCCGCATCATCCTACCGTCCAGGAAGAACTCGAAAA
>ORMF011818807.1_pt1 | contig 17416 bp, 15 predicted proteins | sample 1779871 | NCBI WGS metagenome assembly ORMF01 (sample SAMEA104232316, study PRJEB22302) | groundwater metagenome | biome: forest; feature: aquifer; material: groundwater | place: USA | collected 2011-08-07 | depth 5.4 m
GCCGCCGACGAGCGGCGCACCGGCCGCGCGCGAGAAGGCCTGGTTGGCCAGCTCGCGCAGCTGCGGCAGCATGGTGCGCTCGTCGCTCAAGCCGATCCGATCAGGATGCGGTGATGAAGACGAGCGGCGCGGCCGCCGTTACCGTTGTTTTCAGCGTCTCCCCCTTCGTCTGGCCCGAGGATGAGCACACACTACGTCCTTCAACCTATTGCGTCAAAGGGTGCCGTCGGTTCGGCTGGCGAGAAAGAGTCATTCTCCCTCCCCCGGCGTGAGAGGGCCGGGGTGAGGGAGAATATCGACACGAAGCCGAGTCAGTCCACAGCGGCAACCACCAGCGCCAGCGCTGCAACCAGCGCGGCCGGTATGCCGTAGCGCTCCAGCTTCGACACCGAGTCGCCCGCGATCACCTCGACCGGCACCGAGGTCAGCTCGATCACTCTGTTGGTGACCGAGCTCTCGACCCAGCGGGTGAGCGAGTTCTTGCGCGCCGTGCTCATCACGATCTGGTCGCAGCGCAGTCGCCGGGCCGCATCGGTGATGAGCTTGGCCTTGTCCCCCACCTCGGTGTGCACCGAGTAGGGAATGCCGAAGCCGTCGAGCATCTGCCGGAACGGACGCAGCGCCGTCTCCGCCTGGTCGCGCTGGTACTCCTGCAGCCCTTTCCTGCTGACGAAGCGCGCGATGTCCCTGCTGAACGGCATCTGGACGTTCAGCAGGTGAATCTCCATCGCCGTGTTGTTCATGAATTGCTTGATGACATGCTTCACCGCGAACTGGCAATTGCTCGAGCCGTCGACCGGGATGAGTACTTTCAGCATGGCGTTTCCTCCTGTGGTGAGGCGCGGGACGGATGCGCCACCCGCACCCTGCAGCGCGGCGACGGGGATGCCGGCGGCCTGCCCCGACTCCATCACCATTGCCGACCGCCTCCGGAAGTAGACCTTGAGCAGTTCCATTGCAATCGGCGAGGCAAAGAAGAACGGAAGCATGAATATCCAGTCACCGAAGCTGAGCGGCACGGTGTCGAAGAACGGCCTCAGGAACGGTACGTACACCACCATCAGGACGAGCAGGAACGATACGCCGACGGCCCAGACCATCCAGCGGTTGGAGAACACGCCGATGGAGAAGACGCTGTGATACTCGGACCGGGCGGTGAATGCGCGGATCAGCTCCGAGGTGCACAGGGCGACGAAGGCCATGGTCTGGGCCGCTTCCAGGTGGCCGGGATAGCGCTGCATGCCCAGATAGAAGACCGAGAGGATGGCGATGGCGTCGACGACCCCGATAACGCCGATGCCGATCGCCATGTCCCGGTTGATGACGGGCTCCGTCGGGGATCTCGGCGGGTGCTTCATGATGTCGGGGTCGCCCTTCTCCAGCCCGAGCGCGAGCGCCGGCGCGCCGTCGCTGACCAGGTTCAGCCAGAGCAGCTGAACCGGCCTCAAGGGGATCGGCATGCCCACCAGCATGGCCGCGAAGATGATGAGGATTTCCCCGACGTTGCAGGCGAGCAGGAAGTACACGAACTTGCGGATGTTGGAGTAGATGATCCGCCCCTGCTCGATCGCCGCGACGATGCTCGCGAAGTTGTCGTCGGTGAGCACCATGTCCGCGGTCTGCTTGGCCACGTCGGTGCCGGTGATGCCCATGGCGACGCCGATGTTCGCCCGCTTCAGCGCCGGCGCGTCGTTGACGCCGTCGCCGGTCATCGCCACGACGTGGCCGCGCGACTTCAGCGCCTCGACGATCCTCGTCTTGTGCTGGGGCGAGACCCGGCAGCACACGTCGAGCCTGTCGGTCCTGGCCGCCAGTTCCTCGTCGCTGAGCTTTTCGATCTCCGGCCCGGTCAGCACCAGCCCGCCCGGGGTCAGCAGGCCGATGTCCCTGGCGATGGCCTCGGCGGTGTCCTTGTAATCGCCGGTCACCATGATGCTCTTGAGCCCGGCGCCGCGGGCCACCTTCAGCGCCTCGATGACCTCGGGCCGGGGCGGGTCGATCATCCCGAGCAGCCCGACGAAGATCAGATCGCGCTCGACGGTTTCCGGGGTGACGCTTGCCGGGACTTCCTGCAGCGGGCGATACGCGACTGCCAGCACCCGCAGCGCGTTGCTCGCCATGTCGTGGTTCTGCTCGAGTATCTCCTTGCGCATCTCCTCGGTCAGGCCGACGGGCTGGCCGGACCCGAGCCTGTGGCCGCAGAGATCGAGGATGACATCGGGCGCTCCCTTGACGAAAGCCATGACCGGCGGATAGGTGAAACCCGAGGCCTGCGCGCCATCCGGGCGGTGGATCGTGGTCATCCGCTTGCGGTCCGAATCGAAGGGAATCTCCTGGACCCGGGGCAAGGCCTTTTCCGCCTCGGCGCGCCGATACCCGCTCTTCGCGGCGGCCACGACCAGGGCGCCTTCGGTGGGATCGCCGATGATCTGCCACGCGCGCTTGCCCGCCTCGTCGCTCTTTTCATCGAGCTTCGCATCGTTGCAGACCAGCGCTCCCTGGAGCAGGATCGTCGCGTCGGGATCGGTGCGCGGATCGAAGGGCTCCGCGCCGACGAAGAACTGTCCGCTCGGGCTGTAGCCTTCTCCGGTGATCCGGAGCCGCTTGCCGCCGGCCCAGGCCTGAACCACGGTCATCTCGTTCTGCGTCAGCGTGCCCGTCTTGTCGGAGCAGACCACGGTGGCGCAGCCGAGCGTCTCCACGGCGGGGAGCTTGCGGATCAGGGCATGGTGCTTGATCATGCGCTGCATCCCCAGCGCGAGACAGATGGTCACGATCGCCGGGAGGCCTTCGGGAACGGCGGCGATGGCGAGGCTCACCGCGGTCATGAACAGATTGATGATGTCCTTCTTCTCGGCCTCCAGGTAGTTCAGGAAACCGGTGTTCAGGGCGTCCGTCAGGTGCGTATCCCGGAACAGGCCGTAGATGAACACGACCGCGCAGATCGCAAGGCACGCGGTTCCGAGCACCTTCCCCAGGTGCTCGAGCTTCTTCTGCAACGGCGTGTCCTCGGCCTCGAACGACTGGATCATCTCCGCGATGAGACCGATCTGCGTATTCATCCCCGTGCCGGTCACAATTCCCCTGCCGCGTCCATAGGTGATCATGGTGCCCATGAAGGCGGTGTTCTTGCGGTCGCCCAGCGGTATTTCCTTGTCCAGGACCACCCCGGCATTCTTCTCGACGGGAACCGATTCCCCCGTCAGCGAGGCCTCCTCGATCTTGAGATTGATGCTCTCGACCAGCCGCAGGTCCGCGGGAACATAGTTGCCGGCCTCCAGCAGGACAATGTCCCCGGCGACGATCTCGCGGCCCGGAACCGTGACCTGGTGGCCGTCGCGTATCACCTGGGCATTGGGGGCGGACATCTTCTTCAGGGCCGCGAGGGCCTGTTCCGCTTTCGATTCCTGGATGACTCCGACCACGGCGTTCAGCACCACGATGAACATGATGGCGATGGAATCGACGTACTCTCCGAGCGCGAGCGACACCAGCGCCGCGATGACCAGGATGATCACGAGGTAGTTGTTGAACTGGTCCCAGAGCAGCGCGAAAAAGCCCGGCCGCGGGCGTTCGGTCAGCTCGTTGGCACCGAATTCGCGCAGGCGCTCCTGCGCCTCCTGCCCGGTCAGCCCTTGTTCGAGGCGCGTGCGAAATCCGCTGACAAGGTCCTCGATCGGCTTGCCATGCGATTCTCTATCGTGCATACAAGACTCCTTCCTCTCTGATGCGGGTTCGCGACAGCCGCTCTGCCTAAGTATGGTTCGCCGCAGCGCGCGGCGAAATTTGAAGTTTGCGATGCATTGCATTACGAAAACGCAGGCGCGCGAACGAGAGTCGATGGCTTGCATTACGATTCGTAATGCTTGATAAGCCGCTTTTGGTCTGCTATAAATAACTTGTGCGTCCCGGCGTAAGCCGGGCGCCCCTCCAAAGGGGAGTAGCTTCGGCAGCCGGTGGCTGCCGCGACGCGGTCGTCAACACGGGCTCGAGCCCCGGTCGCGCCGGCATGGTTCCCACATGTGCAAGCGAGACCTTTGCCCACAGGGTGAAGGTCCGTTCCGACAGCGGTCTTCATCCTCGAGGTGAAGGCCGCTGTGCGTTTACGGCATGGCGGCATGGCAACCGAACCGAGGAGGAATCGCCATGCTGCAGTCGAACATCCGCCGCTACCTCAAGCACGGAACGCTCCCGCAACTTCGCGTCTTCGAGGCGAGCGCGCGCCTGGGGAGCTTCACCCGCGCGGCGCAGGAACTCCACATGGCCCAGTCGACGGCCTCGGTGCAGATCAAGAAGCTCGCCGAGACGGTCGGCCTGCCCTTGTTCGAGCAGGTCGGCAAGCGCTGCTACCTGACCGATGCGGGCCAGCGCCTCTATATGGGTTGCCATGACGTCTTTCGCGCGCTTTCGACCCTCGAGGAAACCCTGACCGACATGCGCGGCCTGGCTTCCGGGCATCTGCGGCTGGCGGTGAGTTCAACGGGAAAATACTTCGCCCCGCGGCTGCTCGGTGCGTTCGTCCAGCGCCATCCGGGAGTCGACGCGTCGCTGCAGATCCACAACCGCAGCACCCTGCTCGAGCGCCTCGCCAACAACGAGGACGACCTGTACATCTTCGCCGATCCGCCCGGGAAGCAGGACGTCGTGACGCAGGTCATCCTGCCCAACCCGCTGGTGGTTTTCGCGCGCGACGACCATCCGCTGGCGGGCGTAAAGGACATCGCGTTCGAGCGCCTCGCCGAAGAGCCGTTCCTGATGCGCGAGCCCGGATCGGGCACGCGCATGCTCGCGACCCGGCTGTTCGAGCAGCGCGGGCTCGCCCCGAAGATCAGAATGGAACTCAGCACCAACGAAGCGATCAAGGAGGCGATCCTTGCCGGACTGGGCGTGTCGATCATGTCGCGCCACACCCTGGGGCTGGAACCCGAGCATTCCAGACTGGTTTGCCTGGACGTCGAGGGCTTCCCGCTGGAGAACCACTGGCACTTCGTCTACCCGGCGGGCAAGCAGTTGTCCGTTGCGGCGCGGGCGTTCCTGGATTTCGCCCGGGTCGAGGCCAGGGGGCTGGCCCTCGGGAGTCTTGCCCAGCGCTGACGCCTTCCAGCGCGAAGCTTGATCCTGGTCAAAATCGCCCGATGCCCTGCGACTAGCCTGTGCTGCGAGAAGCTCGCCGACCGTCCCACGGGAAATGCTGGGCGGGGTGGGTTTTGCGCACGTTTCGGTACCAGTTCGGGAGCCCTCGATGTTCAGTCAACGCATCAAAAGCGTCATGGAGCGCAAGAAGATCCTTACGGCCCCTCCTGACACCAGCGTCAGCACGGCCGCCAAGCTCATGGCGAAGAGGAACGTGGGCGCCGTCATGGTCGTCGAGAACAAGCGGCTGGTCGGGATCTTCACCGAGCGCGATGCCGTGTTTCGCGTCATGGCGAAGGGACGCGATGCGCAAACCACGCTCCTGGCCGACGTCATGACGGCCGACCCGCACACCGTCGCCCCGGAGGAGTTATTCGGGCACGCCCTGCTCATGATGTACGAGAACGGCTTTCGCCACGTGCCGGTGATCGAGAACGGCGAGCCTGTCGGTATCGTCTCGTCGCGCAACGCGCTGGATCCGGACCTCGAGGAATTCATTTCCGAAGAGCAGCGGCGCAAGCATATCCGCTCGGCGCAGCAGGAGCGCACGGTCCGCCCGAAGAATCCGCTGACTTGAAAAGCCGATCCTTCGCCGCGTCTATCCCGAGCGGGGCGTAAGCGGCTAAGCCGGAACCGTTGCCGTGATTTGCCGTTTCAACTCTCGCTATTTTGGGAAGTTGCAACTTCGCAACTTCCCAAAATAGCGAGACATTGATAACTCCAAATTCTTCGCCAAGTCTGTCAACACGCGAGTGATAAGAAGCTAAAGGCCCGGCATGTCGCCGCGGGCCCTCAGCGCCTGACCCCGGGTGTCTCGACGGGCAGTCCCTTCGCGCGCCAGGCGAGGAACAGTTCCAGGTCGCGGTACTCGGGCGCGCCGTAGGGCAGGATCTCGGCGCGCACGGCCGACAGGCAGCCGCGCAACCGGTGTTCGACCGATCCCAGGGTCTGCCATTCGATGCGGTAGATCGGGTAGGCGTTGGGATGGCCCTGGGTGATGGTCTCGGAGAGCAGCGTCCGCCCCCAGTTCTGCTCGTGGCAGTTCGCGCAGGAGAGGTTCACCTGCCCGATGCGGCGATAGAAGAAAGCGCGGCCCGCCTCGAAGTGCGGCCGCACCGCACCGTCGATGGCGACCTCGATCGGCATGCCGCGCGACTGGTGCGCGACATAGGCCGTGAGCGCGAGCAGTTCCTCGGATTCGTAGCGCGGCGCCGCCGCGCCCTGGCGCTCGCTGCGGCATTGACGTATGCGTCCCTCGAGATTGAGGAGTTGGCCGCTCGCGCGATCGATCGCGGGATAGCGCGTCGCCGCGCCCTTCATGCTCGTGCCCGCCTCGCCGTGGCAGTCGGCGCAGGAGCGGCCGCCCGCGGGCGGGCTCCAGAGGTTCTCGCCCTTCTCCACCCAGAGCATGCCGGGATTGGAGAACTCGTCGGCCTGCATCGCGCGCACTTCCGGGCTCGCGAAGGCGATCCCCGACCTGAGCTCGCCCGTGGGGATGCGTCGCTCCTGCCCCGCGGCGCCGTAAGCCCAGGCCGCCAGCAGCGCCGCGATCAGCAGGGAGGCGCCACCGCCCTTCATTCCGAGACCGCGATGCTCGCCCGCGCCGAACCCTGCACGCTCAGGTCGTCTATCCACGAGAACTCGAGCTCGCCAGTGGCTTGCGCGACGGTATAGAACTGCAGGTAGGGATTGGCCGAGATCCCCGAGGAAAGGTCGGCGCGGAACACCTCCACGCCGTTGTAGCGGCAGGTGAGCAGGTTGATGCAGTCGCGCGGAATGACGCGTCCCTCGTCGTCCCGGCGATAGCCGGTCTCCATGTCGTGCTGGATCAGGATGCTGACCTCGACGACCTCGCCGCGCTTGGCCCGGGCGGGCACGATCCGGATTCTCGCGCTCATCCGCTAACTCTCGTCCATGCACGCCGACAGCGTGACCTGCACGTGGGCGCTGTCCGACCAGAACGAGCCGTCGGACAGCGCGGCGATCGCGGTCACGGTCTGCGTGCCCGCGAGCCTCACCCTCGTGACCACCTTCGCGCGTCCCCCGCGCGGACCGAGGTAGAAGCGCGCCATGTCCCTCACGGGGTTCTTCTCGGAGAAAAGGTGGATGCTCTTGACGTACTCGGTCGCGCTCATCGGGCTGTCCACGGTCACGGTGAGCGGGACCGAATTGCCGTTGTCGGCGAGCACGGGCAGCTCGAGCTTCACGCGGCCCTTCTGCACCGGAACGCCCTTGGTGAACACCCACACCATGGGATCGAGCGAGTCGATCTGGGCCCCCGCGGCCCTGGACACGACCGGGAGCGCCATGGCCCCGGCGAGGCCTGCGACGAAGCGTCTGCGGCCGGGCCGGTTCACCGCGATTCCTCCTTCAGCGTCGCGAGATACGCGACCGCGTCCTCGATCTGCTGCGCGCTCAAGATGGGCTTGCCGCGCCAGGCGGCGGCCACGCTCTGCAGCCCGTCGATGCGATGGTACGACGGCATGATGGTCTCCGGAACGACGCGCTGGGCGTCCACCAGCCGCAGGCGAATCTGGGCTTCGCTCAGCCGCGCCCCCACCCCGCCGAGCGACGGCGCGAGGTTGCCCATGAAGCGCTCGCCCGAGCCGGGCACCGCGTGGCAGAGCAGGCAGTTGCCCGCCTCGCGGCCCAGCACGGCCTCGCGCCCGCGCGCCGCGTCGCCGGGTTCCGCGGTGAGCGGCGCGCGGATCGCGTCGCCCTCGACCCGGTAGGCAACGAGCCCCTGCGCAGCCGCGCACATCGGAATCGCGGCCGCCGAAAGCACGGCTGCCGCGACGGTCGCTGCGATGCTGAGCCGGCGCGCGCTCAAGCCTTCACGAGAGTAAGGCCGTGGTTCTTGAGCGGCAGCGAACGGATGCGCTTGCCCGTCGCGGCGAAGATCGCGTTGAGCAGGGCCGGCGCGATCGGCGCGAGTCCCGGCTCGCCCACCCCGCCCCAGAATCCGCCGGTGGGCGCAAGCACCACCTCGATCTTGGGCATCTCCGCAATGGAGAGCATCCGGTAGTCGCCGAAGTGCGACTGCTCGACGCGCCCGTCCTTGATCGTGATCTCGCCCCAGAGGATCGCGCTCAAGCCATACACCGACGCGCCCTGGGTCTGCGCCACCACGTTGTCCGGGTTCACCACGTAACCGCAGTCGATCGCCTGCACGATGCGCTGGATCGCGAATTCCTTGTCGTTCTTCATCGAGATCTCGACCACCGCGGAGGTGTACGCGCCGTAGGGTTCGGTCACCGCGATGCCGCGATGCACGCCCGCGGGCAGCGGCTTGCCCCATCCGGCGGCTTTCGCCGCGGCTTCGAGAACGCCCAGGGGCCTCTTCTCGTGCGCGAGCAGCGCCCTGCGGTATTCGTAGGGATCCTTGCCTGCGGCGTGCGCCAGCTCGTCGAGGAAGCACTCGCGCGCGACCGGATTCTGCGACCAGCCCACCGCGCGCCAGAAGCCCACCGGCACGTGCGGGTTGCGCATCGCGTACTCCATGCGCAGGTTCGGCACCTCGTAGGGGAAGTCGGCGAATCCCTCCACCGCCGGCGGGTCGATGCCGTCCTTCAGCGGAAGCCTGAGCAACGTCGCGAGCAGCGAGGGCATGGCGATGCGCGTGGTCCAGGCGACCGGATTGCCCGAGGCATCCAGCCCCGCCTTGAGCCGGTACATCGCGGCGGGGCGGTAGAAGTCGTGCTGCATGTCCTCCTCGCGCGTCCACAGCGCCTTGACCGGCGTGCCTTCCATGCTCTTCGCGATCTGCACGCCGATGCGCGTGAAGTCCTGCGATCCGCCGCGCCTGCCGAAACCGCCGCCGGCCTGCATCCTGTGCACGTACACGTTCTCGAGCGGAACGCCGGCCGTCGCCGCGGCGGCAGCGAGCGTGCCCTCCCCGGTCTGGGTCGATGCCCACACGTCGACGCGGCCGTTCTTGATCAGGACCGTGCAGCCCATCGGCTCCATGGTCGCGTGGGCGAGGTAAGGCGTGTAGTACTCGGCCTCGAGCACCTTGGCCGCGGAGGCGAGCGCCTTGTCCGCGTCGCCGCTTTTCTTCGCCACCGGCGCCGTGGGCTGGTCGAGGCCCACGCGCAGGAATTCCATGATGCTCGCGCTCGTAACCTTGCCGTTGGCGCCCGGATCCCATTCGACCTTCAGCGCGCCCAGCGCCTCTTTCGCGCGCCACCAGTTGTCGGCGATCACGGCCACCGCGCTCTCCAGGGACACGACCTTGATCACCCCGCGCCGGCCCTTGATCGCGGCCGAGTCGACCGATTTCAGCTTGCCGCCGAACACCGGGCACTGCGCCACCGCGGCGTATACCATGCCGGGCAACTGGGTGTCGATGCCGTAGCGCTGCGCACCGGTCACCGAGGCGGGAATGTCCACGCGCGGCATCGATTTGCCGATGATGGTCCAGTCCTTGGGGTCCTTCAACTGCACGAACTCCGGCGGCTGCATCTTCGCGGCCGCGTTCGCCACCTTGCCGAAGCTCGTCTTGCGGCCGCTCAGCTTGTGCGTGATGACGCCCATCGACGCGGCGCACTCGTTGGGCGGAACGTCCCATTCCTGCGCGGCCGCGGCGATCAGCATCTCGCGCGCCGTCGCCCCGCCCTTCCTGAGGTATTCCTGGGAAAAGCGGATGGTCCGGCTGCCCACCGAGGCCATGTCGCCCCAGGCGCGCTTGCGGCGCACGTGCTCGTTCGGCAGCACGTATTCGATGCGCACCCGCTTCCAGTCGCATCCGAGCTCCTCGGCCACCAGCATCGGCGCCGAGGTCATGCTGCCCTGGCCCATCTCGGAGCGCGCGTAGCGGATGACCACCGTCTCGTCCGGGCGTACCACGACCCAGGCGTTGACCTCGGTGTCCGCGGCCTTGACGCCGGCCTTGGCCGCGAGGGCATCCGGCAGATAAATGCCGACGGTCAATCCGCCGCCCAGCGCGGCGGACTGCTTCAGGAAGGTCCTGCGGGAAGCTGCGAATTTCGTCGCGGATTTCATCGCCAATTTGGTCGTCATGGCCGCCTCCTCACGCTTTCGCCGGTTTGGCCGGCTGCGACGACTTCGCCACGGCGTGTATCGCCGTGCGGATCCGGGCATAGGTTCCGCAGCGGCAGATATTGGTCATCGCAGCGTCGATGTCCTGGTCGGTCGGATTGCGCTTCTTGTCGAGCAGCGCCACCGCGGTCATGATCTGGCCCGATTGGCAGTAGCCGCATTGCGGCACCTGGTGTTCGACCCAGGCCTTCTGCACCGGATGCGTGCCGTTGCGCGACAGGCCCTCGATGGTGGTGATCTTCTTGCCCACCGCGGCCGATGCCGGCAACACGCACGAGCGCACCGGCTCGCCGTTGAGATGCACCGTGCAGGCACCGCATTGACCGAGGCCGCAGCCGAACTTGGTGCCTTTCATGTCCAGCACGTCCCGCAGCACCCAGAGCAGGGGCATTCCCGGCTCGACGTCGGCCTGGCGGGTCTTTCCGTTGATGGTGAGCTTGATCATCACGTCTCCTCGATTCGTTCGACGACGAATTTCGTCTTGATACAGACAGGTCGCAAAGCCTAGTCTTCGCGCCCGGCACGGTCAAGCGCGGCACGGAAGGGCGCTACGGTTGAACGGAAATTCAGAGCGTAGGTCGGGCTGAGGCCACTGGCCGAAACCCAACGCGCACGAACCGGGGGCAGACCACCAAAGGTGGTTTGCCCCCTCAGCACTCAGGGAAGCTTGACGGCCTGGATATCCGCTTTGGCACCGAACCCGAGGCTTCTCACGAACGACACGAAATGACCGCGCGTCGTGATGTTGTCGTCGTGCGCCGCGAAGCCGACGTTGTATATTCCGCCCACCTTGAGGGACTTGTCGTCGTCATTGGCGAGGCCGAGCGGCCGGATGATCACGACGGTCCACATGCCGTTCTTCCAACTGGAGATGGCGTTGTTATCGGCGGCCGAACCCTTGGCATCCTCGCGGCTGACGATGTAGTCCGGGATCAGGTCGCCTTCCTTCCAGCCCGCGTTCGGGTCGAACGCTACCGCGTTCCGCTCGCGGACCAGGAAATGATCGCCCTTGCGGAGCTGGTCGGCAGTGATCGACTTGTAACCCACCTTCTTCTCGTCCCACATGAACTTCGGCGCGTGCGTCTTCGCATCGGCATTGCCGCCGAACATGTCCTTGCCGGAGTCCGAATTGCGAAACTCGAGCACATAACCGTCATCGGCCATGCCGACCGGGTGCGAGCGATGGGCGCGCCACTGGATCAGGTCGACGAAACCGCCCGCCGCCTTGATCTTGGCGATGTCCTCCACCGGCTTGCCGCTCTTCCAGTCCGACGGGTCATTGCGGGTGGCCGGCAAGTACTTGCGCACGTCGTTCTTCTTGATGGCCGTCAGCAACGCGTTGCCGCTCACCTCATCCTTGGTGAACTGCTTGGGCATGTCGCGCTGGCCGTTGTGGCAGGTCAGCCAGCAGCCCTGCTGCGCGAACAAGGGCACCTTGCCGTCGTCGATCATGATCGACATGCGGTCCTCGTAGATGCCGGGCTGGGTGCCCTCCTGCACCACCTTGTCGAGCTTGGGATAGCCGTAGACTTTCCATTCCTTGCCGTCGAAGCGCAGGTACTGGTGCTCGGAGCCGGAGTACGGGTACTGTGTCTTCCACTGGAAGCGGAGATAGGCATTCTTGGCGTCGTAGGCCGCCTGGAATTTCAGATCCACCGTACCGTTCTTGCCCTTGACCGGCATCGGCTCGAGCGGCCCGCCCTTGACCAGTTTGTCGCCTTTGGCCTTCTCCTGGCCCTTGTGGCAGCCAACACAGGCCTGCCCGTCCTGCACGGCCTTCGCGCCCGGGTGGTCCGTGCGCAGCCACTCGTAGGAAGACTGGCCGGGATAGAACAGCGTCACCGCGGTCGCCTTGACCTTGGACCAGTCGATCTTGGCCGGATCGGCGGCCATCGCAGGTACTGCGACGATAGCGCTCAAACCCAATATCAATGCAGCTTTCATCATGGTGCTTACTCCCATCTTGAGTCGAAAGATAAAGTGAATTCGTGGAAAATCGATTCAGTAATCGTCCTGTGCCGGCCAATCCGCATCTTCAATCCTCCAGTACCTCGTCGACCAGCTCGCGGATCTTCTTGCGTACCTCGGCCAGCGCGCGCCGCCCCTTGGGCGTCGCGGCGTAGTACTTGCGCACCTTTCCGTTCACGACCTCCTGCGTCGAGCGCAGGCACCCTGCGCTCTCCAGGCCGTGCAGGATCGGGTAGAGCGTCCCCGGTCCCATCGAATATCCGTGCCGCCGCAGCTCCTCGATCATCTCGAGTCCGAAAATGCGCTCCTCGGCGGCGTGGTGCAGGATGTGCACGCGCACGAACGCCCGGAACAGATCGCGCGTTATGGTATTGTTCATCGATATCGCGCTCCGATAATATACCGGGCGAAGGAGCGGCCGCACTCCGCCCGTCCTCCACCGTTGATCCAGGTCAAACATCGCCTTGAAATCCGCACCCGCCATCCCGCGCAGCATCTGGATGCTCGGCTTCGTCAGCCTGCTGATGGACGTTTCCTCCGAGCTGATACACGGCCTGCTGCCCGTCTTCATGGTCTCCAGCCTGGGCGCGACCGCTTTCGCAGTGGGCATCGTCGAAGGCATCGCCGAGTCGACCGCGCTGATCGTGAAGGTCTTCTCCGGCGCGCTCAGCGATTATCTCGGCAAGCGCAAGTTCCTGGCGGTGGCCGGATACGGCCTCGGCGCGCTGTCCAAGCCGCTGTTCGCGCTCGCGCTGTCGGTGAACTGGGTCCTCGCCGCGCGCTTCATGGATCGCATCGGCAAGGGGATACGCGGCGCGCCACGCGACGCGCTGATCGCCGATCTCGCCCCGCCCGAGATACGCGGCGCCGCCTACGGCCTGCGCCAGGCGCTCGACACGGTCGGCGCCTTCGTCGGTCCCCTGCTCGCCATCGTGCTGATGCTCGCCTGGGCGGGAGACTTCAGGACCGTGTTCTGGTTTGCGGTGATCCCGGGCGTGCTTGCCGTCGCCCTGCTGGCGTTCGGCGTTGACGAGCCCGAATCGGCCGCGGCCCGGCGAGGGGCGGCAAACCCGATCCGGTGGAAGACCCTGCGCGAACTGGACCGCGCCTTCTGGTTCGTGGTCGTCGCGGGCGCGGTCTTCACGCTGGCCCGCTTCAGCGAAGCCTTCCTCATCCTGCGCGCGCAGCAGCACGGCCTGCCCGACACCTACGCGCCGATGGTGCTGGTGGTGATGAACCTCGTGTTCGCGCTGGCCGCCTATCCCGTCGGCAGGCTCGCCGACCGCATGAGCCACACCTTCCTGCTCGGTGCGGGCCTCGCCGTGCTGATCGTCGCCGACCTGGTGCTCGCGCAATCGCAGGGACTCGCCGCGGTTGCGCTGGGCGTGGCGCTGTGGGGCTTGCACATGGGTCTGACCCAGGGCCGGCTCGCGACGATGGTGGCAGATACCGCCCCGGCGCAGCTTCGCGGCACGGCCTTCGGCCTGTTCAATCTCGCCAGCGGCGTCGCGATGCTGATCGCGAGCGCGCTCGCGGGCCTGCTCTGGGACAGGATCGGCGCGGCGGCGACGTTCTACGCCGGCGCCCTTTTCTCCCTGGCCGCCCTTATCATGCTGGTCATGCGCAGCAGACGCCCGTCGGCCGCTTGACTCCGGTACTTCATGCCAACGATGTCATTCCGAGCGCAGCGAGGAATCTGCTTTTGAATTCCCGAAAAAGCAGATTCCTCGGCCTTCAGCCTCGGAATGACAGGTCAAGCTCATGAGCGACACCCCGGTCACATCCACTCGCGCGGCGAAGCCCGGCACCGCGATCGAAGTGCTCATGGTGTCGCTCATGCTCGGCCTCACGTCGTTCGGCGGACCCATCGCCCACCTCGGCTACTTCGAGCGCACCTACGTCCGGCAACGGCAATGGCTGTCGGCCGACGAATACGCGGGCTTTGTCGCGCTGTCCCAGATGTCACCGGGGCCGGCGAGCAGCAAGGTCGGCTTCCTCATCGGCCTGCGGCGCGCCGGATGGGCCGGTGCGCTCGCCGCCTGGGTGGGCTTCACGCTGCCTTCGGCGATTGCGATGCTCGCTTTCGCGCTGCTCGCGCCGCGCATGCAGGGCGGCGCGATGGACGCGGTCCTGCATGGGCTGAAGCTGGTTGCGGTCGCGGTGGTCGCGCAGGCGGTCTGGAGCATGGCCAGGAAGCTTTGTCCGGATCTGCCGCGCGCGGGCTTGGCGCTATTGGCGGCGGCGCTGCTGCTGGTCTTCGGCGGCGCCTGGACGCAGATGCTGGCACTCGCCGCGGGCGCGCTGGGCGGCATTCTGCTGTGCCGGGACGCCGGCACGCTGACCGCCCTCCCTTCCATGCCCGTGGGCCCGAAAGCGGGCGGCGCGGCCCTGGCCGCATTTCTTGCGCTGCTCGCTCTCTCTCCCCTCGTCGGCCACGCCGTGCCGCACACGCTCGCGGCGCTCTCGGCGGTGTTCTACCAGGCGGGCGCCCTGGTGTTCGGCGGCGGGCACGTCCTCCTTCCGCTGCTGCACGATGCGCTGGTCCCGAGCGGCTGGCTCTCCGACGACGCCTTCCTCGCCGGCTACGGCGTGGCGCAGGCCGTTCCGGGGCCGCTGTTCACCTTCTCGGCCTATGTCGGCGCCATCGTCGCGCCTTCCGGCTCGGCCCTGCTCTGGTCGGCCGCTGCGCTCGTCTTCCTGTTCCTGCCGGGAATGCTGATCGCCCTCGCCGGACTGCCCTTGTGGACCTGGCTCGGACGCCACTCGAGCGCCCGCGCCGCGCTGGCGGGTATCAACGCCGCGGTGGTGGGCATCCTGGGCGCGGCGCTCTACGATCCGATCTGGACCAGCGCCGTTCATGGCGGCGTGGACGTGGCGATTGCCGCCGCCGGTTTCCTGCTGCTCGAGCGCTGGCGCGTTCCGCCGCTCGCCATCGTCGTTCTCTGCGTCTGCGCATCGCTCCTGTCGGCATTCGCCGCCTGACCGGCCGGTACGCTCGATAGAACAGCGGCATGTAACACCCGCCGGATGTTGCGCCCACCAGCAGTTCAATCGGCTAGGAATCGGCCCTCGGCATCCCGGCCATCGGAAGCGTTCGCTGCCGCAACATCTCCACCTCTATTATGAGCATGGTGATCCTGCTCTCCAGCTCCGCGACCTTGCGCTCGTAATCCGCGAGTTCCTTGCGACGCGCGCGTTTCTCGGCGAGCCTGCCCGGTTCGTATTTTCCAGCCCAAAGCAAAATGAGGTTTCGCCCTATGCCATGGCTTCGGGCCAGTTCGCGGAGCGAGACCCGATCCTCGATATAGTCTGCGACGACAGCGAGCTTGAACTCCTCGCTGTACTTGCGATGCCTGCGCATGTCCTCTCCTCCGCCGGCTGCCCCGGGTGCCAGAGGTTCCGTGATGGGCGATCGAATCGGTCCGCGCAACGCTCGCGCAATGGTTGAATGGCGCATCGCGCGCCGTCAGCCGCCGGTCCTCGCGCGCGACGCGCTACTTCTTGCCCGATTCCGCGGCCGCGCCCGCCGGCCCCTTGACACGCGCGAGGTAGTCCAGCAATTCGGGCATCTTCTCCTTCGGAATTTCGGCCCCGTAACCCTTCATGCGCTCGAGCGTTTCCTTCCACTCGTCCCTGCTCAGATGCTTGTCGTCGAGCGGATTCCGCGTGGGCGTGTGGCACTGCGTACAGACTTCCTCGAACACCTTGGCTCCGCCGTCGGCCGCGACCGCGAGGCCGGGCGCGGCGAGGCCGATCAGTGCCGAGCAAACAATTGGGAAGATTCCGTTGGATCGCATCGTTTCGTCCTGTCTCTTGCGGCGGGCACGGGGGCGCGGGGGAGGCCTGCGCCCCCGCTGCCCGCCAGGGTGGCGTCGACGTTCGGCTCAGAACCCGAACATCACTCGAAGCGTGAGCCCGTTGTCCGTGAGCTTCGCCGGGCTGACACCGGGCCCGCTTGCGGTGTCGTCGAAGACGTGGTGGCGGTACTCCGCGACGAGCTTGATGTTCTGGTCGTAGAGATGCTGCCAGCCGAGCACGTAATCATGTTCCTTCGGCGTCGAAAGGGTTATGCCCGTCACACCATTGACGCTGCGGGTGGTGTCGTTGAAGGCGTCTCCCCTCAGCCAGTCGTAACGGGCATAGGCGATGGAAGTCTTCGAGATCTGCCAGTTGAGCTGGTGGAATCCTCCCTTCCATTTGAATTCCTGGCCGAACCCCGTCGGATTGGTTTCGCTGTTGAACAACACCTGGTTCTCCAGCCATACGGGAATTCCCGCCGGAAGGAGGCTCAGCGTCATGTCCGGACCCCACCGGCTGACCTTGTTGGCGTTCTGGCTCCCAGACATGATGCCGTCCGCCGGGTTCGCCGCAAGCGAGCCGTTGGTCCGCACGTCGTCGCCGTAGGAGTCTCCGCTGCGGAAGGCGAACAGGCCGAGCGACTGGTTGTACCAGCGCATCACCCACCGCCCGTACAGGTCCTTCTGCGCGCGGTTGGCGGCTTTCGCATTGGCGCCGTTGGTGATGCCCAGGTGGTATTCGCCCCAGAAGGTGTCCCGCTTCGCGACGTCGGTCACCGGTTTGCCGAAGGTCAGCATGCCGTTCACCTCGGCCATGACTTGCGGCTCGCTCAACCTGAACAGGAAGTCGTTGGGATCGCCTCCGACCACGCCGTCCACCTTTCGGGGACTGATCAGGTCCAGCGCGGTCCGCTCGTAGATGAGGTACTGGTTCACGGAGAGCCGAACTTTCCCGGGCGAATAGGCCAGCGGAAGATGGGTGATGCCCGCGAGAAAGTTGACGCTGTCGCGCGGAGTCGCGTTCCCAAAAGGATTGTTCCAGAAAAACTTCGCGACCTCGAACGCGGGGCTTTCCGTGCCGAACTTGACGTTGCGCCCCGGGTTGGTGTTGTATCGGGCCTCGTAATTGCCGGTCGGCGTGAACTCCCAGGCGCGGGTCTCGTACATCGGAAACTCGACGAAAGCCGACAAATGCTGGCCCAGGGGCGAGGTCATGAAGATGCTCGCGTCCTGCAAGGCGAGGCTGGTCCCGTCGGAGGTTGCGTTGGAGCCCGGCGTCCCGCTCACGGAACGCTTCTCCGTGCGAGAATCGACGCCCACGCCGGTGACGAACGACAGCGGCAGCGTCGACGGGATGCTCACCCCTTTCGAGATCTCGATGTCCGGGGAAAGCGGCTTGAGGTCGCGCCCGTTGACTGCGCGATAACCGCTGAGCCTGAAGCTCACGCCGCCGCCGTTCA
>ORMF010198896.1_pt1 | contig 17408 bp, 22 predicted proteins | sample 1779871 | NCBI WGS metagenome assembly ORMF01 (sample SAMEA104232316, study PRJEB22302) | groundwater metagenome | biome: forest; feature: aquifer; material: groundwater | place: USA | collected 2011-08-07 | depth 5.4 m
ATACAAGGGTTCGCTTCGCGTTAACACACTTTCATGTTTGCTAACAGGAAAGTGTTTGCACATTCATCCCCGCCCTCACCAGGGAAGACGGGAGTCGGGCGGGGTTTCCTGTGAATAGAAAAACTATTTAAAATAATTTTTTAGAGCACCACCAAGAAATTCTTCCACATAATCTTTTCCTTTTTTAGCGTAACGTTTTATATTGTAAGGACGTTTCGGATCATAAATACTGGCCCATTCATTCTCTTCTTCCAAAATCAAATCTGAGAGAAGGATTCCAGAAATAGCAGAGTAAGTCATGCCATTGCCAGAAAAAGCCGAAGCCAAGTATTGGTGAGGCAAGTACTGCCCTATCAAAGCTAAACCATCACTAGGCTCAAGTATGGGACCGGTCCATTTGTCTTTGATTTTGTAATCTACATTCGGAAGAACTTTCTTGAAATGGTCCTGGAGAGCTTGAAAATTCTTCTCTTTGGGCATGGGAATTGCTTTTCTGTGATCTGCCCCACCTAAAGTTAAAATTGTTTTACCCTCCTTTTTATCAACTCGAAAATAAAAATACGGATTACTCATGTCCCAATAAATAGCCTCCACTAGAGAATTGTTAGAAATTTCTATAGTCTCGACATAGCTTGTGTAAAATCCTTTTTTCAGCCGAGTAGACCGAGGATGATTGAAAGGATTATAGGTTGCAACTATTATATCTGTTGCTGTGACGATATGCCCGTTTTTTGTTTTAACTAAAAGAGGAGAGCCCTCTGAAATCTCTGTCACTTCTGTATTCTCAAAGATTTTTACTCCCAACTCTTTAGCCCTTCGGGCTAAACCTTCTAGGAATTTCTCAGCATCATACTTTGCCTGGTTTTCCAAAACTGCATACCCAAAGGCTTTTAAACCCAGGCTATCATCTTTTAAGTGTAAGATGAGCCCCTATTCTTTTGGCTGCTATTTTTTCTTGTTCCAATTCTTCAAACTGTCGAGCATTGACAGCATAAATATAGGCCGGACAGCGAGAAAAATCGCATTCAATTTTTTCTTTATCGACAGTTTCTTCAATTGTATTTATGGCAGACTCGCCCGATTGCCAAATTATTTTGGCTGTCTTTTCTCCATAGAGTTCTATAAGTTCAGCGAAGTCTGTATCTAGAGCAGCAGTTATAAAAGCCGTAGTAGCTTTTGTTGCTCCGCTTCCAATAGTTTTCGCTTCAAGTAAAATTACTCTCTTTCCCGCCTTTCCAAGCTGGTAGGCACACCAAATTCCCGAGAGTCCTCCTCCGACAATAGCCACATCCGCTTCCATATTTTCTTTTAGTCCTACCATTTACTCCTGTCTATCCAATTTCACCGCTGCTTCCGGAGTTGAAACCGTTTTGCTCATTAGAAAAAGTTTTATTATCCCTAAAGCAACAATCCAATAGACGAGCATAGCCAGAAGTGTAGTCCACTCAAAAATATTCCCTTCTACTCTGGTTAGTCGGAAAACATTATTAAACGGAGCTATGAAAAGATGGGTTACTCCGTAAATAAATTTGGTAAATCCGGCCACAGGGTTAGCCGCTAAAAGTTTCAAAACGAATCTGAAGACCAGCAAAACTTCGAGTAACCCTAAAATATACCAGACTACCTGCGTCCCCCTGTAAAGAGGCTTTGTAGTCGGCGAAGTGTATGCGGTTTCCATATTTTTGTTATTTTAGATTTTAACTTTATAATTTCTCTGATTAATTTCCTGAACCAGACGTATTGGAGTTACCGCTGGCAGGCAATTTGACATTTACGTCCAAAGTATTGTTACCATTTGGAGTTCCCGAGTTTCGTATTACTGGCAGTACAAAGATAAAGAATAATGCGGCAACGATAACCAGAACGATAATTCCTACTATTAGTGATGTTGCACTGTCCGAACTTTCCCCGCCAGGGTTATTAATTACTGTTGTCATAATTTTATTTTAGTTAATGATAATTTTGCTTATATTTACTTAGTTTTAAACGTCATTTTGGCACCTCTGACAGTTCCTTGGCTATTTTGACCGACAAGTCGGAAGTAATAAGTGGTATTTGATTTAAGATCAGAGATATTAGCGGCTACAGAAGAAGTATTCGAGCTGGCTGGCAGAACAATTTCATCTGTGGTGTTTAGAAGAATTGAGCCTAAAAGAGAATCAGTGCTGTACTCAAACCAGTACGTGGTCTCGGCTCCATTTGGATTGACTGTCCCGTGCAAAGTAGCGCTTGTACTAGCTAAGGCAGTGGCGCTCTGAGTAACAATTGTTGGTGCGGCTGCCCCAGTTGGACCCAGAGTTTTGAAGTTCAAGATCGAGCCGTTGATTGTTCCAAATTGGTTTTGGGCATTCAATCGGAAATAGTATGTAGTCAATGGATCAAGGTCGGAAAGCGACATAGACACTGCTGTTTTGGCGCTACCGTTACCTCCATGAGAAAAAACTGATGTATTGCCGAGCTCTACAGTTTTGCCATACTCAAACCAATACTGGGTGTCGGCTTTGTTCGGTGTAACTTCGCCATTTAGATTAGCTGTTGTCCTACTGATTCCCGTCGCGGATAATGTTTTTGCTGTTGGAGCACTTCCCACCGGCGGAGGAGTACCGTCTGTTGTTCTAAATGAGTATGTAGCACCCGCCACTCTTCCGTATTGATTTTCCGATACAAGACGTAAGTAATATGTAGTGCTTTTAGTCAGACCGACTATGTATCCCGGCGCTTGGATGGTAACAAAACCTGAACCAAGAGTCTGATTGGCCGTTTTGCTTCCGAGATTAGAGGAAGTTCCATATTCATACCAATAGCTTGTAAAGGCACCCTTGGGATTTACAGTGCCGTTTACAATGGCTGTGGTGTCCGAAGGAGCGACAGATGAACTAGTCACCGCTGTAGGTGCTCCCGCTACTGGCGGATTGGTACTGCCGTTATTATTATTTCCTGTATTATTTCCAGTCGGGGTTGATGTGGCAACTGTACCTTGCGATGTGCTTTCTCTATTGTAATAGTAGATTCCTCCTCCAAGCAAAAGTAGAATTACAACTACCAACACTATGGATGTAGTTTTGTTCATAAATTTTATTTAATTATTTAACTAAGACTTGATAGCTTTAGCGATAGCGATAAGAACTACTGCTCCAATGAGAGCTACAATAAAACTGTAAAAGTTAAATCCACTTGCCCCTGCCTCTCCAAAGAAACTCATAATCCAACCTCCTAATACCGCTCCGACAATACCTACTACCACATTCAATATTATTCCCTGCTGGGCATCTGTCTTCATGATTAGAGATGCTACCCATCCTATTAATCCCCCGAAGACAATCCATAATATTATTTGCATATATTTTTTATTTATTAAATAATTAATCTAGATTTAATATTATATTTGATGCCATTATTACTGTCAACTATCAATTTCTAATAAATGGTGCATAATTATGTTAACATAGTGTTAAAAGTGACTAATTTATATAGTTTTAAGAAGTGAATAAACTGTTCACAACCTTAATTTTATTTTAATATTAACTATGATAAAATACGTAGAGGAGCTTTATTATTTATAAATTTATACGTATGGAAACAAACAACAACACGTCAAAGTGGGTTATAGGAGTAGTTTTAATTTTGATAGTAGTGGCACTATTGTGGTGGTGGAAAAGTTCCAAAACAAGTCAAACTCCTGGAACAGATACTAGCGGCCTTTCTACCACAACAACTTCAAAGCCAAACGTGGTAGTGGAGCAAAAGACAAACCTCACCGTAAATGCCCTATTAGCCAGCCTAGGAGATGCAAGTACTTTTTATTCTTATTTCACCAGTACCGGAGTTTCAGCCACAACTACAGGAAAGGGACCCTATACCGTATTTCTTCCTCTAAATGATACATTCGGAAGATTAAAGGCCGGAACGATTACAAATCTAAGTGCTGCTGAAAAGAAACGTCTTGTACAGTATCACGTTGTTACAGGCAGAGCACTTGATGTAGATAGTGTCTCTTTCGGAAATATTCCTTCTCTTTCACGAGATGTTCTGAATTTCAACGCCAATAAAGCCGGAGCCCTGCAGGTAAATAGTTCGTATGTCTTGAAAGCTTACAAGGCTAGCAACGGAATGGTGTACATTATTAGCGATGTTCTCATACCCCCGATCAAGAAATAGTTAAAGAAAAATTTTACTTAAACAAAAACTGTACGGGACTTCCCGTACAGTTTTTGTTTAATCTCTTTAATTAACACTGACTTCTGCAACACTGGCCCTTGCAGTTTGACTGAATTCTGGATTGGAGTTCTTTACATATATCCCGAAAGCAATGCCGAACATGAATAATGAGACTGCCGAAAAAACTAATAGGGCGAGCAGCCTGTCTTTCTGTGTCGGATTCTCATCGGAAATGAAGTGATAGGTCATGAATAGTCAATGAATTAATGATAATTAGGCGAAAGAACCTGATTCCATATCATACAAAGCTAGCTCCTGTTCAACACATGCAGGACATTGAGTAAACTTTACTGCCACAGTAGAATCGTCTGCATGGGCCAAATGCTCTGGCTTTTCAAAGTGCCACGAATTTTTGTAATAAAATGTATAGCACTTCTCGCACATTGTAAGAGCCCTAAAATTTTGGCTCTTAGGGAATCTTTTCTTTTGATCCTCTGCCCAGCCTTTGGCCAGGGTTTTGAATTTTGTTAACATATAATTAATTTTTATTATCTTTTAATTTTATTTTAATTCAATTTATTTAGACTAAACTTATGATAGATTTAATCTAGTTTTAATATTTTATTATTATAAAAAACACAAGTCAACAGAAAAACAACTAATTCCGTTAATAAAATGTTGATAAACTGTTTATAACTTTAATCCCCGAAAAGAAAGGTTATTTTGAAATTGGAAACCAAACAGTGAAAGTAGTACCTTTGCCTACTTTGCTAGCTACTTCCACGCCACCGTTGTGAACTAAGGCAACCCACCTGACAATAGCCAATCCTAGTCCAGTATTTTTTGAATCCGAACTGTGGGATTTGTCTACTCTGTAGAAACGATCAAATATGTGGGGTATATCTTCTTTTGCAATGCCCACCCCGTTATCTTTGACTTTTATTTCAACTGTTTTTTCTTTTTTCTGAATATTAATGGAAATCCATCCGCCAACTTTTCCATATGTGACAGCATTAGTTATGAGATTAATAAATAGCCTACTTAAATAAACTTCGTCCCCTTCCACAAAAACTTCTGGCATATTCTGTAATCTTATTTTTATATTTCTTTTGCGAGCGATAGCGCCCAATCGTTTGGCAATTTCCCGTATAGATTCAGTAAGATTAATTCTCTTTGGTATTATTTTGCTTTTAACCGAAGCTCTTTTGCCCGTAAGCAAAGTGAGATCAGAAATCATATGAGAAAGATGCTCCACCTCGCTGTTGATAGAGTTGAAAGCCTTTTTGAAACTAGCTTTGGAATCCTCGATTAAAGCCAAGTCCGCCGTGCCACGGATTACGGCTAGAGGGGTGCGGAATTCATGTGTAGCATTGGCAATGAATTCCGATTTTAGCTTTTCCTCGTTTAAGAGAATTTCCGTTTCCTTCAACATTTCGGATTCTTTGCGAAAAGTTTGGTCACGAATATTCAGAACTATACCTTTTACATTTTCATTTTTAAGCATATTGACCGCTGTAGATTCTATAGAGCGGGTATTGCCGTCTTTTTTAATAAAATCGAATTCAAGAAGGTGGTTTTCGTTCGGCTTCTTTAAAATTCTTTCTATGTATTCCTCGGTTACTTTTGCATAGGAGCTTGAGATGAATTCCCTTATATTCTTCCCTAAAATATCTTCTGCATTTTTGTCGAAAATTTTAGAGATAGAAGAACTGATATATAAAACTTTCCCTTTGTGGTCTATAAGAAGAATGTCTTCATGACTGTTTTCAATCAGAGCTCTAAAATACGCCTCCTGTTTTTCTGCCCACACTCTCGCCTCTTGTTCCCTTTCAAGAAGGTTGTGAATGGTAATTGCTTGGGCAGTAGTAGTTCCTAAGACTTTCGCTAAATCCACTTCATCGTCTGTGAATAAATGCTCTTTTTTGTAACACAAAACTAAACTGCCATATATAAGCTCGTTATAATAAATAGGAATAATAATATAACTTTTTAAATACTTACTAATATCGTATTTGTAATTTTCTTTTTTTACTTGACTGTCAAAAAATGGCTTTTTTGTTTTTCGGGCAACATAATTTCCGGCACTTTCTCTGGGCAGAGTAGGTTCATATGGAGTTGTTAGACTTTTATAAGCGAGTTTGTATTCCTCTTCATCATGAAATTTCCACCATGCGAACCCGAAATCTGCTTCCAAAATTTTAATTCCTACTTCCGTAAAATTTTTAATAATTGAGATGCTATCTTTCTCCACCATTGAATCCAGTGTGGTTTCGTTCAATAGAACAATTTTTTTTGATGTGGATTTATCCATAAAATTTAATTTGAAAAGGGTCGGACCGACTTATTACACTGTATCCCTAGAAACAGCATAGTAAACCAGAACCGACCCTTGCAAGTTGCCTGTCCTAAGGCGCCCCCCCTATCCGTAGAAACGAGTAGCATTGATGGTAGTAACGATGTCTTGCAATCACTTCCATAAGCACTGGTCCTCCGAAACCTTTTTCCAAAGGAGCACGGAGTTCCAAATCGGAGTATGGAATAGTGTTCCGCCACCTGACCTTATCTGGAGGATTATCTTCTCCCCTTGCGTGGAGAAGATAAACTCGACGCCCTAAACCATTTTGGGTAGGAATCCGTAGGAACGAGCCGAAATGTTCCATGGCTGTATCCTTTTCCTCTTCACTTTGGTTTTGGACAAACTGCCCCGCATAGTAAACCAAAACTTGCTCGTCATGAATACTACCGTTATTCCAGGCCTGCTCCAAGTCACTTGTGATGACTTGTACATTCCCTACACCCCTCCTGTCTAGGAAAATCTGACAGGTTGTGCAGGCGACAGAAGAGACATCGCAGACGCTAACTTGAAAGCCGGCGTTTACTATTTTGGGGATCCACTCTAGGTCTCTCCCTAGGCCCCACCCGCAAATCTGAACACGGGAAGGTCCTTCTGAAAAACCCGCTGACTCGCTGAGGCCGAGGAGTTCTGGGACCATGACTTTCCAGCTCTTCAATGCTAGCCGCCTATTCTGTCTTTTGTAACGGACGGCATCAACTCTACCAGCCATGACTTCATCATGGGGCGCAAGTGGAAACTCGTTTTCTCTACTGGGAGTAAGAGTGTTATCCCAGTAGACCTCGAGAGCATTGTGTAACACTCCCGCCAATCTCTGGATATTATTTAACACTTCTCACCTCTCTTTCGGTACTATAGCACACAATCTAATGAATACCATCAAAAACCTTACTCCTTCATCATGAAACCAACTCCTCTTATGGTGTGAATGAGAGGCTTCTTGCTCCCCCCGTCAATTTTTTTTCTCAAATACCTAACATGAACATTGAGCTCGTTATTTGTTTCTTCAAATCCTGGACTCCAGACATTGTCGATGAGCTGTTTTCTGGTTAGTGCTTCTCCTCTGTGAGTTAAGAGAGTGTCAAGTAGTTTATATTCCTTTGGAGTCAGCTCTATGTTTTTACCGCCTCTAGTTACTTCATGTTTTACTTTATCCAAAACGAGATCGGCAATTTTCCAAACATCTGGATCAGTTGTTTTCCTTCTGCGCAAAACTGCTCGCACTCTGGCAAAAAGTTCGTTCATACCAAATGGCTTGATGAGGTAGTCATCAGCGCCGATATTAAGACCAGAGACTCTGTCCTCCACTGTTCCTTTGGCCGTCAGCATTATAACTGGCGTATGGATTCCTTTGGCCCGCAACTCCTTACATATAGAAATCCCGTCCTTTTTTGGCAGCATCAGATCCAAAACGATTAACTCATAATTATTTTTCACTGCTTTATCAAAACCCTCCTCCCCGTCCAAAGCAGTATCTACAGAGTAGCGTTCGGCTTTCAGAGCCCGTTTTAGAATGTCTACCAGCTTTTTTTCGTCTTCAATAATTAAAATTGTCATTGTGTATTTATACTCCTTTTATTTATTTTTGCAACTAGATTATTAATTATAGATTAAGGTAAATATTGACTTGACAAAGAAACCTCTTACTCTACTTCTTTTTGAGTTAAACTGGGGTTAAATAAATTCCTACAGAAAATCAAACAAAAAACACGGATTTACCGTGTTTTTTGTTGGGAAGGAGATAACTTGTTTACTCTGCTACTGTTGTGAAGCTGTTACTTGCCGTTATAGTATTGCCGGCACTATCTGTACTAGAAACAGTATAGTAGTACGTTGTACTAGGAGCAAGACCTGCTAAAGCCAAGTTGTGGAAGAAAGATAAATCAGCAGATTCTACTTTGGGAGTTCCGGCTGTATTTACAGTACTGGAAGTACTAATCCAGACTTTGCTAGTAGATGGTTTATTAGTCACCCAGATAACATTTGCCAAAGAATCTTCCACTTTCAAAGTTCCGGAAAATAGAACCCTTAGTATGGCATTCTCAATTCTTTCTATTTTTCGTGTCTTGAAATGGGATATTCTTGTTTCTGTCACATTTCCGGAATTATCAGCTGAACCGATTAGGAAGTAATAGGTTGTGTTGGGAGTAAGTCCTGCCAAAATCACCTTGTGCTCAAGATTAGCTGTAGCCGAGAGCTCTGCAACTTTTGTACTAGATGCGACCAAATCTTGGTTTGTGTTGAATTTGATATAACCCTTGGTTGCAATATTTGTCCTCCACAATATATTAGCTGTAGAGGTAGCGGCAGAAGTGCGATCTTCAGATATTTTAACGGCCATCACTACCTTGTTTTCATTTTTTACTTCTTTTCTCCAGAATTTTTTAAACCAATTCCAAAAGTCTCCATTATTCTTTGCCTCTACTTTGATTTCTGACTTTTTGTTATCATTATCGTTTTTATTTTCAGTATTATTTTGTAACTGAACCGAAGCATTGATTTTTGCCTTCGTCTCAACTTTATTAAGCTCCACTTCATCATTGTTATTCAGCTTAATCTCAAGTGCTCCTGCGGATAACGGCATGGCCAGGGTAAAAGCACAAAGCACTATAGACATTGCTATTTTGTTTTTCATATGTTTATCCGAATACTTACGGATGAATTACCTAATAATCTCACATAGATTAAGACGTCTATGAGGAAGGTCTCTTACAGCACCGACTAGACTCCCACACAGTTTGATTATATATTGGATAGGCAATAAACCACCGCTTCTCTCATGTAAGAGATAATCCACTATGCCGTCTAAACAGATAAACCAAGCGCTTGAAAAGGACTTCCTCCGAAGCTACGAGAGCTATTCGGATGCTATATTCCGCTTCATTCTTTTTAAGATTGACAACAGAGAGAAAGCTTTGGATATGATGCAGGAAACATTCATGAAGACTTGGGTTCACATATCCAAAGAAGGAAAACTGGATAATACTCGAGCTTTCCTTTATAAGGTTGCCGGTAACATGGTCATTGACGAATACCGGCGTCGCGGTCTTTCTGGCTACAAGACAGAATCTCTGGAAAATCTCTCCGAGAGTGGCTTTGAGCCAAGCGAAGACATAAATAACCTGGAGAGACTGATAGATCGCTTGGATGGAGTGAAAGTAATGAATACTGCCAGCACTTTACCGGAAATTTACTCAAGCGTTCTGTTTATGAAATATTCCGAAGATTTGTCTATCGGGGAAATAGCAAAAAACTCGGGCGTAACAGAAAATGTCATCTCGGTACGCCTAAACAGAGCCCTCAAAAAATTAAGAGAGATTATAGAAAAGGAGGAAGAAAAATATGAAAAATCCCAATAAAGAAATAAGATGAAAATATTTCAAAAATTAAAAGAACAAAAGCTTACAATAGCCGAAAAAGAGACGGGGCGAAACCGCCTAGAAGTTTTTATGCGAGAAAATCCTATACGAAATTACACAAAGATCCCTTTCCGCTGGTATATTATCTCTCCATTTCATAACAAAATCCTGGCTACCTCTGTGGCCTTTGTCTTTGTCTTTCTTATAACAGGAGGAACATCTATTGCGGCCAGATTCTCTTTGCCAGGAGACATTCTTTACCCCATTAAAATAAGCCTAAATGAAAAAGTGGAGTCTTTCGCAGCTTTCGGAGTGACTCAAAAAGCACAGGTAGAAGCCGACCACGTTGATACTCGCTTAGTAGAAGCCGAGAAACTAGAGACAAATAATAAGCTAAGTGAGAGTCGTAAAACAGAGATAGAGGTTAAGTTCACGGAATCCCTTAAAGGAACAATGACTCATGTGGAAACACTAAATAATCAAGGTCAGAATAAAGAAGCTGCCAAAGTCAGCAATAAACTAGAGAACTCTCTCCAGAAACACAAAGAAATAGTAGACAAGATTTTGGAACCCAAACTGGGAGCAAAAGCAAAAAGTGGCGCGATTATAAAAGCTCAAGACAAAACGGCAGCAAATGCTGGGATCCTAAGTCCTACCCAATACTCGGCAGATAGTAAAATGACAATCCAAGCTAATAGCATGGCTACTACAACAAAAAGTATAGAGCTAAAAATTCAAGCCGAAAATGAAAGTGGCTTGGAAGATAACAAAATAGAGACACCCCTGTTGGATGAAACGCTAGAGAAAATCTCAAGGAATAAAATAGACGGGAGGTAAAACAGCAATAGTAGAAAATTCTAAAATAGTGATCCAAAATTAATAAAACTTAAAATCTCTTTACCTAAAAATATATAAATTGCACAGGAAATTCCTTCTCCGAGCAAAACCCCTAGAAGGAATTTCTTTATATCTACCTCCAAAGCTCCACAAACATAGCAGATTAGGTCCGTTGGTAAAAATGGCATGAAACTCCAGGTAATAACTATCGGTAACTCATTTTTAGTTAAAACCTCTTTTATTTTTGCTATTTGTTTTGGATGTTTGGACTCAAAGTACTGGTCAAAATTGAGGTATTCAGAGAAATAATATATGCAAGCAGAAGAAATCAAGACTCCGGTCATGGTAAGAATATAAAGTGGCCACGGTGGAAGAAGGAGGATTCCGACTATTATGAAATAGGTTACTGGAATTAGAGTAAAACCGCGAATAGACCCCGCCAAAAGGTAGATACCGTAGCCTAAAAGGGCGGAGGACCCAAAGATTGCTGAAAGTCTCTCCTCTATCACTCCCCCGTTGAAAAAATATAAGTATAAAGAACTGACTAAAAACAGAATCCATATTGCATAAATAAAATATTTTATTCTTTCTCCTTTGAAAAATTTCATCAGTTTGCTGATTATAGCCTTTTAATCAAAGCTTACCAAGCGAAAGTCCTTGCCTGTTGATATAATGTGACTATGGAGACTTTTCGTAAAACTACCCACTTATCTGAAATAATAGAAGCTTCGGAAAAGTCCCCTGCTATAATATTCATATATTCCAATTCTTGCAATACCAGTGCCTATCTTGAAGCGGAGATTGAAAAAAATATTTTAGAGAAAAAAATAAAATATCCCGTATACCAAATAACGGTCCAAACGGAACCGTCGTTATCCAAGAGGATAGAAGAGTATTTTGCTATCAAGCACGAATCCCCTCAAATAATAATCTTGGACAAAGGAAAAGTCATTCTGACTGCCCATCATAAAGACATCCAGATTCAAAGCCTCATGCACTTCTAGCAAAAAAGAGACAAAAACAGTATTTACCTTCCTTCCATACAGTGTTTGCATCGGCTCTTGTGAGTAGCCACTTCGTAGATTGCAGATAGACCAACTAGAACGTAAATAAGCATTTCAACTTTTGGCATTGAACCGAAAACCGTGTAGACAAGGTTATACCCAAAAGCAACGAGAAGCCAGTTTAATCCTCCGATAATAAGAAGGATAAAAGCAACTGTGTGTAATGATTTCATACTATAAAAATTATTTTATAAATCTAACTTTAATATTATATCATTCGCTTTTTAAATAATCACAGCAATACTGTGTATTACAGTTTTTTATCCCCTATCTCGTTATGCTGACTAAATATGACTCTGCGGACATTCTCCGGGTTGCGAACAGAAGTCATAGAAAAATCGTAGTTATCTTCACTGGCCGTTTGGACTTTTATATTTCCGAAATTAAGCAATGTTGAAATAAAGCCTCGGACGTCTATTGTTACATCCTGAATTTTATCAAAGCGTAGGTTGGATATTCCCCTATCAAAAATATTTCTCTGGTCGACAGCGATAATGCGCTTTTCTGTTACATACCAGACATCGAGATAGTACTTGGTCCAGTCTACAAAAAAGAAGATCCACAGTGTAAGTAGCCACAATGTGTAGAGGAAGAGAAACAAGGCATGGTTATTGCCCGGGAGAGAAAAGCTCAAGAGGATTGGAGCAAACCTTTTGATCAGAGTGTAAAAAATGAAAGGAAGAAAAGCAGTAAAAAGAAGTCCCAAAGCATAAGCCGCAAAGACAATCCAATGTTTCCTAACTTCTAGGATTATGTGCTCGTCAGATTCGAGATGAAGTACGTCTTTTGACATAAATTAAAAATAACTTAAGGCTAAAAAGGCCACCACAAAAAGAAAAACTGATATAGCGACGAACAGTACCCGCGCCAAAAGGATTCCCGGACTTCTCATGCCATACGCGGACCAGTGATACCACAGAACGCATGTCAGAATAAAATAAAATACGAAAAAGAGAAGGAAAATAATAAACAAGACTGCCGGATTAATAAAGTAAGATAAATGAATGTTTGAAAAACCTGGTAGAGTTATAGGAGGTAAGTCCATATTTAGATATAATTATACCCTCGCCGAAAATTTATTTCAAACTATTTGGAGATAGAGATTTTTTTACATACTTCCGCACAAAAACCAAGCAGAGGATAAAAACTGCAATGCTTAGGGTGGTCAAAGCAATGTAGTCAAAATAACCGTCTATCCTCTCGTAAGAGGCCCCGACATGAAAACCGATTACAAACAAAATCAAAGCTTTTGGAAGCGTGCCTATAAGACTCCAGAGGAGGAATTCAATGTAGCGAACTCCTGCAATGCCGGAAGCTATCTGAACCGCCCCGCCCACTCCGTGAGACAACTTGGCGATGAGAAAAGTCTTTCCCTTGTGTCGTCGGAAATGCTCCTCAAGAAAAGCTTCACTTCTTTCATTGTATCCGAGAAACCTTGCGTACTTTTTTATCCAAGTCCATTTCCGCCAATATTTTCCGATAGTATAGTAAAGTGAATCCCCTATTGTATCTGCCACAACTAAAACAAAATAGGCTATATAAATATTGAGATATCCTAGATAAGCAAGAAAGCCCGAAATAATGATAATAATCGGACCTTCAACAATAGCGACAGGGAAAATGATAAAATATTTGTATTGCTCGAGTATAGACAACACCTCCGCAGAAGATATGAACATCCTCTCATAATCTCAATTTTTGAAAGATTAATCAAATGAGACGAACTCTACTTATCCTTAGGCTTTACTTACTCTCCAAAATTTGCTTTAATTAAGGCTAATTACCGGCTCCGGCCGGTTTTCAAATGAATTGCATTCATGATTTGGAGATTTGGATGCAGTTCTAGGCGGAAAGTGAAAAAGAATTCGAGCCTGCCTGGTTGCGCAGGTGAGAATTATTTTTTGCTTTCCAACAACGAAATGCGCCAAATATACAAATCAAAAAAATGGAAATTCGTAACATAGCGATTATAGCCCACGTAGACCATGGAAAAACCACCCTAACTGACGCCCTAATGCGTCAGACTGGCATGACTTCCGAAGGAGTGACCATGGACTCAAACGCTCTAGAGTTAGAGCGTGGCATTACTATTTACGCAAAAAATACGTCTGTTTATTATCCGCCGAAAGACTCTGGCCGAGAAGTGACAAAAATAAACATAGTGGACACTCCTGGCCACTCTGACTTCGGCTCCGAAGTAGAAAGGGTTCTTCGGTCTATTGATACTGTGCTTCTTTTAGTTGATGCCCAGGAGGGACCGATGCCTCAAACACGATTTGTTTTAAAAAAGTCCCTAGAGCTAGGTCTCAAACCCATTGTCATAATAAATAAAATAGATAAACCTGCGGCAAGACCAGACGATGTTCACGAAATGGTTCTTGAGCTTTTTTTAGAGCTTGGAGCTAACGATGAACAACTTAATTTCACTACCGTATACGCCGTTGGCCGAGATGGCATTGCCAAAATGAAACTTTCCGATGAATCTAAAGATCTAACCCCTCTCCTTGAAACTATTTTAAAAGAAGTGCCACCGGCCGGAGGAGACAAAAACTTGCCAGCCCGCCTTCAGTCATTCAATTTAGCTTACGATAATTTCCTGGGACGTCTTGCCGTCTGCCGAGTCTATGAAGGCACAATAAAACTGGGTGACACTGTATTTGTAAAACAACATCCTTCAACAAATTCAGGACAAGTTGACTCGATTCAGACAAAAACAGTTTCTGGTAAATTAACAAAACTTTTTTCATTTGAAGGTGTCAAAAGAGTTGAGACGGGGGAGGCATCAGCTGGAGACATTGTTATGATCGCCGGCCTTCCTACTGTTTATATTGGTGACACTATTTCCCAGGATGAAAACGCTGAAATTTTGCCGTCCATCAATATTGACGAGCCGACAATTTCTCTCAACTTCTTAGTCAACGACTCCCCTTTTGCCGGACGAGAAGGAAAATTTGTCACAGGACGACAAATTCGCGAAAGACTTGAGAAAGAATTAGAAGTAAACGTCGGGCTAAAAATCGACTGGAATAATAACGAATATTTTACAGTTTATGGCCGGGGAGAGCTTCATATCGCCATCCTCTTAGAGAACATGCGTAGAGAAGGCTACGAGCTCCAAGTCTCCCAGCCCCAGGTTATTATAAAAGAAGTAGATGGCGTCAAAACAGAGCCTTTTGAGGAAGTAACAATAGATGTTGCCGATGATATTGCCAGTTCTATTATTGCCCGCCTGACAGAAAGGCGAGGTATTTTGATGAATATAAAACAGGCTCACGGCCACCAGAGAATTATTTTTGAAATCCCCACTCGAGGACTTTTGGGATACAGAGGGCAATTTGTTATAGACACAAAAGGCAACGGTATTTTGTCTTCCCGATTTATAGAATTCCGGGAACATGTCGGCGATATAAAACGGACAAGCTATGGTTCTATGGTTTCTATGGCTTCTGGAAAAGTTTTGGCTTTCGCTTTGGACAATCTTCAGCAAAGAGGAACTCTCTATGTTGATCCGGGTGTAGAAGTTTATGAAGGAATGGTTATCGGGAATGTTTCAAAAGGCGAAGATTTATCAGTCAATCCAACAAAAGGCAAACAACTGACAAACATGAGAGCTTCCGGCTCGGACGGCACAGTTTATCTCGCCGCTACTATGAAACTGGATATAGAAAAAGCTATGGAAATAATGTCCGGCGATGAATTCATTGAAATTACTCCAAAATCAGTCAGACTCCGAAAAAAAGTGATTAAAAAATAAGATACAAAAAAGCTTTGGTTGCATGACACGCGCAACCAAAGCTTTTTTCAAATCTTGGCGAACAAATTACGAAGGGGGGTGAATCTCTTGGACCAACTCGTGTAACCGGCGCAAAAGATACGGATCAATCTCAGGTTGAACTGCCTCAACCAGGCGCTCCAGGATCACACGATCTTGCGTATACGCAAGACCTCCAGTGATTTTCTTGATAATCGCTTTGTCCTCGCCGATACGTCGGCCGAGCTCGGATTTCCCTTGAGGTTCCTTTTCCTTGCTATTTCTTTTTACACACACGGCGACGCAATGTATGTGGTGACCAAACTCTGCTGAAGCTTGATCACGTTTTGATAGTGTTGGCGAAAGGATCATTCCAACCCCCCTGTCTTGGTCCCGACCCAATATCAAGACCATCCATTTATAATTTAACCACAAATCCAAAAATTGAACAAGGCGAAACCCCGGTTGTTGTCCACAACCAGGGTTTGAGAATTTACATCCGACAGAACCTTCTGGCCCGATGGAACCTGCGTGGAAGACGCATCTTGTGCCTTCTTACGCTAATCGCCATGACCAGTGTCTGAGCAGAAAGCTCTTCTGTCATGGACAACTTTAAAGACTGCAGAATTTGATTGATAACGGGAGGTTGCACCTTATCTGCACTCCTGTTCTCAATCAAATTAAAGTCTCTCTCGGCCACTTTGGCCACAAGGGCCGCCTTCTTGAGATCCCGCTGAAGCTGGAACCTCCGAACTCTGACCAATTCAGAGAGTCGGACCAAAGCGGTTCTTCTGTCGCCGACTACTGCCATATAGCTCCTTTCGCTCTCGACAATCGAGAGCATTGCCTCCTTTATTATCTAATCACAAACTGCTTTTCTCTACAAGTCCAATCTCCCACTATTCCCTAACTCATAATTTCCTATTTTAGTCCTCTTTATATGAAAAGTCGTAGCCGAGGCATCAAAACTTCTCCCCAAATCAGAGACAAATTGCCTAACATAAAATCCACTTGAAACTTTTATAGAAATTTTATCTATGATAAATTCCTTTTCTTCTGAATCCTTTAAAATTTCTTTCCATCTTTCTATAATCTCCTTTTGCCTAAAATCCCCTGAAACATTTTCCACTTTTGAAATGATTTCTTTCAGAAGTTCGTCTTTAGGAATTAACCTTCGTCCTATGTATTGCGCTTCAAATATTTCAACTTTATGTTTGGGTATCAGCACCTCGCTTATCTTCCCTTCTCTTGCCCATTGAAATAAAGGTTTTTTCGTCTCGCCAAAGCCTAGCAAAGACGAACCGGAAACTGGCCTTGATGAATACGCAGGATACATCTGTTCAAATTTACTCACTGATTTTTCTAACATTTTCTCTACGTTTTCTTTCTCCACTTTATGAACTTTATAACCTTCAACTTGCAGACCTAAAAGGTCTGCCGTATCTGTACTAAACCCCCACAAGACTTCAAATTCGTACGTTTTGGGTAAAGTCAGATATTTCTCTTTTTCCTTTATTTTCTCTCCTGACAAAACCAAAAGTAGTCCCTCGGCCATAGGATCAAGACGGCCCGCATATGTCATGCTCTTATCTTCATACTCAGGATTGTCTTTTTTGAATCTTAAAATGCATTGATTTGGAGTCTCCCCAACGGTTTTATGCAGAAGATGAAGGTTTTGTCTGTTTTCCATAGTCTGCTACACTATATAACATAATAAAATTTCGTCGAAGTCATAAGTTCTTTTGAAGCCTTTCGTAGGAGATTAGAAAACAACAGCGAGATGCGCCAGCCGGAGACATTATTTGAGCGTAGCGAGTTTGTCGAGAGGCCAGCATCGAGCGCATTGTTTTCTTGATCTCCGAGAAGTTCGCTGGGCAAGCTTGCCC
>ORMF010547793.1_pt1 | contig 17406 bp, 13 predicted proteins | sample 1779871 | NCBI WGS metagenome assembly ORMF01 (sample SAMEA104232316, study PRJEB22302) | groundwater metagenome | biome: forest; feature: aquifer; material: groundwater | place: USA | collected 2011-08-07 | depth 5.4 m
CACTAGCTTGCGAACCTCCAAGAGAAAGGCATTCGCAGCAGGATCGGCAGTACCGCCTGGTACCGGGGCGGCTTTGTCGTATATAATCTCCACCTCTCGGCTTCGAACCCACGCCGATCCGGAACCTCTGTGAGAGTAAGCTTTCAACCACTCCGTCGCGCATTGGACCAGGACCCGGTCCCTTGCTAAGTCTTCGACCGCCTTCGAAACCTTGCGCGAGATGGCGTCAACAGCCTGAGTCCGCATATCCTCGCTGCCGGGCGAAGGTGCCCATCGAAGCGGTTTTTCGAGGAACGGTCTCACCTGTTCAAGAAGCCTCGCCCTGAAATCAGCGACCGGCTTAAGATCGTAGTATTCGTCGCGGCCGAACATGCCGAGCCGCCTCGTCAGCGCCTTGATCGTTGCCCAGTGCAACGCCTTCATCCCCTGCAAATGAATCAGGCCGAGGCGCGCGCGCCATGGCTCGCGAAACTGATGCATCGCCTGGCTGACGCATAGCACGAGGTTGGCGTCGTCGTAGATCGGGATAATCGACGGAGGCAATGTTGGCTCACTCAGCGTCTTGAACAACCCAACCATGTCCCTCAATGCCAGCAGCGTCGAGCGCTCGGATTTGATTCGGGGAGTATTCGGTACGGGCTCCTGAACATTGGACAGGAAGAAAGTTCTTTCGGGAAGCAGCCTCTTGAAGGTGTTTTCGACACCCCGGCCAAGTTCCTTGCCAAGGGCTGAGAACACGTTGTCTGACGAGGCGAAGATATGCTGACGCCGCGCCGCTTCGTTCTGCAGGTTGTCGGCCTTCATCTGATCGAGATAAGTGAAGGCAATGACCAGCTTCGACAACTCACCGCTCGACGCTATGCTTCTCAGCGCCGCTGCTGATGCACCCAACATGGGCTGAGTTGACCTGTCTACCAGCAGGATTACGTCGGCCATCTGGTATCGCCTAGTGATGTTCGTGGAAACGCTCGTGGCTAAAGTTGCCGCGTGGCCAAGTCCTTCTCCGTCCATGATCACGAGCTTCGGAATGCTGCCATCATCCACCCACGACGGACGGAACGGCCCCCGCACCCGTATGCCCTCTACGAGCGGCGTCAGTAGCCGCCCGAACTGCGGGGCCTGGTTGCTGGAGAAACGGTTGACGGATCTTATGAACTCGGCGCGTTCCTCGGACTTGCGCTTTGTTTTCCAGACGCTCGGCCAATCGCCCCGGTCCCGCTCGACCTCCCCGTGCTCTAGGGCGTCGAATCTGGTCTCGATGTCGTCAAGCACAGAGTCCACCAACGCGTGAAAGTCATCGCGATCGCGCAGATGATCTTCCAGCCGTTCTTCAAAATCGTCTCTTTCCTCCTGGTTCAATTTCTTGAGGGTGAGATTCAAGTCGCGGGCTAATTGATCGCTGGAGGACCGAGCCAGGTCTGTGATCTGGCCGAGGTATCCCTCAAGCCTCTGCGCAAAGACCTTCTTCTCCTCACTCGTTGGAGTGTCTGCCTGCTCCGAATCTTGCATCGCATAGGGGAGGTCTATTTCTTCAGGCAGGTCGTCATCCTGTTCGGCTCGCGGGGATTGGCTTCCCAGGATGTAGCTGAGCCTGAAACGCTGCTCCGAATGCTCCATAAACCTTCGAGTGACGACCTCCGCCGGTTGCCCCTCGATTTGACTCAGGATAGCCGAGCACACACACTCCTCGACGTACTGCCGGACCTCGTCTCTCGGCAAAAACGCGACAACAGCCTCGAATTGATCGGTATCGTCGGTTACGATTTCCATGTCACAAGTAGTCGTCCTTGAGGTCGAAGTCGAAGGGAATTTCTCGTCCTTGCTCCCCGTACCGATGAACTGTCTCAGGAGCGTCGTCTTCCCAGCCCCTGTTGTGCCGACTAGCTGAACCTTGGTGAACCCATCGGTGGGGAGAGGAATCACGCTCTCTCGAAGTGCCCAACTGTCCCTCGGGGTCGGCACGAGTTCGTCATAGAACGCCTCAACTATTCGCCGGTTAAAAGACTTCTCGGCAAAGTCGCGCGCCGCCGGTTTCCAAAGCGACTGGTCGGATAGGATAACGTTCGCCTGATCAACCAGCCGTTGCGCTTCCTCCCTGTCACTCGTCCCTAAACTCTTTCGCACCCGTTTCCCAGTCTTGCCGTCAAGCCCAAACCGCACGGGATGACGAAAAATCACGCACCAGCCGGATCGCCCTTGACCGCCTGGGCTCAAGGTCGCTTTGTATTTCGTTTCAGGCATTTTGTCTCCTATGGAACAACTCGGAACAACATCAATCACCATAATAAGGCTTCTTCCGGCAGATGTCAAAGTAAATTTGGAACAACTAGGAACAACATGCCTGTTGGTCGCGAGGCTTTCAAAAACATCGCGGCGATCAACGGACGACCACGTTTCCGTAAAGAGACAACTATTTAGTTGACACTGTAAACTAAAACATTTACACTGAAAAATGATCGGTTGTTTCCGGCATAAAGGGCTTGAAGAGATTCACCGCACCGGCAGGACACGCCGGATCGGTGCCGATCATATCAGGAAGTGCGTGCGTATTCTGCAATTGCTGGAAGTGGCGGCGCAGCCGGAGGACATGAACATCGCAGGCCTTCGCTTTCACAGCCTGCGAGGCAACCCGCAACGCTGGTCTGTGCGCGTGACCGGGAATTACCGGATCTCTTTCGGCTGGTCAGGCGAAAACGCCTTGAATGTCGATTTTGAAGACTACCATTAGGGAGGAAATTATGGAGAGAAAGAACGGACTGCCGCCCGTCCATCCGGGCGAGATTATCAAGCAAGACATCCTGCCGTCCGTCGGCCTGTCCGTGACGGCCGCGGCGAAGGCTCTGGGCGTGTCGCGCCAGATGCTTCACGACATTTTGGCGGAGCGCAAGCCTCTGTCCGCCGTGATGTGCCTGAAGATGTCCCGCCTGTTTGGCAGCACGCCGGAATTCTGGATGCGATTGCAGGCAGCCTACGACCTGAAGAGGGCAGAGCAGAACAAAAAGGTGATGGAACGCGTCGCGCGGATCGTGCCGGTAAAACATGTTGAGGAAGTCCGGGCCTGAGAATGCGCGCCTGCTCTGTTACGACCTGCGCGCCTGATCAGTAGCCTTCCTCGCGCAATTTGTCCAACGTCAGTTTGGACGGAGGCTCCAATCGCGCGGTGAGCTTCTCGACATACTTCGCAATGATGTCGCATTCGATGTTCACCAAATCCCCCACCCGCCTGGTGGACAGATTGGTGTTCTCGACTGTGTGAGGAATGATGGTGACCGATAAGATACCCGCGGCGACCTCAGCGACGGTGAGACTGATGCCATCGATGCAAACCGATCCCTTGTAAACAAGGTAACGGTCCAACTCAGGAGGAACCCGTACGCGAAGCCACCAATTGCCTGCTCCCAGGGATTCCATCGCGGCCACCTCACCGGTGCCATCGACATGCCCTTGCACGATGTGGCCGCCGAGGCGGCCCGAAGGAGACATGGGACGCTCCAGGTTCACCACGGACCCGGCGGTGAGTTGTCCAAGGCTGGTACGGCGCAGAGTCTCCGGGGCCAGGTCGGCGGCAAAACTATCGGGACGCAAATCCACGGCAGTAAGGCACACGCCATTTACTGCGATGCTCGACCCGGTATCGGTGTCCTGGAGCACCTTCGCGCATCCAATGCGCAGGCGCGCGCCGGCGGCCACTGTTTCCAGGCTCCGGACCTTTCCGGCCTCCTCAATAATGCCTGTGAACATCAGGTTTTCACCAGCCACGCTTCCACGGCGTATTCATCGGGTGGAATCTTGTGCAGGCTTACCCGTTCAAACTGCAAGGCGTCACTGCGGCGCAGGCGTCCGGCGCCCCCGGCCACCGGAAGCGACTGCATGCCGCCTAGAATTTTGGGTGCGTAGTAGAAAAAAATCTTGTCGACGTAGCCGGATTCCAGTGCCGCCCAGTTCACCTTGCTGCCTGCCTCGATCATGAGCGACAGGTATTTGTCCGCTGCCAGATGCTTCACGAGCAGTCCAAAATCGGTTCTGCCGTAGGCTCCGTCGAACACTCCCACACGTACGCCGCGCTCCTCCAACGCGCGCCGCCGTTCGGGCGAGGCGGCGGAGGTGGTTACCACCAGCACATCGTCCTGGCAGCTTTCCACCATGCGCGAGTGCAACGGAATGCGCAGTTGGGAATCGAGAACCACACGTAGCAAGGGGCGGTGTCTGGGCAGCCTGCTGCGATCCGAGAGCAGGCAGTCGTCGGCGAGCAGCGTACCGATGCCAGTCACAATTGCGTCCGTCGTGTGGCGGAGCAGTTGCACGTGCGCCCGGGCCCGCTCGGATGTAATCCAGCCCCGGTTGTCCTCCGGCGCAGCGATTTTTCCGTCGAGAGTCAGGGCGGACTTTAGGGTGACCAGCGGGCGTCCGGTCCGCATGAAATGGACGAACGGCTGGTTCAATGCTTCGGCGGCTGCTGTGGATTGCGGATCGATCTCGACGGCAATACCGGCTTGACGGAGCTGCGCAAACCCAAGTCCGGCAACCAGCGGGTTCGGATCTTCCATGGCGGCCACCACGCGCGCCACTCCGGCCTGAATCAAGGCTTGCGTACAAGGACCGGTCCGGCCGGCATGGCAGCAGGGTTCCAGATTGATATAGAGCGTGGCTCCGCGCGCCTGCTCACCGGCTTCTCCCAGGGCCACAATCTCGGCATGGCGTTTTCCTTCCCATGTGTGGTGGCCTCGGCCCACGACGACGCCATCTTTCACCAGAACGGCGCCCACCATCGGATTCGGACTGGTGAGGCCGCTTCCTTTGCGCGCCTCCTCGAGTGCTTCCTCCAGATGTGGGTGGGCGGTCATGCGAATAGGGAGTCGATGAATCGTTCGGCGTCAAAGGGCAGCAGATCGCCGGCCTGTTCCCCGACGCCGACATAGCGAATCGGCATGTTCAGTTCGCGAGCGATGGCCACCACCACTCCGCCTTTTGCGGTGCCGTCGAGTTTGGTGAGCGCGATTCCGGTCACACCGCTGGCTTCCGAAAAGCGGCGCGCCTGTTCCAGTCCATTCTGGCCAGTGGTCGCATCCATCACCAGAAGCGTCTCGTGCGGCGCATCCGGAATCACCCTCGCCGCGGTCCGCCTCATTTTCTCCAGCTCCAGCATCAGGTTGGATTTGGTATGCAGCCGCCCGGCGGTGTCGATAATCACGTAGTCGACCTTGCGCGATTTGGCCGATTGCAGCGCATCAAAGAGTACGGCGCTGGGGTCAGAGCCGGGGCTTTGGCGGATGACATCCACACCCGTGCGCTTTCCCCAGATCTCCAATTGCTCAATCGCCGCCGCGCGGAAAGTATCGGCCGCGCACAACAGCACCGAGCGGCCTTGCGAACGCAACAGGCTGGCCAGTTTGCCGATGGTCGTGGTCTTTCCCACGCCGTTGACGCCCACCACCATTACCACCGTGGGGGGAGCGGCCGGCTGCGGACTGGGGCGCTCAGAGGCTTGGAGCACCTCCAGCAACTGCTCGCGTATGAGACTCCTTAGCTCGGCCGCATCATTAACCAGGTGGCGGTCCACCCGCTGGCGGATGCGCTCCAGGATCTCGGTGGTGGTTTGAATTCCGATATCGGCGCCCAGCAGTGTGTACTCCAACTCCTCCAGGAGGCCCGCATCAATCTCCTTCTTGCCCGACAGGGTATCTTCAATGCGGTCCACCAGCCCGGCGCGGGTCTTCTGGATTCCTTGTTTGAGGCGGTCCAGCAGGCTCGTCTTGCCGGCGGCGGCCGGCTCTGGTGCAGTTGGCTTTTCGCCCGATCCAAAAATTGAAGCAAACATGATGGAGTTGGTCGGAAGATTCATTTTTGCACACTCTTCCTGAGCCTCATGCGCCGGTGTGCTAGCATGGTCACGCGTTATGCGGCTTGTGAACGGTGTTGCCATCGTGGATCTTACCGGCGCCATTACTGTCGGGCAAACCTCCGCCGGTCTCAAGAATCGCCTGTCCGCTCTCCTCGAGCAGGGGCACACCAGGATCCTGCTGAACCTGGCTGAGGTAACTCATGTGGACAGCTCCGGTCTTGGCGAGATGGTTTCGTTCTACTCGTCGACGGTGCGCAAAGGTGGCCTCCTGAAGCTCCTGAATCCGAACAAAAGCGTGTCGGATCTGTTGCGCTTCACGCGCCTCGACACGCTTCTCGAGGTGTGCCGGGACGAGGTATCCGCCGTTGCCGGATTCAGTTCTACCAAGCTCGGGCAAGGCCGCCAGTCCCTTTCCGAATTCCTCGATTAAACCGCATTCAACCTGTCTGGTGCGCTACAATGAGCACTCCATGGAGCAGATTGGACGCTACGAGATCCTGAGTGAACTCGGACGGGGCGCCATGGGCATTGTCTATCGCGCCCAGGACCCGGTCATTGGCAGGACTGTCGCCATTAAGACGATTCGTTTTGGTGATTTCTCTGATCCCGAAGAGTTAACGCACCTCAAAGAACGCCTGTTCCGCGAGGCGCGCTCGGCGGGCATCCTCTCCCATCCGCACATTGTCACCATTTACGACATTGGGCAGGAGGGCCAGATTGCGTATATTGCGATGGAGTTCGTCAATGGTTCTTCGTTGGAGAAGGTGATGCGTAAGCCGGGCGCACTGGTGAAATCGACCGTGATGAGCGTTCTGGAAGAGACGGCGGATGCGCTCGACTACGCGCACAGCAAAGGCATTGTCCACCGCGACGTCAAGCCTGCCAACATCATGATCAATGAAGGCGGCGCTGCGAAAATTGCCGACTTCGGCATCGCCAAGATTCTTTCGCAACAAATCACGCAGGCCGATATGGTGTTGGGAACGCCCAGCTATATGTCTCCCGAGCAGATTGAGGCCAAGGGGATCGATGGGCGTGCGGACCAGTTTTCTCTGGGTGTTATTTCGTATCAATTACTCACCGGGCAAAAGCCGTTTTCCGGAGACACCTTACCGGCGCTCATGTTCAAGATCGTGCGGGAACAGCCGGAGGCTCCGCATCTGGTCAACACAACGCTGAGCCCGGAAGTCCAGGGCGTGATTGCGCGGGCGATGGCGAAGCCGGCCGGGCAGCGATTCGGAAAATGCATGGAGTTTGTGACCGAATTAGTGAAATGCCTGGAATCATGCCCGGACTGGCAGCCGCTTGGCGGGACACTCAGTGAGCCGGCGCCGACTGTTCCCCGCCGCTTGAAGGAACCACCGGCGAGGGCGCGGCCCTCCTCCATCTCCAGCATGTCGACCGCGGGAACGGCCAAGCCGGTCCCCAATAAAGGAGAGGACTCCACGGTAATGGCTCCCGTTTCCATCCCTCTGCCGGCGAAGGATTCGTCGACGGATTTGGCGGATGACGTCACACCACGCAGGCGGCAGGAGTTCTCCGCCGAGGCTCCCCGGCCCACTGGTTCTCGGGTCTACCTGGTTGGACTCTTCGCGGCCGTCGCTCTGGCCGTTGCCGGCTACTTCGTCTACCAGCGGATGCTCAAGTCGGTTCCCGCGCCTGAGCCTGTGCAGACGGCTGCCCAGACGCCACCGGGACCTCCGCCTGCTCCCACTCCTCCCGTTCAACAACCTGTCCAGCAGGGTGAAACTCCAGCGACACCGGCGACTCCCGTTGTTGTACCGCCTAAACCGGCGAACCCTGCTCCGCTGGCCGCACCGGCAGGGCCAAAGCTGATTCAGATCACCTCTAATCCGCCCGGCGCGAGCGTCACCGTCGACGACGGCGCGGACAAATGCGTTTCTCCCTGTGAATTGGAGATGCCTCCGGGACGCCATGTTCTCCGCTTCCAACTGGCCGGCTACAGGCCATCCGTGATAATCATCATGGTGCCCAACGAAGCCCAAGCGGCGGCGAGGATGGAACAGCTTGCCGGGACCTTGACGGTGAAGACTATTCCGCCCGGAGCATCCATCGTGCTGAATGGGCAGCAGCAGTCGCAACTGACTCCGGCCGTACTGAGCCTCACCGCCGGCCGTTACAAACTATTGTTGAAGAGCCAGGGCCACCCCGATTACACCGAGGACATCGACATCAAGGATCAGGTCATTTCCAGCATCGAAGTGAATTGGAATCAGTAGCCGCTTAGTGCTCGTGCAAACAGGTTGGGAACTCCGTGAGCACGGTGTTTCCCTGATAGCCGAGTTCTTCCACCAAACCGGCTTTCGAGGTGAAGTAGCCGTCAGCGGTCATGTTCTTGATCGCTCGAAAGAATTCCACCGGCAAGGGGGCAGCCTTTCCGGTCTCAGCCGGCAGCCGGTCCGCGCTTTGGCAAAGTGGTTCCAGGATGCTGACCTGCTGCTTCTCGTCCAGCTCGACAAACGGCTTGGATTGACCGCGTGCGGCTTCCTGGTCCAGCCAGGCGAGACCTTCCCGGCACAGTTTTTGCAGACCCTGGCTGCCGCTGATCACCAGATCGATGTAGGCCGGGACTCCGGCCGCCAGCGCGCCGGGCGTATCGGTGGCCGGTAGAATGAGGTCCGCCAGCCGGGCCACCGTCCTCATTTCCGGCGGCGTGAGAAAAAGCGGCTTGGACGGCATTGCTGCCTGCGCCGCCACTAGGCCATGGCTGTGTTGTCCGTACAACTCGCCGGAGGAAAATGGAAAAGCGCAGCTAGCGCCGATGGATCCGAGAATCTTCAACGCGTCTCTACGGTCCTCGCTCATTACAATGCCCCTTTCTTCAGTCCGGTTGCGATGAAGCGGGCGGTGCGGGCGGCCAGCGCCATCATCGTGTGAGTGGGGTTTTTCTCCGAGGCGGACGGGAAGACGCTCCCGTCCACTACAAACAGGTTCTTCACGTCGTGACTCTGGCAATTGCCGTTCACCACGGATTCCCGGGCATCGGCGCCCATGCGGCAGCCGCCCAACTCATGATTGGTGCGCGGCTCCTGGCTCACGGACAGGATCTCGGCGCCGGCCGATTCCAGAATCCGTTGGGACCACGACGTCATGTCGCGGAAAATCTTCCAGTCATTCTCCGAATACGATACGTTGCGGCGCGCCATGGGCAAGCCGTAGGCGTCCATCTTTTCCCAGTCCAGATCGACAAAGCAGTTTGGATTGGGCAACATTTCACCGTACGGGGAAAAAGTGAGGAAGGCGGGGTAGCGATCCTTCACCGCCTGTTTGTAACTTTTCCCGAACCCAGGGACACTTCGCGCCCATCCCACCGCGCGCCGGTTCTGGTAATTGAACTGTATGCCGAAACTCCGCGCATAGTCCCGCTTCCGGTTGTGCATGAAGGAAGGCACATAGGCGTGATCGAGATAGCCTTCGTCGTTGACGGCCGGCTTGCCGATGAAGTCTTTCAAAAAACACTCCACCCCGCCCGTGAAGTGAGGGATGAAATGGCGGCCCAGTGCGCCGCTGGAGTTCCCCAGGCCGTTGGGATACAGGCGCGAGCGCGACATCATGAGAAGCGCCACGCTCTGGACGCAGGCGCAGGACACCACCACCACGCGGCCCCTCACTTCCCCTTCGCGTTTGGTGTTGCGATTCAGGAACCGCACCCCCGTGATGCGGTTTTCCTTGGAGACAACAACCTCGCGCACCACTGAATCAGTGAACATGGTGAGCTTTCCCGTCTTGAGTGCCGGACTCAGATGCACTTCGGCGGAGTTGTACTTTGCCACAACGTCGCAGCCGGCCATGCAGTTCCCGCAGAAATGGCAGGCGGGACGTCCATGCGCGGCGCGGGAAAGTGTGGCTTTGCGAACGTGAATTACGTTGACTCCCAACCGGGCCGCGCCGTTCTTCACCGCGATGTCCGTGCATTTCATGGGAACCGGCGGTTGAAAGATGCCATCGGGGAGATCTTCCAGCCCATCCAGATTCCCGCACACGCCCACCTCGCGCTCAATCTGCTCGTAGTACGGCGCGAGATCCTGATATTCGAGGGGCCAATCCTGTCCAGCCCCTTCCAGAGTGCGTCCCTTGAAGTCGCGCGGACCGAAGCGCCAGGCCACGGCGTTCCAGGTGAGGGTCTTGCCGCCCAAGCCCCGGGAGCGCTCCGACTCGAAGCCATGCTTGCCCGGCTTCATGGTGGGGATGTGCCGGTTGGGGAATTCAAACGGCATGGCATGTGTATTGAAGTCTGTCCTGGTGTTGATTTTCGGGCCGCCTTCCACGACAGCCACTTTCACTCCGGCTCGCGCCAGGTGCGCCGCCAGCGTGCCTCCGGAGGCTCCGGACCCAACCACGACGACATCAAATATTGTCTCCGCCATGGAGACAGTATCCCAAACGTTGCTAATGTTAAGCTGGATTGTGTGAAAAACAGGGATGTTCTTTTCACCCGGAGGTCATGTCTTGAAGTGTTTGCGGCAGGTGGTCCTTGTGGCAACATGCGCAGTCGCGCAAACTGGAGGGGAAATTACCGGTGTTGTTCGAGAGTCCGGCCAAGCTCCTCTAATCGGTGTACGTATCACCGCTATCCACCAATCGACACGCAGCGAGACCATCATTTACACAGATGTCAACGGTGGGTATCGTTTTGTCGGGCTTACCCCCAACTACTACACCATTGCAGCCTCTCGCAGTGGCTTCCAGACTGAGATTCGACGGGATCTCAATCTGTCTAACGGCGGAACACTTCGCGTGGACTTTGAGCTTGCAGCGGCCACATCAGGGGCTTGGATGCCCCCGCCGGGAACCTTTCTGTATCTTGTGATTGCTGCTCTGATCGGTGTCACGGTAACCGAATCCGGACGTAAGCTTGTTCAAAAACTTTGGCAGCCGATCAAGTGGCTAGGAAACAAGTGCTACGAGGTCTTTGCACCGCGGTTCCCTGACTGGATCGGGCTCCCGGGCTATCGGAAACGCGTTAGAAGGTCGCATCTTGCTCGCATCGAGAATCCGGTCGGGCTAGAAGACATAGACGTCCCTTTGGAGCAGGCCTTTGCACCATTGATGGTGTTGAGCGGTAACAACCAAGAACGAATCGATCTCTTCGCCTTCGCCTCAGCGCATCGCCGCATGTTGGTTCTTGGTGGACCAGGAACCGGCAAAACCACCTTGATGAAGAACCTGGTGATTAGCATTCTAGACCGCAAATGCCGCGACGAACTAAACCAGTTGATTCCCGTGTTCGTAGTGTTGCGGGATATGGCACGCGAAGATCACTCGGTGGAACAAGCTGTCATCTCTGCCCTCGGCAAGTTCGGATTCAAGAACGCGAATCAATTTATCGAATCAATGCTAAAGCAAGGCCGACTGCTTATCGTCCTCGACGGATTGGATGAAGTCGGCGCCAGTCGGCAAGCCATAGCTCAGCGGATCCGCGACTTCTGTCAATCTGATGAACATCGGCACAACTTCCTCATTGTCACTTGTCGCGAACAAAGTTATCGAACACGGGATTTGGTTGACATCATACCGGTGGTCACTCGTGTTGAGCCTTTTAGCCCCCAGCACATGCGAGTGTTCTTGCAAGGATGGCCGGGGTACAAGGGAAGGACAGCGTTACGATTGTACAAGGAGCTTCAAGGGGACGCTCAAATACTGGACATCTGCCGCAATCCTCTCCTATTGACGATTCTGACCGGCCTTTATCTCGAAGAAGATGAGTTCAACCTGCCAACGTCAAGGAACCAATTTTACTCACGAGCCATCGACGAACTGCTGACGCACCGACCGGCGCGCCGGGCGACCTCGCAGAGGTTCCCCGATTTTCAAAAGATGCAAATCCTCCAACGCGTAGCGCTCGACCGGTTGGAAACGGTGAGTGCCGAAGAAGATCCGGAAGTTCTACTCCGCCAACGGCTGTTTGAGTTCGCACGACAGGTTCGGGGAGATGACCTGAAGCAGTCAGAATTTGACGAGTTGATCGAGGAGATGGTACACATCAACGGCATTATCAAGCCTGCAAGTGATGACGGCTATATCCTCGGGCATCGCACTTTTCAAGAGTATTTGGCAGCTCGCGAGGCCATTCGCACCCGACAGTCCGAGCAAGTGCTTGTGCGCTTTAGCAACCGCCCGGAGTTATCTGAGGTGCTGACCTTCTATGCGGGTCTTGTCCGCAACATTCCGGAGATTACCGGCATTCTAGCCAAGATGCGCGCTGAAGGCGATCTTGTCCTCGCGGGCCGGTGCCTTCTGAATGTAACGGAGCTACCGTCAACTGAACTGATCGAAGAGATTGTGAGCTCCCTCTTCGCGGCCGTTCAAATTGCTGGCGGCTTCAATCCTGAGCTAGAATTGCTTTCCTCCCTGGCGCAACGGTCCGGCCAAGAGTTCGATAGCGCTCGACAGCGTTTTTCGCAAGCGGTCGATCTACTAACTGCCGGAACCGGAGCGACAGGAACAGCAGGCTTGGTGTCGGCCCTTTCCTCAAGACCGGAAGTAGCCAAGATGTTACTCCCAGCCTTGCTGAAGCATTCGTCTCCTACTTGGCGAATCGCAGCGGTCCAGCTCCTTCATGACTTAGGAACTGACGAGGGTCTTGACCAATTGGTGGAGTTGTTAAACCAGCGAGGAGAGCCTGAACGTAGCTGCGCTGCGGCATTAGTCGCTGATCTTATTCAGGTTCGCGGCACGGGAATCCTGGCGCGCTCAGAGTTCTTGCCAGCGCGAATGGACATGCGGCTCTGGCCATTCGAGAATTATTTTCCAGGGCGCGTTGCAATTCCAATCGTTGAAGCGCTCGCGAGCACGCACCACGACCATTTATTAGCCGTTAAGAACCGGTGCATACACCTGGCCGTGACTGTTAAGAGAGGGAAAGCAAGCGACAAGGAGCGGAGGTCTTGGGAGAGGTTTGGGCGTGATAACCGACTCAACCAGACCCGCCGAGTGCTGACACGTAGGCTTCGAACCGCGTGGCTCGTGTTGCTTGGTGTCGGCTCGGCCATCCACGTCGGCGGATATTTCTGGCTCGGATCACAAAAACAGATCGTACACGTTCAACTGTTTCCACCTGCTTTTCGAACTGATTCAAGGCAATCTCGAATCGAGGCAGTTCGTGCTGCAGAAAGGCTGCACGCGGAAATAAAACGTCGTTTTCCATGGCGGGCCACGGGCATGGCGCGGTTTTGGCCGCCGCGGAACTGGTTTAGGGAGGAGCAGCTTCCTGAAGATAGCAACTGGATCCTGCACGAGCTGTTCCATATGGCCAGAGGGGAACGACCCGACGACGTGGACTGGTGGAACGAGTTGCCCCGAGGCATGCTTGCCCTTGGCATCTCCTCGCCGGACGTCCAACAGGTTATGCATGCTGGAAGGAGCGTTGCCGCAGTTATCCCTCCCGGTTCGCGGTGGACCAGCCTTATTTGGGGACCGCTGGACAATTCCTATTACAGGGGGTGGATCGCTTTTGGTGTAATCAGCGTGGCTCCGTTCTTTCTGTTAGGCATGAGACGATTCAACCGTTTATTGAGCCGCCCCTTGAGGGGGTCCAGCTATTACTTTCGCTTGTTTCAGAACGAAGTCGCGATCAGCATGATTCTCTTCTACCCTACGTTGATAGTCGGGGCGATTTATTCTACGAACGTTTTAGTACTTGTCTTTTTTCTTATTCTTCCGATTTCTGCGATATGGCTTTCAGAGAAATCCGAGTGGCCTCGCAATCCGTTCCTATCTTGGGTCAGCGAGCTTCAGCCCGACAAGATAATCCCAATAGTTGAATGAGACAGTGCTAGTAGGAGAGCAGCCGTTCGATCTCCAAACCAATGTCCGCGGTTTGCGGAAGGACAGCGTCCTCAATGTCGGGGCTGTATCCGACCCAGGTGTCCTTGGCTCCCACCCGGCCGACAGGCGCATCCAGAAACTCGAACAGCTCATCGGCGATGCGAGCGGCCAGTTCCGCGCCATAACCCCAACTCAAGCAGTCCTCGTGGACAATCATCACGCGGTTGGTCTTCTTGACCGAATCCGCGATGGCCGACCAATCGTATGGCGCCAGTGAACGCAGATCCAACACTTCGATGCTGGTTCCAGGAAGTTTCTGTTCCATCTGCAAAGCGGCTTGGAGCGACTTCTGCACCGTGGCGCCGTAGGTAACGACGGTCAACCGCGTCCCAGCCTTCACGAGGCGTGCTTTTCCGAACGGAATCATGAAGCCGGAACCTGGATGAGGGGACCGGTTGTAAGCTTCGCGGTACAGCTTCTTGTGTTCGAGAAACAGCACCGGGTCCTGGCAGCGGATCGCCGTTCGCAGCAGGCCGCAGGCGTCCCGCGCGTTGGAAGGCATCACCACCCGCAATCCGGGTATGTGGGTGAAGATGACCTCTCCGCACTGGCTGTGATAGATGGACCCGCCGGTCAGGTATCCGCCGATTGGCACGCGCAACACAAGCGGACAACTGAAGCCATCATGGCTACGCCACCGCAACGTCGCGATCTCGTCGCGGATCTGCATCATCGCCGGCCAAATGTAGTCGAAGAACTGAATCTCGGCCACCGGTTTCAATCCGCGCACCGCCATGCCCAGCGCGCGCCCCGCAATGGCGGCTTCCGCAATGGGAGTGTTGAAACAGCGTTTGCTTCCAAACCTCCGCTGCAACCCTTGCGTGGCCTTGAACACCCCTCCCTTGCCCTTCACGCGCGGCAGGTTTTCTTCCACGCTGCAATCGGCGACGTCTTCGCCGAACACAACAACCCTGCCGTCGCGTTCCATCTCCTCGGCCAGGGTCCGGTTGATGGTGTCGACCATGGTTCTGGGTTCACCCTCGGGAATAGCGGCTGTACGAAATGCGGCGCCGGTTGGGTCCACTTGTTCCGAGTACAGGAATCGTAAAACGCTATCGGGTGACGGCGGCGGCTGGTGCAAGGCATGATCGGTGGCCTCTTGCACTTCGCACTCCACCTCGTGCGTGAGCAATTGGAGTCCATGACGATCGAGAATGCCTTCGCGAACCATCCACTCCGGAACGCGTAGAACGCAATCGATGGCTGCCTCCGCCTCGCGTTCCTCCGTGGTCTTATACAGCGTCTCATCGTCGGAAAGGGAGTGCGAATAGGGCCGTGTGACCAGGGCGCGCACCAGCGCGGGACCCTCGCCCGACAGCGCATGCTCCACCGCCTCCCGCATCACGACGCAGGAGTCGATCAGGTTTGTGCCATCCACCTCCAGCCGCAATAATCCGGGAAAACCGGAAGCCAGTCGCGCGATGTTGCCGCCCGCCGTCTGATGCTCCACCGGTACGGAGATGGCATACCCGTTGTCTTCCACAAGGAACACGACCGGCAGTTTTTCTAAACAGCAGGCATTGAGGGCTTCCCAGAATTCTCCTTCGCTGGTGGCCCCTTCACCCGAGCAAACCAAGGTTACCTGGCGCGCTTCGGGATCCATCTGCCGGCAAGCCTGTGCGCACCCGGCCGCCTGCACAAACTGGGTGCCGGTTGGGGAGGATGCACTCACGATGTGCAACTCCGGCGAGCTCCAGTGAGAAGGCATCTGCCGGCCGCCCGAGGCTGGATCGGAAGCCGCACCCACCGCCTGCAAAAGCATCTGTTCCGGAGTCACGCCCAGCATCAGGCAAAGAGTGCGGTCACGATAATAGGGAAAAATCCAATCATGACCGGCTCGTATCGCCAGGCCCGCCGCGGCCTGGACGGCTTCGTGTCCGGCCGCACTCACCTGAAAAAATATCCTGTTTTGCCGCTTGAGCAGAATTTCGCGATCATCCAGGCGCCGTGACATGTACATTGCCCGGTAGGCGCGGATGAGGTCCTCCGGCTTGATACCACCCGTGCCGGGATAGAGGTTTAGTTCTGTTGGGCTGGTATGCACAGCCATCTCGGGCAACTCCAACTTCAGTTTAACCCGCTAGCCGCAGCAGCGCTTTCACTCCATCCACACACAGCACCGCCGCATGCCTGGACTCCGGGATCAACCCGCCCACCGCCTGCTCAATCACTTCCTTCCGCAACCCGGCCAACTCCTGTTTCGACTTGCCCAGCATCCATTCGGTCAGGGCGCTGCCGGCGGCAATGGAGGCTGTGCAGCCACGCGTCTTGTACCGCACCTCCACCACGCACCCGCTTTCGAATCGCGCCGAGAGCCGCAGGATGTCGCCGCAGGCGGGATTTGTCACCTCCACGCACAAAGCCGGCGGACCCAGTTCGCCGGGGTGGCGAGGGTTCTGGAAGTGATCGATCAGTTGCGGGCTGTGCATTGTGCTTCAATATTGTAATGTCTAGTTGGCGGCGGCCGCACGCGTTGCAGTCCCTTTCGCTTTTCGTGACCTCCCGCTGCAACTCGCTGTGCCGCACCTGTTTCTACTTTGACAAGTTGAACTCGGGCGGCGATTTGACCCTGGACCAGTTTCGAAGGATTTCAGAAACCGCACCGCAATTCAAGAAGCTCTGGATCAGCGGAGGCGAACCGACTCTGCGCGAGGACCTGGGAGAAATTGTGGGCCACTTTGCGCGCAACAACGGCGTGAGGAACGTGAACCTTCCCACCAACGGCTTGATGGCGGACAAGGTGTTTCATGTGGTGGACAGGATTCTGGAAGAGGCGCGGCAAGCGGCCATTGATCTTAATTTCTCGCTCGACGGTCTGGCCAACACTCACGATGCCATACGAGGCGTACCCAACAATTTCACGCGAACCCTGGAAACGCTGCGCGAGACCAGCCGCCGCTATAAGAACAATCCGCGCTTGCGCGCCAACGTCCTCACGGTGATCACGCGCGAAAACTACGACGAGATTGTCCGGTTGGGGTTGCACCTGATGGAGCACACCGAAACCGACGGCCACTACTTCGAGGTGGTTCGCGGGCAGGTGCCCGATCCCAGCTTGAAGAACCTCACGGCCGAGGCGCTTCGGAAGCTCCACCAGGACCTGATGCGATTCCATCGCCATTACGCACGGCGGTTGTTTGCCGGCCTGGCGTGGCCGGCCCGCCAGATCGCCACGCTGTACTACCTGGGAAATCTGCGTCTCCATTTCGATCTCCACGAGCAATGCCTGGAGTCGCCGCGACCCTGGCCGATGCCTTGTACGGCCGGGCAGACTTCCATGGTGATCGATCATGACGGCGGTTTCCGGGCCTGCGAGATGCGCGGGGTTCTGGGCAGCCTGGCAAATCACGATTTCAACCTGGGACAGGCTTTGCACTCGCAAGAGATGCAGGCCGAAACGGAGGCCATCCCGAAGGCCAACTGCTGGTGTACGCATAGCTGTTTCATCCAGGACAGTTCCAAGGTCTCCCCGCGCGTGCAGTTGTTCGAGATTCCCTGGGCCTATCTCCGGCACAGGTTTGACCGTCTCCAGACTGCGCCCATTGCGGAGCTGGCGCGGTTCAAATCGTTGGAGGCAGTCTGAGCGATCCGCTCACCGTGGTCGCGGCTCTGATCGTGCGCGATGGGAAGATTCTCATCGGGCAGCGAAAGGCGGAGTCGGGGTTCCATCCGCTGCAATGGGAGTTCCCTGGCGGCAAAGTGGAGAAACTGGAGGC
>ORMF010723941.1_pt1 | contig 17401 bp, 12 predicted proteins | sample 1779871 | NCBI WGS metagenome assembly ORMF01 (sample SAMEA104232316, study PRJEB22302) | groundwater metagenome | biome: forest; feature: aquifer; material: groundwater | place: USA | collected 2011-08-07 | depth 5.4 m
AAGATCTTTGCCAAGGAGTTGATGGTCCGTTACGGGATTCCCACGGCGGAATACTGGCCGGCTGATACGCCGGAAGAAGCCCAGTCAAGGGTTACAGGCTACTTCAAGGCGCATCGATCTCCCGGCGCGAAAGTCGTGATCAAGGCCGACGGCCTCGCCGCGGGGAAGGGAGTCGTCGTCGCCGCAAACGCTTCTGAAGCCCACGCAGCGGTAGATCTGATGATGGTCCATCGTGCATACGGCGAGGCCGGTGACCGGGTGATCATTGAGGAATGCATCGAGGGTGAGGAAGCCAGCATCATGGCATTCACGGATGGCGACACGGTCACTCCCATGCCGACGTGCCAGGACCACAAGCGGGTCTTCGACAACGACGGCGGTCCGAACACGGGCGGTATGGGGGCATATACCCCGGTCCCGGCCGTCCCGCCCGAAGTGGCGCGTGAAGCCGTCGAAGCCGTTCTCAAGCCGGCCGTTCACGCGATCAAGGACCTCGGAATCCCTTACAAAGGAGTGCTCTACGCGGGGATCATGCTGACAAAGGACGGTATCAAGACCCTGGAATTCAACTGCCGATTCGGCGACCCTGAGACGCAGACCATTCTGCCGCTTCTGGATTCGGACCTGGTGGACGTAATGCTGGCGTGCGTGAACAGCGAGTTGGAAACGACCGAAGTTAGCTGGAGGCGCGAGGCGTCGGTCGCCGTCGTGGCGGCATCCGGCGGTTATCCGGGGGAATATGTGACCGGAAAGCTGATCGAGGGATTAGAGGCCGCCGCAGCCAGCGAAGGATGCATCGTATTCCACGCCGGGACTCGGATCGAAAACGGTCAGATTGTAACCGACGGAGGCCGAGTTCTAACGGTAACCGCAGTCGGAGATGACCTTCAATCAGCGATTGACCGTGCCTACTCCGGCCTGGAACATATCCGTTTCGAAGGCATTCACTACCGGCACGACATCGCGTTTCGCGGGCTCGGGAAATGAGGTGGGAACGAAGTGGGAGTGAGACGGAATCGAGGAAGTGTCACGTCATCATTTCCCCATTTCCCCGTTTCCACATCGGTTCGTTTCCCCATTTCCTTCTTCTAATTCTCGCGGCCGTGACCGGCTGTCATTGCGCGAACCCGGCTGAAACGAGCCGCGCACTTATCGACGCTGCGAAAAACGCAGACCGGGTCGAAGTCGCGAAGCTTCTCGACAGTGGCGCCGATATTGAGAGCCGGAACGAATCGGGGCGCACCGTTCTGATGCTCACCGCGCTGCGCGGCAACTCGCAGATCGTTGCGACATTGTTGGACCATGGCGCGGACGTTCGCGCGTCCGATCCGGACGGCATGACCCCGTTGATGTGGGCCGCATTCGGCGGCAGCGGCCCGACGGTCAAGGTCCTCTTATCGAGAGGCGCCGAAATCAATACGAAGAACAAGAAGGGGGAGACCGCGCTCACGTGGGCAAGGGCGCGCGGCAGCAACAGAGCCGTGATTGACGAATTACTGAAGAAGGGTGCGAGGGATTAAGCATTCAGGCTGGAGGCAAGTCGCTTGGGGGTGATCGTTATCGGACTGGGACTCATGGTGCTTGTTGGCGCTGCCGTATTCGTCGCGGCGCTGATATACCTTTGGCGAGGCAAGAGATGAGAAACGGCTTCTCAATGTTTACCCGCTGACCCACTGGCCGTTTCGATGGATGACCTGACCGTCCGCATGTATCTCCCCACCCTGGCGCAGATCGCACACCATGTCCCAGTGCAGAGAGCTGTCGTTCTTGCCGCCGGTCTCGGGGTAGCTCGATCCGAGCGCAAGATGGCAAGTGCCGCCGATCTTCTCATCGAAGAGGATATTCTTGGTAAAGACCTGGATTCCGTAGTTGTTCCCGATAGCCACTTCACCCAGAAACCGGGCGCCGGCATCGGAGTCCAGCATCGCGTCCAGGTACTCCTTCCCACGGGCGGCCGTTGCCTTGACAACCTTGCCGTTCTCAAACCAGAGCCGGACGTCATCCACCTCGTGACCTCCGTGGACCGCGGGATAGGTGAAGCGTATCAAGCCGCTTGCGCTGTTCTCGATTGGGCCGGTGAACACCTCTCCGGAAGGGAAGTTCCGATGGCCGTCGCTGTTCATCCACTTCCGGCCAGCGACCGAGAGTGTTAGGTCCGTGTCCGCTGCAACTATTCGTAACGTTTTCACGGTGTCGAGGAGGTCCACCTTTTCCTGCTGACCTACCGAGAACGCACGCCACTCCGCGATGGGATCGTCTCTGTCTAGGAACATCGCTTTGTATACAAACTGCTCGTAGTCGCCTAGCGACATACCTGCTTCCTGGGCGAGGGCATTGGTTGGAAAGAGTGTGCCGCACCATCGAAGTTCGCCGGCTGCCGATCGTTTACGCGTGATGTCGGCAATTTCCAGTTGAGCGCGCATTGCGCGCGAGATCACTGCGGGATCGATACCGGCGGTTGCCCGCGTATTGAACGGCGCGTTGATGGTGAGCCGCGTCGTCATCGATTGGGTTTCGACGCGATCAATCGGATTAACCCAGTCCAGCTCAGCCTCGGACGCATGGCGAAAGAATGTCTCGGTCTGTCCGTCGAAGGTTAACCGACAGATCGGATGCGCATCGACGACCAGAGCTTCGCGATAGATCTCGCGCACGAGCGGAACGGCCAGCGTAGTCGAACGGATCAAAAAGAGGTCGCCCGGACGCGTGGCCAGGGAGTAGCGGACAACCGTGCTGGCGAACTTTTCGATAATGGTATCGGACATTCGGCGGTGGAAGACCCCAATCGGCTGAAATGGACAGTCCTCGCGCACTGGGTTCTGCGCACCCACGCGGATTCCCTGCGTCGCCGCGCCGTTGACGCCCTCTTGACGACCGGCGTATAATGCTCACGTCCTATAGCTCAACACCCAATACCTAACACCCAACGCCCAATCATGATTGACCGATATACAACCCCTGAAATGGCCGCCCTGTGGGACACGCAGACTCGAACACAGCGCTGGCTGGACGTCGAGATTGCGGTCTGTGAAGGCCTTGAGCACTTCGGCTACATCCCCGCCGGGACGACGCATGCGATTCGAGCAAAGGCGTGGTTCGATCTCGGACGTATAGCGGAGTTGGAAAAAGAGACCCGGCACGACGTGATGGCATTCGTCAAGAACGTCCAGGAACACCTGGGGCCGGAGGGCCGGTTCCTGCATTACGGGATCACGTCGTACGACGTTGTCGACACCGCGCTATGCATGACGCTCCGCGACTCGGCGGAAATCGTTCTGAAGCATGCGGTCGGGCTGAAAGAGGTCATCCTGCGCCGCGCGCGCGAGCACAAGGATACGGTCCAGATCGGCCGAACCCACGGAATACACGCAGAGCCGATCACGTTCGGCTTTAAGCTCGCGGGATGGCTTGATGAGATGAACCACAACCTGGAGCGACTGCAGTCGGCCAAGCAGGCCGTGTCTGTAGGGAAAGTATCTGGTGCGGTTGGAACTCACGCAAATATCGATCCGCGAGTCGAGGAGTACGTCTGTCATTCACTTAGCCTCGAGGCTGCGCCGGTGTCCACGCAGATCATATCTCGTGACCGCCATGCCCAGTTGATGACCACGCTCGCCATCCTGGCCGGATCGCTGGAACGGTTCGCGACGGAGATACGCAACCTTCAGAGGACGGAGATACTGGAAGTCCAGGAGTACTTTGCGGTAGGCCAGAAGGGGTCCAGTTCCATGCCCCACAAGCGCAATCCCTGGAACAGCGAAACGGTCTCCGGTCTCGCGCGCGTGGTTCGCGGTAACATGGTGCCCATGTTGGAGAGTATTACTACCTGGCACGAGCGAGATTTGGCGAACTCTTCCGTCGAGCGGATCATCTTTCCGGATACCTGCACGCTGGTCGATTGGATGCTTTGGAAGTTCACGGATATTCTGGACCGGCTAATCGTCTATCCGGAGAATATGCGAAAGAACCTGGAGGAGATGGGTGGACTGGTATGCTCCGAGCAGGTGATGCTGGCGTTGATCTCATCCGGGCTATCACGAGAAGAGGCCTACACAACGGTTCAGCGTAATGCCGCGAAGGCGTGGTCGGGCGAGAACTTCCAGCAGGCAATCGCGAACGATCCGGTGGTGAAGGAGCGGCTGACACCCGAGGAAGTAACGCACGCGTTCGACGTCGACTATCACCTGAAGAACCTCAAATACACGTTCGAGAAACTCGGTATCTGAGGAGAGCCTCACGCAAAATCGCAAAGTCGTAGAGGAGGATTCGGAAGATGACTTTGCATAGCGAGCTCGCTGGAACGCCAGCAGCTTTCCATCAATTCTACGAAGGCTGGGATTTTGAGCCGCCGTCGCGCATCATCGCGGACGTCACTCCGGATCAAGCGGCCGCTGTACCGCCGGGCTGTCCGAACTCTATCGGCACTCAGGTCGCGCATATGCAATTCTGGCAGAGCCTCTGGCTCGAACGAATCAGCGGCGCGGCGGACCGCCCTCGGTGGCCCAAAAATGCGGATTTTCCTCTTGTAGGCGCTGACGAATGGGAAAAGCTCCGTTCGGACTTCCTCGCAGGGCTTGATGCCGCAAAGGCCGAATCCGCCAAAACTTCTGACTTCGACCGCGTGGTGGGCCGCTTCACGGTCGAGCAAATTATCCTGCAGATAGCGCTCCACAATTCCTATCACCTGGGTCAGATATCGATCTACCGGCAGCTCCTGAGAATCTGGCCCCCGGAGGGCAGCGACGAGTCGTGGTAGGGACGTCCGATCCGCAGCCAGAGGCACCGAATGCAGGACGTCGATGGGCGTTGGCCGTCGCAGGGATCGCGATGGCGATCACCATGTTGCCGTACCTCTTGGGATACTGGCTTCAGGGCGCCAATCCCAGGTTCGGCTGGTATACCTGGCTGGGCTACAACTTCGACGATAGCTGCGTCTATCTCTCTTGGATGCGCCAGGCGGCTGACGGCAACTTTTTCCAGCGAAATCTCTTTACAACCGAGCCGCAGTCGGGCCAACAGTTCAACGTCTTCTTTCTGGTCCTGGGCAATATTGCTCGGTTCACCCATCTGCCCCTGATTGCCGTCTGGCACTTTGCGAGGATCGCTCTCGGCGTTGCTCTTTTGAGGGCAGTATGGTGGCTGATTGAGCTGCTGGGGAACGATGACCGTGCCCGCAAGGCGGCGTTCTTGTTGGTCTGTTTCTCCTCGGGACTGGGTTGGATACCCGGTCTTTGGGCGGAAACTGGGTTCGAAGCGCCTGTAGATGTCTGGCAGCCGGAAGCCATTACGTTTCTAACTCTGTATCTCAATCCGCTCTTTAACGTATCGCTGCTGCTGATGGTCGGGATGCTGGGGTGGCTGCTGGTCGCGGAGCAGACGAAGTCGATCTGGCCCGCGATTCGCGCCGGGTTCTGCGGATTTCTTCTTGGAAACATACACACCTACGACGTGATCACAGTGACCATTGTCTGGGGAACATATCTCTTAATACGATCTCTCCGTACTCGCAAACCAAACATCGGTTCGTGGGCGCGGGCTGTGGTTGCCGGACTCCCGACTGCGGTCACGACCGGTTACGTCGCCTTTCAGCTGAAAACCGAGACCGTATTTGCACAGCGCGCCGCAGTCGAGACACAGTCGCCGCCTATACTCCAGTACGCGCTCGGTTTCGGGCTATTGCTTGTTCTGTCATTAGTGGGGCTGATCGCGGCATGGCGGGCTGGAAGAACGATACCGGAGAATACTGGACAACCGACGGACGACTTACTGTTCCTGGCGGTCTGGGCCGCTGCAAATCTCGCCGTTGCTTACCTGCCCGTGCCGTTCCAGCGGAAGATGATTATGGGCGAGCATCTGCCGCTTGCGATACTCGGCGGCATTGGTGTTGCGTCGCTGCTCAAGTCCATCACACACTGGAACTGGGAGTATTCGTGTGCGCTTGCCGGGGTTGTCTTGGTTACATCATTGACAAACATTCGTTTCATCGTTAGAGAGGCGACCAACGTCACCATCGATCTGACTCAAAGCCTTCAACGGCCTTTCATTTATGCGGGAGAACGAAGGGCCATGGATTGGATTCGCGTGAACGCGCCGCCTAATGTTCCCATTCAGCCCCTGCCATGGATCGCGAAGCAAACGGAAACGAAATATGGCTTCTATGACACGACGCTTGCCGCGCTCGCTCCGGGGCTGACCGACCACGCGGTAAATGCAGGGCATTGGGGAGAAACGCCGGACTTCGCCCGAACAATGGCGGGGTGGATCGGATTTCAATTGCCATCAGCGAACGATGATTCGCGAAAGGCGCTGCTTCGCGAGACCGGAGTTCGTTACTTGATATTCTCTCACAAGCGAACCGACAGTTTGGACCCCGGCGCTGGCGCCGCGGTTTTGGTCCCGTTTGGACCGGTTCTACCAGATTATCTGCGACGCATCCCGGAAGCGTCCAATTCCGACGCAGACGTTTTCGAAGTACTCGATACTGGATAGATCCCGATTCTCCACTTGAGGACGCGCGCGTGCAGAATCCGACGTTCTGGGTCGATCAACTCCGGATATCGCTTGACCCAGTACGGACCCCTCCAGCTACCATCGATGAGCATGATGTAGGTTTTCCTATCCTCATAGCGCTTGATGGGATCTTTGTCGTTACACAGACCTTCCATCACGTTTACCGTCTGGAACCGGGTTTCTATCCCAAGGCCTGGGCCGACATCGCCCAGGAGGATGCTGTCGGCAGACACATTGTTGTTCAACCAATCAGTCATTGCAATCTGCGTGTATTCGCGATGCCGCCACCAGTCGCCGAGCCACACGGCGTTGATCGTGAGCCACATCGCAATCGCTGCGGCCGCTAACTTCGATGCAGTTCTGCTGCAAAGGCGCCAACTCTCCAGCGGACGCCAAACGCCGACCGCGGCGAGCGCGAACATCGCCGGGAGCATGGAGACGAAGTATCGGTCCGGGGAATAGTTGCTGATCGCGAAGACGGCGAAGGCGGTGAGGAACCAGGTTGCCAAGAAAACGTGCGCCGCACGTCCGACCGTCGATATCCCTAGAATGACGTCCGGGGCCAACTTCTGCCGTTCTTGCGGGACTACTTCATGATTGCAATACGACGGCCTCTTGCCGATGACCATCCCGAGCACTGCGAGAACGAGAATGACGGGCGTGTGGCGCCACAGATAGGGAACGATGCCATACTCTCCGCCTACGAACGCGATGTAGATGTTGTGCAGCAGGCGGCCAATAGAATGAGGCTGGATCTGGACGGTCCGGTAGTAGTGGCTCATGTGGTTCAGCTCGGCCATGTTAGGCCGATACCACGTGACGAAATAGATCGCAGCCACGAGGACGAGCCCAAAAGCGGTGATACCTCCAGCCCGCTTTACCCAAGACTCACTCGCCGGGCCGCGCCGTAAAACCCATAGCGCGACGAATGGAGCGGGAAACAGATATACGCACAGCGGACGGGTTATGACGGCCAATCCAATCAGCGCGCCGCAAACGCCGAACCAGAATTTCCCGCGCACCCTTCTGCGTTGCTCCTTTGAACCTCGTTCCATCTCGAGCATGCCCCGGACGAATACGTAGAATGCCAAAACGGCCAAGAAAGTGGCTGGCGTGTCTATGAGCGCCATTCGGTTGAACAGAACGTTTACATGATCGAGCGCGAGGAAAATGGTCGCGGTGACGGCGATCGGAACGCCGAACGCGATACGGAGCGCGGCGAAGAAAGGAATTAGCGTCAGAATGCTCAGAACGACGGATATCATCCGCGCCTGAACTACGCCAAATCCGAATACGCTGAATACGCCGACCTGGAGGCAGTGGACCAGAGGCGAGACGAGCATGTTGTTGAACTCGTCCATTCTGGGTTGGCCGAATAGGACCACATTGCGGGCGTTGTGGGTGTAGAACCCTTCGTCGGTGAGGATTCCCGTGTCCCAGTCCAGCTTGGCATAAGGATCGGATCGAAGATCGACAGCGCGCAGTCCGATCGCCGTCGCGATCAATGCAATGAGACAGAAGAGAAAGGCAAGTCGTTTAGAAGAGGCCGGCCGTGAGGACATGCCTGAAGTCTACTCGCCAAGCCGGCTTGGTTGCAAATCTCTTACCCTGCGACCACCGGGAACATTTCGCCGACGATGGGCGCGTCAACCTGGAGTCCCAACCCGTCCGTCACGACGTGTGGCCTGCCGTTGTAGGTAATGCCTTCGGGCAGATAGATCACGATCATCGCCCTGCGCGCGCGATCCGTCTTGTTTGCGGCGGCAAAGTGGAACGTCAGCCCGTGGTGGAACGTGCAGCTTCCGGCCCTCATGCGCATGACTACCGGCGTGAAGTCCTTGGTATCCGGCTCAGGAACCAGACCGAACAGGTCCTGAGAATTCACGAGATTGATGGGTTCGAACTTGCCCCAGGTATGCGACCTGGGCACGAACTGCATGCAGCCATTATTCTCGTCGACATCGTCGAGCGCCATCCAGCACGAGAGCGCCCCAGGCTCATTCATGGGCCAATATGGGAGGTCCTGGTGCCAGGCGGATGGTTTGCTGTCGCCGGGCATCTTGATGAGCGCGTGGTCGTGCCAGATTCGAACGCGAGTCGTTTGCGCGAGCCGGCGCGCGATCTCCGCAAGTTTCGAATTGAGGACATACCGTCGCATTCCTTCGTGGACGGTCCACAAGTTAACCTTCTGTACGAAGATCCGTTCGTATTCCGGCCTGTCGGCGCTGGTATGATGCTTCGCGTCTAGCTTCATGTGATCTATCTCGGCAAGCGAAGACCGAACGCCCTCCAGCTCCTCCGCGGAAAGGACGTTATGGAGCTGAATGTATCCACTCTCGCGGAAGAACACGACTTGATCGGGGGTTATGGGGTACTGGTCCATATTGAAATATAGCACTGTATCGGATACTATTCGCACGCGAATTATCATTCCCGGTAGAGGGGAGAGGAGCGCTGACTTTTGGACGAAGACGCGTTCAAGCGCGACATATTGACCGCTTTCGAATACTCGTACGTACACGATGACTGGGTCTTCCCGCTGGCGGACGCCCTCGCGGGACTTACCGCCGAGGAAGCTACGTGGAGGCCAGGTCCAGACTTTAAAGGAATTTGGGATATCGTCCTCCATATGGCCGTTTGGACCGAGAACATCATTCAGCGAATGCAGAGGGGAGAACCCGTCCGGCCGGAGGAAGGCGCTTGGCCCAAACTGCCTGACAAACCGGACGAGCAGTCCTGGGCAGCAGCCCAGCGGAGGTTATGGAACTCACTGTCCGCGCTGCAATCCTATATGGAAGCGAACCCGCTCGACTCACTTTCGGGAAGCCCGTACGGGCTGGGTGATCTGTTCTGCCGCTTCATCCACAATGCCTACCACATTGGGCAGATCTCCAAGATGCGCGAGCTGAGAGATGTAAAGGCATCAACGAGCGATCGGGATGGGCGGTCGGATCTCGCCTCCAGCGATGTCGCGTGAGACCACAGCGCCGCAAAGTGCGAGGAACCCGCGGTCGAGGCTTCTGTTCTAACCATCCTGCACTCGCCCCAACTACAATCCCGATTTGCGCTCCTGGTACCGCTCCTTGACGATGGAACGGCAAAGATGCTAGAGTCTGGAAACCCCAGTCCCCTGAGAGGTACCATTTTGGCATTCAGATTTCCCGCGTCCACGCTGTTGTCCGTTGTGGCCGCCTCTACCATGCTTATTCCCGCGACCGCATGCGCTCAGGACGCGGCGAAAGGTGAAGTCAAGCAGACCACCGCGAGCATCAACTACCGCGAACGGCCGCGTTTCACATTTGATCCTCAGCGATTGAAAAGGAAGCCGGTAATCGACGGTGCAATCGGGGATAGCGAGTGGGACGTTCTGTGCACGGTTAATGAGGGGCCGGCAAAAGGTACGGTCTACGTCAACTGGGATGACGACTTCCTGTACGTTGGGGCAAAGACCGATGAACCGGCGTGGACCGTCATCGATCTTGACGTAAACGGAGATGGGTGGCTCCATGGAACGGATAACCTCGAGCTCACGATCGGTCCGCTTACTGCCGCCGGCCCGCCGGTTATCACCGCACGCGTACTCGACGCCACCAGCGGCAAGGACTCCCCTGAGTGGAATCCACAGAAGGTGGACCCGAAGAACATTCAGATTGCCGGACGAGTCACCGGCGGCGGACAGGTCGTCGAGCTGGCAATTCCGAAGGGCACGCTGGGGCTGGTGCTCAAGGCCGATCGCTCGCTTGGGTTCCGCGCGGACTTCCTGCCGGCGACCGCAACTCCGACACCGACGCCGCCCTATGAGCCGCACCTGCAATTGGAAATCAAGCTGGTCGAAGCCAGAATCACGAGCGCGCCTGGAATCGCGCCCCGCATCGATCTGGCCGACAACAAAGTCATCCCCGGCCAGACACTTCATGCTACGCTCGAGCTTGTCGCCAAGACTGATGAGATTACGACGGTCAAGTCGATCACCTGGAAGGGTGAAGGCGGCGCGGCGGAAGTCCTCCGAATGGTTCGTGACCCCAGCGCGGGAACACTCACGATCAAGAAGCCGCTTAAGCTTAAATACAGCAGCACGATACCGGACTCCGCGGCTCCTGGGTTCTATCAGATTACGGCAACGGCCGAGCTCGAAGGAGGCAAGGCTGCGATTGCAACGACGAGCTTCTCCGTCGTCGAACCGTTCGCGCTCACATTGTCGACCGTTCCGGCTCCTGCAAGCGCAACTGCATCGAACAGGTTGAGGGTGGTCGTTGATATCGCGAGCGCAGCACCCGGCTACGTGCGCGGTGGGATTGAGCTGGAAGTTCCGGCCGGCTGGACCATCGAAGGGCGCCCAAAGAAGAGCTTCGAAGCCGTGCGCGAGGATTCGGTCACGCGCGAACAGTTTTTCGTTTCCATTCCGGATGGAACGCCAGCCGGGGACTACGTCATCCACTGCACAGTATCCTGGAAGGGCAAGACGTGGAATGCGCACAAATCGGTCCACGTCGACGCAGGTTCCCGCGGGTCGACCAAACCGCCTGGAAAGTGAGACGCGATTGCCGGATCGCGCCGTAATCTGCCTGAGTCTTATCAGCACCTTCACCTTTCTGGCTCCTGCGCGCCTCTCTCTCTCCGATTCATCGTTCGTTCGCCAGAATCCGTTGCTGAATACGGGCGATCAGGATGTACCGGTCGTCCACTCCAAGCGGCTCTCAGGCGGCGTTCCATTAGGCGGCATAGGCTGCGGCACTTTCGAACTCCTGACGGACGGAACGGTCACGCGGGCGACGATCAACAACAACTGGGACAGGCCAACCGGCGATCTGAAGGGCTGCTTTGCCTCCGTGTGGACGAATGCTGGCGGAAAGATTGCAGTGCGCGCCCTGCAGCTTTCCAACCCATACAAGCTGTCATGCATTTCCGCGATAGATTACAAGGGCCTCTTCCCACAGGCGTTCATCGACTATCCGGACCGAACCCTGCCAATCAGCTTATCTCTCCGGGCGTTTTCGCCGCTGATCCCGCACGATGTCAAGAATTCCTCGCTCCCGGTGGCGATTTTCGTCTTCAACATCACCAATGAATCCCGCGCGCCGGTGGATGCGTCCATAGCTCTTTCGTGGGAGAACATACTGGGAGTTGGCGGCACCAATGCCGGAGGTGCGTTCTCGGACCGGACCGGCAACACAGTAACCCCGATCCCTGCCACAGATGGGCTCTTTGGGCTGAAGTGTCTCGCCCCGCCACTCCCTTCGGTGCTGCCGGCGAACCGGCTTCGATACAACGCGTCCTCCGGCGCGAGTTATGCACTCCTCTGCCAGGCGGCTGGCCCGGATTGGAATGTAACCAGCGGAGGCTGGAATGCGCTGGATAGCGCGCCCGCATGGGGGAGCGAATTCAGCAAATCCGGAACTGTGTCGGGTACGTCCGGCGCCGGCAAGGAAGGATCTGTCCATCCCGCCGGCGTGCTCGCGGTGAAAGTATCGCTAAAGGACCGGGAATCGAAGGAGATCGCATTCGCGGTCGCCTGGTACACGCCACGGCTCTGGACATTGAGCGGACAAGAGTACGGCCATTCGTATGAAAATGGATTCGAAGATGCGGTGCATATCGCACGGTACGCTCTTCAAAACCGGCTGACCCTGACAGCATTGACGGATGACTGGCAGAAGCGATTGCTTCGGTCGTCGCTCCCTGGCTGGCTCACGGCACGACTGATAAACGACAGCTCGACTCTCTTCACCAACACCATTTTGACGCAGGACAGCGGACTGGGAGGATCCCAGCCGGGACCGGGGCGATTTGCCATGCTCGAGAGTCCGGTGGATGCCGTAGGAGCATTGGGCGCGATGGATCATCGGATCGTGTCAAATGGCCACCTGACGTCGTGGTTTCCAAGTCTCAGCCTGGCTGAGCTGGGGCTCTTCAAGGATGGACAGGCGCCATCCGGGGCGATTCCGCGCAGTGTGGGAAACATCGATCGGAGCATCGGCGGCCCCCCGGCCCCCAATTCTGGGGGAGAACGTGGAGGGAGCGCCCCTACTACGATAGCCCCCCAAGATTTGGGGGCCGGGGGGCCGCCGGACGTGTCCGCCGGATACGCATATCAGGTGTATCGCTACTTCCAGGCGACCGGCGACCAGCGTTTTCTGGATGAGTTCTATCCGTCCGCAAAACACGCGGTTCAATTCCTAGGCAAGCTTGCGGACCGTACCGACGGTCTTCCGTCCGGTCCGTCGGTGTTCGATCCAAAGGGTACCGGGATTTCCAGCTATAACGCGACCGTTTGGCTGGCGGCGCTTGCAGCGGGATTGACGATGGCCGACCAGATGAGCGACCGCCGGTTTGTCGCGGAGTGTTTCGCGTGGACCGATGCCGCGAGAAAGAGCATCATGAAGTCCTTGTGGAACGGGAAGTACCTGCGCGAAAGTTCTGCGCCGATATCCGAACGGAGCGCGCTTGGTCAACTGGCCGGTCAATGGATGGCGGACAGCATGGGCGCCGGAGACCCGCTGCCGCCGGATATCATCGGCAAATCGCTCGAGAGTTTGTTAACTCTCAATGATAGAGCGTCACCATTGATCCCGGTGCTGTTGGCCGACCCGGACGGACGGCCGTCAAGCGCGTCGGTCTCCTGGCCTGCCTATAGCACGCCCTACCTTGCGGCGCTCTTAACACGGCGCGGTAGGGTTGATGACGGCCTGGCGATCATGCGGAAACTGGACCGGATATCCGTGGATCGTCTCGCAAGTCCGTGGGGAGCCCCGCTGGCCGTTGACGGATTGACGGGCAGGCCGATCGGCAGCGGGCGACATATGGCGTGGTCCGCATCGTGGACTTACTTCGAAGCGGTGCTGGGTTTCGGGCTGCACGTTCCAAAGGGCCGGCTGACGCTGTCGCCAAAACTGCCGAGCGTTTGGAAGGAGCTGTCCGCGCCGGTATTCGGACCAAACCTGGAAGGCTGGCTGGAATATCACCCCGGCAGGCGGGCGACGCTGGCCTTTCGGTTCGACCGGTTCGTCCAAGTGGCCGCGAAGCCTTCGAAGCTGCAGCCGGGGTCGGACCTGCTGATCCGCGAGGCGGAGCTGCCGGACTTCCCGGCCGCCACAGAGATAACCGCAAGTCTAACGCGGATACCAGTGCCCGGCAAGGTCGCCCACGCGAACGGGCGGACGGTCTTCACCTTCGAGACGCCGGTGAAACTGGTGGCGGGGGATCGATTGGTATTCGCGATTCGGGGGCCATAGCGACGAATTCAACAACTGACTGAAAGAAAGAAGTCCCCTCCGATTTGGAGGGGCCTTCTTCTTAATTAGACCGAGGTTGGTTATGGAGGGCCTGTCGGCGGAGTCGGCGCGGGCGTTGCCGGCTTCTCCCTCGGCAACAGCGTCGGCGCGCAGGCAACGATATATGAGGCCGCCGCGCTATTGGTGGACGACTGCACCAGATACTCCGGGATCACGGTGTCCAGCCGGTCATACTGGGTGTGGTGGACATGTCGGTAGTCTCCCTTGCCTTTCTCGAACCAGAAGAAACCGGGCACGCCGACTTGGTTGAAAGAGGCGTGATCGCTTCCGCCGCCGCGCGGGATTCGGGTGGAGGACCTGATCTCGATCGGCATGTCCGGGAACGCCTTCATGGCCGGTGCGAGCGCTTCTTCCAGCATGGGCTTCATGTCTTCCGTGCAAGTCAGCCCGCCCTCGTAGTTCGTGCCGCCGTCATCCACGAAAACGCAGGATATCTTGTCCATTTCGTCCTTGTGCGCCTTGACATATGCCAGCGAGCCGAGCAACCCTTCTTCCTCTCCGGACCACATTATAAAGCGAATTGTGCGTTTTGGCTTCGCGCCGACCTTGCAGAGTATTCGGGCGGCTTCCAGCGCGACCATCGTTCCGGTTCCATTATCCTGGGCGCCCTCGGAGCCGGGACCGTCCCAACTATCGAGATGGCCGCTGACGATCACAACCTCCTCCGGCTTCTCGGTGCCGGGAATCTCTGCAATTACGTTGCTGCAGGTTCGCGGCCCTTTGAGGAGCTTGTTCTCGATATCGAACTCAAGAATGGGTTCCTTACCATCGTCAAACGCCTTCTGAACCGCATCCATATCCTGTTTGCGTATCGTCACGCGGACGGTCGTGGGAATCTCTTCCAGTTTGACGTTGTGGCGGCCGCTGGTGATCACGAGGTCGCTGCCCGAGCTGGATACTCTGCCGTTTATGCCCGCACCGTCGATGGCTTTGTCGAGCTCGCTCGGACCTCCAGGTCCGCGGAAGCCGCCGCGGCCGCCGCCACCCTTCACAATAACCCAGGCGTTTTTCAGTCTGTCCTTCACCTTTTCGAACTCTTCCATGGTCGCGGGGGCAGCTACGGCCGGGCCGCTTACCGATCCCTTTGTACCGTAACTCCACGAAGGAGTTGTGAACTGGAAATCGACTCGATCAGGCGAGACCATGCGGCCGACCTGTCGCTTGCCGCGCTCGAATCCCACGGGGAATTCGCCCCACTGCTCAAGGTGCACGTTTTTGCAGCCGAACTTCTTGAACTGGCCCATCGCCCACTGATAGGCTTTGTCGAGCTGCGGGGAGCTGGTGAGGCGCGGGCCAATCTTTCTTGTAAGGTAGGTCATGTGTTCCATGACCTTGTTCCGATTCTTCCCTTCGTCAACGATCTTTGCGACCGTGGCTGGATCGGCCTGTCCAAAGACAAGACTAGTTGTAAGTACGAGAAGGACGAACGAGATGATGGTCTTCAAACGCATGGGCGTTGAGTTCCTCCTGAGGTATGGGGATTGGCAAACTTAGGATACCATCTAGTGCAGACGGCGTGGGAGTGCGAACCGTAACAAGTACGGGGCGGCATAAAATGGGCGTCCCTCAAGCAGCGGAGGGACGCCCGATTTCTATGCGCTCTCGCGCTGTCATTTGCCCTTGTCGTGAGGCACCGTGACCGTCACGGTCTTCTGACTGGTGAGTCCCATACGGTCAGTACACGTGATCGTGACCGTGTATACGCGCCCGTCGCCTGTCCCCGCGCGCTCAGCCCGCAAATAGACGTGGTGAGCATCGACGACCTGCCAATCCGGAGAGGTGTGTCCGCTGCCCCCGCCCATCGGCGGCTCATTGCTGCTAACCGTCAAGTCACAAACGGGATTGGGGTCGCAGTCGTCTGAAACGTCGTAACTGACCGTTATCAGAACCATCTTGTGGTTTGGCGGCCACAAGGAGTTCGGGTCGGCCGATTCATTGGTGATGACCGGTCCATGGCAGAGCTGCAAGCTGCCAAATAGCCCGTGGTCTTCGTCCTGGATTCCCGCCGAAAAATAGAGGTAGTTCGGTTTCCCACCATTTCCCCCGTTACCGAACTTCAACGACCACAAGCCGTCAATGGCTATAATGTTGGCGAAATCGTCTCTGAGGAGCCCGAGGAACGCGCCGGTGGCGGCATCGAAGGCGCTTATCCAACCCGGACCATTTGCCGGATTCCCATGGTTGAAGTTGCCGATCAGCAGGGCGTTGCTGAACGTCCCGAAGTCGGCTGGGGCAAGCGCCATTCCCCACGGGTTCTTAAGCGTTCCGCCGGTGGCGAACCGCTTGAAGAAGTTACCGCCCACGTCGAAAACGTTAACAGTCCCGCTCGGTCCGCTGGAGGTGACGTATAGTCTGCCGCCGATATTCGCTATGTTGAACGGTGTGTTGCCGGGCGGCAGGCCCGGGTCCGTGAATGTTCCCGGGAGGGCCACCTGGACGTAGTTCTTATCAAAAACGTCAATCCGCCCCGCTGCCACGTTCGCGGCATAAAGATATGGTCCGGCGGAGCGGGTAGCCATTTCAAGTCCGGTATAGACGGCCGGAGGTGGAGAGCCAGCCCCGCCCAGAACGGCAAGAGTTGCCGCTACACCCGGATTCCAGCCGCGGATCTGGCCGCCCAAGGTCGCGAAGATGAAAAACGCCTTTGCGGTGGGGCTTCCGGCCGGCACCTTGAAATCGGGTGTAGGATTGAAGACTTGACCCGTTGGTCCTCCTGGTACGGAAACGGTGAGCGGGACTTTGGTCGGAACGTTGCTGCTGTTCACGGAATAGAGGGTTGCCGTGTTGGTGCCCTGATTTGATACCCAGAATGGGCTGCCGTCGGTGAAAGACACACCCCACGGGTTCACGAGGCTCGGATCGGTGATCGCGGCAAGGCCGGGGATGTCGGATACGAGGTTCGTCTGCTTGTAGAACTGGGCGGACGTGGGAACGGTCAGCAACATAAGTACAACCGTCGTGATGGGCCCTATCAAGAAGTAACTGCTCCGGCATCGCGACCTGAACAACGTTGACATCGTGGTTCTCCTTTTTACGATCTTCTATGAGCGACAACTCATCGTGGCAAACGGCACTTGGGAATCGCGTTTTGCCCCACAATAGTACATATCCTGGGATCGATGTTTCGTCACGCCTATCGGTCAGGCCGATTGCTGCCCTGGCTTTTCAATCGGTGCGCCTGAAGGAGAGACGGTATCCGTTTGAGTATGGTTCCGGTTTGGTTTGAACGCCGCTGTTCGGTTTAGTCTCATTGTCTGCTGAAGGAGGAAATCGGGAGTGAACCGGGAACTCCCACTGTGCCATCGGATTGACAAATGAGTTGAGGTCGCCCGGTTGAAAAGAGATATTCCATATACGCGTCGACAGGTGTTAGGGACGGCGGGCATGGGAGTACTTGGCGGCGGTGCGCGTCGGGCCACGGGGCACGACCAGCGACCGACGCTAGGGCAGCTCGACCGCGCCGCCGGGCAGCGAATTCTGCACCTGGAGTCGATCCGGTCGCCAGTGAAGATCGCTTCGCTGGAGCTGCTGCGGAACCGGCGGAACTTCCTGGTCCGCGTCCGCTCGACCGACGGCGCGGAAGGGCTCATCGTCCCCAA
>ORMF010085929.1_pt1 | contig 17400 bp, 16 predicted proteins | sample 1779871 | NCBI WGS metagenome assembly ORMF01 (sample SAMEA104232316, study PRJEB22302) | groundwater metagenome | biome: forest; feature: aquifer; material: groundwater | place: USA | collected 2011-08-07 | depth 5.4 m
GAACGTATTGGCGCTTTAAAAAGAAAACGATAGACCGCTGGATCGAAGCGCAAGAGCAGTCCAATATCAATCATAAAACTTTAATCAATGTTTAACCCAAGCTGAGTAGCTTGGGTTTGTTTTTGTCGAATTAAAGTTCAAGTGCTTTCAGGCTAAGGGTGTCGAATATGTCAGTCACAATGAATGGGTTGGATAATAAAATAGCGGTCGTGACCGGCGGCAGCCGGGGGATCGGCCGCGCGATAGTCTCCGAGCTCGTAAAGCATGGCGTGGCTGTTTCATTTAATTATGTCAACAGTGAAGAGGCCGCCAATCATCTTATAAAGGAAGTAGAAAAACAAGGTGGAAAGATCATGGCAGTGAGAGCGGATGTGAAAGATCCAAAAGACGCCGAAAGATTCGTCGCCGAGACAAAAAAGCGCTTTGGCCGGATCGATTTTCTCGTGAACAACGCGGGCATTATTAGGGATAAGACCCTTATGTTCATGACGGATATGGATTGGAAAGATGTCATCGATACCAACTTAAATGGCCCCTTCAATCTAACGCGTCTTGTCATTACGGGACTCTTGAAACAAAAAAGCGGCTCGATCGTCAATATATCATCCACAGCCGGAATGATCGGGAATGCCGGCCAAGTGAATTATAGTTCCAGCAAAGCAGGCGTCATTGGTTTCACAAAATCTTTGGCCAAGGAAGTGGCGTCTTATGGTGTGCGGGTCAATGCCGTCGCCCCCGGTTTTATTGAAACAGACATGGTGAAAAATATTCCCGATGGAAAAATGAAAGAAGCGATACAGACCGTGCCCATGAAGCGAATAGGCGCTCCGGAAGAAGTGGCCAGAGTTGTGGCGTTTCTCCTTTCAGACGCGTCATCCTATATTACCGGCCAGGTTTTGCCGATTGACGGAGGTCTCGCGATTTGAAGAGTGACGATACGCGGATTGTCATAACAGGCATAGGTGTCGTTTCACCGATTGGCATCGGGAAAGAGGCCTTTTGGCAGGGATTGAAGGAAGGCCGCTCGGGCATAAAGCCGGTGACGTTATTTGATACCTCAACAACTCGTTCGAAATTGGCCGCTGAAATTACTAATTTTAAGCCAGAAGAAATTTTAGGCTCAACGGGCTTAAAAAACATGGATAGGACTACGAAACTTGCTTTATGTGCCGCAAAGCTTGCTTTGGGGGATGCGAATTTTCAAGTCAGCGAGGAAAATGCCGTAGATACAGGTGTGGTACTTGGTTCAACAAACGGCAGTGTTTACAGTGTGAGCGAGTTTGACAAAAAGGCTCTGCGAGACGGTCCTTACACCGTAAACCCTGCGCTATTCCCAAACCTTGTGATGTGTAGCGCCCCAAGCCAAGTGGCGATCAAGTTTGGTATTAAGGGGCTGAGTAGTACAGTCGCGTCAGGTTTTAATTCGGGATTTAGCGCTGTTCAATACGGGATCAATATGATGAGAAATGGTCATGTGAAGTATGCTCTAGTAGGTTCTGTCGAGGAGCTTTGTGAACAAACTTATAAGGCCTTTCATCAGTTGCGGTTATTGTCAGGATCAAAAGAAGGGGAAGATGAGCTTTCTGCTCCTTTAGATCGAAGAAGAAACGGATTTGTTATGGGTGAAGGGGCTGTTATATTCATGCTTGAAACTTTAGAAACTGCCAAGGAGCGGAAGGTAAAAGTCTATGCAGAAATATCCGGTGTTTTTGAAGAGAACTCTTTTGTCAATCTTTCGCGTTTAAAACCTTATTTAAATGATATCGACGACCTCGCGGATAGTATTCGTAGAAACAACAATTTTAATACAGACGGTATTGATTTTGTAAGCATCGGCGTTAATTCGTCAAAAGTACGTGATCTGCTGGAGACAAGAGTTGTAAATCGTTTTTTTTCAGACGGAAACGATCCGGCCATAAGTGGAATAAAGTCGCTTGTCGGCGAATCTTTCAGCGCAGCTAATAGCTTTCAAATTCTTGGCTCTCTTTTTTGCATGGATACGAATTTTATTTTTCCCACGGTAGGGCTAGAAAAAATGGATAGATGCTGCCGTGTAAATAATTTGATCCAAAAACCGACCAGTAAGAAGGTAAACAAATCTTTTATTTGCAGTGCGGATTTTGGTTTACCGGTGAATTTTTTAACTTTGGAGAAAATGAATCACTAGTCACTAGTATAGGAGAGCCGAGGATGAATCTAGATAATCCAAAAGAGTTGGAAACGGAAATAAGAAAAGTTGTTGAGGCGACAATTGAAAAGAACATCAACGCGCTTAGTTTGGATGACAACGTGTTACAAAAGATGGGCCTTGACTCAATGACCGCTTTGGAGATTATGGCGGCGATGGAGGAACGATTTAAGATAAGGATACAGGAACAGGATTTGCCAAAGATTACCAGCTTAAGATCTGTTATGGAAGTTCTGATCAAATATCTGAAAAAGAAAGAGATTAAATCGTGACGGTTATGTCGAGGCTATCCAGAGATGAAATGTTGAAACATCTGCCCCATCGACCACCATTTTTGTTTATCGACGAAGTAGAACAATTAGTAGCGGGGCAAAATATCAAGGCGGTAAAAAATGTTAAAGCTGAGGAAGAATATTTTAAAGGGCATTTTCCTTCTAATCCGATAATGCCTGGCGTGCTGATTATAGAAGCTTTGGCCCAGGCTTCGTGTGTTTTGTACGCCGTTAGTTTACCTTCAGATGCTGTCCGTTCTTATTATTTATCTTCGTCAAAAATTAGATTTTTAAAACCTGTTATACCTCCATGTCGTTTAGAGCTTCATTCAGTATCCACAAAAATGGTTAATCAAGGCGGTGTGTTCAAAGTAAAGGCTGCTGTTTCCAACGATACAGTAGCTGAAGGAGAAATGACATTCGCATGTCAGACACAGAAGTAACAAATCGTGAAGTGGTAGTTACCGGAATTGGTTTGGTTTCATCCTTAGGAGATGACAAGGATGCGTTTTGGAATAATGTCTTGGCGGGTAAGTCCGGTATTACGGAAGTATCGTGCTTTGATACAAGCGATTTTGATGTTCATCGTGGCGGCGAGGTTAAAGATTTTGATCCTAATAAGTACAAAATTAATCAAAATCAGACCGGTCGTTGCTCGCAGTTTGCGGTAGCTGCAACGCAGAGCGCTCTGAACGATGCGCGTCTAACGAATTTGGAATGCTCAAAAATAGCGGTGGTTATAGGTACGACAATGGGGGAAAGCCAAGTCCTGGAACGTATCGATGAGTTGTGGTTGAAAAACGAGGATACGGTATCATCTGAGTTGATAAAAAAATATCCCGCAAACAATATAGCGGAATGTGTAACAAAGTTTTTCAAATTGCGAGGATGCAGCATTGTTATTCCGACCGCTTGCGCGGCTGGCAATTACTGTATTGGATATGCTCTCGATCTTATTCAAAGTGGGGATTATGATGTTGTCATCGCAGGTGGCGCTGAATCTATGTCTAAGATTGCTTTTACTGGATTTAGCCGGATTTTTGCTGTGGCACCGGAAAAATGCCAACCCTTTGACAAAAATAGAAAAGGCATCATGGTCGGAGAAGGCGCGGGGATACTCGTTCTGGAAAGCCGAGAACATGCTAAAAAGAGAAAAGCCAAAGTCTATTGCAAGGTACTTGGCTACGGCTTGAGCACGGATGCAAAACATATGACAATTCCAAATGAAGAAGGCGTGGCAATGGCTATGAGGCGGGCTATTAAGCGTTCCAGAGTGGATGGTTCCGACATTGACTATATAAGTGCTCATGGAACTGGTACACCGGCTAATGATGCCACAGAATGCGCTGCGATTAACAGAGTTTTTGGCAATCACACCGGCAAAATCAGCGTGAGTTCTATAAAGTCGATGTTAGGTCATACAATGGGGGCGGCGAGCGCTATTGAAGCCATTTCATGTGTGCTAAGCATCCAGACGGGATTTATTCCGCCCACGATAAATCTCGAGGAACAAGACCCTGAATGCCGGATTGATTGTGTACCCAATCATGCCAGGCAAAAAAAAGTGAGAATCGCGTTGAATAACGCATTTGCTTTTGGAGGCAACAATTCATGCGTTGTCTTTGCGGGTGAGTAACCCGAAGGAGCATTTATTAAATCGACTACTTACGATTGCATAGTTATAGGTGCTGGTATAGGGGGGTTAACCGCGGCGTGTCTTCTTGCCAAAAGTGGAAAAAAAGTCCTTGTGCTCGAAAGAAATGATTATCCAGGCGGGTATTGCTCAAATTTTCAAAGAAATGACTACAGGTTTGAGAGTGCTATTCATGCCATTAATGGGTGTGGCGAAAATGGTCGCACACGGCGAGTGTTGAGCGAGTGTGATGTTTTTAGCAAGCTGCGCTTTCTTAAGCCACCACAGCTGTATAGGATTAATTTCCCAGATCTCGATTTAAGCTTCCCCCAAGAGGACATTTCCCAGTATTCAGACATTCTCTCCAAACAATTCCCGGAAGAGATCGACAATATCGAAAACTTTTTTGCGGAAACGAACGCTTTGTTCACAGAAACCCTTGTTTCTGATTCTAACAATGTAGATTCAGTTGGTTCCTCGTTAATCTGGAAATACAAGGATTTGACACTGAAAGACTTTCTAGACCAGCGTTTTAAAAACGAAAAGCTAAAGGCGATCTTAGCGCAGTATTGGGGATACTTGGGTGTGCCTCCAAGCCAATTGTCCGCCATCTATTATCTTTACATGTTTTGGGACTATGCAGCAAATGGCGCTTATTATCCAGAAGGAGGATCTGAAGGAGTCGCAAGACAGTTAGAAAAGGAAATCATAAAATCAGGTAGCAAGGTAGTTTTTGGAGCGGAAGTTAAACATTTGATATCTGAAGACGGGAAGATAATTGATAGAGTTTTGTTAAAAAATGGGGAAGAATTTCATGGAACTAACTTCATTAGCAATATTAGCGCTAAGAAACTATTTGACGAAATGATCGACGGTGTAAAAATGCCGGACAAAATTTTGAATCGTACCAGAACTATTGAAGGGTCACTATCAGCGTTTGTGCTTTATCTCGGTTTAAATAAAGATGTGAAGGACGTGGGCGTAGATGATTATGAGATCTTTTCCAATCCTGACTATGATTTAGAGCGCCACTATGCTGCAGTGCTCAATAACGACCTTGTGCGAACCCAGTTGGCCATAACTATTTATTCCAATCTAGATCAAACAAGTTGTCCAAGGGGCAAGTCTGTTTTGAGTATTTTCGCATTAGCAAATTATGATGGGTGGAAAGAATTGTCACGTAGGGAATATACGATTAAAAAAAAGGAGCTATCAGAGGCACTCATTAAGAGATGCGAAAATATAATACCTAATCTAGGAAAATTAATTGATGTCATTGAAGTTGCTACGCCTCTTACGCTTGAGAACTATTCGGGCAGTACGAAAGGCGCGATTTATGGATGGATTCAGGATATTTCTCAATCAAGTTTTAGAAGGCAAAAACCCGTTACTCCGATAAAGAACCTTTATCTAACCGGAGCATGGACTAGACCAGGTGGTGGATTTTCGTCGGTTGTTTATTCCGGTAGTATTGCCGCAAATTGTGTGAGCCCAAAATACCAAGAGGCATTTCATGAAACCTAAGACCAGCGTCGTTATTACTGGCATCGGCCCCTTATGCTCGCTTGGAATTGGAAAAGAAGCCGTATGGAATGGGATTAAGAGCGAAGAATCTAGTGTTGTGAAAAGGGAGTTTGTTAGTGATGGAGATAGTCTGGGAAGTTTTTATCATCACCCTGTTAAAAATTTTAATATATCGACGTTTGGTTTTGACAAAGAAATCCTAACCTGGATAAAGGATTGGAAAAACGGGTTTGAGGATCTCGACCTTCTTTATCTCGCTGCTGCGGCGAGTCTTGCAATTAAAGATAGTGGAATTCAATATGATTTGGAACAGAACAATATTGGCCTTGTCACGACCCACGAGAATCCAGGCTTAGAAGATTTTTTTAATTTAAGTATCGAAACAGCGTTTGATTTCCTAAAGAAGGACAAAACTGCTGATAAAAGATCACTTCTTAATCATATGTTTGAGAAATGCGAGCGTCTGGGTTATGACAGCCAGTCTTTTATGTACTTATTTTTTGTGGCCAAAATTTTATCTATTCACGGCTTCTCGTTATTTGTCAATAATGCTTGTGCTTCAGGGTTATATGCCATAGAAACAGCAGCGCAGTTAATAAAAACAGATAGATGTAAAGCAGTTGTTGTATCGGGAATTGATAGACAGCAGTTGTTATATAAGCATCTGTGGTTGAAAAGTCTTAATCTCTTTGCCGCCGATGGAGTCACAAAGCCGTTTTCAAAAGATAGAAACGGATTTGTAATGGGCGAGGGGGGCGGAGGACTAGTTTTAGAAGATAAATCTGAGGCTGAAAAACGCGGTGCTTTTATATATGCCGAATATGTGGGAGGAGGGTTTAACTTGGAATGTGGGAGAGTAACCTTGCCCACCGTGGAAAAAGATTATTACGTGAAATCCATTCAGGAAGCCTTACAGAGATCGAATCAAAAAGCTCATGGCATCGATTGGATTGTACCCCACGGTATAGGAACAAGAATTACTGATCTTCATGAAGCTAGAGCGATAGCGAAGGTATTTGCCGGGCTTGAGACCTTTGAGACGACAGCGTTTAAGGGATACGTTGGGCACAATTTAGGCAGTTGCGCGCTTCTCGAAACCGCAATTCTTTTAATGTGCATGAAAGAAAATCATATTCCGAAATCTCTTAACTCGGAACCCCTAGATCCCGAGATAAAAATAAGGATAACTACCAAAACGGTATCTAAAAAAATACGCACTTGTCTTAAACTTTCTTGCGGATTCGCGGGTTATAACGGAGCTATTATACTTCAAAGATGAATATTGCAGCCATCGCCTCGCTCTCACTGTCCGTAACATGTCTAGCTCTATCCGGATTTATTTTTAAAAATGCTAAGAGCAGGCTTCATTCACTTTGGGCTTTGTTTAATCTCTCGATTGGTATCTGGGGAGCTGGTATTTTTTTGGCATGTATATCGACAAACCCAGACTATGTCTTTTTGGCATGGCAATTTGCACATGCGGGCGGCTTCTTTTCATCCGCGTTTTTTTTCCACGTTGTGACGGAATATTGCGATTTAAAAAAGAGAAATTTTTTGATCTTCTGCTATGTGCAGGCAACCATCTTTTTTATTCTCAATTTGTTTGGAATTACGGGGTATGAAGTTACCAAAACATTTGACCCGCTTTATTATATCCATATAAAAAATTGGTTATACGTCCCTATTACGGCATTTTGGTTTTATCCGGTTATTTATGGCCATATATTGCTGTTCAAAAGTTTCCAACACGCATCCGGAAACCGTCGCAATCAATTAAAATATCTTTTTATCGCAATGTTCATTGGGTTCAGTGGCGGAGGACAACATTTTCTGCCTGTGTATGGGATTAATGTTTATCCATATGGAAATTTTCTTGTAGCGGTTTACACTGTAATCGCATCTTACGCTATCTTTAAACACAAGTTGTTAGACATTGAAGTTGTTGTTCGGAGAGCGGCGGTGTTCGCGGGATTATTCGCGTTTGTGTACGGCGTGTTCATGGTGGTGACGGTTCTCGGACAGGAGTTTTTCAAGAGCACGCTTGGTTGGAATCAGTGGCTGGCGCTGGTGCCGGCAGGGTTCATCATCATATTTGTTCATCGCCCTCTTGAGAATTTTCTCACTAATGCCACGGAGAGATTCCTATTCCAAAAAAAATACGACTACCGAGAACTTCTTCGGACATTCACGAACGAGATCTTAACTGTTTTGGATTTACAAAAATTAATGGAGCAGACGATCGCAGGTCTTATCAAGATTATTAAACTAGAATCTGCCTCCGTACTGCTTTTGGATAAAGATGCTAAGGTTTACAAAATGATGGCCAGCACCGGCGTCAAAGACAAGAATCTGACGTTTAAAGAAGATGATACGCTGATATCTTCTCTTAAAGCTACTCATCAACCGATCGCTCAAGACAAGACCTCGGATAAAATAGAAGGAAGAAGCGCTCTTAAAGATGAATTCAAGTCGTTAAATGCGAGATTATGTCTGCCTATTTTACTGCACGACAATTTAATAGGCGTTTTGTGTTTAGGCATGAAGAAATCAGGTGAAGATTATAATCAAGATGACATGGATGTTTTGTTGACACTGGCGCGGGCGGAGGCGATCGCTATTTCGAACGCTCAACTATTCGATGAGCTTTCCAAGACGCAGGCAGAAGCAGCGCAGAGAGAGAAGATGGCGGTTATTGGGACGCTCGCGGCTGGCATTAACCACGAGATATGCAATCCTTTGGGCATCGTGAGAGGCCACTGTGAGATGTATTTGTTGAATATTCGTGACGGTTTTTATAAAGAGAAATCGCAAGAAGAGATGCTTAAGATTTCAGCCGAGATCATGAATAAAGTAATCAAGGAGACCGATCGCGCCACAGGGATCACCAAAAAACTTTCAAGTTTTGCCAAACCATCCAAGAGGTCGGATTTTGAGGAAGTGTATATCGAAAAAGAGGTGGGCGAGGTACTCGGTCTCATAGGTCACGATCTTCAATTAAGCAATGTTGACGTACAGACGGATTTTCCAAAAGATTTTCCGGTGATCGTTGGTGATAAAAAACAGATTCAAGAAGTGCTTTTCAACATTATTCGTAACGCCGCTCAAGCGATGGATAAAAAGCAAGGCAAGATCGTCGTTTCCGGATTTTCAGAAAACGGATCGACAGTAGTACGCATAGCTGACAATGGGGCCGGTATTCCACAGGATAAGATAGACCAGATTTTTAACCCATTCTATACGACTAAAGCTCCGGGCAAGGGTACGGGCTTGGGTCTTTTTATCGTAAAGCAAGTCGTCGAGCGAAACAAAGGAACTATCGCGGTTCAGAGTGAAATGGGGGTTGGCACGACATTTACACTGAGATTTCCGGCGCCGTGACTGTAAAAGAAGGATCAATGCAACAGAAAGGAACAAAGGCAGGCAAGGGTTTAGTTTTCTTTCTGGATGCTAATATAGGTATGACCAACACCTACATTGATTTTTTGGGGCGCAGAGGCTATGAAGTCGAAGCGATGAGTGATCCAGACAAAGCCCTCGATTTTATCGGGGAACATTCCCCGAAGATCATTTTTTTTAATTATCTCGCGAACCCAATGGGCGCCGAAAGATTTTTTAGAGAAGCCAAGAAACTGAGTCCTCAAAGCGTTTTTATCCTCCATACTGGATATCATCAACACTTGATTCACGATAAAATGACTGATCTTGGTGTTGAAAGAATTATCTATAAACCCGCTAGCCTCCGGCTTATTTTGGCGACGATTCAAGAGTACGTATTTTAATTTCATTTAGATCAACATTTGATTTCTGACCCCGTAGGACAATTAATAGAAACCATCGCCAAAGACAAAGCCGACGCTTTAGCCCAATTAAAGGCCTGGGCCAAAACGCCGATCTGGACCTGGTGTGGTAAAAAAGGTCATGTCCATGGAGATTTTTCTAAACAACTAACAATAAAAGAGATACAATACTGTCTAAAATTATGACAGTAAATTATCTAACAAAAAATCTAACGAAACAACCAAATAGCGGGCTTAATGGCCCGTTTTTTTATTGCTGCGAGGTTTTCTGCAATGGCAACTAATACGACAAACCGCATGAGTAAGAAACAGAATCCTGCCGTACAAAGGTTCAAAACCGACGATACGGACAACCAAACGGCAAGAAAAGGCTCAGTCAAATATTTCAACAAAGCAAAGAGTGAAAAGAACGATGAGTTCTACACAATACTTGCCGACATCGAAAGAGAGCTTAGGCACTACAAAAAACACTTCAAAAATAAAGTAGTGCTCTGCAATTGCGATGATCCGCGTGTCAGCAATTTCTTCCATTATTTCGCATACAACTTTGAGCAGTTGGGTCTGAAAAAACTGGTCGCTACCTGCTACAAAAATCAGAATGCAGATTTGTTTAGCGAACACAAATCTGAAAGAGCCATTTACTTAGAATACACTGGCGACAAAAACCGAAACAGCATTCCCGACCCCAAAGAAATCGGTATTAAACAATTAAAGGGTGATGGAGATTTCCGCAGCGAGGAATGTATTAAGCTGATGAAACAAGCCGACATTATTGTGACTAACCCGCCGTTTTCGTTGTTCAGAGAGTATGTGGCGCAACTTGTCAAATATGAAAAAAAGTTTCTGATTATCGGGACTTGGAGCGTAATTACCTACAAGGGAATTTTCAAGCTGATAAAGGAGAATCGAATGTGGGTTGGCATAAACAGTAATCGCAATTTTTCGGGGTTCATCGTTCCGAAACATTATTCTCTGCATGGAACAGAAGCCCGTGTTGATGAGAATGGAAATAGAATCGTTTCTACTAACACCACTTGCTGGTTCACAAATCTTGATATTGACAAGCGACACGAAGATTTAATTCTTTTCAAAAAATACAACAAAACCGAATACCCTAAATACGACAACTATGACGCAATTGAAGTGAGCAAGACGGCTGATATTCCGATGGATTATGCAGGGGTTATGGGTGTTCCTGTTACGTTTCTTGACAAATATAACCCACAACAGTTTGAAATAATTGGATGCAATCGAGATGTCGCTCAAGACCCGGACAGAGTGTATGGAAGAGGTTCTATGTTGAACGGGAAGGAAACATTTAAACGGTTGTTCATCCGCAACAAACAAATAGGACAAGGCAAATGCAAATCACGCTCAAAAAAATAACCGTCCGTGAATTGACGGATGGCTATAAAGACCACGCTGAGGCAGGCGTTGTCGGATACGGCGGCAAGCTCGATATTCGACCGCCGTATCAGCGCGAGTTCATTTACAAGGACAAGCAACGAGACGCCGTTATCAACACTGTCACAAACGATTTTCCTCTCAACGTGATGTATTGGTCAGTGCGTGGTGATGGAAACTTTGAAGTGATCGACGGACAGCAAAGAACAATTTCACTTTGCCAATATGTTGTTGGCGACTTTTCAATTAACGGATTAGCATTTCACAACCTCCCAAAAGATAAGCGAGAACAAATCTTAAACTACCGCTTGATGATTTATTTCTGTTCAGGAACTGATAGTGAAAGGTTGGACTGGTTCAGAACGATAAATATTGCTGGAGAACAACTATCAGATCAGGAATTGCGAAATGCTGTTTATTCAGGGTCATGGGTTTCAGATGCTAAACGGTATTTTTCCAAGACCAGTCGTCCTAAAATTGGAGATGATTATCTCAGTGGTTCAGCCATACGACAGGAATACTTGGAAACGGCTATTGACTGGATTTCCTCAGAGAAAATCGAGGATTACATGTCGAAGCATCAGCACGACAAAGACGCGAAAGTTTTGTGGGATTACTTTAGAGAAGTAATTGAATGGACAAAGAGCATCTTTACAAGCTATCGCAAGGAAATGAAAGGCGTCCCATTTGGATTTCTCTACAATGAATTCAAGGGCGAAAAATTTGATCCGAAAAAGTTGGAAAAGGAAATTGCCAAACTGATGGAAGACGAAGATGTGACGAACAAGAAGGGTATTTACTCTTACGTCCTAACAAGAAAAGAAAAGTTCCTGAATATTCGTGCATTTAACGACAAACAAAAAAGAGAAGCATATGAAAGGCAGAAAAAGGCTTGCCCTGTTTGTAAAAAGCAATGGAAGATGGAAGAAATGGAAGCTGATCATATAAAGCCTTGGCATGAAGGTGGGAAGACTGTTGCAGAGAATTGTCAAATGTTATGCAAGCAAGATAACCGAACCAAATCTGGAAAATAAAATCAATCGAGTTCAAGAGCTATAACGGCTCAATAAACGGGACGCCGTCTGGCAGGGAAGCGTTACGATGTTAATGCCTCCCGTGCGGACGCTGTCCGGTATGCAACCAGTTTAACGATGGTAAATTATGAAACCTAGCTCAATCGAACTACACAAAAAAGAACTTACCGAAATATTTGCAAAAAGAAATCGCTTTGCCGTATTTTTATGCGGGCCATCTGTAAAGAATAAAACCAACCCCGGAGCAAAATTGCGAAGGAAATTTTCAAGAGCTTTAAGGCGTAAGGGGTTTGAGGTTGTAGTGGGGGAAGATGATGGGATGGATAAAATTGCTCGCTTATTCAATTTAGATGCGCAGAGTAATGAAATTAAGTACATTGAGCAATGCAGTGCAATTATTATTATTGCAAATAGCCCAGGATCTTTCTCTGAGCTGGGGTCATTTACTCATCATTTGATGAAAAGCGATCAGCAAGAAAAGAAAAACATCGACTTTATTTTGGTAATCCATAAACAGCATAAGGGTAAAAAATCCTATATTAATCATGGTCCAGCATTGCTCGTTGAAAATTGTTTGGGCGGTAAAATTGTGTATGTTGATTTTAATAAATATGATGTATCAGAAATAGTCAAAAGACTAAGTCATCGTCGGGCAGCATACAAGACGTTAAAAAAATAGCATTGGAAAGCGACTAATGGCTACTAGGTTTAACGATAGACTGTTATTGTGGGGCCTTGGAGTATTGCAGCCAGCGGGCGCATCTCATGTATTGGAATATCTAAAGGCAATTTTTAGCGATATTCAAACAATGCCAACTCTGTCTCAAGTCGAAGATTATTTTATCCGCTGGGAAAAAATGGGGTTTATTGTAAATGTTGACAAAACAAGAGTACATCTTTATTCATTAACTACCAGGGGTAACGCCATTTTACCTGCTGATATTCGCCGTAACAGAGATAAGGCTAGGTTATTCTTGCTAAATGAAGCTCGTACGAATAGAATAAGTTTGTCGAGAGAGGATGTTAGGGATTTGGTTGGCGTTGCGCCAACCGTGGATGGTAGCAGAGACGATACAAGAGCCCGACGGCCAATAAATACGACCGTCGTGCTCGCCGGTCGTATTTATTGGCCGTCGGTCTTTAAGCAACTTAAGAATAAAGTTGGTCCCTTAAAAGCCTCTCTCGACACCTTATTTCTTGAATTTTATTCCTACCCTTCTATTGAATCCATCTCTGAGGCTAACCCCGAACTGCCGACCTTAGGCAATGTATGGCTTCATCGCATTGCACTTGCGATTGGTATCAGCCCACGATTAATTGGTTCAATCATTCATAAGAAGGAGAAGCATTACAGATCCTTTACCATTGGTAAAAAGGGGGGCGGCCAAAGAACTATTAATTCCCCCAGGATATTTTTAAAGGTAATTCAAGGCTGGATAATGGATTATATGCTATCTAACCTAACATCGCACCCATCCTGTCATTCATATCAACGTGGGAAGTCGATAATTACCAATGCTGAAAAACATACTGGCAAGCGATATGTTGCAAACATTGATATTGAGAATTATTTTGGATCAATTACTTATGACCATGTAAAAAAACTGTTGCCAAAATTTGGCTTTGAGAAGAACGCCGCTTCTTTGTTAGCTAAAATTGTGACTTATGAAGATGTGTTGCCGCAAGGAGCATGCACAAGTCCAATTATATCTAACTTATATCTCTTCGATTTCGATGCCCTGATGTCAGAGTATGCCAAAAGTAAGAACTTAACATACACTCGATACGCCGACGATCTTACTGTTAGTGGGGACGACCGAGATGCGATACAAACCGTCATCAATAAAATTTCGGCAGAACTAGTGCGTCATGGATTAAAAATTAATCAGAAAAAGACAAGGATAGCTAATAGGGGAGGTCAGCAACGAGTGACTGGCGTCGTAGTTAATGAAAAGGCACTACCTCCAAGAAAGTTCAGGAGAAAAATTCGTGCAATGATTCATAACGCAAGCAAGCACCCAAAAACCTACGCGTCAAAATATGATGAACTAAATGGGTACGTAGGTCATTTAATGTCCTTTTCAGCGCTGAATTCCGATGGAAAACTAAACGAATATGTAGAAATCAGAAAGAGCCTTCGAATTAATAGAAAGCGTCAGTAGAAGGTGTCAGTCTAGACTTGGTCTCATCTTTGTAAAACGTCCGCTATCCCATGGGGAGAGTAAATTTAAAACACAAGAAAGGAGAAAAGACGATTTTTTCCTTTCCAAAAGTAAGTACCTCGCGGGGCTTCAATGCCCGAAACTTCTTTGGACGTACTACAATGCCAAAGAAAAGATCTCCCCTCCAGACGCGCAAACCCAAGCACTATTTGATCAAGGAAATAAAGTAACAGAGCTCTCTCATGCGCTATATCCAGGAGGCGTTGCGGTGCAGGGTGCGCCAGACGACTTTGAGGGCATTATTGAAGAAACGCGCTCTCTTCTTTCGCTAAAGAAGCCACTATATGAAGCGGCCTTTAAATTTAAACGCAGTTTTGCCCGGCCGGATATTCTAACACCCAATAAAGACGGCTCTTGGGATCTTTATGAAGTCAAAAGCTCGACCAGCGTCAAGGAAATCAATTATGCGGATGCCGCTTTCCAAAAATATTGCTATGAGGGCGCTGGGATCACGATAAGAAAAGTTTACCTGGTGTACATAAACAATGAATACGTTAAGAATGGCCCTATTGATCCCAAGGCTTTATTTATTCAGGAAGAAATCACCGAACAGGTTGAGAGCTTGGTTGGCAATGTTGAAAATCAAATCAATCGGATGATTGATATTATAAAACAGAAAGAATGCCCGGATATTAAAATAGGCGCTCAGTGCGATGATCCTTATGAATGTCCGCTTAAAATAGTTTGCTGGGACTTTTTACCCAAGGAGAGCGTGTTCATTCTTAACCGCATTCGTAAGAATAAAGCTTTTGAACTCATTGACTCAGGGATTACTCACATCAAAGACATTCCTGGGGATTATTCATTATCAGCCAGCCAGAGAATACAATTTGACTGCCATACGAATGGCCAAGTTAAAGTGGATTCGACGGCTATTAAAGCATTTCTTGATGAGCTACAATTTCCTATTTATTTTCTCGATTTCGAAACGGTCGGTCCCGCGGTGCCCGTTTATGATCAGAGCCAACCTTATCAACAAGTGCCATTTCAATTTTCGCTTCATATTTTACCTGGCTGGGATAAAGAAGCATCACATCATGCATATCTCGCCGAAGGCCAGGACGACCCGCGACCGGAACTCTTGTCGAAACTGGAGTCCCTTATAAAAGACAAAGGAAGCATTCTTTCATATAACATGTCTTTTGAGCTGGCCCGGCTAAGGGAATCAGTCGCAGTATACCCAAAATACCAAGAGTGGTTTGTGGGTATTGAAAAGAGGTTTTTGGATCTTATCGTGCCATTTAGAAAATTTGACTATTATGATCCAAAACAAATGGGCCGAACCTCCATCAAAAATGTGTTTCCGGCTCTGACTGGTGGCACCTATGAAGGCCTTGAAATAGGGGATGGCGGGACTGCGAGCAATGAATATGCTCGCGTTATGTTTTCCGATGATATTTCCCCTGACGATAAGGATTGCGTTCTGCGCGGTCTTGAGGAATATTGCAAATTAGATACACAGGCTATGATCGATATTTTAAAGGTTCTTAAGGGAGCGGCTAAGATATGAGCAACGAACAAAGAACATGGGCAATTAAACTTGGATCGGCTGGGGTTTGCGTACCCTTTTGTGAAAAACATAAGATCATTGGAATTGGCTGGAAAGACGTTGATCCGGAGAAAATTAAGGATAAGAAATATGAGGATGCATGGAAATACATTAGTGGGATACCAGATCTCTGCAATGGCGATAAGCGGCGTATTGGGTCGGACACGGGAAATCTCAACCGATTTATAAACGAGTGCAAGGTAGGAGATTATGTCCTCTACTACGACCCGCCCAATAAGCATGTTCGGATATGCAAAGTGGTATCTGAAGCTCTATACCGAGATTTTGATAACAATAACCAAAATATCGATATTTGGCATTATAGAAAAGTTGAATATCCCAGCAAGCCTATATCAATTATTGATTTTGATGGCAGATTAAAGGGTGGTGTTATTGGGCCTCAATTAAGTTTTTGGCAGTTAGAAGGCCGCACAGAGGCCGTGGAAGAGAATATAATCGGTAAGGTCAATCAGACTGACCCGGAAATTAGCCAGGCATTCTATAATCTTCGTGAGCTTTTAACGAAAAAATCATACATTTTGACAGATGTTGATTGGGAAATCGTTGTGGCTAACTATTTTCAAGCGCAAGGTGCGCAGATTCGCGGAAAAATTGGTGGAAACCAACCGCTTATTGATGTGGAAGCAAGATTCAGCCGCGGAGAGCTCGGAGAAGAAATTTGGCGCGGGCAAGTTAAGTATTACAGAAACAATAAAGTCGACTGGTCGGAGATTGAGGACTATTACACACGGGTACCAGGTGGTAATGACGTCCGATTTTTTTATGTGTCAGTGACTGGGTTTACTGAAACAGCTCGCAGCAACGCTTATGAACATGGAATCCAGCTCTTTGAGGCCGAGGATTTTGCGAGGTTTTTTCTAAGCGGAAAGTTGGATGAGAGGCTAAGACGAAAGCTCGGATTAATCACATTCGAAAAAAGAGGGTCTCGTTAGCCTGTGAATTTTAAGTCGGAAATTAAAAGGAAAATTAAGAGTTATGTTTATTTGTATATCGACCCTCGGAATAGAAAAATATTCTATATTGGGAAAGGTAATGGAAACCGGGTATTTAGTCATATGAAAGACGTATCTGAATCCGAAAAGGTTAAGAGAATCAAAGCCATCCAGAAAGCCGGAAAAGAACCGATAATTGAAATCCTGCGGTACGGACTAAAGGAAGATGAATCAGCCTTGCTTGAGGCAGTAGCCATTGATTTATTTGGTAAGAAAAATTTAACAAATCAAGTATTAGGCCACGAGTCATCGATATTTGGAAGAACTTCCGTAAAGGAAATCATCGCCAGATACCAAGCGCGCCCTGTAAAGGTGAAGCCATCCCATAAGATCATTGCGATCACTATTAATAAATTATATCGATATGATATGAATGATGGTGAGCTATATGACGCAACAAGGGGATTTTGGCGCGTTGGCGGAAAAAGACAGAAAGCAAAATTTGCCTTTGCTGTGTATAGAGGTGTCATTAAAGAAGTTTATGAAATATTAAAATGGCAGCCGGATACTCAGGTTCGAATGAAGTATAGAACAATGCATAAAAAAGGACGTCTCAACCGATGGGGTTTTACTGGTAAGAAAGCCAATAACAAAATCCGTACTTTATACGTTGGTAAAAATATCCGTAACTACATTAAACCAGGAAGTCAAAATCCGATTCGATATATCAATTTGTAAGTGCAAAAACCCTGTTGTAAACGGAACGATGTTTCACAAGGATAGGTTAGAGCCTAAATGAAAATCATCTGCTCCTGGTGCAAAAA
>ORMF010206749.1_pt1 | contig 17397 bp, 15 predicted proteins | sample 1779871 | NCBI WGS metagenome assembly ORMF01 (sample SAMEA104232316, study PRJEB22302) | groundwater metagenome | biome: forest; feature: aquifer; material: groundwater | place: USA | collected 2011-08-07 | depth 5.4 m
CCCCCCCCCCCCCCCCCCCCCCCCCCCCCCCCACGGGGAGAGGGAGAAGAAGGAACGTCGCGGATTACGCCACCTTATCCGCCACCGGCTTCGGATCGTAGTTGAGGATCGGCGCCAGCCAGCGCTCCGCCTCCTGCACGCTCCAGCCCTTGCGCTTGGCGTAATCCTCCACCTGATCGCGCTCGACCTTGCCGACGCCGAAATAGTGGCTCTGCGGGTGGCTGAAATAGAGACCGGACACCGACGCGCCGGGCCACATGGCGAAACTCTCGGTGAGTTGGACGCCGATCTTGTCCGCCGGCAGCAGCTTGAAAATGGTCGCCTTCTCGGTGTGCTCGGGCTGAGCCGGATAACCGGGCGCGGGGCGGATGCCGGCATATTTTTCTTCGATGAGTTCCTGGATGCTCAGGGTTTCGTCCGCCGCGTAGCCCCAGAATTCCTTGCGCACACGCTGATGCAGACGCTCAGCGAAAGCTTCCGCCAAGCGGTCGGCCAGCGCCTTGGCGAGGATGGCGGAATAGTCGTCGTTCTTCTGCTTGAAGCGCTCGGCGATCTGGTCCTCGCCCACGCCGGCGGTGACAGCGAAGGCGCCGATGTAATCCGGCACGCCCGACGCGCGCGGCGCGACGAAATCGGACAGCGCCTCGTTGAAGCGGCCTTCGCGCTTGGTGAGCTGCTGGCGCAGCGTGTGCAGCGTGGCGATGGGCGTTTTGCGCGCCTCGTCGGCGAAGAGAACAATGTCGTCGCCTTCCGCATTGGCGGGCCAGAAGCCGAACACGCCGCCGGCGCGGAACCACTTTTCCGCGACGATCTTGTCCAGCATGGCGCGGGCGTCTTCATAGAGCGGGCGCGCGGCCTCGCCGAATTTCGGATCGTCGAGGATGGCGGGGAACTTGCCGTTCAATTCCCAGGTCTGGAAGAACGGCGTCCAGTCGATGTACTTGACCAATTCTTCAAGCGGATAATTCTCCAGCACCTTGGTGCCGAGGAATATCGGCTTGGGCGGCGTGTAGTCTTTCCAGTCGAGCTTGAGCGCGTTGGCGCGGGCGGCGGCGAGCGAAAGCCGTTGCTTGTCGGCCTGGGCGCGCGCATGCGCCGCGGCGATCTTGGCGTATTCGGCGCGGATGTCGGTGACATAAGCGCCGCGCCCCTCGCGCGACAGTAAGGCCTGCGCCACGCCGACCGCGCGGCTGGCGTCATTCACGTAGACGGTCTGCCCGCGCGTGTAATTCGGATGAATCTTCACCGCCGTGTGCACGCGGCTCGTCGTCGCGCCGCCGATGAGCAGCGGCAGATCGAAGCCCTGACGCTCCATCTCGGAGGCGACATGCACCATTTCGTCAAGAGACGGCGTGATCAGGCCGGAGAGGCCGATGATATCCGCCTTCTCGGCGATCGCGGTTTCCAGTATCTTCGCCGCCGGCACCATGACACCGAGATCGACGACCTCGTAATTGTTGCACTGGAGCACGACGCCGACGATGTTCTTGCCGATGTCGTGCACGTCGCCCTTCACGGTCGCCATGACGATCTTGCCGGCGGAGTTGGATTGCGTGTTGCCGCTTCTCTTCTTCTCCTCCTCCATGAAGGGCATGAGATAAGCCACCGCCTGTTTCATCACGCGGGCGGACTTCACCACCTGCGGCAGAAACATTTTTCCCGAACCGAAGAGATCGCCAACGACATTCATGCCGTCCATCAGCGGGCCTTCGATCACATGCAGCGGACGCTCGGCCTTTTGCCGCGCCTCTTCGGTGTCGGCCTCGATATATTCGGTGATGCCGTGCACGAGCGCGTGCGACAACCGCTGCTCCACCGGCTGATCGCGCCAGGCGAGATTGACTTCCTTCTGCTCCTTGGTCTGCCCACGATAGCGCTCCGCGATCGCCAGCAGGCGCTCGGAAGCGTCGGCGCGGCGGTTGAGCACCACGTCTTCCACCGCCTCGCGCAATTCCGGCTCGATGTCGTCATAGACGATCATCTGCCCGGCGTTGACGATGCCCATGTCCATGCCGGCCTTGATGGCGTGGAAGAGGAAGACCGAGTGCATGGCCTCGCGCACCGGTTCGTTGCCGCGGAAGGAGAAGGAGAAGTTCGACACGCCGCCGGAGACATGCGCGTGCGGAAGATTTTTCCGGATCCAGCGCGTGGCCTCGATGTAATCGACGCCGTAGGCGTTGTGCTCGGGCAGGCCGGTGGCGACCGGGAAAATGTTCGGATCGAAGATGATATCTTCCGGCGGGAAGCCCACTTTATTGACCAGGATATCGTAGGCGCGCGCGCAGATGCTGGTGCGCCGGTCGAGCGTGTCGGCCTGGCCCTGCTCGTCGAAGGCCATGACCACGACGGCCGCTCCGTGGCGGCGCACGATCTTGGCATGGGCGACGAAAGCTTCCTCGCCTTCCTTCAGCGAGATGGAATTCACCACCGGCTTGCCTTGCACGCATTTCAGCCCGGCCTCGATGATGTGGAATTTCGAGGAGTCCACCATCACTGGGACACGCGAGATGTCCGGCTCGGACGCGACGAGGTGGAGGAAATTCACCATCGCGGCTTCGGAATCGAGCAGTCCCTCGTCCATATTCACGTCGATGATCTGCGCGCCGCTGGCGACCTGCTCGCGCGCGATGTCAAGCGCAGCGGCGAAATCGCCGTTGGTGATGAGCTTGCGGAACTTCGCGGAGCCGGTGACGTTGGTGCGCTCGCCGACGTTCACGAAAGGGATTTCCGGCGTGAGCGTGAAAGGCTCGAGGCCGGAGAGACGCAGCATCGGCGGGATTTCCGGAATCTTGCGCGGCACTTTTCCCGCGACCGCATTCGCAATAGCGCGGATGTGCTCGGGCGTAGTGCCGCAGCAGCCGCCGACGATGTTGACCAGGCCGGATGAGGCGAACTCGCCCATCAGGCTCGACATATATTCCGGGGACTCGTCGTAATGGCCGAATTCGTTCGGCAGGCCGGCGTTGGGATAGGCGCAGACCAGCGTGTCGGCGACGCGGCCGAGCTCGTCCACGTGGGCGCGCATTTCCTTGGCGCCCAGCGCGCAGTTCAGCCCGATCGACATGGGTGCGGCGTGGCGCACGGAATTCCAGAAAGCTTCCGGTGTCTGGCCGGAGAGAAGGCGGCCGGACAGATCGGTGATGGTGCCGGAAATCATCAGCGGCACGTCGATGCCGCGTTCTTCGGTGATTTCCGCGATGGCGTAGATCGCCGCCTTGGCGTTGAGCGTGTCGAAGATCGTTTCGATCAGCAAGATGTCCGCGCCGCCGTCGAGCAGGCCGCGCACCTGCTCGCCATAGGCTTCGCGCAATTCGTCGAAGGTGATGGCGCGGAAGCCGGGGTTGCTCACGTCGGGCGAGATGGAGGCGGTGCGGTTGGTCGGGCCGAGCGCGCCGGCGACAAAGCGCGGCTTGCCGTCCTCGGCTTCGGCGAGCTTCGCGGCTTCCTTCGCCAGCTTCGCACCTTGCACGTTCAGCTCATAGGCCAGCGCCTCCATGCCGTAGTCGGCCTGGGCGATCTTGGTAGAGGAAAACGTGTTGGTCTCGACGATGTCCGCGCCCGCGCGGAAATACGCGAGGTGGATGTCGCGGATGGCGTCGGGCTGGCTGAGGATCAGTAGGTCGTTATTGCCGCGCACGTCGCGCTTCCAATCGGCAAAGCGCGCGCCGCGATACCCGCTCTCGTCGAGCTTCAGCTCCTGGATCATGGTGCCCATGGCGCCGTCAAGCACGAGAATGCGCTCCGCCGCCGCGCGGCGGATGGCGGATTCAACTTTTGATTTTGATACTGACATCGCTACTCGCTCAGGCGCACTTCTCCCTCTCCCCGTGGGGGAGAGGGCCGGGGTGAGGGGGTTCGGGACTATGTTGTTTTGCCGTGCTGACGATTGTCTCAAGCACGCCGTCGATGTTTGTCAGCACGTCATTATTCCAGAAACGAAGGACGAGGTAGCCCAACTCCTCAAGCCTCTTCGTTCTCGCAGCGTCAGCTTCTGCACACACTCCATGTTGACCGCCATCAAGTTCAACGATCAGACGCACGTCCGAGCAGCAAAAGTCGACAACGTAGTGATGGATCGGCATCTGCCGCTTGAACTTCAACCCGCTCAAGCGCCGGTCGCGCAGCCGAAACCAAAGCGTGCGCTCTGCATCGGTCTGGTCGCGCCGTAAGCGCTTGGCGAGTCCAACCTTACGTTTGGACGCTGGAACCCCCTCACCCCAACCCTCTCCCCTCAGGGGAGAGGGAGCGCGCTGCGCTTGCCGCGCGGCTATGGTCTTTCTTGCCGTCATGGCACACTGCCCGAAGTAGCCGCCGGAACCCCCTCACCCCAACCCTCTCCCCGCTGGGGAGAGGGAGTGCGCCGTGCCTGTTGCGACGTCACCGGCCGCAAACCCAACAAATGACACACGGCATAAACGAGGTCGGCGCGGTTCATGGTGTAGAAATGGAAATTGGTGACGCCGCGATCAACCAGATCGAGCACCTGTTCGGCGGCGACGGCGGCGGCGATCAGCTTGCGCGTGGCAGGATCGTCGTCGAGGCCATTGAAGCGGTCGGCCAGCCAAGCGGGAATGGACGCGCCCGCGCGGTCGGCGAAATTCTTCGTCTGCTTGAAATTCTGCACCGGCAGGATGCCCGGCACCACCGGCACATCGATGCCGCGCGCGCGCACGCGATCGAGATAGCGGAAATAGAGATCATTCTCGAAGAAGAATTGCGTGATGGCGCGGGTCGCGCCGGCATCCACCTTGGCTTTGAGCATATCGATATCTGCTTCGACATTCGGGCTGTCAGGATGCTTCTCCGGGTAGGCCGAAACCGACACTTCCGCGTCGCAGATGCGCTTGATGCCCCCGACAAGATCGGCAGCGTTGGTGTAACCGCCGGGATGCGGCGCGTAGCGTTCGCCGATGCCGCCGGTCGGATCGCCGCGCAGCGCCACGATATGGCGCACGCCAGCGGCGCAATAGTCTCTGATCACCTGGTTCACCTCCTCGCGGGTGGCGGCGACGCAGGTCAGATGCGCGGCGGGAGTAAGCGACGTCTCATCCAGAATGCGTTTAACCGTGGCGTGGGTGCGCTCGCGGGTGGAACCGCCCGCGCCATAGGTGCCGGAAACGAAATTTGGCGCCAGCGGCGCGAGGCGCGTGATCGATTCCCAAAGCGTCTTCTCCATCTCCTCCGTCTTGGGCGGAAAGAATTCGAAGGAGACGCCGATGCGGCGTTCGCCATTGGTATGGGTGCGGCTTTGGCGGAGCTGGCTTTCCATCACGCCACTTCCCGCTTGGAGGCGACCGCGACGCGCGGATCGCGCGCGAGCCAGAGCGACACGGCGATCTTGCTCTCGGAGCCGGGCTCCGGCGGCAGCGTGCGGTGCAGGACGGAGTCAAGCCCGGCGGCTTCGGTCCATTGCGTCACCGTTTCCGGCGTGAAGCCGAGGCGGCGATGCGCGTGTTCCTCACGCAAAAATTCAAGATCGTGCGGCGCGAAGTCGACCACCAAGAGCCGCCCGCCCGGCCGCAGCACGCGGGCTGCCTCGCGGATGGCGCGCGCGCCATCGTCGAGGAAGTGCAACACCTGATGGATGATGACGAGATCGAAGGAATCCTTGGGCAGCGCGAGATCGTAGATGTCGCCCTGGCGCACCGTGCAATGGCGCAAGCCGGCGCGGTCGAGGCGCGCGCGAGCGAGCGAAAGCATGTCGAGCGAGAGGTCGAGGCCGAGACCGCGCTCGATATGCGGGCCGAACACTTCCAGCATTCGCCCCGTGCCGGTGCCGAGATCGAGTAGCGAGCGGAACGGCTTATCAGCGAGAGCGGCGCGGATCGCCTCTTCTACCGCCGCGTCCGCCACATGCAGCTTGCGGATGCGGTCCCATTCGGCGGCGTGGCGGCGGAAATAAGCTTGCGCCGCTGCGGCGCGCGCCGCGCGGACGGCGGCAAGCCGCTCGCGGTCGCGGGCGATGGTCGTGTCTTTCGGATCGAGCCGCGCGATCAGCGTGCGCAGAACCTCGGCGCCGCCGCCCTGCTCGGCGATGCGGAAAAAGGCCCAGGAGCCTTCGCGGAAGCGCTCGACCAAGCCGGCTTCGCTGAGCAGCTTGAGATGGCGCGAAATGCGCGGCTGCGACTGGCGCAAAATCTCGGTAAGGTCCGAGACCGTCAGCTCGGCCTCGGCCAATAGCGCGAGGATGCGAAGCCGCGTGCCCTCGCCCGCGGCTTTCAGGGCGGCATTCAGGTCGGCGAAGGCCAAGGCGACTGACATGACAAGGGACTCGCGAGAAAAGGCCGAAATAGCCTATCCCAGAACATATAAAGATATCTTTATACGCTTAAACGTAAAAGATCAAGCCTGGGCGGGGCTGCCGCCGAACGGGGATCAGTGATGGCCGGCGACCGCTATGGAATCCGTGAAGGCGAGGTGACGATCGCCCTGCCCGACCAGTTCGACGCCTCGGTTTATTTCATCGGGCGCATCCGGACGCCGTGGACGCGGCGGGAGGAGTGCCCGAAGAATCCGCGCGAATCCGACGCCGTATGCCGGATCGTAGTGGACCCGCGCTGGGCGGCCGCGCTCAAGGACATCGAGACCTGCTCGCACCTGATCGTGCTGTATTGGATGGACAAGGCCCGGCGGGATCTGGTGGTGCAAGTGCCGCATCATTACGGCGAGCAGCGCGGCACTTTCGCCCTGCGTTCACCGGCGCGGCCCAACCCCATTGCTCTCAGCGTGGTGCGGTTGATTGGCGTGGAAGGCACGACGCTGTCGGTACAGGGGTTGGATTGCCTGGACGGCACGCCGCTGATCGACATCAAGCCTTACTTCGCCTCGACTGATGCGGCGCCCGATGCCGTGGCGGGGTGGCACGCGGGGAAGAAGGAACAAATATAGTTGTCATCCCGGCCGAGTGCGGAGCACGAGAGCCGGGACCCATGACATGCGTTGATGTGGGTCCCGGACCGGCCCTGCGGGCCGTCCGGGATGACAAATTTGTTTCAGTGAACGGCAAACAAACGCGCGCGTTTCCTGCACACCCGGCCCAGATGTGTGATTGCCGTATTTCTAATTCATTCACGTCAAATTGGTTCCAACTGTCTTGACATTTACAGAAAAGGTGACAGCGGAACATTCCAACCTCTTTCGATTTGATCTCTACGAATACGGAAATCGAAAGAGGGTGCCATGCAGTTTTCCTTCAGTCGTTTCCGTTCCGCCGGCGCCATTCTAGCGACCGCCGGAGCGGTCCTCGGGATGCAGCCAGCATCCGCGCAAACGCTGGCTTATAGCGACCCATCGCCACGTTTTCCCATATCCATTTTCGAACAGATCATGCCGCCGGCCAGCGTGCCGCAGCAGCAGCCTCCCTATGAATCGATCTTGCCGGAGCCGGAAGAGTCGGCGGCGACGATGCCCGGACATCTGCGTAAGCAGATCGTGAATTATCCGACGCGCGAAGCACCCGGCACGGTCATCATCGATACACCAAACACGTATCTCTACTACGTACTCGGCGGCGGCAAGGCGATGCGCTACGGCATCGGCGTGGGGCGCGAAGGCTTCACCTGGTCGGGCGTCAAAAGCGTCGAGCGCAAAGCGGAATGGCCGGATTGGTCGCCGCCGCCGGAGATGATCGCACGGCAACCCTATCTGCCGCGCTGGATGGCCGGAGGCGCCGGCAACCCGCTCGGCGCGCGCGCGATGTATATCGGCGGCACCATCTACCGCATCCATGGCACCAACACGCCGTCGAGCATCGGGAAGAACGTCTCGAGCGGTTGCATCCGTATGCTGAACGAAGACGTGATCGATCTCTACAGCCGCGTGAATGTCGGCACCAAGGTCGTGGTGCTGCCGGCTGGGGCGCGCACGCCGGTCATTGCCGCGCGCGATCACATTCCCGGCGCAACCCTGGCGCATAGCCGAGTGAGCGGTGTCTATTAGAAGTTCTGTGGCAAGCGACTAACGCTTTGGCAAGCGACGAAGCGTGGGCCGGGACGGTAAAACGTCCCGGCCTTGGCGCATCAGCGGGCCGCATTCATTGGATGGAGCACATGCCGATCACGGCAACCGGCCGCATGGATACAAATACATATACGCCAGTCGGAGCTGAACCATAAGAGTCCGCAATCGTTGCTCTCCGTCGGGACCACACGGTCCTCCCAAAAAAGGACACCCACCAATGAAGTACCCAGTCGTTTGCCTGGCGGCCAGTTTTGTGGCCGTGACGGGCGCTGCGTTCGCTGAGCCCGCAAAGATTGCCGGCACCGTCACCGACGTTTTCGGCCCCCGCTTTGTCGTCGAGACCACGGCCGGCAAGGTCCTGGTCGATATCGGTCCCAAGGGCCCCGACAAGGTCGCTATCAAGCAAGGCGAGAAGATCGAGATCGAAGGCGACCGGAACAAAAACCAACTGCGGGCACGCCGCGTGACGCTGGCCGACGGGAATGCCTACGAGGTGGACAAGCGTGGCGAGAGCTGGCGCGAATGGCTGATGGGCAAGCCCGCTCCCGACGGGCGGAGTTCCTTCGCCTCAGCGGACGCGAAAAAGCTCGCAGCCGAGAAGGGCTATCAAGTGACCGGCGAGCCGGCAGCGACGAAGAAGCACTTCACGGCCATGGCATCGAAGGATGGCAAGAACTACGAGATCGACCTGCATCGCGACGGCAAGGTCGTGGAGCGCACGCCGTTCGGCCTCGCGGAAGCGAAGAAGCTGGTGACGGACAACGGATACGAGCTCATCGGTGAGCCGCGCCCGGTGAAAAAGCACTTTGAAGTGCTCGGCAAGAAGGACGGCAAGTTCGCCGAGCTGCATGCTCATCGCGACGGCAAGCTCGTGCGCGCCCGGCCCGTGGACGCGACTGACCCGAAGTGGGGCTCATTGGTTCGCTGACACGCAGCCACGCTCGAGACCCGGTAATCTGGGTGATGCGACTAACAGCCAAGGCCGGGACGGTGAAACGCCCCGGCCTTGGTGTATAAGGCGGCAACCTCATCCTCTCCCGTGGGGAGAGGGTGGCGCACGAAGTGCGCCGGGTGAGGGCGTACGGACTCTCTGATGGTGGTAACCCCCTCACCCCAACCCTCTCCCCTATGGGGAGAGGGAGGAGCAAGGAAGTTGCATTATGCGGATCGCGGTAATGGCGGCGGGAGCCGTGGGCGGATATTTCGGCGGCAGGCTGGCGGCGGCGGGGCATGACGTGAGCTTCATCGCGCGCGGCGCTCATCTCGAGGCCATCCGCAAGAACGGGCTGAAGGTCGAAAGCCCGCTCGGCAACATTCATTTGAAGGATGCAAAGGCGACCTCCGACCCGAAAGATGTCGGGCCGGTGGATATCGTGTTGTTCGCGGTGAAGCTGTGGGACACCGAAATCGCGGCCGAGGCCGCGCGGCCGCTGGTGGGGCCGCAGACGCGCGTCATCACCTTGCAGAACGGCGTGGACAGCGTGGAGCGTGTCGCGCCGATCCTGGGCCAGGATCAAGTAGTAGGAGGCTCGGCCTACATCGCGAGCGTCATCGGGACGCCTGGCGTCATCAGCCACACCAGCCAATTCGCCAAGATGGTGTGCGGGCGCATCGACGGGAAGCCGGACGCACAGCTCACGGCCTTCGCCGCCGCCGCGCAGAAAGCGGGCATCGATATCGCGGTGTCGGACGCCATCAATCGCGAGCGCTGGCAGAAGTTCACGTTCCTTGTCGGCCTCTCCGGCGCGACCGGCGCCATGCGCATGCCGCTCGGGCCGATATTGGCCGACGCGGACACCCGCGCTTTTTTCCACAGCCTGATGGAAGAGGTGATCGCTGTGGCGCAGGCCAAGGGCGTCATCCTGCCGCCGAATTTCATCGAGGACCGGATGACATTCGCCGGCGCCGCGCCGCCCGGCATGAAGGCGTCGCTGCTGCATGATCTCGAACGCGGCAACCGCATCGAGGTCGATTGGCTGGCGGGGAAAGTGGCGGCGCTCGGGCGCGAGCTTAGCGTGCCGACGCCGGCGAACGCGGCGGTCTACGCAGTGCTCAAGCCGCACCGCATGGGTAGGTCATAAGACGCCGCGCCTCGCCGTCATGGCCGGACTTGTTCCGGCCGCGTCTCGCTTTTCGAGGAAAGTCGTGGATTTCCGGGCCAAGCCCGGGATGACGAAGAAAGAACGCGCTTAGTTTTCCGGCGCGTGCAAGCGGCCATGGCGGCTGGCGCGGCGGCGGCAAGCAAACTAACATCCCGCGACTCAACGCTCGGGGGGAGCGGCCGCGCCATGATCCGGATCGTCGCTGGCGTTCTCGTGGTGCTGGTTTCCTTCGCCGGTACGCTCTGGGCGACCGGCATTTTTTGGCCGGATGCCGGTGAAATCACCCGCCCCACGCTTCCGGAATTGCCGGCGCTGAAGCCGGTGACGCGCACCTCGATGGTGGTGGCGCCAACAGCCGTCGCCTTGACCGCCATCCGCAACATCATGGAAGCCATCGCGCCCCGCGATCTTTCCGGCCAGTCGAACAATCCGGTTAGCGATCTCCTGTCCAAGGCCGACATCGGCGTCACCATGGCGCGTGGGCCGATCGCCATTGCCGGCCGTCCGGAAGGGCTGGTCATTTCGACGCCGCTGAACGGCACGCTGCGCGTGACCGGCAAACTCGCGACCCAGGCCAGCAAGCTCACGGGAACGCTCGGCAACCTGATCGACCGGTCGATCGGCCGCGAAGTGGAAAACCTCACCGGCAAAATCTTGGATCAGGGCGCCGAGGTGCGCGGCACCGTGGCGTTATCGTCGCGCCCGTCGATCACCCCGGATTGGCGGCTTGATCCCAATCTCGCCGCGCAAGTGAACATCGGCGACGGCGCGCTGAACGTGGCCGGGCTGAAAATCAGCGTGGCCAGAGAAGTGAAGCCGATGATCGACAAAACGGTCAACGAGCAGATCGCGGCGCTCGATGCGCGGCTGCGGCAGGACCCTTTCATCGAAGCCGCGGCGCGGCGGGAATGGGCGAAGATGTGCCGCTCGATTCCGCTTCCCGGCGCGGGCACCGGGCTGCCCGACCTCTGGCTTGAGCTTCGCCCCACCCATGCCTTCACCGCGCAGCCGCGTATCGATTCAAGCAACGTGACCCTCACGGTGGGCGTGAAGGCGGAAACGCGCATCGTCGATCAGGCGACAAAGCCGAGCTGCCCCTTCCCTGCCCGGCTGGAAATCGTCCCTCAGCCGGAGCAGGGACGCGTCGCGATCGCGGTGCCGATCGATCTGCCTTTCACCAAAGTCAGCGAGCTGCTGCACGCGCAGCTCAAGGGCAAACGTTTTCCCGAGGACGGCAGCGGAGCGGTGGACGTGGAAGTGCTGCGTGCCGCCATCGCCGCATCCGGCGACCGGCTGCTGATCTCGCTGCGGGTGAAGGCGCGGGAAAAGAAAAGCTGGTTCGGCTTCGGCGCGGAAGCGGACGTGCATATCTGGGGACGACCGGTGCTCGACCGGGAGAAGCAGATCATGCGGATGACCGACATGGAACTGGCGGTCGAGTCCGAAGCGGCTTTCGGCTTGCTCGGCGCGGCGGCGCGCGCGGCGATGCCCTACCTGCAAGATGCGATGACGCAGAACGCGGTGGTGGACCTCAAGCCGTTCGCCAACAACGCGCGGCAGAAAATCGGCGCAGCGCTCGCGGACTTCCGCCAGGACAGCGACGACCTGCGCATCGAGGCGGCGATCCGCGACCTTCGGCTGGCCGGTATCGAGTTTGATTCCAAAACCCTGCGGGTGATCGCCGAGGCGAACGGGACCGTGCGGGTGCAGGTGAGCAAGCTCTCGGGACCTTGATCCGCGCCGGCTGGCGCGCGGCCACACGCTCAATGCGGCTCCAGCCTCAAGGCGCGTGCCTCTATTTTGCTTGCCTCACCGAAATATTCCTCGGCCATGAGCCCAAGATCTCTGGCTGTTCCGAAGCGCGGGCGGTGGTTCGGGTCGTCGCCTTGACTGGTTTTTGATCCGCCGGACAATTTGTTTCTGGCTTTTTTCATGATGGATAGCGAAAATGAGGCAGGAACCGGCGCGGTTCCCAGGTGCGAGGGGTCATGGCGAGCGACTTTACAAGCCGCAAGGAAGACGCTCTCGAAGCGGAAAATGCGGGTCTCCGCGAGTTGCTGACACAAGCCGGAATTGATGCGGCAAGCCTCCTGGCGCAGGCTGGAATTGATGCCACGGAGAACGAGGTCGCCAAGCGATTGCAACGCCTGCTGCTGGAGGAGTTGCATCATCGCGTGAAGAACACGTTGGCGACGGTCATTGCGATTGCCTCGCAAAGCTTGCGGACCGCGGAGAACCTGGATAAAGGCCGATTGGCCGTCGAAAGCCGATTGATTGCCTTGGGCCGCGGGCACGATCTGCTGCTTCAAGCACACTGGACCGGCGCGAAATTGACCGACGTCATCCGCGCCGCCATTGAACCATTCGACAACCAGGACGTCCGGCGGTTTGCCATTCAAGATACTCCTATCGAGATCGGTCCAGGGGCGGTGCTGCCCTTCACCATGTCTCTCAACGAGCTATGCACGAACGCGGTCAAGTACGGCGCCTTGTCCAACACCACGGGACGCATCGAGATTACGTCGGTGGTCGATGAGAAAGCGCAACGGTTCAAGCTGACATGGACCGAGAAGGGCGGGCCACCGGTCCGGGAGCCTACCCGGCGCAGTTTTGGGACGCGCCTCATCAATCGCCTTGCCGATCAGCTTCATGGCGATGTTCGATTGAAGTATGAACCCGCGGGAGTCGTGTGTGAGCTCGACGTTCCTTTAGCGGCCCTGCGAGCCATCGGCGCCAATTGAAATTCGCTTCGCTGGCGTCTCACACCCGCCGACCGAAGAAGATGATGGCAGCGACCGGCATGACGAAGCCGAGGACCGCGACGATCACCAGCAACACACCAAGCTCGTCGTAGACGCCGCGGCCGATGGTGAAGACCTGATTGAGATACTTGGTCTGCAACTGACCCGCGACCAGCGCCATGTTCATCAGCGAAGCCATCAGGGCGAACCAGGTCGCGCGGCGGCCTTCCGGCGCGTAATAGGCGATCAGCGTCAGCAGCGGGATCATGCTGAGCTGCGCGAAGGGAGAACTGGCCGCGGCGTCGATCACCGCGATGCTGCGCGCGCCGAAACCGAACATCTGCTCGGTCCAGTGATGCAGGCCAAAATACAGGCCGATGTTCGGAAGCGACAGGATCGCACCGGCCAGAGCAAGCCAGAACAAAGTCTTGGCCACGGAATATTCGGTCAATTGCCGGCTGAACAGCCACAGCGCCGCGACCCCAATAATTGCCGCGGTCTGCCGCAGCGAACCGTAGAAACCCTCGTCGAATTTGAGCACGTCGAGCGTCCACCAGAAATAGCCGTCGCCGGCGGATGGGCTGGCGCGAAACGCAAAGATGATGATGCTGGTGAACAGGATGGCGCGGCGGGTCTTGCGGTCGAGATCGCGCGTGACGATGACCAGCATGGCGCAGATCACCGTCATGGAAACGATGAAGATCAATTCCTGAGCGAACGGCACGCGGCCGAACGCCAGCGCCAGGACAGTGGCGCCGAAGGCGAGCCCGCCGCCGAGGATGCGCCAGTCGAGCGGCTGCCGCTCGGCGGTTTCCGCCTTGACCAGGAAAATGCCGGCGACCGAGATAGCCGGAATGATCAGGCCGAAGAGAAACACCGTCTCACGGTCGAAAATCTGCGCGAGCCACCCGGAAAGACCGGCGACGGCCAGAATGCCGGCGGACAACGCGAGACGGCCGAGCACCTGCACCATCCCGAGCTCGGCTTTCACGTCCGCTTGCGGCCGTGGCGCACCCTTCTCGTCGGTGCGGGCGACCACCTCGGTGGACATGGCGTCGGCCACCACGTCCTGAATGACCGTGCCGACGACGATCAGCATCGCGCCCGATACGAAAAGCTCATCCGCGCTGGCCACGCTGATCCACGCGCCGGCCGCGCCGGCAAGTGTGATCATTCCGGCGGCGGTGAAAGCCGCACCGATGAGAATGTAGGCTTTGCGTTGCGAGCCAAAGATGGGCACGGAGTCGACCAATTGGCCGAATACCATCTTCACCGTCCACGGCAGCGTGAGCCACACGCCGATGCCGGCTAGCTCCGCCGGCGTGAAGGTGAGGCTCTCCTTCACCCACATGTCGCGGGCGACGTCGATGATGCCGAGCGCGCCATAGGCGAAATAGACCATCACCAGCGGCAGATAAGCCGGACGAAAGGCTTGGACCGGCCGCATCAGATCAGCCATCAATTTCAAGCAGAATCCCTTCTCCGAATGTCGCGGGGTTTTCTAGCATAAGCGCCGCCGCGCGCCGTGGGCGGCCCGTTCCGCTTCCACGGGTATTTCAGTGACTCGTCATTCCGGGTTCGCGCTTCGCGCGCCCGGATGACCAGAATTAATGCTCCGGCCTGTATTTGCAGGTTTGGAACTCATTTCCGCCCTGACCATTGATTATGGCGTAGCCTGAGCCGTTCACCCGCCAGGAGCCTTCCCCATTGGTCCGGATCATGACCTACAACGTCCACGGCTGCCGAGGGCGCGACCGGCAATGGTCGCCGCAACGGATCGCCGACGTCGTCGCGCCGCTGAACCCGGACATCGTTGCCCTGCAGGAATTGGATGTCGGCCGTGAGCGCAGCGGCGGCGTGGACCAGGCTGAGCTGATCGCGGCCGCGCTCGGCATGCGCGTGCAGTTTCATCCCGCCTTCCAGGTCATGGAAGAGCTCTATGGCGATGCGATCCTCACCGCGTATCCTTCACGCCTGGTGAAAGCCGGTCCGCTGCCCGGCGGACGCTTGCGCAGACTCGAACCGCGCGGCGCGCTGTGGGCGGCAATCGACGTGGATGGAATGGAGTTGCAGGTCATCAATACCCATCTCGGCTTGATGCCGGGCGAGCGGCACAAACAGATCGACACGCTGCTCGGGCCCGATTGGCTGGGCCATGCGGATTGCCGCGACCCGATCATCCTTCTCGGGGACTTCAATACCGGGCCGCGGTCGCACGCCTATCGCAAGCTCACGCGACGGCTCTATGACGCGCACCGCTTTCACCGGCGGCGCGGGCAGCCGACTTTCCCCGCACGTTTTCCAACCTTACGGCTCGACTACGCTTTTGTCGGGCCGGGCATAGACGTCATCTGCGCCGAGACGGTGCGGACGCCGCTGGCGCGCGTGGCTTCCGATCATCTCCCGCTTGTTATCGATCTCGATTTGCAATCATCGGCGGTGAGTTGGCAGCAAGCGGCGCAGTGATGACCGGGGCAAAACGCATAGCGCGGAGCAAGACGGAGACCTCCACGCGGTGGAGGTGGCTGAAGCGCGCGCTCGCGGCGGCGATCGTCGCATTAGCCGGATTCCTGCTTTACCGGACGCTCAGCGGCTACAGCCTTGATGCGATTCTTCAGTCAATCAGGAAAATCCCGACGACCCGTCTGGTGCTCGCCGGCGCCTTCGCCGCGGGCAGTTATTTCTGCCTCACATGGTTCGATTGGCTGGCGCTGCGCTATGCAGGCAAGCCGTTGCCCTGGCGGCGGGCGGCGCTCGCCTCCTTTTGCAGTCTTTCGCTCGGGCACAATATCGGCTTCGCCGCCTTGAGCAGCGGCGCCATTCGCTTCCGCTTCTACACGCGCTGGGGCCTGCGCCCCGGCGACGTGGCCAAGGTGATCTTGTTTTGCGCCGCCACCGTGGCGCTCGGCCTGCTGACGCTCGGCGGGCTGGCGCTGCTGTTGCGCCCCGACCTGGGCGGCAAAATCACCGGCCTGGGCCGCCCGCTTGTTTTGGCGCTCGGCCTTATGTGGCTGGCGGTTCCTCTGGTTTATCTCGGGATGGCCGCCTTCGTGCGGGAACGGGTGACGATCCGAGGCTGGTCGCTGCAAATGCCGGAATTCAAGTTGGCGCTGGCGCAGATCGGAATCGGCGTGGCCAACTTTGCCTGCGTGGCGGCGTGCCTGCATCAGACCCTTTCCGCCGTTGGGGACGTTTCTTATTTCGCGGTCGCGGCCGTCTATGTAATCGCCAATCTCACCGCGCTGGTCGCGCATGTGCCGGGCGGAATCGGCGTGATCGAAGGCGTGGTGATGTTCCTGTTGCCGGCGGGCGGCATGATCGGCGCTCTGGTGATGTTCCGGGTGATCTATTTCCTCGTGCCGCTGTGCATCGGCGGCCCGCTGTTCGCCATCACCGAGCTTTACTATCGCGGCAGGAAGTTCACCGCCTAGAGCGGGATGAGGTTAGCCTGAATCGATTTGGGATTCCCAAATCAGTTGGGTTCTGATTCAACATGCTGGCTGGGATGGAGGCCAGCATGGATGGGCAAACCTTACTCTATCGATCTTCGCGAGCGGGTGGTTGCAGCGGTTGAGACCGGCGGCCTGTCCTGCCACCGGGCGGCGGCGCAATTTGGCGTGGGCGTCAGCACGGCCATCAATTGGGTGCGGCGCCTGCGTGAGACCGGGAGCGTTGCGCCGGGTCAGATGGGCGGGCACAAGCCGAGGTTGATAGCGGGCGAGTACCGTGTCTGGTTGCTGGAGCGAACGAAGCAGCAGGACTTCACCTTGCGCGGGCTTGTGGCCGAGCTTGCCGCACGCGGTCTCAAGGTTGATTACCGCACGGTCTGGAGCTTCGTGCACGCCGAGAAGCTGAGCTTCAAAAAAAAGCGTGGTGGCTGGCGAACGCGACCGTCCCGACGTCGCGCGGCGGCGGGCGCAGTGGGCCAAGTATCAGAACAAAATCCAGCCTGAGCGTCTGGTGTTTATCGACGAGACCTGGACCAAGACCAACATGGCGCCGTTGCGAGGATGGGCTCCGCTCGGCATGAGGCTTCCGGCCAAGGTCCCGCATGGTCATTGGAAGACAACGACGTTCCTGGCTGCGCTGCGCCACGATCGGATCGACGCGCCCTGGCTGCTCGACGGTCCGATCGACGGCGAGAGCTTCCGAACCTATGTCGAGAAGGTCCTGCTTCCCACGCTTCGCCCTGGCGACATCGTCATCATGGACAATCTGGGCAGCCACAAGAGCAAAGCCGTGCGCCGGCTCATCCGCTCGGCCGGCGCCAAGCTCTTCTTCCTGCCGAAATATTCGCCCGACCTGAACCCCATCGAACAGGTATTCGCCAAGCTCAAGCATCTGTTACGCAAGGCCGCAGCCCGCACCGTCGAAGCCGTCTGTGCAGCAATCGGACAGCTCCTCGGAGCGTTCACGCCCGACGAATGCGCCAACTATCTTCGAAACGCAGGATATGCCCCAACCTAAATGCATCCCGCTCTAGGCGGGGCGCTTGCGCTGGAACAGGAAGAACGGGCGCGGCGGGTCCAGCAGCCAGGTGCCGAAGACGGGGCGCGCCGGGAGATTGCCGAAGTCCGGAAGCAGCCTCAGGCAAC
>ORMF012276904.1_pt1 | contig 17396 bp, 19 predicted proteins | sample 1779871 | NCBI WGS metagenome assembly ORMF01 (sample SAMEA104232316, study PRJEB22302) | groundwater metagenome | biome: forest; feature: aquifer; material: groundwater | place: USA | collected 2011-08-07 | depth 5.4 m
GCCGATCCTCGCCCGATCGCAGGGCCGGCGAGGCCTATCGTGGTCGCGGGAGCCGGCTATCGCGTTTCCAGATTCGCGCGGATGCGCTCGAGGAATGTCTCGGCCATTTTCTGGTACCCGAGCGGATTCGGGTGCAATCCATCGTCATTGAGGTACGGACCAGGGACACCGCCAAAGGCCTGATAGAGATCGACGACCGCGACACCTTCCGAAGACGCCATCTCCCGGATCTGTTCGTTGGCCGGCGCGACCAGGTCGTACCCTTGGCTTCCCCGGCACCCATTCGGATCCTCAGGCAACAGGGTGCCGAGAAGAACCTGCGCATTGCGCTGTCGCACTTCCCGAATCATGTCTCGAAGTGCCTTGACGACTTGCGGCACCCGGTCCACATGGTGCAGGAAGTACACGTCGATGTCGTTGATCCCCTCCTGCAGCAGCACGACCTCGGGAGAGTCCGCGGTAAGCCTCGCTTTCAAGCGCGCTAGCGTGGCGTCGTTGGTCCCGCCCCCCCCGTCGGTCGCAAACTCTCCGGGGAGTCCTTCGTTGATGACGATCGGCGACTGCATGACATATCGGCTCACCAGCAGGGCCTTCAGCACGGACGGATACGCAGTGGCAGGCGGCGTGTCGCGCGGGCCCAGCATCTTGAAGAGCCGCCGCATGTCGAGAAGCATTTCAGACGGCAAGACGCTGCGCGAAGCCGGCGAACAGGGCGTGAGCAGCGGGCCAAAGGTGATGCTGTCGCCGAACGCCATGAACCTCGTGGCGCTGAGCGTGCCGACTCGAGTGACCGTGACGTTCAACGCGCAGGATGCGGTCTGCTGTTTGGCGTCGCGCGCCGTGCATTGCACGGGCGTCGGTGCTCCCACGGAGAATATCGATCCGCTTGGAGGGGTGCACGTCACCGACACCGGCGCCGTCCCACCAGAGGTCGATGGCGTGCCAAAGTCGACAACCACGGATTCTCCGCTCAGGGATTCAACGCTCTTCGATGCCGGGCAGCTAATCTGGACTTTCGCGGACGGGTCCACCGGGTTGCTGCCGCAGGCTCCAATCAGAAGGCTTCCGACCACAACCGCCGCGGCGCGCGCGCCACTCATCAACGACCAGACGCTCATGCCTGCAGCGACCCCGATCCGTCCTCGAGAATCTCACGAATCACGTAGGTCGGCTTGTCCTGCGATTCGTGGTACGTCCGGGAGATCAGCTCCGCAAGCAGTCCGATGGTGATGAGCTGAACGCCCGTGAAGATCAAGAGAATGCCAAAGAGCAGCAGCGGCCTGTTGCCAATCGACTGATCCGCCATGAGCTGGAAGTATCCGAGTACCCGGACGGCGGCGAAATATCCGGCGATCGCCGCGCCAGGCAGCAACATCGCGATCCCGACCAGACCGAAGATCTGCAGCGGTCGAGTGGAGTAGCTGAGGAGAAACTTCACGGTGAGCAGATCGAGAATCACGCGCAACGTCCGCGAGATGCCGTAATTGGACGCCCCGTGTCGGCGCGCCCGGTGGCCGACGACCATCTCGTGAATGCTGACGCCCTGCTCGCTGGCGATGGCGGGAAGAAACCGATGCATCTCGCCATAGAGCTTCAGCGGCTTCACGACTTCCGCCCGGAACACCTTGAGCGAGCACCCATAATCGTGCAGCCGGACCCCGGTCGCGCGCGAAATGAGCCGATTGGCGAGCATCGATGGCACCAGCCTCGAGACGAATGCGTCCTGGCGATCCTTCCTCCAGCCACACACGATGTCATAGCCATGCTCATCGACGGCCCTGACCATCGGCAGGATGTCCTTTGGATCGTTCTGGAGATCGCCGTCCGAGGTGGCAATGAGGCGTCCGCGCGCGTGCGCGAATCCGGCAGCGAATGCCGCAGTCTGGCCGAAATTGCGCCGGAAACGAATCACGCGCACGCGTGGATCCCGGGCCTGCAGTTTCGCCATGATCGCAAAACTCTCGTCCGTGCTCCCATCGTCGACGAGAATGACTTCGTACGTGCCTCCCCACGCGCCGAGAGCCTCGGTGAGCTCTCGATGGAGCTCTTCGAGGGACAGCGCTTCATTTCTGACGGGAATGACGACGGACAGATCGATCATGGAAGCTCGAAGGGGATTATACCGTCGAGCCGGAGGGCGAGTACAGCAGCGTCAGAACCTGATTCAGAACCTGATATTGAACGTCGCCAGATAGCTGAACCCGCTCAGATCCACTTTCGTGGCGCCTCCGAAGTCCAACGGGTCGAGCGTCCCTTCCGCGGACTGATGGCGAACCTCAAAGCCAAGGTCGACCCGCCCAAGCGGAAAACGGACGCCGCCAAGGACCAACGGGCCGGCCGACCATCCGCTGCCCACGAAACGATCGCGGAACACGAAGTTTCCGGAGTCGACGAAGTCGCCAGTTTCCGTGTAACGCCACGACAGCGCGCCGACGCCCGCGCCGACGTACGGCTGTACGGCCGCGCGACGCCCGAAAGGAAGCACCCGGAACGTCGCCGTCAACGGCACGATGCGCAGCTTGAGATCCTGTTCGATCTCGCTGCCGTTCTCATTCACCTTGAAGGCATAGGTGCTTGGAACCTGTTTCGAGTAGATGCCCAGCCCCAGGCCGACTTCCAGCCGATCGTTCAGCGCCGCGAGCCATTCGGCGCCGACTGTGCCACCGTTGAACTGGTTGATGTCGAAGAGAAAGGCGTTGCGGCCGTTGTTGAAGAGGTCGTTGAAGAGGACGTCGCCCGGCACTCGGGCGTCTTCGCCACGGGGTACGAACCCCCCGGCATAGATACTCAGCGACTGCTGGGCGTATGCGCGCGCGGGCGCCACCAGCCCACTGACCAGCACTACCAAGCCAAGACACAACATCAAACGCCGCATAAGCCGCTCCTCGAATGAACCGCCGGAAGGGGCGGTCGCTGACGCAAGCCAAAGCAGGAGCGATGCCAGAAAGAGGCCAGAAAAGCCGTGAAAAAACACGCGGGCTGGGGCTCGGCTGTCTCTCGCAGGTATCAGGACGTCGTGTTTCCCTTACACACCTCGAGCATCTTCCCGTGCACCAGGCCGTTGCTCGCGAGGATATGACGGCCGCGGGAACTGAACGGCGTGCCATCGATGTTCGTCACCAGACCACCGGCTTCCTGCACAATCAGCGCACCCCCCGCCATATCCCACGGCTTCAGGTCGTTCTCCCAGAACCCATCGAACCGTCCCGCAGCCACATAGCACAGGTCGATCGCGGCCGAACCAAGCCGGCGGACGGCTCGGGCTCGGCCGATGAACGCGCTGAACAACCCGACGATTTCATCCACACGTTCGTGGACATCGTACGGAAAGCCCGTGACGAGCAGGGCATCCACCAACTCCACTGCTTTGGAAACCCGGATGGGTCGACCGTTCAGATAGGCACCGCCGCCCCGCTCTGCGGTGAAGAGTTCCTTGCGCGTCGGGTCGAATACCGCGGCCACTTGCGCGATTCCATCCATCTCCAGCGCCAGGGATGCGCAGAAGATGGGGAGTCCGTGCGCGAAGTTCGTGGTGCCGTCCAGCGGATCGAAGACCCAGCAGGGCCCCGAAGGAATCGACGCGCTTCCCCCCATTTCTTCCGCCAGCACGTCGTGACCCGGAAACCGCTCGGCAATGAGCGTGCGAAACATCCGCTCGCTGGCCAAGTCGACCTCGGTCACGAGATCGATCGGGCCCTTCTTGTCCACCTGGAGGTCGCGGCCGAACCGATCCATCATGATGTCGCCGGCTCGCACGACGGCCTCAATGGCCGTGGCAAGAAAGACGGGATCGAGCGGCACTCAGGCCTTGACCGGATTTCCGGCAACGCCGGGCGCCTGAACACGCTTGGTCATGAGGATTTCCATCCCGCCTTCTGCGGCGCGTTGGAGGCGGACATCGTCCATGAAACTGCGGATGAGAAAAATGCCGCGGCCGCTGGATTTGAGAAGGTTCTCAGGCGCCATGGGGTCAGCGATGCTCTCGGGATCGAATCCCACGCCCTGATCGCGAACCCGGATGATCAATGCCGGCGCGCGATCGACCGTGTCGGTTTCGAATTCGACAAAGACGCGTTTGGTGGCATTGCTCTGATTGCCGTGCTTGATGGCATTGATGACGGACTCTCGGACGGCCACGCCAATCCAGTGGATCGATTCTTCGTCGAGACCGAACTCACGAGCGACATGATCGCCAACGACCTGCACGAGGTCGAGCATCCCGAAGGCGCTGCTGAATTCCAACTGCACAACGTGCCGGCCCTGCCTGCTCTGTCGAGACTGCGCCATGGAACCGTTTGAATACCATCCCATCTATTGAGCGATGTCAAGCCGCCTGACGTAAGATTCTCAGATGGCCTCGTCCCCTGCCACCACCATCACGCCTTCGCGCCGGGTGCGCGGACGGTTTCGTGTGCCTGGGGACAAGTCGATCGCCCACCGCTACGCCATCCTCGCGTCGCTCGCCGAAGGACCCTCCCGACTGGAACACTTCGCCCCTGGCACCGACTGCCGTTCGACGCTGGATTGCCTGCGCGCGCTGGGCGTGGATATTCGATGCCAGGCGGAAGACACCGTTACTGTATTGGGACGGGGATTCGAGGGCTTTCGTTCGACGTCAGACCCTCTTGATGCGGGTAATTCCGGGACCACGATGCGCATGCTGGCCGGGATCCTGGCGGCTCAACCCTTCGCCAGCAGACTCATCGGCGACGCGTCTCTTTCGCGGCGCCCAATGCGGCGCGTCCTGGCTCCGCTGGCTCTGATGGGTGCACGCATCGAAGCGACTGACGGCCATGCGCCGCTCCATATCGACGGCGCACGACTGCACGGGATTGCCTATCGTCCGGACATCCCGAGCGCACAGGTCAAGAGCGCGGTGCTGCTTGCGGGCCTGTATGCCGAGGGCACCACCTCCGTCACGGAGCCGGCTCAGACACGTGACCACACGGAACGCGCGTTCAGGGCCTTTGGCTTGCAGCTTCACACGGATGGCCCGACCGTGTCCGTCTCGAGCGGACAGCGAGCCTCGGGTCAACATCTGGTGGTGCCCGGCGATTTTTCGTCCGCGGCGTTCTGGATGGTCGCGGCGGCGGCGTTACCTGGCTCGCGCATCGAGATCGACGACGTCGGCCTCAACCCCACGCGCACGGCGTTGGTCGACGTCCTGCGGCGTTTTGGCGCGCGCGTCGAGATCCATCAAACCGCCTCCCCCGCAGAAGAGCCGCGCGGAACCATCATCGTTGAAGGCGACCGAACGGGCGTCGTGGACATCGAGCCGGCGGAAGTGCCCGGCCTCATCGACGAGCTCCCTGCCATTGCAGCGCTGGCCGCGCATGGGGGCGAAGTGCGTGTGCGAGGGGCCGCCGAACTGCGCGTCAAGGAAAGCGACCGCATCGCGGTCCTCGTTGCGGGATTCCGCGCCCTTGGCATCAACGCAGACGAGCGCCCGGATGGCTTCGTCGTTCGCGGCGAAGGGGCACCCTCTGGCGGCGTGGCCGATGCGTGCGGCGACCATCGCATGGCCATGGCGTTCGCCGTCGCGGCGCTGTCGGCCCGTCACTCTTCCCGCATCGACGGCGCCAACGCCGTCGTCATCTCTTATCCGGGCTTCTTCGAGACGCTCGAGCGACTCGTCGCGTGAAAGCCGACAAGGTGTATCTCGTTGGGTTCATGGGCGCCGGCAAGACCACCGTGGCGCGAGCCCTCGCGAAACGCCTCGACTGGGAGTTCATCGACATCGACGATCTCATCGAGAAACGGGAGCACCAGACCGTCGCGTCCCTGTTCGCCACGCGGGGCGAGGCGTACTTCCGCGCCGTGGAACGGGCCGTGCTGGTCGATCAGCTCGGACACCGCCACGTGGTCGTCGCCACCGGCGGCGGCACAGTTGTCGACCCGCAAAACCGCTCCATGATCAACAATGACGGCGTTTCCGTGTGGCTTGACGTGCCGCTCCAGCGACTGATTTCGAGAGTCCCCGTCGACGGACGTCGGCCGCTGGCGGCGGATCGGGTCGAGTTCGAGCGGCTCTATGGCGTCCGGTGTTCGGCGTACGCCAGCGCGCACCACCGAGTTGACGCGGCACGCATTGGGATCCAGGCTGTCGTCGAACAGATCGTCGACTGGCTCGAGTCGTAATCCTCATGCGCTATCTCGTCCTCACCGATATCCATGCGAACCTCGAGGCCCTCGACACGTGTCTCGACGCCGCCGGACGCCGCGGCTACGACCAGACGCTCGTGCTGGGCGACCTGATTGGGTACGGCGCCGATCCGAATGCCGTGGTCACGCGGATCCAGGAGCTCGCGCCGGTCGCGATCGTGCGCGGCAATCACGACAAGATCGCGCGCGGGCTGGAAGAAGCCGAGGGGTTCAACCCCGTCGCGAAGGGCGCCGCCAGCTGGACGTTCAACACGCTGACGCCAGATCACCGCTCGTGGCTGGCCGCCCTCCCTCAAGGGCCGACCATCGTCGACGATGTCGTCGAGATTTGCCACGGTTCGCCTTACGACGAGGACGCGTACATCTTCGACGAGCTCGACGCCATCCGCGGCCTGAAATCCTCGCAACGGCCGCTGTGCCTCTTCGGTCACACCCACTATCCGGTAACTTTCGAGCTCGCCGGATCGACCTTCCACGGCACGGGTCCGGCGTCGGCGACCGAAACCCGGCTGGCACTCCAGCCAGACGTGAAGTACCTCATCAACCCCGGAGCAGTCGGACAACCGCGGGACGGCGATCCGCGCGCCGCATTTGCGATTGTGGACACCTCGTCCAGACACGTCGAGCTGATGAGACTCGTCTATCCGGTGGAAGTCGCGCAGGCCAAGATCATCGACGCCGGCTTACCGGAAGTCCTCGCCCGCCGGCTCGGGGTGGGGCGGTAGTTCCGCCCGAGCTAAAAGCTCGGGCCTACGAGGACATGCCACTGATTGGCTCTCCCCGTCGCAGGCCCGCGCTTCCTCCCATCGTGGGCCCGCGCTCCTCCCATCGTGGGCGGCGCTTCCTCCCGTCGTAGGCCCGCGCTCCTCCCATCGTGGGCCGGCGCTTCCTCCCGTTGTAGGCCCGAGCTTCAGCTCGGGCGCCAAGCGCCAAAGCTCGGGCGCCAAAGGGCAGCTGGATTGCCCTCCCCCGCCTGCCTAACCGGCCCGGCCGGCCCTGTTAGCTTTCTCTTCGCGCTTCCGCAGCTCCAGGTTGTATGCATCGCGGGCCGCGCGCGATCCGAGAATCCATCCGATCACAATGCCAACGAACAGAACCGACGGGATGAAGATAAAGTGTCCAGAGGTCAAGACGTTACGGCCTTTTGTTCTTGCCGCTGCTGCGCTGTTCCAGCGCGCGGAACTCAGCTTCAAGCGAGTTGACGCGCTTCCAGATTGTCCAGATGTAGAACAACGCGATCAGCCAAATGATGGCGTAGGCGCTGATGAGAAACGGCGCAGCCGGCATCTGCTCGGTCGGCGGCAGCTGATCGATCGGAACGAACTCGCTCTGGCTCCTGGACGGCGGCTGGAAGGCCACGACCGGCACCACGACCGTCGTCAGGAAGACGAGCGCGAGGACAACACGTCTAAGCATGGTTTATAACTCTTCAGCCCGATAGAGTTCGTCAAGGTCGGCATGCAGGCGCTCGACGCGAACCCGCAGCGCCAGCAGCACGAGAAAGAACAGCAGGAACGTGGTCACGCAGAACCAGAACGGTTGCGCCATTCCAGCTTGCAGCGACGGAATAACGTTCGTGTTGGGGTGAATCGTCCGCCAGATGTTCACCGCCTGCCACACGAACGGCACGACCGCCATCCCAAACAACGCGACGGCGGCCGCGAGCTTCTCCGATCCCGCGCCTCCATACTTCCGCAACAGGAGGTACGCCACAAAAATCAGCTCGAGCAGCAGCGCAATCGTGAGCTTCGCGTCCCACTGCCAGAACACGCCCCACGCCTTGCGCGCCCAGATGGGCCCGCTCGTCAGGCCCATCGCGCCGAACATCAACGCGATCTCCGCGGCAGATACCGCGACACGATCTCCTCGCGTATCGTTCCTTGCGAGGTACAGCACGCCCGCGACGCCAGCCACGAACACGCCCGTGAACATCGCGAACCAGGACGGTACGTGGAAGTAGAAAATCTTCTGGACGAGCAGCATCGTCGATTCGTAGGGCGCACGGGCAATCATCACCGGCGCATACGCGAACATTGCGCCCGTCAGAAGCAGGAGCGGGAGGAATCGTTTTCGCATGGTTTATTCCGTCATCACCGGTTCGAACGTCCACAGCGCCAGCATGACGAACACAACGTCGAACGCAGTCAGGAGCCCCAGCCACATCGTCGCCACCGGCAGGCTCACCGGAGCGCTGAGCAGCGCCGATGTCCCTCTCACCCCGGCGATCAACACTGGAATCGTAATCGGGTACAGGAGGATCGGCAACATGATTTCCCGAGATCGCGAGCGCACCAGCATGGCCGCGAACAACGTGCCGACGGCCGCAAAGCCGATCGTCCCCGTCGCCAGAAGGCCGGTCAGGATGAGCACCTGATCGAAGAGCGCGGCGTGGAACACGAACGCAATCATCGGCACGAGAATCAGCTCCATTGTGAACAACAGCAGGACGATGCCGAGCAGCTTGCCGATATAAATCGCCGGACGCGGGGTGGGCGCCAACAGGAGCGCTTTCAGCGTATCGCCATACCGCTCGCGCTCGAACGCGCGACCAAGACCCAGCACACCTGCAAACGCGACGGCAATCCAGAGAATGGCGGCTGGCACCATCGCCTTGTCGATCACCTGGCCGTCCTCCCCCACGAGGGCAAACGAAAAGATCAGGACGCACGAGATCGCGAAAAAGAGCGTCGTGGACACAATCTCCAGGCTCTTCGCCTCGATGGCGACGTCCTTCTTCAGCACGAGGAACGCGGTGCGCAGAAACATCAGGCGTGACCAATCATTGCCCGATACCGGTTCCGGAGACCGGGCGAGGCGGGCCCGTTCGAAATCAGTTTGCCATTGAGGATGACGGCAACCTGTGTCACGAGACCATCGGCGAGATCGAGATCGTGCGTCGCAAGGACGATGATGGCGCCTGCCGACGCGAGGCGCCGGAGGCGATCGACAACGACGGTGGTCGCCCGATCATCGAGGCCGGTGAAGGGCTCATCGAACAGCACGAGGCGTGGGTGGTGGAGCAGCGCGCGCTCGAGCCCAAGACGCTGCCGCATTCCCCTCGAAAAGCCGGCGACCGTATCGTCCGCACGGTCGGCCAAACCGGCGGACTCGAGCGCCGCCGGGACGACCGTGGCCGCGTCGAGCCCGTACAGCCGTGCGAAGAACTCCAGGTTCTGGCGCGCGGAAAGGTCCGGATACAGGTGCAGCTCGTGGGCCAGCAGACCAATACACCGCCGGAGATCCGCACCGCGCTGCGAGGCAGATTGTCCATCGTAGAGAATAGTTCCGCTCGACGGAACGACGAGCGTGGCGAGGATTCCGAGGAGCGTCGATTTTCCGGCCCCGTTGGGTCCGAGGAGACCCACGATGTCCCCCCGATCCGCTGCCATGGAAACCCCCGACAGGGCGCGGCGTCGCCCGAAATGGCGCGAAACGTCTGACAGCTCGACGCGATTGAAGTCGACGCTCACCGAGCGACGCCTGGACGGTCGGCCGGCGCAGGGCCCGGGCCCGAGTCGTCGGTATCGAGTGCCCCGTACACGCGCTCGAGTGACGCCACCAGTTCCTCGCGCCGCGCCGCGTAACGGCCAGGATCGCCGCGGCCGCCGCGCTGATCGTTTTCGAGGCGTACCAGATCCTGCAGGAGTTTTTCTCGCCTGGCGACCAACCGCTTGCGCTCGTCCTTCCGCACGGGCGCTTCGCGCGGGCGCCGCGCGAACCAGGCGCCGCAAATGGCAATGAGACCCGCGACCGTCAAGGCAATGATGCGTGGGGTCCCGCTGTGATGGGGAAGCCCCGAGAGCACAAGCGTGAGCGGCTGCCCGGCTGGTAGCCCATTGGCGCCGGCCATGACAGCCCCGTTCTCCGGCATGTCCTGCTGGCCGATGATCTGCGGAGAGCTCAATACGGCACTGCCGAACTTCTTCATGATGAACAGCGGCTGTTCCCACTTCGCTGGAAACGTCTGGACAATCTCCAGCGACCCACTCCGCACTGGAAGCTGAGTGGCCACCTGCAGCGAGGTCTTCCCCGGCGGGAACGGTCCCTGCACGCGGACACGCGTGCCCGTGGCCGCAGCGAGCGGCGACGATCCCCGAAACAGCGTCGCGGGGGTCGCTCCCTTTGGCACGTCGAAGGTGAAGAGCGACGCGGTGTTCACCGGCGTGCTGGCGTTGTTCACGATGTCGATCATGTAATACAAATCGACGACTTCATCGCCGGGTTCGATAACCATTCTGGTTTCGCCGCCAAGCACCACCTGACCGGGGACGGCCGGGGCCTTGGCCGCCTCGGCCGCGCGCGCTTCCTTCTCCTTGTCCGTCGCCACGAGCATGACGCGGATGCCGCCAGTGGCCGGCGCCGGGAACACCTGCGACTCGAGGCGTTCACCGTCGACGACCGTCACCGCCTTGAGCGACGCACCCGCAGGAAGCCGATCGAACTGCGCGCGGCCAGCCTCGTCGGTCTTCGCCGTCTGCACCTTGTCTCCGACGTGCAACTCCACTGGCTGACCAGCGATGTTGTTAGTGAGAGCGCCTCGAATGACGCGGACCGACACGCTGCCGGAGGGAAGCTCGTCGACGCCAACAGGTCGCGGAATGCCCGACATCTGTTTGGGATCGGGCATCCCAATCTGGGCGAGAATCCCCGTCGTCTCAACACCAAGGACGCCCAGCACGCCCAAGGCGCAAAGGATCACCCTCGAGCCAATCCGGAATCCCGAGGATCTCCTTGGGGCCTTTCGGCTCGCTCCTGCGTCGACGATGTCGATGGTGTCCATGATGACGCTCGGCCGCGCTAGAGGGGTTGACCGCACCCCTTGCAGAACCTGGCGTCGGTATCGTTGAGAGTGGAACAGCCGGAGCAAGTCCGGGTGCCGGCTGGCAGACTATCGTAGGCCCGCCCTTCCCGCTCGGGCGTGTTCTGCGGCACCCCGAGAGCCACGTCCGCGGATCGGGCGGTGCTGTCGTAGGCCGCACCGTCGGGGCGAACCGCGCTGTCGTAGGCGGCACCATCGAGGCGAACTGCGCTGTCGTAGGCGACACCTTCGGGGCGAACCGAAGGGCCGTCGTAGGCCCGACCTTTCAGGTCGGGCGTTTTGGATGTCAGGTCGGGCATCTTCCAGGCCGCCCCCATCCGTTTCGCCAGGTCCTGTTCGATGCGCTCGCGATAGCCCGCGCCCGCATCGAGCTGCTTCATCAAGCGAATCGCCCGCGCCCGGAGCCGTGCCTCCATCTCGCGAAAATCCACTGGAGCAATCTTCCCCATCGCGTGGTCGAACTCGAGCTCTTTGATGGCCCTCAGCGCGAGCATTTTCTCGCGCTCCAGCGCCGCGCGGGTTCGCTCGCCGATCATCACGGTCCGATCTTCCTGCTCACTGACCAGCGGCCGGACCGCCCGCACCACCGCGAGGCCCACGAGCGCAATCGCGCCCATCAACGCGCTGAGGAGAATGACCGGCGTCAGCCCTTCTCCACGGACGATGAACGTCACCGCCGTCGCGCAGACCAGAGCGGCGAGCACGAAGAACTGCCAAGGTTGGAGTGACTGGTCAGCGCGGTCCGCTTTCAGCGGGAGCGTCTCAGTCGAGGTTTCTGAGCTCATCGTCGAGACGTTCGGCCAGCGCATGGTCGGCGGGAAGGGGCGCTTCGGGATCGGACTCCTTGTGCCGCGACCACTTCACGGCGGCAAAACCGATGGCGACGACGCCACCGGCTCCAGCCAGATACGGAAACAGCCAGGCCAGTCGATTGAATCCCTGGTCGAGCGGCGCGCCGAGGAGCTCCTGGCTGCCGTACTGTGCGATGAAGTGCTGCAGGATCTGATCCTCGGTCTTGCCTTCGTCGACGAGCGCGGCAATCTGTCGTTTGATATTGGCTGCGTACTCGCACGCGCACACCCCCACGGGCTCTTTTCCGCACGACCCGCACAGGCACACCAGCCGCTGGCCAAGGCGCCGTTCCACGTCGTTGCGCGGTACGATCGGCGCCTGGAGTTTGTTCTCGATGTGCTGGGCCGAGGCCGTCGTTCCACTAAGCACCAGCGCCAGCAGCAACGCAACGGTGGTCACCACACCTTCCGCTGGCATCTTGGCGAGGGCAAACGAGTACGTCCGCTCCGGCAGAAGCGTGATGCCCGTGCCGAGCGCCAGGATACCGAAACCGAACCAAATCCAGTTCACGAGAGGGTTGATGACGACCTGCACGCTGGCCGTTTGCGTGGCGACCTCGAAATTCGCCAAGACGATGTACAGGTCCTCGGCCGGTCTCCGGCGAATCGCGACCTCGGTGGTCGGCTGCTCGCTTTCGCGCCCCTTGAAGAACCACTTTGCGGGATACACCTTGTCGACTTCCTTGCCGTTCTCGAAGACGGTCATCGACGCGATCACCATCTGCTTCCGGCCATCGTCGGAGACGCTCAGCGCATCGTGGCGAACGGTGTACTGCCCGAGCGTCGTCTGCTCGCCCGGCTTGAGCAGCAACTTCACCTCCCGCTTGTAGGTCTGGCCGGCGCATCCCAGGAAAAAGAGCACAACGCCAACGTGCACGATGTAGCCGCCGTAACGTCGCTTGTTCCGGCCGACGAGGCCTACGAGCGCGGTGAAGAAATCACTGCCCGTGGCGTCACGACGGACGTTGGTCCCGCGCCAGAACTCCTGCACGATCGTGCCTGTCACGAGCGCGCAGAGCGCGAAGCACAATCCCGTGGTCCAGAAAGGGAAGCCCATCGCCAGGCTGGCGCCGCCGATGACGACACCGGAAATGACCGGCCACATCAGCTGGGAGCGCATGCTGCTCATCGTGCTCTTCCGCCATCCGAGCAACGGGCCGATGCCGGTCAGAAACAGCAGAACGAGTCCAACAGGCGCCATCCATTTGTTGTAGAACGGTTCCGCCACGCTGATGCGGCTGCCCGTGACGGCCTCGCTGAGTGTCGGAAACATCGTCACGAACAGGATGAAGAACGCGCAGAACAGCAGGATCCAGTTGTTGATGAGAAACGCGGCTTCTCTCGACATCCAGGAATCGAGGTCGTTGCGCGCGCGCAGCAGCGGCAGACGGTAGATGACCCAGCCGAAGCTGAAGATCAGGATGGACACCATGAATGCGGTGAACAGCTGCGCCAGGACGGGATCGGATCCAAATGCGTGCACCGACTGCACGACGCCCGACCGCGTCATGAACGTGCCGAAGATGGTCAGGAAGAATGTGAGGATGACGAGCGTGACGTTCCAGACGCGCAGCATGCTGCGCCGCTCCTGCACCATTACAGAGTGCAGGAACGCCGTCGCCGTGAACCACGGGAGCAACCCGGCGTTCTCAACAGGATCCCAGGCCCAGAATCCGCCCCACCCCAGCTCCTCGTACGCCCAGATCATCCCCAGCGTGAGGCCGAACGACAGGAACAGCCAGGCAAACATCGTCCAGCGCCGTACGGCGCGCAGCCACGCATCGTCCAGATGACCGGTGATGAGGGCCGCCATGCCGAATGCGTACGGGATGGTCATGCCCACGAAGCCCGTGTACAACGACGGCGGATGGATGACCATCCAGTAGTTCTGCAGGACCGGATTGAGGCCCTCGCCGTCGACGGGCGTGGTCGTCAGAAACGTCGTGAAGGGATTCTTATGCACCACCATCAGAAATAGGAAGAACATCTGAACGGTGGAGATGATGGCGACGACGTACGGGATCAGTTCGCGATAGCGTTCCCGATTCACGTAAACCGCAATCGACCCGAATATCGACAGCAGCGTCACCCAGAACATGATCGAGCCGTCGAGCCCGCCCCAGTACGACGTGAGCTTGTAGAAGAGCGGCTGGACGCTGTTGGAGTAGTGCGCGACGTACTTGATGGAATAGTCGTTGGGGATGAATGCGTTGACCATCACCGCCGAGGCCACGCCCATGATGGCGGTGATGAGATAGAAGGCGCCGATGCCGCTTTCAATCAGGCGACGAGAGCCCCGGCGAGCACCGGCCACCGACACCGCGCCCGCGTAGCTGCACGCCACAAATGCGGCGAGCAGGAGGAACGTCCCGAGGGAGGCCATGGCTACCCTACTTTCTTCGACGCTTCATATTTCGAGGGACACTTCGCCATGATGCCGTCGCTCTTCGTGTGGAATGCGTAGGCCCCACCTTCAGGTCGCGCGGCCTCTTCGTAGGCCCGACCTTCAGGTCGGGCGGTCTCAATGAGCTTGCCGCTCAGGACTACTTCGGACTCATCCTTGAACGTGTCGGGCACGATGCCCTCGTAGGAGGCGGTGACGACGCTGCCGTTGTTCTGGAGCTTGAAGCGGTACTCGAAGGAATCCGGCTTCTTCAAAATCGAACCGGGGACGACGAAGCCGTGGAGTTGCATCGGCTTCCCTTCCCATTGCGCCGGATTGGACATGACCTCGTCGACGTGCCTGTAGTACTCGGTCCCGTCCTGCAAGGTGGTCCACATCAAACCTGCAAAGGCGGCGACCAGAACGACGGCGGTAACGCCAATCTTGATATATCGGTGTGTCATAAGGACTTCCGGGACATGTACCCATCCAGAATAGATCGACATCCCCGAAACCTCAAGGGAAACCGCCCGGCCCCGCGAATGGCTTCAGAAGCTGGTGCACCGTGGCAACCGGAAGCCCTACGACATTGGCGTAGGAACCCTCGATCCGCCGAACAAACCGGGACGCCAGCCCCTGCACAGCATACGCCCCGGCCTTGTCTCGGCCCTCTCCTGTTTGGACGTACCAAGCGATTTCGGCGTCCCCCAATTCGGCGAAGAAGACGGCGGTGGTCTCCACGCAGCCCACCTCAGCGGGGCCGCACCTGACGCTCACACCCGTCAGCACGTCGTGCGCGCGGCCCGACAAACGACGAAGCATCGAACGAGCCCCTTCGTCCGTCGTTGGCTTTCCCAAAATACGTCCGTCAAGCACGACCGACGTGTCCGCGCCCAGGACAACGGAATCGGCCACCGCGGGCCCTCCAGTGCCCTCGCCGTGGCCTTGACGGCCAAGGCGTTCCATCGCCAGCGCGGACTTCTCTGCCGCAAGGCGGCGTACGTACTCATCTGGTCGCTCGTTCGCCCGCACGCGTTCGTCCACATCCATCGGCATCACCTCGAAGATGAACCCGGCGGCCGCCAGCAGTTCGGCGCGCCGCGGCGAGGACGACGCTAGAATCAATCGCATGGTGTGAATGATAAGCTGAGAGCGTTTTCAGCATGATGCGCCAGATTGGAAGCGCCATGCCCGGCGCGATCGCTGAACTGCTGCGGAGTGCGCCGCTGTCGCCTGGCAAGATCGATTTTGCGTGGAAGACGGCCGTGGGTCCTGCCTTCAGCAAAGTGAGCGCAGTCCACCTCGAAGGCCACGTGCTGTTCGTGGATGCCACCACCGCCCAGTGGGCTCGAGAAATTCGTCGATCGTCAGCGATCCTGCTCCGGCGCCTCCAAACCCTGCTCGGCGAGAACGTGATTCTGGAGCTCAACGTGCGCACGGCGAGAACCTAGAAACCTAAAACCCTGGAACCTTAGAACCCTTGAACCCTGAACCCTTCCCCGTCATCGTCTCCGCCGTCCGCACGCCCACCGGGAAGTTCCTCGGCGCTTTGAAGTCGTTGACCGCGCCCCAACTTGGGGCGCTGGTGGTCGCGGAGGCGATCCGACGCGCCGGCATCGACCCCGCCATCGTCGATGAGTGCATCATGGGCAACGTCGTCTCCGCCGGATCGGGTCAGAACCCCGCGCGTCAGGCGGCGCTCCATGGCGGCCTGGCCGACCACGTCGCCGCGCTCACGATCAACAAAGTCTGCGGCTCGGGATTGAAAGCGGTCATGCTCGCGGCCCAGGGCATTGCAACTGGTGACATCGACGTCGCCGTGGCCGGCGGCATGGAGTCGATGAGCAACTGCCCGTACCTGCTCCCGCGCGCGCGGGAAGGCATGCGGATGGGACATGGCGAACTCGTGGACTCGATGATCGCGGACGGCCTGTGGTGCGCCTTCGAGCAGTGCCACATGGGCATCAGCGGCGAAGTGGTGGCGGAGCACTATCACGTTGGCCGCCGGGAACAGGACGCGTTTGCGGTGCGCAGCCACCAGAAAGCAGCGACCGCGACCAGGTCGGGTGCCTTCAAGGAGGAGATCCTCCCTATCTCCGTTCCTCGGCGCGGCGCGGATCCCCTTGTCGTCGATGAGGACGAGTCCATCCGTCCCGACGCCACCGTGGAGTCGCTTGGCACCCTCAAGCCGGCGTTCAAGAAAGACGGCACCGTGACTGCTGGCAACGCTCCCGGCGTGAACGACGGCGCAGCCGCGCTTGTTGTGATGTCTGCCGAGCGGGCACGAGCGCTCAACGCCGAGCCGATGGCGCGCATTGTCGGACAAGCCACGAGCGGGCTGCCGCCGAAGTTCGTGCTCATGACACCCGTTGAAGCGGTGCGAAAACTCTTGAAGAAGACCGGATGGAGTTTGAGCGACGTTGATCTGATCGAGCTGAACGAAGCATTCGCTGCGCAAGCGGTCGCGGTCATCACTGAGCTCGGATTGGATGAGCGCACGGTGAACGTGAATGGCGGCGCCGTCGCCCTCGGTCACGCGATTGGCTCGAGCGGTGCGCGTGTGCTCACGACGTTGATCTATGCACTGAAACAACGCGATCTGAAGCGTGGCATCGCCACGCTCTGCCTGGGCGGCGGTAACGGCGTCGCGCTCGCGGTCGAACGACCGTGACACGACGAATCACCGCAGAACCCGCAGGGCACGCAGTGAGCTTTTTGGACGCGCATCATTCCGAGAGGTATCCATGAACAATGAATCTGCGAGCTCTGCGAGTTCTGCGGTCAACGTGAGAGCTATCAGCACGGTCGGCGTCGTCGGCGCGGGGACGATGGGGCACGGCATTGCGCAGGTATTCGCGCAGGCGGGCTTTGCGGTGCAGCTCGTGGATGTCGCGCAGCCGATGCTCGATCGCGCACGCAGCGCCATCGAGAAGAGCTTCGGCAAGTTCGTCGAGAAAGGTACGCTAACGGCCGACGATCGCGACCGAGCGATCGGCCGCCTGTCCACCACGACACGGCTCGAGCAATTGGCTGCTGCTGATTACGTCGTCGAAGCCATTCTCGAGGACGTCGCCGCCAAGCAGACGCTCCTCTCGAGTCTCGACAGAATATGTGCGCCTCACACGATTCTGGCGTCCAACACCTCGTCGATCTCGATCACTGTGCTCGGCGCGGCGACGAA
>ORMF011390942.1_pt1 | contig 17395 bp, 15 predicted proteins | sample 1779871 | NCBI WGS metagenome assembly ORMF01 (sample SAMEA104232316, study PRJEB22302) | groundwater metagenome | biome: forest; feature: aquifer; material: groundwater | place: USA | collected 2011-08-07 | depth 5.4 m
ATAGCACTAGTGCTCTGTCACGCATGAATTGATGAGTCGCCAGAAGTAAGAGCCGCGCACGAAGTAAGCGGCCCACTCGCAGCCGCTTACTTCGTGCGCGGCTCTTGTGATCCATCATTCGACGTGTGACACGGCACTAGTGCCGTGTTTCCAACGGCACTGCACGTATACAGAGATTCAAGAGATCATGCCGGATTTGAGCGTCGAGGAAATCCAGGTCGTCGAGCGCTACATCAACGCCAACTATGCGGCGGTGATGGAACAGGACCGGCGCATTCGCGCAAGAGCGGAAACGCGCCGCAATCCGCCGGCAATCGAGGCCATTCGCCAGCAAGGCGCTGCCAAGATGGCGGCGCTTCGGGAGGAATTCAAAAAGAGACGCCGGCAACCGGAGCGCAACGGTGATCACGCTACTCGCTGACGCGCTTACGTTTCATATCACTTGGGAGCGAACGGCAGCCTGTCGTCCTTTTCCCAGGGGTCGAACATTTCCCATGGGATGCCGAACTGGATGCCGAATGATCCAACTTGCCATTGCGGGTTCCGGCGAATTTCTTCCGTTGCCCACAGGCACAGTTTGACATTGCGTCGGACACGAGGTGATGAATCTACTTCAAGTTCGTGGAGCAAGGCTTTCAGAGAGGGCTGGTATTGGCTGGGATAAAAAGGAGGCGTCTCCAGTCTTCTGGGAAAGTGTTCCGGAAATTTCTGCTCCAGCCAATTGGGCTCCCGCTGCCAACCGACGCCGCCGCCGGCAAATCCCATTCCATAGCGCCATTGCTGCATTTCGCCGCGCCAGTAGCTTGTCGGTCGGCCTTGGTAGAACGTCTCGCCGCGCAGCCAGCCATAGGGCACGCGCGTCGGCTCCAGCCAAAGGCCGAAACCGCCCAGCACGACCAGAGCCGCCAGCCAGTACCAGCGACGTCGCTTGGACCAAAGCCACTTCATCGCGTTTGATTGTCCCATTTCTTTCTGGTTCAAGCAAGTTTGATACAATGGCGTCCGACCTGTTGTGGAGAACCAACCATGTCATGCAAGTTATGCGTACTCGTCTCGTCCCTTGTATTGTCGTTGCTTGCGGCGAGTTCCGGCTTCGCGCAACCCAAGAAAGAACCTGCCGCCGCCAAGGATCAGCCAAAGTGGAAAACGCTCTTCGACGGCAAGTCGCTCGCCGGCTGGAAATCGGCTGGCTACATCGGCGGCGGCAAAGTCGAATTCAAGGACGGCGCCATCGTCATGGAGAAGGGCGCCTACATGACCGGCGCCGTCTACGCGCGCGGCGACTTCCCGAAGATCGATTACGAAGTAGTCGTCGAAAGCAAGAAGCTGGCCGGCAACGACTTCTTCTGCACCACCACCTTCCCCGTCGGCGACGCCTTCTGCTCGCTCGTGGTCGGCGGCTGGGGCGGGCAGGTCGTCGGCCTGTCGAGCCTCAATCACATGGACGCCTCGGAAAACGACACCAGCACGACCCAGGAATTCAAGAAGGACCAGTGGTACAAGGTCCGCATCCGCGTGGTGAAAGACCGCATCCAGGCCTGGATCGACGACAAGCAACTGATCGACGCCGACACCATGGACCGAAAAATCTCGATCCGCATCGAATGCGACAACTGCAAGCCGTTCGGCCTGTGCACCTATGACACGACCGGCGCGGTCCGCGATGTGCGCGTGCGGCTGTTGACCGAAGCGGAGAAGAAAAAGAAATAGACACTGTTTCAACACTAATCTCCGCTAATCCACGCTAATCGAGCAAGAGGAAGCTTCCGCTGTGTTCGGATTGAATTAGCGGAGATCAGTGGAGATTAGTGTTTCAGATGCGCTACTTTCCCATCTACTTGAATGGGCGAATCGGCGCAATCGTCTAATCAATCGTAGATGGCGTCGCCGGCGGACCTTTGGCTTTCGGTCAAAGCCGGCGCACGCTAACCTGGATTGCGCACAACTCCGGAGGGCGGGTTTTCCAACCCGCCCATCCTCGCAAAAGCCGTTAATCTGAGCGGGTTGAAAACCCGCCCTCCGGCCGTGCGCAATCCACGCTAAAGCCCTGCGACTACTTTGCAACGGCAGTTTGCTCCAACCGCAACAGGAACTCCTTGCGGCGCAAGCCCCCGCCGTAGCCGCCGAGTTTGCCGTCTTTGTTGATGACGCGGTGGCATGGGATCACGATGGCAATGCGGTTGAGCCCGTTGGCGTGCCCGACCGCACGCTGAGCGCCGGGCGAACCGACATCCTTTGCCAACTCTTCATACGACCGCGTTTCGCCGTACGGAATGCGCAGCAGACCTTCCCAGACGCGCTCTTGAAACGGCGTGCCGGGGTAAACGAGCGGCACGGTGAACTGCGTCAACTTGCCGGCAAAGTAATCCGCCAGCTCCTGCTCCAGGCGTGTCAGATGGTCGTTCTTGCCGGTCACGATCGGCGCCTGGAAGCGTCGCCGCACGGTGGTGAACTGCGCCTCCAGCATGCGGCGGTCGCTGAATTCCAGCAAACACACGCCGTCCTTGGTCGCACCGGCGATGAGCGGGCCGAGCGGACTGCGCAGCCAAGCAACCGTGACGCAATCCTGTCCGCGGCTGCGACCGGGCGACTTGCCGACCAGGCGCACGAAGGCGGCGCGGAAGCCACTGTGCGATTCGTAGCCGTTGGCAAAGACGACGCTGTCGAGCGTCGCGCCTTCGCGGATTTGATGGAGCGCCAGGCCCAGACGACGGGCCCGCGCGTAGGCTTGAAACGTCATGCCGAAGTGGCGCAAGAAATGGCGGCGAACCGTGGCTGGATCGATGCCGCGCTTTCGCAGGTCGCCCTCGGTGAGGCGCGCCGTCGGTTCGCGCTCGATGTCCGCCAGAAGGGCCTTGGCCCACGCCGGCTGGCTATCTTCCATCAACGGCCGGCAGCGCTTGCAGGGTCGATACCCCGCCGTCAGCGCCTCGCGCGGCGTGGCGAAATACTCGACGTTCGCCGGCTTCGGCTTGCGCGCCGGGCATGTCGGCCGGCAGAAAATCCCCGTGGTGCGCACACCGAGGAAGAACAGTCCGTCGTAGGCCGCATCGCTTTTCAGATACGCCCGTTGCAACTCCGCCGCCGGTGGCATGTGTGTGATCATGCCTACAAGTTAACGTTGCGTCCGCCGCGCCTCCACCGATTTTCGGGCGCGGCGATGGAAATTCCCGAAACTCGCCGTCTACGCGGCGCGGATTACCTACAAGAATGACACGCCGGCGTTGTGGGGGTTGGAGCGTTGCATGTCGCGCCGAGCATCGTCCTAGTGCATTGTCACACGTCAGCTGATGGATAAGCAAGTGCGATGAAAGAGCCGCGCACGAAGTAAGCGGCCGGGTCCAACCGCTTACTTCGTGCGCGGCTCCGTCATCCATCATCCGACGATTGACAGAGCACTAGGTGCAAAGCCGTACACGCCTGCCAATTCTCGCCTGCGGAATATGCCGCTCGCAACGATTGTAACGATCATGCCGATCGCAACACCGCCTGATGACCGTGGCAGAACCGTCAGAATAAGTATCATGGGAATGTAGAGTAAAATGGATAAGAAAAATGGACTGGATAGAATACCGTCGAGTTGCTAGTCTGGTGAAACAAGGTTAAGTTTGCGTTGTTGTGGTTAGTGCCACAGCAACCTTTCGGGGCAGTGGCTGGGCGGTGCTCGCGTTGAGTTACCGCCTCGCGCTGGGAGCCGCTGCCTCGATTTTCTTTTGCGCTCTACCGCCCACGGACGCGATGTCCGTGGGCGTTTTCATTTCACCGGCTTGAATGCCTTGAGCACCAGCACCCGGCCCATCATCCGGGCCAGGAGCGGCAGCGGCAGCCAGCGCCACAGGTGCGGCACTTCGGAGCGGCGCAACTGGCGCTTGTGGACGCGATGTTCGACAAATCGGTGGAACAGCCGCCGCAGCGCCCACGCGGAGTAGCGTTCTTCGGGCTTGGCTTTGGGCGCGTGCTTCTGGCGGACGAGCCAGTGATACCAGAAGAAGCAGGTGCGATACCAAAAGTCGGCGTCATACCGGGCCGGCGTGACGGCCAACACTTTGCCGCCCGGCTTGAGCACGCGGAAGACTTCCGCCACGACGCCTTGCGGATGGTCGATGCCGTGATAGAGGCTGCTGATGCAGGCGACATCGACGCTGGCCGTTTCCAGCGGCAGCCGCGTGGGCGCGGCGTGGATGAAGCCGCCCGCCAGGCTGCGCAAGGCGAAGTTGCGGCGAATCAAATCGAGCTGAGCGAAGGACGAACTGCACACGACGACGTTGGCGCCGTGGCTGGCGTATTGGGCCCAATCGGTGCCCAGACCATGGCCCAGGCCGAGCAGCCGTTCGCCGGAGTGCTTGGCGAACTCCATCAACTTGGGAATCCAGCGTGCGTAGCGGCTATGGCGTTGGCTCTGAATGTTGAGAAACCACTGCAGCGAAAATGGTTCCGGCTCCAGAACGGGGCGCGGCGCCGCGGCGGGTTGCAGTGCTTCGTAGGCGAACAATTTGCGGGCGAACTCGCGCGCATGGTGCGGGCCGGCGAAGGGCGCGGCCGCATCATCGTCGGGCAAGCCGAACAGTTCCTGCACCGCCGCATCGGGGCGCGTCCAGCCGCGTGGATAGGTTTCAGCCATGGTTCACTTCCAGATTCGGTTCCGGGCCTGGCCGACGAGTGGTTGCGGGGGATGCCATAGCCCATGCCGCGCCCGCAAGTCAAGCTCAACCGTACGAATGTCAAGATGGGTAAGTTATTGCCACGCGGCACCGCGGATTCGTTCAGACCCCCAAAGTGCTGAACGAAACCGGTTCGCGAAATTCATCGCAACCTTAAATTCAGCAACACGTTGCGCGTTTCGACGTGATTTCATTCAGCACTTTGGGTGTGTGCTGAACGCAAATGAATGAAATGGCGAATCCAGGGTCAGCCTGCGACGCAGTGGCCAGCGATGTGCCTATCATGGAGATCGGACCCTCACGAACCGCGCCGATGCTCCATTATTTCTACCTTCTGCAGCGCACCTGGCTGAATACGAGCCTACGCCCTGCCCTGTCGGCAAGCTGGCGGCAGCGCCGTTTCGCGCCGTGCTTGCCCTTGTGCGGCGCGCTGGTGGCGACCCGGCCGATTCCCGACGATGCCGTCGTGCGTGCCGTGATCGCCGGCGCTGGCTACGATCGCTCGCTTTGGCATGCCCTCATCGGCGAATGTCTGGTTTTCGGCGCCGATGAGCTGCCGCGCATTCCTTGCATGATCGACGTGCTGACTTGTTGGTTGGCGCCGCACCGTCTGGGCGCCGACCCTGCCGGCCGCGCTGCGTTCACGCCGATCGAGCAAGTCTATTTTGGAACGCGCGACCTCCGCTGTGCCGGCGGCTGGTATCGCCCCGATCACGTCGGCTGGAATGACGCCGACGATCTCGCGCGGCTCACGGACTATTTGCAATCGATTGACATTGGGAAATGGGATGCCGAGGCCCTGGCGCCGCTGTCGCACCTGCCGAACGCCGCCGAGCGCGCCGAAGAGCTGGCTTATGTCCGCGACTGGTGGCCGGCGCTGATTGACATGTACGCGCAGGCACGTTCGGCCGGGCAGGTCATCGTATGCGAGCGACCGTGACACGCCGCTTGCGGTTTAGCGCTCACGCCCGCGCCGCCGCGGCGAGCAACTTGTTTTCACCCACCCCCCCGCTACAACGAACCCATCGGGCAGTCGAGCACGAACGAACCCAGCGGCAGGTGCGTAGACAGGAGCATCCCCGCGGCGCGTTTCAAAAAGGGGACAGGACCTGTGACTTTAGAGGTCCTGTCCCCTTTTCGAAACCGGGGCCTATTTGCAGGTGTGTATGCTGGGTCCGATCTTCAACCGCGAATGGCTGACGCTGCCGCGCCGTTCCCGCCACTATCTCAACCGCGCCATCCTCTTGGGCGGCTTATGGGTCCTGCTGCTGACCGTCTGGCAAACGACGGTCGGCTGGGAGCGCGTCGCCACGCTGGGTGACAACGCCCGCTTCGGCCTGGTCGCTTTCCATCTGCTTGCCTACGTCGAACTTGGCCTGCTGTTGTTCTTTTCCGCCCTTGCCGCCGCGAGCACGGTCGCGCAGGAAAAGGACCGCCGCACCTTTGTGTTGCTTTTGTTGACGGACCTGAGCAACTATGAAATCGTGCTCGGCAAGCTCCTGGGCAGCCTGCTGCAAATCGTGATGTTCTTGGCGGGCAGTTTGCCGATCCTCGGTTTGCTGATGCTGCTGGGCGGCATTGCCTGGCAACAGATTGTTGACGCCGCCCTCGTACTGTTCATGACCGCCTTGGCGGCGGGCTCGCTCGGCAGCTTGATTGCGCTATGGCGCGAGCGCACTTTTCAATCACTCGCCCTGACGGTGCTGTCGCTGGTGCTGTACCTGTGCCTGGTGCGTGCGCTGGGCTTCGTGCCCGCCGACCGCGCCACGATTGCAACCCTGCAATCGTGGTGCGATCCGTTTCTGGCGCTGGGCCAGGTGCTCGATCCCCCCGCGCCGCGCTGGCCCCATTTGCATCTGGACGCAATCGGTGTCATGCCGGCCCACGGTTTCGCGCTCGTGATGGGCGGCTGGACTCTGCTGCTCAACGGTTGCGCCCTGTGGAAGCTGCGCGTCTGGAATCCCAGCGGCGAGCCGATCATCCAGCCCGAGCACGTCGTCGCCGCCGCGGAGGAAGTGGACCGCGCTAAGGCTCACGCAGCGCCGGGCCGGGCGCGGCGCGTCTGGAAGAACCCGATCCTGTGGCGCGAAATCGCCACGCGCGCTTACGGCCGACGGCCCTTCCTCGTCAAGGTCTCCTACTTTGTCGTGTTCGGCCTGGTGTGTCACTACGGCCTGGCGCTGACCGCGCCGGGTGGTTGGGCGGCGGCGTACGGCCTGGTCCCCGTCGCGATTCTCAGCTTGCTCTTGATCAGCGCTCAAGCCGTCACGTCGATCACTTCCGAGCGCGACGTCGGCGCTTTGGACCTTCTGATGGTAACCGATTTGTCGCCCCAGGAGTTCATCTACGGCAAGCTCCTGGGCATCCTGTACAACACGAAGGAATACATCGTGCCGCCGCTGATCTTGACCGTGATCTATGCCGTGCGCGGCCAGCTTTCCACAGCGCCGCGCGGACATCCCGAGCTGCTGCTGGGCCGCAATCTGGAATCGTTGTTCTGCATCATCGTCGGCATGCTGATCCTGATGGCATTCACGAAGGTGCTGGGTATTCATGTCGCTTTGCGCACCGAAAATAGCCGCCTCTCCGTCATCAACACGCTCGGCACCGTCTTCTTCTTGTCGGTCGGCACGCTCGTGTGCATCTATTTGATCTTGATCAACGGCAGCTTCGAGTATCAATGGCTCAGTTTTTCGATGTTCATTTTCGCCGGCGTCGGCGGATTGTGGTGGGTGCTGAGCGGCGATCGGCCCTCGGCGGCCTTGACGCTGGCGAGCTGGTCGTGCCCGTTCGCCGTGTTCTACAGCGTCACGAACATCTTGATCGGCAAGCCAGGCACGCATGAATCGACCGATCCGTTCGTGCCGTTTTTGGTGTCGGGCCTCGCCTTCGGCTTCACATTGCTCGCGATGCTGGTGCCGCTGGTGAGCGAGTTCGATGTGGCGGTGGGCCGAACCGGCGCGGGGGGCGACTAAGCGCACCAGCCCGCAGCGCCAGCAAGGGCAAAATGGGCTTGTTCGGTCATTTTCGTTGCAATCGCCCATTCATTCCCTCGATAATCAAGGGTCCACAAACTCTGAGGATCGCATCATGCTTCGCCGTCGTTGCCTCGGCGCGGTCGTTGCGCTGTTTCTTGTCGTGGTTGGCGTCGCGGCGGACGAACCGCGGCCGCTGCAATTTCAGGTGACGTTCGGCAAACAAACGTTGTCCGCGCCCTTCACCGGACGCGTCTTCATCATCGCCTCGAAACCGGCGATCGGCAACCGGCCGGCGGGAGTGAGCTGGTTCAAGCCGGAGCCGTTCTTCGCGATGGACGTGAAGGACTGGAAGCCCGAGACGCTATTGACGTTTCAGCCGAACGAGCAGTTCCCGCAGCCGCTCGCCAAGCTGCCGCCGGGCAAATACTACGTGCAGGCCGTGCTCGATCGCGACCTCGGTGGGCAAAGCTGCATGAGTTCGCCGGGCAATCTCTACAGCAAACCGCTGGTCGTCGAGCTGGATTCGGCCAAGAGCGGGACCGTCGCGCTTACGGTGGACCAGACTGTGGGACCGCGCAAGTTCGAAGAAAAGCCACGCGTGAAGCTCGTGGACATCGAAAGCAAACTGCTCAGCGATTTCCACGGCAAGCCGATGCGCTTGCGGGCCGGCGTCGCGCTGCCCAAGTCGTTCGACGAGAGTCCCGACAAGAAGTATCCGGTCGTTTACGAGATCCCCGGCTTCGGCGGCGATCACTTCGCCGCGCACTTCATGACGGGCCGCACCGAAGTCGCTGGCGTCGAGATGATCCACGTCGTGCTCGATCCCGCGTGCCGGTTGGGGCATCACGTTTTCGCCGACTCCGCCAACAACGGTCCCTACGGCCGAGCTTTGATTGAGGAGCTGATCCCGCACGTTGAGAAAACCTGGCGCGGCATCGGCAAGCCGGCAGCACGCTTCGTCACCGGCCATTCGTCCGGCGGTTGGAGCAGTCTGTGGCTGCAGATCACGTATCCCGAGTTTTTCGGCGGCGTCTGGTCCACGGCGCCCGACCCGGTCGATTTCCGCGACTTTCAAATGGTGAACATCTACGAGCCGAACACGAACATCTTCACCGATGCCAAGGGTGAAAAGCGTCCGCTGGCGCGCAGCCGCGGCAAGGTGCTGATCTACTACAAGCCATTCTCCGACATGGAAGTCGTCATGGGCCGCGGCGGACAGCTCTTCTCGTTCGAAGCGGTGTTCGGCCCGCGCGGCGCCGATGGGAAACCGCGGCCACTCTGGGATCGCTCCACGGGCTTGATCGATGCTGTAGTTGCCGAATCGTGGAAGAAGTACGACATTCGCCTGATCATGGAAGAGAATTGGCCGACGCTCGGACCGAAGTTGGCCGGCAAGCTGCACGTGTACATGGGCGGCGAGGACACGTTTTACCTCGACGGCGCTACGCGGCTGTTGCAAGCGTCGCTGAAAAAACTTGGCAGCGATGCCAAGGTGGAGATCTTCGAGGGACGCGATCACGGCTCGCTCATGGACGGAGCCATGCTCAAGCGCATCGCCAGCGAGATGGCCGCGCAGTTTCGCAAGGGGCAGCCGTGATTTGTTTACCGTTGCGCGCTCGAAATGTACCAAGCGAGCGCGCAACCGTAAACGACGCAACCCTTGCCATTCGATGTAGCCCTCGGCATACTGCCCTTGGTTCGATAGCTCGCGCAAATCCCCCCTTCGAAGGAGAGCATCATGTTGCGGCGCATCGTGGCTTGCCTGGTGGTTTTGATCGCCCCAACCCTGGCCTGGGCACAGACCGGGCCCGATCGTGTGCTCCCCACGGGCACCCAGATCTACTTCCGCTGGGACGGGTTCGACGCTCATCGCCCGGCCTTCGAGAAGACCGCCGCCGGCCAAATGATGAAGGGCGACACCGGCAAGTTCCTCGACGCGCTCTGGGACTGGATCAACGACGCCGCCGATCTCGCCGGCCAGGCCGACCCGCAGGCTCCTGCGATGATCAAGGATGCGCTGAAGATTGTCTCCGGCGTCGGGCACAACGGCCTGGCCCTCAGCGTTGATTTGAAACGCGTCAATCCGCCGGCGGCGCAACTGACGCTCGTCTTTCCCAAGGCCGCGGGCAAGGACGGCGTGCTTCTCCCCTTCGTCCGCAAACTCGCCGACCTCGCCAACGCCGGCGTTCAGGAAACGAAGGTCGGCAAACGCACCGTGCAGCACATCAACGTGCAGGTCGTGAATCTGGGCTGGTGGAATGAAGGCGACGACGCCGTCTTCGTGATCGGCAGCGACGATCCGACGGCCTACGCCAAGATGATCGACAACAACGAAACCGGCCTGGCTCAATCGGCCCTGTACAAGCAGGTGACGGCATTCAAGGAATTCACCGTCGCCTCGCGCGGCTTCGTCGATACAGCGGCTTTGACGAAAATCGGCAGCGATTTCTCGCCCGAAGTGAGCCGGTTGATCGAAGACCTCGGGCTCAAGAGCATCAAGAGCATCACGTTCGTCTCCGGCTTCGACGGCCCGGCAGAACGCGCGATCACCGAGTACGACATCTCCGGCCCGCGCAAGGGCCTGCTGGCGCTGATGGGCCAGAAGAAAATCTCGCTCGCCAATCTGCCGCCTCTGCCCGACGACCTTACCCGCTTTTCGGCCAGCAACTTCAACGCCGGCAACGTCTACGAGGCCGGCGTGCAAATCGTCGAAGCCGTCGCCCGCATGTTCGATCCGAATATCGCCGACAACATCAAGGAGTTCATCAAGCAAGCCGAGGGTGTCGTCGGCGTCAAGATCGGCGAGGACCTGTTCGGCTCGTTCGACGACATGATGGTCGGCTACAATTCGCCGTCGGAAGGTCCGCTCGGCCTAGGCGGCGTTTATTTGTTGAAGGTGAAGAACGAAAAGAAGCTGCGCTCGGCGCTCGATGCGCTCATCAAGGCGATCCCGAATCTTCCGGGCGTGAACCTCGAGTTGAAGAAACGCGATTACCACGGCGTCGAGATTAGCGAGCTGCACCTGAACAACCCCGGCAACTTCAACATCCCATGCTTCGCCATCCACAAGGGCTGGCTGGTGATCGCCAATTACCCGCAGTCGATCTACGGTTACGTTCTACGGGCCAAGGGCGAGCTGCCGACCTGGAAAGCCGACGCCAAGCTGAACCAGGCGCTGGCGGCGTTTCCGAAAGAATTCAGCAGCATCAGCGTCAGCGATCCGCGGCCGACCGTGCGGTTCGTCTTTTCGGTACTGCCACCCGTGCTGGGGCTGGCCAACAGCTTCTCGCAGTTCGCCCCCGGCTTACGGCCGTTTGACGTCGGCCTGATTCCGCACGCTCAGGCAGCGACGCAACATTTGTTCCCCAACATCACCGTGACGACCGACAACGGCAAGAAGATTCGCTCCGAAACGCGCGCCTCGTTGGCGCTGCCATTTTGATCAGCAAACATCAAAACCCGACGCCGCGGGATGAGCGCAGCGAATCCCGCGGGTTCCAAGGAAAAACGCTATGCTTCCACGCATCCTCTCCCTCGCGTGCCTTTTCACCTTTGCGCTCAGCGCCGGCATGTCCCAAGATGGCGACATTCAGAGCGGCAAGATCCTGAAGCTCGATCTCGACGGCAAATCGATCACCCTGCGCGTCGGCGAAAAAAACCGCACGGCGCGGCTCACAGAGAACACGCAGGTCCGCGGCGCGCAAGGCAAGACGCTCGTGGAGAAATTCAAGGGCGTCAAGGAAGGCGCCACGGTGCTGTTCAAAATCGTCAACCGCGACGGCGAAGACGTGCTGGTCGGCTTGAAGCTTGGGGAAGCACCGCCGTCGGCGACGCCCGGACAACGCGTGTCCGGCGACACGTCGAAGCTGTTGGCACTGCCTCAACTGGGGACCGATAAATACCAAGGCTACGAAGGCGGTCTTTATCCGGGCGGCAAAAACGAGCGGCCCAAAGATCACGAAGCCGCGGGTATGCGCCTCGCCAAAGAGATCGCGCCGCGCGGCACCGACGGCCAGCCCAGTCCGGATGGCAAGATCGTGCTGCTTTCGGTCGGCATGAGCAACACCTCGCAAGCCTCGCAGGGGTTCGAAAAGCAACTGCGGGCCGCCCAGGATCTGAACCCACAGTTCCTGTTCGTCAACGGCGCTCAAAGCGGCATGACGGCGTCGCGGACACAGGACCCAACTACAGCCGACGGCACCAAGTTTTGGACGACGATCGATCAACGCCTCAAGCAAGCGGGCGTCACGAATGCCCAGGTACAAGCCGTTTGGATCAAGCAAGCCGACGCCGGCCCGACGCAAGGCTTTCCGGCCTATGCCAAGAAACTGCAAGGCGAGCTTGCCAAGATCGTGCAGATTCTGCCGCAACGATTTCCGAACGTGAAACTCTGTTATCTGTCGAGCCGCACCTACGGCGGTTTCGCGACGAAGAAGCTCAACCCCGAACCGTATGCCTATGAATCGGGGTTCGCGGTGCAATGGCTGATCGAACAACAACTCAAGGGCGACGCCGCGCTGAACTGCGATCCGGCGAAGGGGAAAGTGACCGCCCCCTGGCTGAGTTGGGGCCCGTACCTGTGGGCCAACGGCGCCAAGAAAAACGCCGACGGCTTGTTCTACGAAGTGGGCGACTTCGGCGGCGACGGCACGCATCACTCCGGCGCCGGCACGGACAAGCAAGGCCGGCAACTGCTGGAGTTTTTCCGCAGCGACACGACAACGCGCGGGTGGTTCGTGAAGTAATTCGCTTACGGCTTAGAAGCTGTTTCAAAACGGGGACAGGCCCCCCAAGGCAAACGGGCCAGTCCCCGTTTTGAAACAGCTTCTTAGCGAGGGCGGTATGATATGATGAACAACGGCGTCCGTTCGTGAGGAGCGATTGATGTCCAGTCCTTTTCCCGGCATGGATCCGTATCTGGAAGACCCGGCTTTTTGGGGGGACTTTCATCCAACATTTCTTCAATGTTGGCGTCAGGCGATCGCGAACAAGCTGCCGGAGCCGTACGAAGCGCGTCTCAATGAGCATGTGCGCTTGGTGCAAATGTCGGAAGATCTCGTGCAGATCATCTATCCCGATGTTGCCGTCACACACAAACCGGCGCCGCGCGCACAACCAGCGGGGCCAGCGGCGGGAACATTATTGCTCGAACCAGTCGCGCTTCCGCATGAGGTATTGGAGCAAGTCAAGGATACGCGCATTGAAATCCGGCGTCGTCCTGATCGAAGTCTTGTTTCCGTGCTCGAATTGCTGTCACCATGGAACAAGACGGGCAGCGGCTTCGAGCAGTACCGCGCCAAGCGACAGGCAATCCTGCAACAGCAGGTGCATCTCGTCGAACTTGACTTGTTGTTGGGGGGCAATCGCTTGCCGATGCTGCGCCCGTTGCCGGCCGGTGATTACCATGCGATTGTCACACGCTGCGAAAGTCGATCCCAAGGCGACGTTTTTTCCTGGAGTCTCCGTCAACCTCTCCCGGTCCTACCGGTTCCGTTACGCGCGCCGGATTCTGACGTATTGGTCAACCTCCAATCCGTGTTCGAAGCCGCTTTCGAATTGGGATTCTATGGCAAATCGCTGAGCTATCATAAGCCGCCGCCGGTGCCAGTCAGCGCCGACGACGCCGCGTGGATTGGCCAGGTGCTGGCGCAGCGCAACGGGGCGTAATCACTCCTCGCCAAGCCGCGCGCGGCGCGATCACCCTTTCTTCGCATGCCGCAGCGCCTTGCCTGCCATTGTCTTGGTAAACTCACCTCCGTCAACCGCCAACTTGCCATTGACGAATACATACCGCGCACCGACCGCGTATTGGTGCGGCTCGGCAAAGGTCGCTTTGTCGCGATACACTTTCGGATCAAAGACGACGAGGTCGGCGTAGTAGCCGGCCTTCAAATAGCCGCGCTCTGGAAGCTGAAGGATGTCCGCGGGCAGGCCACTCGCGCTGCGCAGGGCTTGTTCCAGCGGAATGACCTTGTCAGCGAGGGAATACAGGCCGACTTTGCGGGCGAAACAGCCGTAGCTGCGCGGGTGCGGCACCGTCTTGGCGGGCACCATGCTGCTGCCATCGCTGGCGGTGGCGACGAACGGCTGCTTCATGAACAGCCGCACGTCCTCCTCGCTCATGCCGAAGCTGACGATCTGGGCGCCGCCTTTGCGCTGAATGTCCAGCACGAGGTCCAGGACGCTCAGATTCTCGGCGGCGGCGATCGTGCCCAGCGGCTTGCCTTGCCATTGCGGACGCGCGGCGAAGCTGGCGATCTTCAATGACTTGCCGTAATCGCGGTCGTCGATGATCGCCTGCATCTCTTTGCGGATCCTCGGGCCGAGTTCCGGGTCGTCCAGCTTGGCGAGAAACTCCTTGCTGTCGCCCTCGCGCCACTTGGCGGGAATAGCCATCGCGGCGAGATTGGTGCTGCTGGCCGGATACGGATACTGGTCCGCTGTCACTTTGATGCCTTCCTGCTGGGCCTTTTTGATGAACGCGATCACTTCGGGCGCCTTGCCCCAGTTGCGCTGGCCGGTGACCTTGATGTGTGAAATGTGGACGCGCAGGCCGGCCTTGCGGGCGATGATCAAGACTTCTTCGAGGGCAACGAAGATGCGCTCATCCTCATGGCGAATGTGGCTGGCGTAGAAACCGCCGTGCTTGGCGGCGACCTTGGCGAGCGCGACGATCTCGTCGGTCTTGGAATAGGTGCCGGGATTGTAGATAAGCCCGGTGGCCAGGCCCCAGGCGCCGTCGCGCATGCCCTTATCGACGAGGTCCTCCATCTTCCGCAGCTCTTCGGGCGTCGGGTCGCGGTTGGCGTTGCCCATGGCCGCGCGGCGCACGTCATTATGCGGCACCTGGTGAATGACGTTGCTGCCGATGCCGATCTCTGCCATCTTGCCGAAGTAGGCGGCGACATCGACCGGCCCGGCGCCGCAGTTGCCGGTGACGACCGTGGTGACGCCTTGCATCAGGTAATTGCGGTTGGCGTTGGTGGGTGCCTTTTGCAGGGGGTAATCGCTGTGCGTGTGCAGGTCGATGAAACCGGGCGAGATGACCAGACCCGTGCAATCCAGGACGCGCGGCTTGCCTTGGATTTGGAAAGCGCCGACGGCGACGATGCGGTCATCCTTGATCGCCACATCGCCGACCTTGCCGGGAGTGCCGGTGCCGTCGTAGAGGGTGGCGCCCTTGAGAACGACATCGGCTTCGACAGCGGCGTCTTGAATGGCGGCGGGGATGAACGAGAGGGCAGTGAGCGTCAGGGCAAGCATGGCGGAACCTCGGGGTAAGATGGCGACGTTGTTTCTTATACCGCCGCACAGGGAAGAAGGGAATGAGTTAGTTGGATTTGCGCCCCGATACAATGATTGCGATGTCTCGCTACCTGCGTCTCTGGTTTGCCTTGGCCCGCTTCAGTTTGGCGCGCGAAATGGCGTTCCGCGCCAACTTCGTCGTCAAGATGTTCGTCGAGGTACTCTGGCTGTCGATGCTGCTCGTTTTCTATCAGATGCTCTTCGCGCAGACGCCGCGCGTCGCCGACTGGAACCGAGGCGAGTATCTGTTCTTCGTCGGTTGTTACTTCACGTTTCAAGGCCTGATCGAAGCGTTGTTTCTGGAGAATTGCAACCAATTCGCCGACCTGGTGCGGACCGGCGATCTCGATTTCTATCTGCTCAAGCCGATTGACGAGCAGTTTCTGGTCACCTTTCGCGTTTTCGATTGGTCGTGCGTGCCCAATGTAGTCATGGGCATCGGCGTGATGCTGTTCGGCTTGGGCGAGCTGGGTTGGGCCGTCGAGCCGTGGCGGGTGCCGCTATTTCTGTTGATGATGGCGTGCGGGGCGGGATTGGCGTACGGGTTTCTGCTGCTGCTTACGTCAGCTTCGGTCTGGTTCATGCGCAACCAAAGCCTGTTCGAGTTGTGGTGGTTGTTCACGACGCTGATGCGCTATCCGCGCGAGATTTTCAATGGACCGTGGGCGTCGCCGATGGGCTGGTTCTTCTCGTTCGTCGTGCCGATCATGCTGGTGACCAACGTGCCGGCCCGGCTCATGGTCAAGACGCTGGAGCCCATGGTGGTGATGTACGCACTGGCGGCGACGGCGGCGGTGCTGATCGGCAGCCGGTGGTTCTTCCGTGCGGCACTGCGACGCTATCGGAGTGCTAGTTCGTAGCGCGCCGGAGTTGCGCGTGTTCGGTCCCGCAGAGAGCCAATAATCCGCCGGTTCACGGTGAATTTGGAATGCCGTATTGCAGCAGCAGCGCCTGATTGCTCGACGTGACGGTCGCCGGGGTTTCGGCGCGGATGCGACGCGGCAGCACAGTCGGCGTTGGCATTTCCCTGGCCGCCCGCGCTGCGGCGGCGGCGCCCGATTTTTCCAGGCGCCAACGGCGATTCAATTCCACCGAAGCTGCCCAGCGCACGAATGCATTGGAGTTTTTCAGCTCGCGCTGAAGGTTTTCCACCGGCGCGTCGAGCGCAAAGGCCAGCAATTGCTGTTTCAGTTGATCCTGCAGTTGGTACTGCTGATGGACTTGCTGCATCATCGTTTGTTGCATTTGCAGGTTCTGTTGCATCCCCTGTTGCAATTGCGGGTTTTGCTGGCGCGATTGCGGCGTATTCGGTTGATTCTGTCGGCGCGTGATGTTGGGTGTATTCAACGACGGCGTTTGCCCCGAAGTGATCGACGTGTCGAGCGTCGGTCGCTGCCTGGAAGACGAAGACGAGCTGCTGTCTTTTTGGCAGCCCTTCTTGGTCTGTGCAACCGAGACCGCCGGCAGCATCAGGACGATGCACATGGTTCCGCACAAGCAGACGAGACGGTGGGACATGAATGGCTCCAGCAAGGGAATCCGGACGCAGCACGGGCACGCCTACCGTATATCCGATTTTCGCGGCGGAACCGGACATGGAAAAGCGTGAATCAGGTGGATTTGCCGACCTGGCCTAGCGCCCGCTCGACCTCGCGGACCGTGGCGGCGCTGGCGGCACAATCGCGCTGGGCCTGGGAATTGTCGGGGTGATGCCGAACTAGTGCTCTGTCACGCATGAATTGATGAGTCGCCAGAAGTAAGAGCCGCGCACGAAGTAAGCGGCCCACTCGCAGCCGCTTACTTCGTGCGCGGCTCTTGTGATCCATCATTCGACGTGTGACATAGCACTAGAAGCGTGAAGAGTTCCAGGCCTTTGCGATACGTGGCGAGCGCGCCGACAACGTCGCCCGGATGTCCTGGCGTGGATTCGGCTTGCAGATCGCCGACGCGGCCATAAGCGACCGCCGTTTCGCGCAGCCATACCGGGTCGTCGCCGGCTTCTTTGGCCAGTCCGTCGAGGTAAGCGAGCGCGGTCTTCACGAGCAGCGCACGAGTCGGCGCGGAACCAGCCGCTTGGTGCAACGTCGCGGGCAGGTCGAAAATCCAGGCCTTGGCCAAACCGCGCAGAGCATGGAAGCGACGGCTGGCCTGGGACTGGCCGGCGAACGCACGCTCGCGCTCCGCGCGCGCCTGGACGCAATGCTCCAGGGCGCTGTGCAAGGCGGCCGCCGTCTTCTGTTGGTCCGCTTCGACGATTTCAATCGCGGCCCCTCGCCACCGTCGCGGCCAACTCGCACCCCCCGCTTGGCCGGGCATGGTTCACAAATGCGCACAGGCATAGGTGCTTTTCGAGACGACAGGATTTCGACACAGTTGGCACGCACTCAACTTCCTATCCCCTTGATCCATCCAATGTTACACCGAAAAAAATGTCGGCATCACATGACAGGC
>ORMF011556615.1_pt1 | contig 17385 bp, 18 predicted proteins | sample 1779871 | NCBI WGS metagenome assembly ORMF01 (sample SAMEA104232316, study PRJEB22302) | groundwater metagenome | biome: forest; feature: aquifer; material: groundwater | place: USA | collected 2011-08-07 | depth 5.4 m
AGCGCCCGCGGCCCCCATTCGAACCGCCCATGGGACCAGCCGATCACCTTGCCATTTTGGAGATTATCGACCACCCGCTCGATCAACTTCTCTTCCCGCTCCAGCCGCTCGTAAGGGATGCCGTTCTCCTTGAGAAAGCCTTCAATGACGCAGGGGCTGTTCTCTTGCCCCCAATAGGCGTGCTCCATGACGAACTTGCGGGGGTTGCCCAACACCGTGTGATAGGCGTATAGCGCCGCCCCTACAGAACCGCCTCCATCGCCGGCGGATGGCTGAATGTAGATCTCTTCAAAGCCGGTCTCCTTCAAGATCCGTCCGTTGGCAACACTATTGAGCGCCACGCCCCCGGCCATGCAGAGCTTTTTATGCCCTGTTTCCTTCTGAACCTGCCGTGCCATGTTGACCAAGATCTCTTCGGTCGCCGTCTGGATGCTTGCGGCGATGTCGGCGTAGTGCTGGTTCTCTTTGCCGAGCTGTTTGTAGTTGCCGGGCTTGTCTCCGAAGTAGGAGGGATAGCCGGTGCCGGGGGTGAAAAACAGAGCTTTGGGGTCGCGTGGTTGACCAAAGAGGTCGACGAACTTGTGGTTGAAGGTTTGGTCCGCGGAGTGATGGAAGGAGAAGTAATCCATGTCGAGCTCAAAGCTGGCGTCCTTGGCGATACGAATTAGCTTGTAGACCTTGTCCAGGTATTTGGGCGTGCCGAAGGGCGCCATGCCCATCACCTTGTATTCCCCTTCGTTGACCTCAAAGCCCAGGAATGCCGTAAAGGCGCTGTAAAGAAGCCCCAGAGAATGAGGAAAGCGGATTTCCTTTAATAGCTTGATCTCGGTTCCTCTGCCGATGCCGATACTGGCGGTGGTCCACTCACCGACGCCATCGACCGTCATGATCGCGGCCTCCTCGAACCCGGAACAGAAAAAGGCGCTGGCTGCGTGCGAGAGATGATGCTCGCTGAACAGGATCTTGGTTGCAGGGACACCAAGCCGCTTTTGAATCAAAGTCTTGATCCACAACTTGTCGCCCAGCCAGGTGATCATCGCCTCGCGAAAAACTTTGTGGGAGCGGGGAAAGGTCTGCATGCTAGTCAACAGCAAACGTTCAAACTTGATAAACGGCTTCTCGAAGAACACCACATAGTCCAGATCGGCGGCCTTGAGCCCGCCGGCGCCTAGACAGAAGTCGATGGCGTTCTGGGGAAACTCATAGTCGTGTTTCTTGCGGGTAAAACGCTCCTCCTCGGCCGCCGCAATCAGGTCGCCGTCCTTGAGCAGCGCCGCCGAAGCGTCGTGAAAATAGCAGGAGATGCCGAGAATGTTCACAGGTAAGCCGGCGGCGCTAGAATTGCCTTGAGGCACGCTCCAGCGGGCGGCCGCTCTTCTCGCTCCTGTCGCCCCATCCTCGTGACGCCGCCGTCTTTATCCCCAAGGGATCACAAAACCAGCGAACAACGAGCGAAAAAGGAACAAAGATCGTGAAATAAAGCAGGCTCAACAGCAGCCGAGCTTGAACATCGCCGAGCTTTCGGCCGAATTTTTTCCATCCCTGCCAGATCGCTTGCAGGAGGCCGTGCGATTCGTGCATATGCGGTTGGTCAGATCCGGTCATTGGCATGGACTCAATCTTTTGTTTATCGGCTCTTCCGGGTTTCCGGTGAAGGCGTATTCACCACATATGACCGCGTTGCGCGGGTTCAAGTCGTTCAAAATGTTCCAATCGTTCAAGACGTTTAATCAGGACAACTCACCACGGAGGCACAGGTCGGAAAATTCGAATTTCGAAATTCGAATTGCGAAATTTTTCTCTGCGTCCTCAGCGCCTCAGCGGTGAGATATCCGAATTCCTTTTCACCACAGAGGCACTCGCCCTGTGGAATTGCAGCCCAGTATTCCACAGGGCAGGGGTTCACAGAGGGGTTGTTCAAGATGATACCTTACACACCACCGCCACTTGTCTGGAACGCACGGCACCACGCAATGGTTCAGCGACATGGACACTACTTCACAGAATCGATGGGAAGGTTCTCAATATTGACATTGACAATGTCTGCCAAGCTGAACCGCCGGCTCACATCCAGCACTTCTATGCCGATTAACCGACCTTCCTCATCAAAATCTACCGCTACCCCATCCTCAATTTCTTTAGACTTCGCCACATAGGCTTCCGTAAAGTAAACATAGATAGCGTCAGCCTCTTTGCTATATTCAATTTTCATCGTGTTGTCGCTTGTCAGCGCTAGGCACACTCTTCGACTTCTCCCCTTCGAAGGCAGGCCCGATCCTCCCTGCGGTTTTTCGCTTCAGGCCGCCTTTTACATTGGGCGAAACCTATTCGGTCGACACGACGATCGTTTCAACGGAGAGTCCCTTTTGATCCGCCAAAGGCTTGTAGTGGAGCATTTCAAAACCTATGATCCGGCCGTCTGCATCCTTCATCAGCACAACCTCATCGCGCGTCTCCTCACAGATGTGCTCTTTCTGCGGGTCGTCGAACCACACTGTAAGCGTCTCTCCGGCTTCGTCATGAATTACTTTGATCTTGTCCATATAACCTCCCCGGCTTTAATCGCGTCCGTTGGGTACGTGGTAACGAGAAAGGCATCGCCGTTTGGTCTCCTAACTACCGCACAGCTATACCTTTCACCTTGTCTCCGATAAAATAACAAGACCCGTTCATCCTTGCGGCTTTTTCTGATCTCCTCAGGTTCCTCGATAACTTGTCGAACAATACCTTCCTGACCCACCATCGCAGGGTGTTTCACCCTGACGATGAAATCCCAATGTTGCTCCGTACAACGCACTGAGAAGCCGAGTGGAGTTTCAACCTCAAAGAAGACCTCAACCATTACAAAACACCCAGCCCGATATCTGCCGAAAACGCCTGGGGACGCCGATATAGCGATTGACCTTCCCCGCCGCACGGTGACGAGACCCAGCGAGGAACTTCTTACGCCGCCTTTTCATAAACAACCTTGCTTTCCTTGAACGCTGAGGCATAGGTCGGACGAGGAGCAACTGCAAACTTGTCAGAGTCCCGTAGCCGCATGACCATGATATCCATCGGCATAGAAATCCCCCTCAGCGTTTTGCGTATGCGCACACTCTCTTGCCGGCAATTCTCGACGCTATCAGCTACTACGATCAGAATATCAAGACCGCTGTTCGGGCCTACTTGCCGCGGGTGTGGGAACCGAAGACGACCACGGAAACGGGATTGCGCGCTTCCGCAATGCTCCAGGCCGCAGCTTGAACCTTCTGTTCCGTAATGTCGTAAAGTAACACGGTTTATCCTCCTGCGCGACAGCGACGCCTCCGCGGTGAGAAATCTGAAGTCCTTTTCACCACAGAGGCCCAGCGCGGCGGAAACGTAACCAAAAAATACCTCATAATTTCACCACGGAGACGCGGAGTTCACAGAGAAAATTCGAATTTCAAAATTTTTCTCGCGGGCCTTCTCAGTGGGATATCCGCATGACTTTACAGCACAGAGGCATCGAGAGCGCGGAGCATTCTTTCTAATCCGTATTTGGTTGGTTACCTCGATCTGGTCGAGCGTTTCAACTCGTCAGCTTGCGTGCTTGCGGACGACCGCTGAGGCCTGCGGACTCAGTCTCTGCCTCTCTCTTTTGCCCCGCCCTTTGCTCCCTGGCACCAGTAAGCGCTGCGCCAAGCGCGCGATGGGGGACAGCGCTTCCGGAAGGTGCTCAGGCGTATGCGCTTCCCAGTCCTCAAGCTGCATCCCCCAATCGACCACCTCCACACACTTCTTTAAGCGTCGTCGTTCTATCCGTTGCAAGACGTCCAGATTGAAGAGCACCTGTTCGGCATACCGCACAGTAATACAGCGGCGCTGCAACAAATCCACAAGGAGCAACGCCTGCCAACCGATCAGGTACCGCACTTGCTTGTCCGACAGGGATCTCCTGTCAAGAAGCTCGATGAGCAAGAAAGGCGCTGGTTGTAACATAGCGTGTCAAGTCAACCCCGAAGACCGTCCGCTTCATTCTATTCACCACGAAGATCGGACAGCCGATAATACCACGAATTTCAAGAGAATCTATTTTTTCCTTCGTGCTCCCTTCGGCTTTGCTCAGGGCATGCTTCGTGACCTTCGTGGTGCAATGCCTAAGTCCTTTTTCACCACAGAGACCCAGCGCGGCGCAGCCGCAACCGAAACTCGGATTATCTCGCGCAAAGCTCGCAAAGCACGCAAAGGAAAAGAGATAAATTTCCGAACTTGGCGTCCCTGGCGCGCTTGGTGCGAAAAATCTTCCTTCGTGTTCTTCGTGGTGAAAACTGTCTTTTCTTCTTTGATTGCTCAGCGGCAGCACGTCTAGATGCTTTGCCTTATTTGGTTACGGCGTCGTTCCGGCTTTGAGCAATTTTCTGCTTTAATGCCTCATAGCGAGCTTGCACACCTTTATTGTCCGGCGCCAGCTCCAGGGCGCGGGCGTAGGCTTGCTTCGCCTCGGCAAAGCGGTAGCGTGCCTCTTCGGCCACCGCAAGCTGGTAAAAGACATCGGCGGAGTTGGGATTGATGTTCGCTATCCTTGCATAAAGATAGGCCGCCCGGTCAAAACTGTTGTCCTGCATATAGACGCTAGCCAACCGAAAAAGAGTATCGGATGACCGGGGGCGGAGCTCGACGGCAGCCAGCAACGCTGCCCTCTCTTCATCCCTGTCGCCGGCCGTCCTTGCCGCATCGGCGAGCAAGAGATAAAGGGGAAATGGATCTTGCCCCGTCTTCGACAACTTTTCAATTTCCCCCTTGGCCGAACTCAACGCGGCTTTGCTGTCCTCGGCGCTGCCGGCCTTCTTAGCCGCCTCAGCGAGCGCCAGGTAAAGCGCAAAAGGCGGCGCGCCATTTTTAATGCCTTTGGCAACGATCTCTTTTGCTCCGGCCAAATCTTTTCTCGCCCCGTAAATCGCCGTTGCCAGGTGATGATAGGCTCTTGGATCGGTTGGCAGCGTCGCAGTCGCATTGTGTAAGAGCAATTCCGCCTTGGCTTCGTTTTGACCCTTCGCGTAGCCAAGGCCGGCGTCGAGCAGGAATTGGATTTTTTTGGCGTCGTCCTTTTCTGTTTGAGCCGCTTGTTCATAGAGCGCTGCCTGATCGGGATATCGCCCTAACCGCGCATAAAATCCGGCTAGGCTACCTAACGCGTCCGGGTAGCCCCGAGCCAGGGCTCGTTTGAAACCCTCCTCGACCGCTTTTTGTTCCTCAGCGGAAAGCCAGGGGAGCAACTTTTCGCTGAGATAAAAGTGGGTGGACAACGAGGGAGAATCGGCAAGGGATCGGGTTATTTCTTTTAACCCCTCAGCCGTTTTTCCCATGCGCAAGAGATTCGATGCGTAGAGATCCCGGATGTACGGGTTGCTCGGCGCGAGCCATAGGGCGGCTTCAGATTCGCTCAGTTGCCACGAAAGGGGAGACTCAACCCCCATCAGGCGTAACAGAGAGAGATGCGAAGCGGCGCGGGCGGGATAAGCGAGGAGCAGTTCCCTGGCCTCTGCTGCCGAGACCGGCTCTTTCAGATTATAGGGATAAGGAATCTGCTCCTGCCTGAGCGCCACAACCACCAGCAAGACGGCGATCGCGCCGACAGCGATAGCCGTGACGCGACTGATGACCGACGACTGATGACCGACGACCGACGACCGCTGACCTCCGACCGCTGACCTCTGACCTCTGACTTCTGACCGCTGACCTCCGGCCACCCCGGTCATCCGCAGTCCGACAGCAAACAGGAGCGTGAAGAGAAACGCATTGGCGGGAATCTGGAGACTAAAATCAAACAACTCATGAAACGCCATCGCCCCAAGGGCGGCAATGACGGCGGCCATGAGGGAAACGGTCCTGGGAGAGATATTTTTGAATCCTCGAAAGAGTCGCTTTCCGCCCCAAACAAAAAACCAGGCCAAAAGACCGAATCCGATAACGCCTGTTTCTGCCAAAAGCTCGATGTAGTCGTTATGAGCTTCCCGATAAAAGCCGGCAGACCAGGGCGCGCTTTGATAGCGCAGAAAAAGCTCCGGCCAAGCGCCCAGCCCGACGCCGAAAAGCGGGAAGTCCCGGACCATCGGCAGGCTGTCTTTCCAGATCGCAGTGCGGCCCCACAAGCCGGCGTCCTGCGTGAATGTCTCTCCCAGCCGCGCATCGACCTGTTCCCGGCCTCCGGGACCGACGAAAAAGAGACTCACGAGCAGGAGTATACAGACTGTGATGAGAGCGCCGCGAGCGACCGGAGTGATGCGCTTTTTAAGCAGCGCAGGCAATCCTTCCTCGCCCTGCCAGGGAGAAAACCAGAGAAGCAGGACGATGCCCAATAGCGCGCTGATCCAACCGCTGCGAGAAAGGCTCAAGAGTATTCCCGTAAAGAGAAGAAGGGCGGTCAACGCGCAAAAGATCCGGAAGCCCTGTTCTAAAGGTTGGCTCATGACCGTGATGCGAAAAAGCACGCCGGCCAACGCGATCGGAAAAATCAGCGCCAGGTAGTTGGCAAAATGATCGGGATTGATGAACGGTCCGGAGGCGCGCGGAATGCCGCCAGACATCGCCGTGCCCCAATCATAGGGGATAAAAAACCAGAGGATTCTACCGTTCCAAGAGAAGCGCTGGACAAAGCCGATAGCGGCAACCAACAGTCCGGCTAGCAGCACCACGAGGACGAGTGAGCGGATAAACCGCTCTTCCAACTGGCGCCGACTGGGGCGCGCAAAAGGTGCGCCGGCCAGTTGCAAAGCATCCCCCATCGGGTAAAGCCAAAGGAGAAAAAAAAGCGCGGCGTAAGCCATGAACTTGACAAGATCCGAGAGGGTAAGCGCGGGCGCGACCGAGAGGGGCAGCCAGGTCTCGGGGAGCAGGGAGCTGGGAGCAGGGAGTGAGGTGATTGGAGAGGAAGGCGCAACGGGGGAGGCGTTGAAATTTTCAGGTTGCGAGAAGGGAACGGGAACCCCTCGGCGCACTTCGTCCGGCGTGGGGAGAAGGACGGGCACACGCGGACCACTGACCTCCGACTTCTGACCGCTGACCGCTATTAGAATCAGCGTCCCACCATGTGTAGCTGTGGCCAGACGTCAGCGCCGTGCCCGCTCCTGTCAATAGCGCTGAGCCCGCCACCAGCTCCGGCGTCAATCGCACCAGTTGATCCCCTTCTTCCCGATAGATATGAAAGCCGAGATTGTCTACTTCGTAGCCGGTGCGCCACTGCAACTGAACACCTTCTCCATCGCCCGCAGCTGTAAATGAACTGAGACGGACCGCCGTGGGATATAAGATAAATACGTGAGCCGCCCCGATGAGTGTGGCTGTTCCCTCATCATGCACTTGCTCTATTTTGAACTCGAAATCATCAGCACTGCTTGCCGCGCTCAGATCGATAGACGCCTGAGTTTCCGAACAGTCACCGTCTCGAAACTCGCTGGCGGCCGTTTGAGGGTTACTGGATACAAACTCTTTGAGCGAAGCTATATATGTACCGCAGGAGGTATTGACAACTCTTTCTCCACTGGTAACCGTCGAACCATTGACAAGCGTCGCCGAGGCGACCAGTTTCGCCGGACTCGATGTGGTCGAGAGTTGAATCCAGGAGCCGCTGTTTACCCTGAAATACCAGGTGGTATTATTACCGGAGTTAACCCTAGCGCTCGGTGTATCAACCTCGATCGCATAAACTATGTTAGTGGTTTTGTTGATTGCTACATTGGTGTCCACGGCTGCCAAGGGGTTTCGACTGCTATCCGCAACCCGTGAGCCAGTAATGGTTACTGCCGCGTGAACTTCCTGAACCCCGGTCAGAGAATCGACGATCTGCGTTCCGCCGGAAAAGAGCCACGAGATAACTAATATAGAAAAATAGCGCCTGATGTTACGTTGCTCCACCACCGGCTGGGTCTCAGGCGGTCGTTCAAGGCGTGTGCGGCTTAACTCCAAGATACGCCTGATGGGACGGTAGATTCTGCCCATCCCGTTACGACGAGCAAGGCGAAGTGCGTAGACGCACAGGCGGTGCGCTAGCTTCGCTTTCCTGCTGCTTCGGGCAATACGGCGACCGTCTCGCTCGACGGACATGTCCCTGCCTAAGACCCGTGCTGACTCCACCGGCTCATCGCATCTGCTTGATGCATCTCCGCGCAGGGTAAAGAAGTAATGAGGACTACGGTTCATCGCAACAGCCAGAGGCACCCCACGATAACGACCCAAGGGCTCGTCGAAAGTCGGAGTGTCTAAAAATCGACACCCATCCAGTTTCTAGCAAAGCTAAGACCGTGCCAGCAAAAGGAAGACCCTAATGCTGGTAATTCTTTTCAATTTTAAGGAAGTTGAACGACGAATTTTGCGCCTACGATGAGCGCGTCGTCTTAGGAAGAATGAGCGAAATTGTTCGGTTTTGTTCTAATTGGCGCCTTTTAGGTGTCAAGTCCGGCAACCTTACCCAAGCGCCGGTTTTGTACCCGGTCGAGTGTTTGAATCGATGCCTATGGATCAAGCCCCAGGGGGGCATCGGTCGGGTTGTCTCACACCGTGAATCGAAGCTTTCATCCCGATCGTGCCACCACAGGCACCGGAAGCCGCCGGATGAAATGGAAAATTGGCTTTATCCCGCGGCGGCGAGCGAGGCGCAAGACGCTGACAAGCAGGTAGTGTGTGACTTTCGCTATTATGCTATTCACCGCAATTCCACGGCCATTCCGCTCCACGGAAACCACCTTGCCCAAGACCTGCCCTGACTCCACAGGCGCATCGCGGCTGCTTGACGCATCACCACGCAGGATAAACGAGTAATGAGGACTGGGGTGAGAAGATTGAAGATTGAGGATCGAGGATTGAGGATCGCGTGAAGACAGCTGACCGCTGACCGCTGATTGCTGCGGACTGAGGGATGAGGACTGAGTCGAAAAGAATGAAGATGGAGGATTGAGGATAGAGGATAGAGAATCGAGGATGGAGGATCGAGGGAAGATAGAGGATTGAGGATAGAGGATCGAGGATGGAGGATTGAGGATTGCGACTACCCGATGGGCAATGACACGTTTGGCGCTCCGATAGAGCAGAATGTCTCCACGTTGGACATCGCGCGGCTCGACAAACTCAACGGTGATCGCCTCTCCCTCACGAATTGTTGGATACATGCTGCTGCCAGTGGCTCGGAAGCGGACGCTGTTCCCTCGGCGCAGGAGGGCGGCAGTCACCTCGGCAAAGTTATCAGTAATGAGGGAGGAGGACGGAGGACTGAAGGTCGAGGATGGAGGACTGAAGATGGAAGATTGAGGATAGAGGATGGAGGATGGAGGATCGAAAATACATGATGGTGTCACGATTGCCGATCCGTTATTGTCGATCCTCGATCCTCGATCTTCCATTATCGACCTTTCTCTTCCATTCTCGATCCTCAATCCTCAATCCTCGACGATAAATCCGATCACCCTCTCATCCGGAACGAAGCTAAGCTCATAACAAGGAACGGCTGCCGCGACCGCTTCAAAAAAAGCCAGCGTAAAATCCAGCGCCCGAGGGTCGTAGAAAGGAGGGAAACTGCAAGCGAAGAGGCGACCGACGGCTTCGGTCTTGGTTTGCGGAAGGAGTTCGTTTTTCTCTCCGTGACGCAAAAAGTAGATCTGTTTCAGCGGCGCCCGCGAAGGATCGCTGAGCCCGCCCTCGCCATGCCACGGGGTCCCGTACATCCAAATTCTTCCGTCCATGTTGCGCAGCACGATCCGGTCATCGCTAAGAATCGTGATTCCCTTTTCTTGCTGCCACAGCTTGGCCATCGTCGTCTTCCCGCCCCCTGACTGGCCGACGAAGAGATGACCGTTACCCGAATCGTCGACGACACCGCTGGAATGGACTTCTGCGCCTCTCCGGTGCGCCAATAGGTGCGTTACCAACAGCTCATCGAGGGGATACTCTAATGGATACGCCGCGCTCCCGGAGGTGAAGTAGGGGTGGTGCAGAGTAACCTCCCCATAACTAAAATCGGCATTAAAGCGGGCTTCTTTGTAGGGTGCGGCGCCGAAGACTGAGGAGTGAAATTGAAAGCGGTATAAACCCTCGTCATCGTACAGTCGCCAGAGTCCGCCGGAGTCGAATATCTTCGCGCCACTCTTTACCTTGGATAAATCACCCCAGCTCGCCCGGACTCGCGCATCAGGATCGGATTCCTCTATTAGGAATTGCTCGATCGCCCCTTGAGCTCGAACCTTCAGGCCGGGATCATAACTGGAGAGCGTAATCGTAAGGTCGGCAATCCTGATTGGGATAGTAGAACATGCGGCGGGGCCACGCGGAGAGTGATCGATGGGCTTGCGCCCAGGGGTTAATGGAGAGCCGCCGGACACGGCTGATTGAATGCCGGCCTCCAAAAAGCGATTCTGCTGAAAAACCCTCCGTTCATCCTTCGAGAGCCTCAGAGTCTGCCCTGAGTCAATCGAAGGGACGAACGGAGGAGCGGTAGAAATCATTGGAGTTTTTCCGTTCATGCTGAGCTCGTCGAAGCATTCCTAGGCGTTTCTCAGCGGAATTAAAAAGCAGGGGCGGCCCCTCGTCATTTCGTTTCTCGGCGGCGTAGTCAAGACCCGTCACTCATGCATGGGCCTACAGGGGCGCAGTTTCCCATCCCGCCAGGCCCAGATGTCCCGGAAGTTTTGCACGCACCCAATACGGCCTCTTCGGGCCGCAACTGAATGCGCCGCAACTCCGGCTTCGTGTAGGGCTTCCTCAGTTGCTGTGCGTCATCTTTTTCCAATTTACGTCCCAAATCGATTTTAATCCAATATTCCCCGCAGCTTGCTGCGGGGACCATCAAATGGGGTTTCCAAAGGGGACGAGCATCCCCTTTGGTCGCCTGCGAGGTTAATACCCCGCAGGCGAAATGCCTGGTTTATTGTTGACCGGCCCACCGAGAGTTGGCTCCTTGGGGCGAAGCAGTCATTCTAGCTGCGCCCTGGGAAGCCATCAGGCCACATGAGGAGCAGCCGCCGCTCGAGCAGCTCGCACCCTCGGCCATTGCCGGCCCTCTCTCTTTTTCCTCTCCCCCGACAACTTTGGAGAGGTACGGAAGACGGGGCTTCGAGCTATTTGCAGGTCGAAGCAAATCAAGAGATTCTATGAGATGTTCGTATCTCGTTCCACCCTCGCAGTACTCGCATGCACCGTGGGATGGGACATCGAGGTCAAGCGCGTGGGCGCGCAGATGCGCTACGTGGCAAAGAAAGTCCACAGGCTTCTCGGGGTCCCCATGCTCCAACTCGCCGTTGGCGGGGCACATACCGCACATCGCTTTGATCTCGCACCGCACACACTTGGTCCAAGATGTGATCTTTTTCTGCCGCACCTCGCGCAGAAAGCGTTCCCAGCCTTCCCGAAAGCTTCCCTCCCGCAAATCATAGGTGTCGAAGTGCGACAGCACGCAGATACTCATCTTGCCGTAGGGGTCGATGGCAAAGGAACTCACTCCACCGCCGCAGTGGTAGACTTGATCGCTTTGCTCAGGCGTTCGGACGGGGCCGTTAAATTGCTTGGCAAATCTCTTCCACTCGGCGACGCGCTTGGGGTCCATCAAATCCAGTTCGACGACCTCCTCCGGCCTAAGGCGCACACTCAAGGGGCTCCGAGAGCAGTCGATTCTAGGGTTCATCATGGCGTCGAACTTGAACTCCAGCCCTAGCTCCTCCTCGGCAAACCTTTTCATGTCCCAGACTTCATGCCGATTGATCGTCACGGCGACGGTTTTGAGCTTTAGCGGCAGGCCCCGCTCTTTGAGCAGATGGATCCCGCGCAGGCACTGCTCATAGGAGCCGGGAACCCCCGTAAGCCGCTCGTAGGTAGCTTTCGTGCGCCCGTAAAGAGTAATCTCGATAGCAAACGGCCGCCACTCGGCGAGATGATCCGCGACCCGCGAAGTGATGAGCGTACCGTTGGTGAACAGCGTGATAAGCAGGGCCTTTTGCTTTGCATAGGTGTAAATCTCGAGAAAATCTTTTCGTGCCAGGATCTCTCCGCCGGTATAGAGCAGCCAAAGGCAGCCGGCCTCGGTGATCTCGTCGAGCAAACGGCAATGTTCGTCGAAGCTCAGCTCGCCAAAGCGGGCTTGCCGATCCGCCATCGGCAGGTTGTTGTAACAGTGGCCGCAGGTCAGAGGACAGCGTCGGGTCACCTCGATCGTTCCGTTAAGAGGAATCCGCTGACCGACTGCCTTTCGATGAAGGCCGAGGCTGAATTCTCCGTAGTTCTGCGTTTCCATGTTTGATCAATCTTCAGGCTTGTCGGTATCCGCGGCACCAGCGGACCGGATCAAACCGGCTGCTTGAAGGCTATCGAGGAACTCACGCACGTCATGGGTAGCCTGTTCGCGTCCGACATCGTACGAGTCGCAAACCGCCTCGACAATCTCATCGACACTCATTCGTCCGTCGATCAGTTGCCAGATCAGGCTGCCGACCTGATCCATAGAATAAATGGATTCCAGGTCCACGACGTGCGCCCTCACAGGCACAATAATAGTCTCGGTGGCAATCGACCGGGTTACTAAGTCACCCGCTTTGCAATAGCACTGCAGCATAGCAATTATTTTTTACTTTACTGGGAGGAAAGCGCGGGCGTCAAGACTCTAGGTTATGCTTTTTTTGCCGTTTCCGAACCGTAATATTCATAGTAATAGCGGTAATAGCTTGAGTATCCGTTGGTGCTCGTATCGATCTGGTTTAATAAGACACCCAGAATCTTGGCGTGAGCAGCCCTCAAGCGCGCGCAAGCTTTCCTGACGATTTGTTTCGGTGTCTTGCCATTAACCACTAACAGCACACCGTCGGCAATCGTGGACAAGAGAATCGGGTCAGTGACCGCCATAACGGGAGAGGAGTCGATGAAGATAAATTGGTAATGCTCGCGCAGTTGGTCAAGCGTTTGGCGCATTTTCCTAGACCCGACCAGTTCCGCCGGATTGGGGGCAGTGGAGCCGCTGGTCATCAGAAAAAGGTTGTCGACTGGCGTCGCTTTGATTACGGTCTGCCACGGCATTCCTCCCGCGAGCACCTCAGTGAGACCAACCTCATTTTTCATTTTCAAGACTTTATGGCAACGCGGACGGCGCAGGTCGGCATCAATGACCAAAACCCGGACATCCATTTGAGCGAAGGCGATTGCTGTGTTGATCAGGGTAGTGGTTTTACCTTCGTCGCGCGTGGCGCTGGTTAATACCAGCGTATGGGGCGGCTGTCCAGCTTGGCAAAGCAAGAGCGATGATCGCAGGGATCGGAATGCCTCGGCAATTACGGACATGGGATTCTGCACAATGACAAGTTGTCGATCTGCAGTCGCCGACGGGGCATCCGGCAAATCGGACTTATTTGAGCTTACTAGTCCTGCGAACTTAGCGTCGCTGGTGTTGGTCAACTGAGAAAAGTCCGGTACTACACCGAGACTGGGTAGCCCCACGTAGCGTTCGGCCTCTTCCGGGCTCTTGAAGGCGTTATCGAGCCGCGCGAGCAGAAAGGCTAAAGCTATTCCGCCGGCAATACCCAGGAGAAAGCCAAACAACAGGTTCCGTCGGTTGTCGGGATAGGAAGGCCCGAGAGGAGGCCGGGCTTTAGCCATGACAAGGGTATTGGAGGCGCGGATCTCCGAAGCTACCGCCATTTCCTTCATGCGTTGCAGCACGCTATCGTAAAGCTGGCGGTTGCTTTCCACCTCGCGAGCCAAGATGGCGTACTGGACGCCGGCGTCTTTCAGACTCAGGATCGCTCCCTTTTGCTGATTCATTCTCGCTCGTAGTGCCGCCTCCTTGGCCTGGGCTACGACATAGGCTGATTCTACCCCTTTGAGTTCGTTTTGAAGTTCAACGTTGAGGCGACGGCGGGTTTCATCAACCCGGGCCTTGACGGCATCTAATGGGGCATATCCCGGCTTGAACTCTTTTGACAGCGAAGCATGTTCTGCTTCTAGCTTAGCCACCTCACCCTTAAGAGCTTGAATCACAGGGCTATTGAGAATAACGGGCAGCGTATCATAGTCACGGCGACGGATCGCATGGACTTGCGCTTCAAGAGCGATCTTATCGGTTTCTGCCGCAGTGACCGTTTTATTCAAATCAAATAATCGATCGACCACAACGTTCTGTTTGTCATCCAGGGAGATGATCCCCTTATCGCGGCGATAATGATTCAACGACAACTCGGATTCTTCCACGCGACTCTTTAACTCCAGCAGTTTTTTCTGCAGGAATTTCGTCGCCTCTTCATTGGCATCAGAACGAATGTCAATGCGATACCGCAAATAGGAATCGACATGAGCGTTGGCCAACCGGGCTGAAACTGCTGGATCCGGTGTAGTCACTGAGATCTCTACCACGCCAGTGCCACTGATAGGTTTGACGGACAGCATCGAGAGGTAACGACCCGTGAGCCCAGAGTCTATTGCCGAACCGTCAACTAACTTGCCGCCCCTGGGAGCAGGCAGGGTCTCGGCTATAGGGAGGTAGGACTTCGCCCAACGCTTTAGGCTGCCCCAGAAACCAGCCACAAGCCCTACTTTGTCTCCCTTCTTACCATCGACAAAGAGCGGATGGTCTTGCAGCCATTCGTCACGGATGACTCGCTCGGCAAGGGCAGGACTCAACAGAATTTGATATTGGTTTTTGTAAAACTCATTGTAATAATCGAAATTCGACGCTTCAGAACGAGCGTCATGGACATTCAGTACCTGCGGAGACCTGCGCTCTATCAAAACGCTCGTCTTCGCTATGAATAGAGGAGTCCTCGTGAAAGTGTAGAGCGCGCTCAACAGTAGTGAGGCAAACGCCAGCGACAGCACCAGCCACCGGTAACGTTTTATGATCCACCAGTATTCCCTCAGGACATGCTCTTGCTCGTCCATCTCTGCCGTAAATTCGCTGGGATCAGAGGTCTCGTTCTCAGGCCATGGTGCGGAACGGCGAAAAAAATAGGGGGATGGCTGATTCGCTCGCATACGATCGGGGTATTCTTCCAAATCATGACTTTGATCATGGTCACTGGAGCCGCGAACGTATAGTTTAAAAATGTTCATCATTCTCTAGACCTGTCAAACAAACTCGGTAGTTACGTTGTCCACAGTGAGAGTTGCTTCCGCCCACTGGGTGCCGCCGATATGCGGGCACAGGACAAACATCAAATCCCGCCTCAAGCCCTTATGAAAGCCAGTACTGTGCCAAAAAAATAACGCCTTGATAACCCGGTGCTTTCTTTCAATTTCAGAGATATTGGAAGGCTAAACGGTAAGAATCTCGCGAGGCGCTCCTTGGAGAAATAGTAGCAGAATTGTCCCCCTTTGTCCGAATCTGGGTCTTTGCATTATCAATTCCGACAGAGGCAAGCGCAGTTATTTGGCGAGACCTATAGCCGGGGTAAGGTGCGGATCGCACGTTAGGGGGAGATCTGGGTGTTCGTTCAAGGCGGGTGCAGCGTGATTCCAACGCACGCCTGATGGTAGTTGGTCAGAAATGTCGCGTCAGGGACAATTTTTGACGGATTTGGCAAGTCTATGACCTAACATAGGCGAGAAGGCTTGTAGTGATTCCAAAGGCGCGCTCGACTATCAATAATGTGCAAGGGTTCCGGTGATGCGAGTCCGCCGCGTCGCATAGTGAAAACTCGCAAGGCTTAGGGGCAGCACAACCAGAGCGAACAGCAAAAGCGGGCCGAGACTTTGCCACAGTTGCGACCAGGGCGCGGCCTGAAGCAGGGCGGCTCGCATCCCTTCGATGGCATAAGTGATGGGCAGCAGCAACGAAACAAACTGCAGCCACTCCGGCAGGACAGTGACCGGGTAAAGGACTCCACCCAGCAGCCAGGACAATCCCCCTAAAAGCCAGGCCAACGGGCTGCCTCGCTTAAAGACCATAACAAAACTGGCCGAGAGAATACCAAGCCCACTGAACACGACGATAGCGAGCATGAGGATCAGCGTGGCGCCGGCCCAGTTTCCATGAGCCAGGGGCACTCCGAACACCCCTATCCCAAGCGTAAAGTACAGGACCACACTGAAAGTCGTCCAGAGAAACGGATAGGCCGCGGAAGAGAAAACGATCGTCGGAAGGGAAGTCTGAGTAGATAGCAGCGCCTCCAGTGTTCCGGCGACCTGGGATTCACGGATGCTCCGGGAGAAGGCGTCCAACGAGGTGGCGAGATACTCATGCAGGGCCACACCAACCAGGACAAAGGCGAAATAATCGCCGCCATAGGGTTCGAGACCGGGCACGAACGAACGGCCGATGAAACGGGCAAGAAAATAGTAAGAGGCCACTGAAAGAAAAACCGAGGCCAACTGAAAAACAAAAGAAAACCGGTAGCTCACTTCGATCAAGAAGTCCCGTTTCAGAAACGCGAGAATCTTTTTCATGCGACGCCCGCGGAAGAGCAACCGGGAAACACATGGGATCGAACAAACTCATCGACTTCTGGCCAGCGCCCCTGAAAGGAAATTCTTCCCTGTCCGATTACGGCCGTTTGATCGCAGCACTCGCGCGCCTCTTCGAGGCTGTGAGTCACAAGGAGGATTGTTTTCCCCATCTTGCCCACGAGAGTCTCCCGGAGAAAGCGGCGCCACCCGGCGGCGGCGCCGGGATCAAGGCTCTTGGTAGGCTCATCGAGCAGCAATACCGCCGGATCGGTCAGCAGGGCGCGGGCCAGACCAAGCTTCTGCTGCATGCCTTTGGAATAGGTCATAAAGGGAACATCGGCGGCGCCGTTTAGGTCGAGTATATTCAGGACCTCGGCGATCCGGCTGGTTGCGCTGCGCGAGTCGAGGTTATTGAGGGCCGCGAAGAATGCCAGGTTCTCGATTCCGCTGAGACGGTAATAAAAACTCCGCTCGCTATCCAGGCAATAACCGACCGCCTGCCGGGCTCTGTGAGACGACGAGACCACATCGTAGCCGTTGACGAAAGCCTGTCCTTCACTTGGCAGGAGCAGGGTGGAGAGAATTTTCAACAGGGTCGTTTTCCCGGCCCCATTGGGGCCGAGGAGCCCGAACACCTTTCCCTGTTCGATCTCGAGGTTCACGCCATCGAGAACCGTTGTCCACTCCTGCCGAAAGGGCCCGCGGACCATCTCGGCCCACTGCCGCCGCAGCGGGAAGCGCTTGATCAGATCACGGACAACAATCGCTTTCGAACTCATCGGTCTTTATACCACTATACTTGAAAGTTTTGGCAGCTTGCGCAAATTTTCCGATGACCGATCAGCGATCGACCAAACCCTTTCTCACCACGAAGCTCACCCTTCGACTGCACTCAGGGTAGACTCCGGACACGAAGCGTTCGGAGATAGATTATCGAAGACATGGTGAACTGCGTATTCGAAAGGGCAACCACAGGGGGTTGCCCCTACAAAACTGGCGGCGAAATTCCTTGCG
>ORMF012697472.1_pt1 | contig 17382 bp, 18 predicted proteins | sample 1779871 | NCBI WGS metagenome assembly ORMF01 (sample SAMEA104232316, study PRJEB22302) | groundwater metagenome | biome: forest; feature: aquifer; material: groundwater | place: USA | collected 2011-08-07 | depth 5.4 m
GCAGGACCATCACGCAGCTCGATTTTCCTCGGTGGGGAAAATCGAGCGGTCGCGCAAAAAGCAATACGAGCCAGGCCCTGCCGCCCCGGGACGATGGACAGGAGTAGCCCGGAGCGTTTAAAATCCTTTGAGCTTGTAGAGGCGGCGCTGGATGTCGGCGAGTTTTTGTTTGTCGCCGGTGATGCTGTAGAGCTGGGCGAGGTCTATCCAGGCATCGACGTGGTAGGGGTTTTGTTTTAGAAATTGTTCGTAGGCGGCGATGGCGGGGGCCGGGTTGTTGGTGGCCGTGTAATTTTCCTTGAGTTCTTGAAACACCGGGTAATACGTGGTGTAGCTTTTTTTCAGCGTTTCCAGAGAGGCAAGCGCCTCCGTGGATTGACCTGATTTCCTCAGTGCTTTTGCGTGCATCAGCGAGATGGGCAAAACCTCCAGCGTGTCGGGGTTGAGTGACAGGCTTTGGTTGTAGGCCTCAGCCGCCTCACGCGGGCGCGACAGCTTGTCCAGTACCTGGCCCTTCCAGAAGGCCGTCTCCCAGTTGCCGGTACCCAGCGCGTCGGCTTTTTCTATCCAGGCCAGCGCCTCTTCGGGTTTGTCCTGAGTGAGAAAGATTTGAGCTCTCAGCAGGTGGGTCGGCGCTGTGGAGTCGTTTTCTATCAGCGCCAGCGCCTTCAATATCTTGCCTCGCTTGGTCAGGCTGCGCGCCAGCTCAAACGACGCCTCCTTGTTGTCCGGCGCCAAGAGCAATGCCTTGGCCAGACCCTTGTCGGCCAAGTCGTAATCTTTCAAATAAATATAGGCCTGCGCAGTCTGTATCAGCGTCGGCGCGTCGTCTTCGAAGCGCCCCAGAAAGCCGGCCGAGAGCGTCGTACGGTGCGTCGCCATCAAATTACGTATGCTCATCTCGGTGTCTTCGGACAACGTCTTGGGCGTGTTGTATTCCAGCGGCAGCAAGTCATCGGTGTTCACCTGCGCGTTTCCGGTGAGGCGAGTCACATCCTCGTCGCCGAGAATGAAATAGGGGGCAAGTCCGCCGGGCCCGTGGATCTGGAAGCGCGCCAAGTCCTCACGCACTAGCGGCAAAGAGCCGATACGCTGCCGGATGAGTTCGTGGTTGAAACGTACAGGTTTTTGGCCGGCGATGATGAGCGTGTCACCCTGCGACGCCTGCCACACGGTGACGTAGGGAAACACCGAACGCACCGTCGCGACCACCATTTGGAAGTCCGCCGGAGAGATGCCGTACTGCTGCAGCCACTGGCAAAACAGGCCGTCCTCGTTGAGGCGCTGCTTGGCCAGCGTGTAAAACTCAACGGTGAACAGGTTGGCGATACCGGCTATCCATGGATTGGACGGCTCGCTGGCGATGACATCATAGGTCTGCCCACTCGTGAGCAAAAAATTGCGCCCGTCATTGATGGCCAGATGCGCGCGCGGGTCGGTGTAAGATTTGCGGTTGATTTCGTCGAAATAGGGCGCCGCCTCATAAACAGCCGGTTCTATTTCCACACTGTCCAATCGATCTATTGGGTGCGCGAGCGAGGCGGCCACCGTCGCCCCGCTGCCGTAGCCGATCACCAGCGTTTTTTTTGGTGCCGGATGCAAGAGATGCGGCAGGTGGCCGCAAAGCAACTGCGTCACCATGTCCAAGCGGTTGGATGCGTCGGTTTTTCCGTTGACCTTGAGAAAACGAGCGCCGCCCATTTGTCCGACGCTGACTATGCTGCTCAAACCTTCTTTATAAAAGAGGACCTGGTCGCCGTACACGGCGGACAGTATCTCCTGCGTTTTTTTGGCCACTGAAGACTCGGGGCGAAGCTGCAGCCCGCTGGTCAGAAGCTCGGCATCCCAGCCTTTTTGCTTTTGATGCCAGACGCCGCCGAGGACCAGAAGGGACATTAGCGCGGTCGTCACCTGGCGCGCGGTCAACGCTTTTTGAGCCAGTAATGCCGCCAACGCCATCAGCGTCCCCAGAGCAACGGCGATCAGCAGTGTCTTGTGAATGCCTACCCAGGGGATGAGCAAAAAACCCGCGCCCAGCGAGCCCAAAAGATTTCCCGCGGTATTGGCGAGATAAAGATTACCCACTTTATGGCCCACGGACTGATCGCGTCCCACATAAAGCGCGGTGCTTAGAGGAAAAAGCGCGCCAAAACCGAGCGCTGGCACAAGCATTAGCAGGCCGCACACCGAAAACAGCAAAATTTGAAACAGCGTGAAATGCCCTATGGACAGAGCATAAAACCTTACTACGATCGCCGGCACCCAGGCGAAAACCGGCAGTGTCACGATTGCCCACAGTCCGATGAAGAGTTGCAGCTGCGCCCAGTGCGTCAGGTCCATCTCTTTTCGCGTCAGCAGTTTTTTGAGCGCCATACTGCCCAAGCCGATGCCCAAGAGGAAGGCGGCGAGCATGATGGTGAACGCGTAGGTCGAGCTTCCCAGCACCGAAGCGAGTATGCGCGTCCAGCCGACTTCATAAAGCATGGCGCTGATACCAGAAATAAAAAGTCCCGCGAGTAAAAAAGCCGGCGGGAAGGCACGGGCTCCGCCGGAGGCGGATTTAGGCGAGGCGTCTTTGGGAGAGGGCGTGGACGCCGCCTCGTCCTGTTTTAAGCATAACAAACAGGCCCACGCGCCGATGATGAGGTTGAGTCCCACAGCGAAAAAAAGCGTACGGGCCGTGCCGGCCCGCGGCAGCAGCAAAAAACCCGCGCCCAGCGTCCCGGCGACGGCGCCCAGTGTGTTGAGCCCGTAGAGAAACGCTATCTGAGGCCCGACCTTGGCCCCGCGCGAGCTGAAAAATTTAACTAAAACCGGCAGCGTGCCTCCCATGAGAAATGTCGGGACGAACAACACCAGGAAGGTCAGCGCCAGCCGCAACGCCGTCAGGCGCGCGAAATCCAGGCCGAAGGCGCCCGCGGCGCCAACGTAGGCCCATTGGACAAATTTTAGAATAGGAAATGTCATCGCCGCGTAAGCGCCGATGCCCAACTCGAGAAAGCCGTAGACCAAAAGCGGGCTTTTAAGCCTGTCGGCGAGGCGGCCGATGGCGAAACTCCCCAGTCCTAGGCCCGCCATGTAAGTGGCCAGCACCGTGGAGATGGCGAAAGTCGTGTTGCCGAATACCAGCCCCAAGAGGCGCATCCACGCCACTTCGTAGACCAACGCGGCGGCGCCGGAGAGGAAGAAAAAAATGCAAGCGGTCAGTTGCAGGGACGGAGACAGAGATTCGTCTTTGGAGATAGAGGCCATGGCACCTTATGCGTTTTTAAACAGACCCATGATAGCCGATGGCCGTAAATAATCCTATAAATAAAATCAAGTTGAGGTAAGATGACGTTCATGTTACTGCGGGCGTTAAAGCACAAGAATTTCAGGCTGTTTTTTTTCGGCCAAAGCGTGTCTCTGATGGGCACCTGGATGCAGCAGGTGGCGATGAGCTGGCTGGCCTACCGCCTCACGCATTCGGCGTGGATGCTGGGCCTGGTGGGATTTTCGACGCAGATCCCCACGTTTTTCATCGCGCCTTTCGCCGGCGTCCTGGTGGACCGCTGGACACGGCGCAAGGTCGTGCTGCTGACACAGGCGCTGTCACTTTTGCAGGCGCTGACGCTGACGTTTCTGGTCTTGACCCATCAGGTGAGCATCGGTTGGATTTTGACGCTCAGCGTGCTGCTGGGTTTTCTCAACGCGTTCGACGTGCCGGCGCGGCAATCGTTTTTGATAGAAATGATAGGCAAACGCGAGGACCTGGGCAACGCGATAGCGTTGAACTCCTCGATGTTCAACGTCGCGCGTCTGGTCGGCCCTCTGCTGGCGGGCCTTCTGATCGCCGCCGGCGGCGAGGCGCTGTGTTTCTTTCTGAACGCGGTGTCTTATCTGGCCGTCATCCTCGCTATTTCCGCCATGAAGATCCCCGCCAAAAAGAAAACGGCGCACAGCCCGCCGATACTCCAGCAGCTCCGCGAGGGCTTCGTTTACGTTTCCAGCTTTACGCCGGTGCGGCGCATTCTGCTGCTTCTGGCCATCGCGGGGTTCATGGGCATGCCCTACACGGTGCTGATGCCTGTGTTCGCCAAGGAGGTGCTTGGCGGCGGCCCGCAGACGTTGGGATTTCTAGTGGCGTCCACCGGCGCTGGGGCGTTGTCGGGCGCCGTGTATCTGGCCTCGCGTAAAAACGTGCGCGGGCTTCTGATGCGGCTGTCCGCGGCGTCACTGATTTTCGGGGCCGCGCTCACGGCGTTTTCTTTTTCGCGCTCTTTTTGGCCGTCCATGGGATTTCTTTTCCTGGCCGGGTTTGGCATGATGGTGCAGACCATCGCCAGCAACACGATACTGCAAACGCTGGTGGACGACTCCATGCGCGGACGCGTGATGAGCTTTTTCACGGTGGCGTTGATGGGCATGACACCTTTCGGGCATCTCTTGGCGGGTTTTTTGGCCAGCAGGGCGGGAGGACCGCAGACGCTGGTGTTCGGGGGCCTGGCCTGCCTTCTCTCCACACTGTGGTTTTTATCGCGGCTGCCTTCCACGCGCCGGCTGGTGCGTGAGGTTTATCTGAGGAAGGGCGTAATTTCCGGTTGATCGGGCAAAAAGCCTGTCTTTGACTTTTTTTAGCTTTTTGGTATAATACTCGCTAATTTTAACCCTGATGGAGTCTTCGATGAAAAAGCCTTTGGCGTTCGCGTTGTTGCTTTGTTTGCTCGTTCCTTCGGCCGCGTTTTCGGAAGAGCCGGTTGTCAGTCCCAGCCCGGAGGCCATGCCTGTCGCGCCTCCACCTCCTCCTCCGCCCGTGGTGGAACCGCTCGCCTCGGCTGCCGCCGTTGCGGCCCCGGTCATGGAAACTCCGGCCGATGTACTGGCTATTGAGCCGGTGGGAGAGAATCTCGAGTTCATCTCCGGTGAGATCAGTGCCGTCGACGAAGCGGCCAAGACCATCACCGTCAAGCTTTACGGAGAAGGTGAGGACGCCGCCAACGACAAGATACTAACCATCAGCCTCGACGAGACGACGGACATCACCGACGGCGAAAATGACAGGGACTTGAAATCGCTGACGTCCGGTACCGAGGTCGACGTCGAGTACGATTCCAGCTCCAACAAGGCGACGTATATTTTCGTTTATTAGTCTCAAATTTTTGGCCTTTACCCAGCCCTTGACGCAGGCAGTTTCCGGCTCAAGGGCTGGGTTTTTTTATGATGCGTAAAATCATCCCTTTGCTCCAAGAAATAGAGCGTGCCAATCGCGAGCACAAGCTGTTCGAAAAAATGGACACGCTGCTTCTGGCTGTATCGGGAGGGCCTGATTCCATGGCGCTGTTGGCCCTGTTTTCCAAGTTACGCCGCAAATACGGCTTGAGGCTATTTGCGGCACACCTGCATCACGGGCTTTCTGCGACGGAGGGCAGGCGCTACCAGGTGTTGGTGCGCCGCTGGTGCCGCCTACTGGATGTGCCGCTGTTCTCGAAACGCGTCGCGATACGCTCTCTGGCCAAAAAAAACAAGCGCTCCATCGAGGATATGGGGCGCATCGAGCGTTATCGCTTCTTTGAGCGCAAAGCGCGCCAGTTGGGCCACGCCAAGATAGTGACCGCGCACACTCTGGACGAGCAGGCCGAGACGGTGCTGATGCGGCTGATTCGCGGGGCGGGTCTGCGCGGACTCTCGGGTATCCCCTTCAAGCGCAGGCAGGGGGAGGTCGAGGTCCTGCGCCCGCTGCTTTACTGCCGCAAGGCGGACCTGGTTGCTTTTCTCAGGGAAAACCACATCCCTTTTTGCCGTGACAAGTCCAACGCCGATACAGTTTTCATGCGCAACCGCGTACGGCGGAAACTCATGCCGCTTTTGGAGGCGCAGTTCAACCCCAGCGTTAAAGAATCGTTGTCCAATCTCCAGCAGGTGGCCCGCGACGCCCAGCAGTATCTCGAGGGAGTGGCCGCCAGGGCATTCAAAAAATACGCGTACGCGCGTTCGCCGCGCAGTCTGACGTTTCCTGTGCTGGCACTCAAACGCCTGCCGCCGGCGGTGCAAAGGGAGGTGTTCTCCAAGGCCATCCAGGAGATGCGCGGAGACCTGAAGCGCATACGCTTCGACCACCTGTGCGCGCTGCAACAACTGTTGGTTTCGCGCGACCCCCGAGCCGAGGCGGAACTGCCCGGCTCGCTGAGGGTCAGAAAATCACCGCAAACCCTTGAGTTTATTGACACTCCCGGCAAATAAGGATATAATTCGTCCCAATTATGAAGAAAGGAGGTAACGCGTGTCCAAAGTAGAATTAGGCCCCAATGAGCCGCTGGAAAAGGCGCTGAAACGCTTCAAAAAGAAAATCGAGCGCGAAGGCATTCTGAAAGTATTAAAAGCCCGCAAGCATTACGAAAAGCCCAGCGAAATCAAGCGCAGAAAGGCCCGCAGCAGCAAAAACCGCAAAAAATTTTAAGGGGGCTTCATGGGCGGCCAGGAAGAGCAACAGCGGGGATTCAGCATCAAGAAAAAAGTCGATGAATCCTGGAAGGACGCCGTCGAAAAGGAAAAAGACGAGGTCCCGCCCGCCAACCCTGAAGATCTGACCCCGCCCGAGCCCAACTTCACCTTTTTTATTTCCACGCTCGGCATGCAGGCGCTGTTGGCCCTAGGTGAAGTTCCGCACCCGGTGACCAGCGAGAAAAATACCGATCTGACCAGCGCCAAATACCTCATCGACGTGATCCACATGCTCGCCGAAAAAACCCAAACCAACCTCTCCGCTGACGAAGACGCCATGCTCAAGGGCATGCTCTACGAGCTTCAGATGAAATTCATCAAAAAGACCGAGCTCTCCGCCGGAGGGCTCAAGCCATGACGTTCGTTGGGGGCCTGTGTCTGGGCGCGGCCGTGGGTGCGGCCAGCGTTTATTTCCTGCGCGCGGCGGTCATCGCGCGTTATCAGGAGCGCTGTGCCCACCTGGAAGCCCAGCTTGCCGCCGAAAAAAGCGGCGCCGATAAACTTCGCGGCGATTTCCGCCTCATCGCCCAGGAGGCGCTGGAAAGGATGGAGCAGCAGTTTTCGTCCTCAGCCATGAAAGATTTTCGACAGGCCACCACCGAGGCCAGCGCCAGCCTCGGTCTGACCAAGCAGCAGATAGAAAGCTCTGTCACGGACATGCGCTCGCGTCTGGAAGACTATCAAAAAAAGGTACAGCACTTCGAAGAGGAGCGGCAGACGCAGCAGGGTAAGCTCGAGAAGTCTATCGAGCAGGTGCTGAGCGCAGAGCAGTCAATACGCATGGAGACCTCCTCGCTCAAGCGCGCGCTCACCGAGAGCTCGGGCGTGCGCGGCAGCTTCGGCGAACGCGTTCTGTTGGAGCTTCTCGAACAAAGCGACCTGGTCCGCGGCGTGAACTTTGATACTCAGCAGTCGTTCGGCAACGACGACACGGACGGCCGGCCCGATTTCATCATCTACCTGCCCGGCGGCAAGCGCTTGGCCATCGATTCCAAAGAGGTGGCGGCCGAATACCGGCTTTCCCCGGAGACCGACGACCCCGCCCAGCAAAAAGAACATTACCAGAAGCTCGTCCAAAACATCCGCACCAACCTCGTCAAGCTCAGCCGCAAGGAATACCAGGCCTACTTTGACCGCGAGATAGGGTTTGTCGTCATGTTCATTCCCAGCGAGGGCGCCATTCGGGCCGCGTTTTCCACGGACCCGCAGATATTTCAGGACGCGGTGGACCGGCACGTGATCTTGGCCAGCCCCATGACGATTATCCCACTGATCCAACTTATAAGGCACAGTTGGCAGCAACACAAGCTCGCGGATAATGCGCGCGAACTGGGGATGGCCGTGGAAGTGCTCGGCGACAGGCTCTATAAATTCATGGAACATTTGCTCAACGTAGGAAAAGGGATCAAAAAGGCCTCAGACAGCTGGGATCAGGCGGTTGGATCCTGGGACAGTAAGCTTTCACCGCAGATTGAGAAAACCAAAGCGCTCGGCGGTAAACTGAAAGACGCCGAGCCTTTGACCCCGATAGGAAACGGGCGGAAAGAGCTTAACGAAAACGCCCTGCAAGACGTCCGACGCGATTAATTATTTTGCATCAAGATTTTTATTTGTTATAATCCAGGCGTCGTTAAGTACTTCAACTCAAAGTGGGGGGAATGAAGCCCGATTCGATGCTTATCATAATCTGTTTTTCTGTTTTCCGTCCCGCCCGGCGCCCGGCGCGCAGCCCACGCCATCTCGTACCCTCTTTAAAAAAACTTTTTCTCAAGCCATCGTCACCCGTTTCAGGCGCGACACCATGACGGATATCTTGTTTTCAACATTCGCGGGCGGCGGGGACGACGAGGTGCGACTGCAGCTCAGAGAATCGCGAAAAAAACTTTTTTTGGATCTGCGTGTCTACGCGTCAGTGGTTCCGGACCAGGAGAAGGTCGCCACGGGCAAGGGGTTGTCCATCGGTGTCGAGCATTTTCAGGAATTCAAAAAAGCTGTGTTGGGCGCCGAGGCCTTGTTGAGGGAGAAAGGGTGTCTTGAGTAAAATCATCGAGGCTATGAAAAAGACCGAAAAAGAGCTGTCTGACAAAAAGTCGACTTACGAGATGACTCAGGAGCAGCTCGCCGATATTTATTTCGCCGGGGCCGGCGGCAAGTCCCATAAGTCAGACGTGCCGATAGTGATCAAGGTCGTGGAGCGGCCCAAGATGGCCTCACTGATCCCGTGGGTCATCGCCTCGATAGCCTTTTTGATCACCGCGTTCAGCCTGTTTTCCACAAAACGCGTGTTCATCGACGTGCGCGTGATAGACGACAAGCATCTGTTCATGACAACCGCCGCCGATCGAAAGGCCAACGAGCCGCCGATCGAGTCGGCGGACCGTGTCGATAAAGTACCTCTGCAGGATTTTTTCTTCGAAGGCGCCGCCAAGCTCAAAAGCAGCAAGGAAAAAACGGGTCTAATGCTGGTGAACAGCTCGGTCGCGCCGTTCGCGCGCGCCAGCGTGCTGTTCGATCCGCCGCTGGACTTGAGGGGCGCCAAGATCGTGTTTCAGGCCAAAGGGCTTAAGGGGGGCGAGGATGTGGCGGTCGCCATGAAGGACAGCCACAATGTTCAGGCATTTTCCAAAGGAAAGGCCTATCCGTTTCCCGACAGCCTGACGGCCAAGTGGCAGTGGTGTGAAATTTCAGGCGAGGACCTGGTCCCCGCATTCGACAGGGGCAGCGCTGTGAACCTGCGTTTTGAATTCGGCTCCAAGGACACGGAAAACAAATCCGGCGACACGCTGTTTATCAAGGACCTACAGATCGTGCGCCGCACGAGAAAGAGTGCCACAAATGAGTGAGGTGACGCCCATGCATGTAATCGCTGTATCCAATCAAAAGGGAGGTTGCGGAAAGACCACCACAGCCATCAACGTGGCGGCCTCTCTGGCTTCTCTCGGAAAGAAAACACTGCTGATCGATCTGGACCCACAGGCGCATGCGACGTTCGGTCTCGGTGTGCGCGGCGAAAAGATAGGGAACTCGATCTACAACGTGCTTACCGAACAGTCTGGCAAAAAAAAGAGCTTTCTCGAGGACGTGATCCTTCCGCTGGGGGACCGGCTGGACCTGGTGCCTTCGCACATCCTCTTGAGCACCATCGAGCAAGAGTTCACCAACAAAGACGAATCGGTCTCCAAGCTTCATGAGGCGCTTTGCAACCTGTCTTTTCCCTACGCGTACGTCGTGATCGATTGCCCTCCGAGCCTGGGCTTTCTAACGTTCAACGCGCTGCGCGCTTCACAGACGGTGATCGTTCCCATCGACCTGGGTTCTTTCTCGCTGATGGGTGTCGACAAATTGCTCAGCATGATCGAGCTCATCCGCGTGAAGCTCCAGCACACGCCGCAAGTGTTCGCGCTGCAGACGCTGGTGGACATGCGCACGCGCTTCTCCAAACACATGGCGGGGCAGATACGCGAGTCCTTTGGTGAGCACGTGCTGAGCACGCCGATACGGCAGACCATCGCCGTCAAGGAATCGCAGGCCAAAGGCGTGCCGCTTCTCAAGATGGACGCCAAATCCAAAGGCGCCATCGACTATCTGATGCTGAGCCAGGAGATATTGAATAAGACCGCGCCTCAACCGGTGCCCGCAGGCAACGGCAGACAGGCCATCCCCGCCAATCTCTTGCGTGATTTTATTTTCCGCGTGGCGGCCAAAGAGGTGCATCTGGTCGGCGATTTCAACAATTGGTCGGTTTCCCAGTCGTCGCTTTTATGGCAAAAAGAACAGGATGTTTGGCAAAAAAGGGTGTTTTTGGGCCCGGGCCGCTACCGTTATAAATTCGTTGTCGACGGCGAGTGGACCACGGACCCTCACAACGACCGTTTGGAACCCAACCCTTACGGAGGGGTGGATTCGGTTTTAGAAGTCGAATAACACCCGAACGCCCGGTGTCTGATAAATCCGCCTATCGTCTTGTCCGCTCGGAGACGCTGTACAAAGGCCGTCTCCTGGAGCTGGTCAAAGACAGTTTCCTGCTCCCCATAGCCAAAGATAAAATCGTCACGCGCGTCACGCTGCGCCATCCAGGCGCCGTCGTGGTGCTGCCTTTCCTGGACAATGACCACATTCTCCTGATACGTCAATTCCGTTACGCGGCCAAGGGGGAGCTTTGGGAGATACCGGCCGGTACGCTTGAAAAAGGCGAGCGCCCTCTGGCCTGCGCCAAAAGAGAGCTGGAAGAGGAGACGGGGCACAAGGCCGGACGTTGGAGCTTTTTGACCGACTTTCTTCCCGCGCCGGGTGTCAGCGACGAAAGGATGTGGCTCTATGCGGCCACGCGCCTTACGCCCGGCAGGAAAAACACCGATCACGACGAGTGGATAGAACACGAGGCCGTGCCGCTGAAAAAGGCGCTGGCTATGGTGCGGAGAGGCGCCATCCGCGACGGCAAGACCATCATCGGCGTGCTCTGGGCGCTTCAATTCAAGGACAGCCTTTGGAAGAAGATCTAGTAAAAGCCAAGCGCTACAGGCGCGTCAAAGAGGCCGTGTTCTTCGCGGGCCTGGCGGCAAACCTTGTCGCGCTGGCCTGGATGCAGTTTTCCGGACTCTCGTCAAAACTCAAAGATCTGGCGCTGACTGTCACCCGGCAGCCCTCGGCGGCGGCCGCGCTCTATAGCGCGTGTTTTTTTTGCCTGCTGTTCGCCGCACTTTTGCCGCTGGATTTTTATTCGGGCTTCGCGCTTGAAAAAAGATTCGGCCTTTCGGCGCAGCCGCTGGGGCGCTGGGTGGCTGACGCGCTCAAAAAATTCACTCTTTCGCTGATACTGTTCACTTTCACGGCGACGGCTCTTTTGACATTTATCGACCGCTTTCCGCGCATCTGGTGGGTGGTGGCAGGCCTGGGGTGGCTCGGGCTGACGCTTTTTTTGGCGCGCATCCTTCCGCGCTTCATCATCCCGTTGTTTTACCGCACGCACCCGTTGCCGGCCGGGCCGCTGAAAGACGCCATCCTTTCGCTTTGCCAAAGGGCCGGCGTACGCGTGATTGATATCTACGAAATCCTGTTTTCAAAGAAAACCAAAAAAGCCAACGCGGCGCTGGTCGGCATCGGCGGCAGCCGCCGGGTGCTTTTGGCCGACACGCTGCTGGAGCATTTCACGCCGGCCGAAATCGAGATGGTAGTGGCCCACGAGCTGGGCCATCACGTCAAAAAACACATCGGGCGCGCTTTTGTCTTCAACGCCCTGGCGGTCTTCTCCGGATTTTACCTGTTGCAGGCGGTCTCGGGGGCACTGGTTGCTTTCTTCGGTGCGGAGGGGTTGGCCGATTTGAGGATTTTCCCGTCGCTGGTTTTCTTGTCCTCGGCGGGGAGCCTGATCTTGTTTCCGCTGCAGAACGCCTTTTCGCGCTGGCAGGAAAACGAGGCGGACGCCTACGCGCTGGCGACAATGCCCAGGAAGGACGTGTTTGTGTCGCTGATGCGCAAGCTGTCGCGTCAAAATCTGTCTGATCCCGACCCGGGCCGCTGGACGGAGTTTTTGCTCTACGACCACCCCTCAACAGCCAATCGGATACGGCATGCGGAAAAGATTCTTAGCTGAGGTCACAGCGCTGGCACTCTTATGCTTGTCCTCAGGACACGTCCACGCGGCCGAGGACCGTAGTCCCGCCATCGTGCGTGAGGTGATCGACGGAGATACGTTCGAGCTGGACACCGGCGAGCGCGTGAGGCTTATCGGTATCGACGCGCCTGAATACCACCCCCAGGACCGTAGTAACGAATTTTACGGGCAGGAAGCCAGCGATCAAACCCGGCGAAAACTGCTCGGTAAAACAGTTTTTCTCGAAACGGACACGGAGCCCACGGACCGCTATGGACGCAAGCTCGCCTATGTTTATTTGGCCGATGGAGAGTTTGTGAATGAGGCGCTGGTGCGGGAAGGTTACGCCAAGACGGCGTATTTTGCGCCCAACGGGAGGCATTACCGCCTGCTTAAAGACACTGAGACCGAGGCCAAGCGCTTACGCAAAGGGCTTTGGGCTTGATAATTCCATGTCCAGGGTTTAAAATAAATTAGATGATCAAAGAAGCCAAGATTTCATCCATAGTTTCCCTGTTTCCGCTCCCACAATATGTCGTCGTGTTGGAAGACCTTGAGAAGACGCGCCTTGTGCCCATCTGGATAGGCGTGAATGAAGGCAACGCGATAGCGCTGGAGATGCAGGGCGAAAAATTCCCGCGGCCGCTGACGCATGACCTCATGGTCAACATGCTGAAGCTCTTGAACGTGCAGGTCGAAAAGGTGGTCGTGACGGACCTCAGGGAAAACAGTTATTACGCGCTGATCTATCTGAGGCACAATGGCAAGCCGTTGGAGCTGGACGCGCGTCCTTCGGATTCGCTGGCGCTGGCCGTGAGACTGCAGTGCCCGATTTATATCGACGAGAAGGTCTTAAGCAAATGTCCGCGCATTGATTCGCAGATCACCGAGGAAGAGATCGATAAATTCAAAGAAGATTTGAAGTCGATGACGCCGGAAGAATTTTTCAAAACACTGGAACAGGCGCCGCCGGTTGAGGAGCTCGGCGCCAAAGACCTGCCGGGCCGCGAAGAGGCGGATGAAGAAGGCGAGGATTTTGACGAAGGGGACGATGACGAAGAAAACGAGGAAGACGAGGAAAGGGGACCATGAAAAAAATTGCGCTGTCAGTTTTCTTCTGCACAGTTCTGGCGGCGCCGGCGCTGGCGGCGGATGTTTCGCCGCTGGGCACCACAACCGACGTTGATTACGGGACCGGGGCCAGCAGGAAGCTGGGCCGCGGCGTCGCGAACGTAGCTCTCGGCTGGTTGGATATATTTAAAGGGGTGGAAGACGTCGGCGAGGAGAACAACTTCATTGCCGCGGTCACCTGGGGACCCTTGTTCGGGGCCGGCAAGGCCGTGGGGCGCACTCTGGCCGGCGTCTACGAAGTGGCGACATTCCCGTTTCCCGCGCCTACCAATTTCGACCCCGTCGTTTATCCCGAATTTGTGCTTGATGACGCGTAAATCCTACCCCGTCTTATAATCATCTAAAATCGTTCAATTTCACCCAAATAGACCTATGCTTTCTCTAACCCCTTGCTTTGCATGGCCTAATAGAGAGTTAATTTTTGTTTATTTTTCGGTATAAACACTATAGACTATTACTCAATAGTTAGCCATTCTATATAAATATTGCCAAATCTGCGCCAATTGCGTAGAATAGGGCAACTGACGTTAGGGGTGGGCTAACGGACCATCGATTAGCCTTTAGTTTTAAACGAGTTAAAAAAGTCGCAAAAAAGGCGTTTAAATTGTTCAGTGGATCGGGCATAGGTTTATATTTCGACAGGAACCGTGTTTATGTGGCTGAGATGCGCAGGACCTCGCGTATGGAATTGATACGGGCGGCCGACGTACCGGTGACTTCGGAAGGCAATTTTCCGCATGATCCGGCGCTGTTGACCCAGGCGATACAGCAGGCCATTCAAAAGGCCGGCATCGAGTCGCGTTCGGTGTCCGCGGCCATCTCCGGCCCGGACGCGGTGGTGCGTTATTTTGAGATGCCGTTGATCCCCAAGAGCGAATGGTCGGAAGCCGTGTATTTCGAGGCGCAGAAGTACGTCGCCTTTAGCGTCAAAAATCTCTATCAAGACTACGAGATTTTTCCCGATCGCCCGCAGAAAAAATTGAGCGTCGTGTTCGTCGGGGCGCGTCAGGACGACGTCGATAAAATGACGTCCTGGTTGAGCGCCGCGGGACTCAAGGTCGTATCGGTGGAACCCGTGGCGACGGCGCTGCTCAGAGTGTTAAAGGAGGCGCAACCGCCCAAGTCGTCCGAGACGCAGGCGTTGATCCATGCCCAGGAAGACGGCGAACTGCACATCTTGATTTGTAAAAACAACATTCTGCTTTTGGCGCAGGATTACTCGATATCGAAGCTGGGCGATGGCAGCCTGGACTTCGATTCGTTTTTGAGCGAGGTGCGCCTGAGCCTGAACTACTTCGCCAGGAATTTCCGTGCCGAGGCCATACGCAAGGCCGTGCTGTTCGCAGGCGACAAAGGCCCGCTGGCCGAATGGGGAGAAAAGCTCAAGGGCGAGATACAGATGCCGGTGGAAGTGATCAATCCTTTGGCCGCCGCCGGCTCGAAGCTGGCCTATTCCTCGGGGCTGGTGATAGCGATGGGGTTGGCGCTGCAGAAAGTCGCCGTCGGCAAGAAGCAGACCAACCTGGTGCCGCGCGAGGTCGTGGTTGCCGTGCAGAAAAAAGGGCCCATGAGCTCGCTCGAAGAAAAGCAGATGCTGCTCAAACTCGCGGGCATCGAGGCGGCAGCGCTGGTGGCATTGGTGCTGGTGACTCATTTTATTTTCATGGGCTCGCAGATGTCTTTCAAAAAAACTGTGGACACGTTCCGCATGTCGCAGGCCAAACTCGCGAGTCTTCCGGGAGGAATGGCGTCGATGCAGGAATTGAATGACAAAGAGGTTTTTTTGACGAAAAAGATGGGCGTTTTCAGCTCGCTTATCGACAAGCGCGCCTACCTGACACTCAAGATGAGCGAGCTCACCAAGATCCTGCCATCGCATATCGACTTGACAACGATCAACTATCAGGACACCGATTTGACCGAAGGTAAAAAGAGGATGCAGCTGCGAATCGAAGGGCGCGTGCAGACGGACCCCAGCGAGGACCCTCTGGCGGTCATCAATCAGTTCGTCAACAATCTCAAGGCCAGCGAGGAGGTGATGCGCGGCATGAACCAGATACGCATCGCCTCGACGCGCAAATTGCCGGACGAGGGCTACTCTCTGGCGTTCGCGATCGAGTGCTCGCTGAGTGACGCGGAGGCATCGACCGTCAAATGAGCCCCTTTATTGAAAAAAATAAAAAAAATTTGGTGATTGTAGGGGTGCTGTTTACGGTGCTCACCGTTTCGTGGAACACTTTTCTCAGATCCGATTTTGAGAGTCTGGGCCGCATGAAAAAAGACATCGTTGTCGAAAAACAGAAAAAAGAGAGCGCTGACAGGATCTACTTCGCGGAACACAAGCTCAAGAGCTACAAGTCGCTTTTCCTCAAGCCTGCGGAGATCTCATGGCTGATCGAGGAACTCGGAAAAGTGCAAAAGGAGACGGGTGTCTCTATCAACCAGATGGCGCCTGCGCAAAATGAAAACATGGAGGATTACAAGAAAAGCGCGTTGCGCGTGGAAGTGAACGGTGACTACCATCAGGTCGGCAAGTTCATCGCCAAGATAGAGAGCCTGCCGCGTTTCTTGAAAGTGCGTGAGTTGGACTTGACCATGGACCTGGACATCGAACTCAAATCGAGCCTGAGGGCCACGATGATCCTCATCGGGATAGCGCCCCGAGGCGAGATAGAAAGCGTTTTCTCATCATGAGGCGGGCGCTACTTTTTTCTGCTATTTTATTTTCATTTTTTGACGCGGCAAGCGTCAGGGCGGTGGATTACACGGGCGACCTGGCACGCGACCCTTTCTTTTCGCCGAACAAAGGCTCCGTGTCCGGCGAAGACCTGTTTAAGTTGAATGGCGTGGTGTGGGGTGTGGGCGCCCCCAAAGCCATCATCGACGGCAAGGTCGTCGGGATCGGCGGGCGTATCCATGGCGCCGAAGTATTGGAGATCACCAAAGACGGGGTCAAGATCAACTATAACGGAAAAGAGATTTATCTGCGCCAGCAAAAAGGAAAATAAAATGACAAAAACGAAATCTCTGACAGTTCTGGTTTTGGCCCTGTTTTCTTTGAACGTGACGCCTGCCTTCCGGCCGGAGCGCGCCTTTTGCGAGGACGGAACCGAAGGCGAAGTTGTCTTGGCCGTGTCCGAAGAGCCGGGCCAGATATCGATGAACTTCGACGGCGCGCTGCTCAAGGACGTGCTGACCATTTTTTCGCAGCAATCGGGACTGAATTTCGTCTCCAGCGAAGAAGTGGAGACCAAAAAGGTCACCGTGTATTTCGAGAACGTGCCCGTGCAGGACGCGCTCGACGCACTGATCAAGGCCAACAACCTGCGCTATGAGAAAAAAGAGGGCAGCAAGATATTCATCGTCTACCCGAGCGACACCAAGGGCCCGCAGCTCTACACGCGCGTATTCCACCTGAAATACGCGCGTCTTTCCACGTCTCCGGTGGACGTAGGCGGGAAGAAGACCATCACGGACCTCAAGAAGACCATATCGACGGCCGGGTCCGACGACGGCAGCAGCGGCAGCGAGGAGGGCGGCGGTCAGGAGCAGGAGGAAAGTACCGAAGATGAGCTCAAGAAGGGTATAGACGAAGTGATTAAAAGTCTTGTGACGGCACAGGGGAAGGTGGCCGCCGATATCTTCACCAACACGCTGATCGTCACCGACACACTGGAGAAACTCAATGAGATAGAAAAGATCATCCAGCAAATCGATGTGCCGTCACCGCAAGTCATCCTGGAAGTGCACATCATGGAGGTGCGCAAGGACCTACTGAAGGACCATGGCGTCGAATGGGGCGGCAGCGACGGGGCGATGTTTACCTTCACAGCCGGAAACAAGACCACCACCTTCCCTTACAATGCCATCGACTTCCAGAACAGGGATCCCATGCGCGTGCTCAGCAACACCATCGCGGCCTCCACCAGCAATACCGTCCCTTCGTACACGCTGGGGAGCATCAGTGGTACGGATTTCAAGGCGATACTGCATTTTATCACTACCCAGTCCGATACCAAGGTGCTGGCCAAACCGCGCGTCTTGACGCAAAACAATGAGGCCGCCAACATCCAGCTGGTGACCAACGCGGCCATCGCCGACCAAACGACGACCACCAGCGGCACCAACATTTCTACGACCACCACCCATACGGCCGAGCGCTTAAACATCGGCATCAC
>ORMF011698435.1_pt1 | contig 17367 bp, 16 predicted proteins | sample 1779871 | NCBI WGS metagenome assembly ORMF01 (sample SAMEA104232316, study PRJEB22302) | groundwater metagenome | biome: forest; feature: aquifer; material: groundwater | place: USA | collected 2011-08-07 | depth 5.4 m
GCTCTATCATTGCCGCATGTTCTACGGCAACGGCACGGCGCGGCTCGTGCGCGACAGTGCCTGGCGCGATCACGGCTCGGGCGTGCTGCACGACCTGGGCTCGCATCTCCTCGACACGGCCCGCTTCTGGTTCGGCGATCTCGCCGACGACTTCCGCGTCGTGTTCTCCTCCAATCACGAGAACCGCGCGCCCGATCACGTGGTCGTCGCCTCCGACCAGGCGCGGCCGAAGCTCGAGCTGGAGATGACCCTGCTCAACTGGCGCAACCACTTCAACTGCGACCTGTTCGCCGAGCAGGGCAGCGCGCACATCGCCTCGCTGTGCAAGTGGGGGCCGACCAGCTTCACCGTGCGCACGCGCGTGCTCCCCTCCGGCCGCCCGCCGGAGGAGACGGTGACGCTGGTGCAGGACGATCCGACCTGGGAGGCGGAATACGCCCACTTCAAGGGCCTGGTGGCGAGGGGCGCGCAGACGGACCTTGCAACGGACCTGCGGCTCAATCAGCTGCTGCGGCAGCTGGGTGAGGAAGCGCTGCAGAAGGTGAGCCGATGAGCGCCTCCGCCACCCCGCGCATCGGCTATGCGGCCATGACCCATCTGGGCCTCAACTCGGGCGTCGCCGCGGCCGAGAAGGGTTTTCCGACGGTGTGCTTCGATGCCGACCCGGCGCTGATCGGCCGGCTCGACAAGGGCGAGCTGCCGGTGCTCGAGCCCGATCTGCCGGAGCTGCTGGCCAAGAACCGCAGCCGCATCCGCTTCACGGCCACACCTGAGGACCTCGGCGCCTGCGACGTGGTCTACGTGGCCCTCGACGTGCCGACCGACGACACCGGCAGGAGCGACCTTGCAGGCCTCGATCGGCTGCTCGAGACGGTAATCCCGGCGCTGGCGCCTGATGCCACGCTGGTGGTCCTGAGCCAGGTGCCGCCGGGCTTCACCCGCGCCCGCATGCGGGCAGGGCTCAACCTCTACTACCAGGTGGAGACGCTGATCTTCGGTCGCGCGATCGAGCGCGCGCTCTACCCTGAGCGCACCATCGTCGGCTGCGCCGATCCGGCCACGTCGCTGCCGGCCGCCATGCGCACGTACCTCGAGGCCTTCGGCTGCCCGATCCTGCCCATGCGCTTCGAGAGCGCCGAGCTGACCAAGATCGCCATCAATTGCTGCCTCGTCTCCTCGATCAGCGTCGCCAACACGCTCTCCGAGCTGTGCGAGGGCATCGGCGCGGTGTGGGGCGAGATCGCGCCGGCGCTGAAGCTCGACCGCCGCATCGGCCAATACGCCTATCTCAGTCCCGGCCTCGGCATCGCCGGCGGCAACCTGGAGCGCGATCTCGCCACCGTCATTCGCATGTCGGACGAGGTCGGCAGCGACGCGTCAGTGGTGCGGGCGTGGGTCGCCAACAGCCGGCATCGGCGCGACTGGGCCACGCGCACCATCCAGCGCGTGCTGCTCGACAAGCATCCCGACGCGACGGTGGCGGTTTGGGGCCTGGCCTACAAGGAGAACACGCATTCGGTGAAGAATTCGCCGTCGCTCGCCACCATCGCGCAATTGCAGGGTGCGCGGCTCGTGCTGCACGACCCCGTGGTGCCAGCCAGCGCTGCCGGGCACGCGCGGGCAGTGGGTGCTGCCGACCCGATGGCAGCGGTGGCCGGCGCGGACGCGCTGATGATCCTCACGCCCTGGCCGCAGTACAAGGGCCTGGCGCCGGCCGCCATCGCCAAGGCCATGCGCGGCAGGATCGTGCTCGACCCCTACGGCGTGCTCGATGGCCGCGCCGCGCGCGAGGCGGGCCTCGCGTATCATACGCTGGGGCGCAGCGCCAACTTCTGACGAGGCAGGGGAAAAGCCATGCTCGAGCATCTCTACGCTTCGCCGCAAGCGCCGGCCCGCGTCGTCGTCATCGGCGCCAAAGGATTCGTTGGCGGCGCCCTGGTGGCACGGCTCGCCAAGGCGCGCATTCCGACGCTAGCGCTCGGCCGCGCCGAGGTCGATCTGCTCCAGCCTGGGGCTGCGGACAAGCTCGCCGCCCTGCTCCAACCCACAGACAGCGTGGTGGCGGCGTCGGCGATGGCGCCCGTCAAGAACACGCGCATGCTGGCCGACAACATGGCGCTGGTGCTGGCCATGGTCGAGGCCCTGACGAAGGCGCCGGTCGCGCATCTCGTCAACATCAGCTCGGACGCGATCTACGCCGACGCGCCCCTGCCGCTGACCGAGGGCTCGCCCCCCGCGCCCACCAGCCTGCACGGCGCCATGCACCTGGCCCGCGAGCTCGCCTTCGGCGCCGAGGTCAAGGCGCCGCAGGCGCATCTGCGCCCGACCCTGATCTACGGCGCCAGCGACCCGCACAACGGCTACGGCCCCAACCGCTTCCGCCGCCTGGCGGCCGACGGCAAGGACATCGTGCTGTTCGGCGAGGGCGAGGAGCGCCGCGACCACGTCTACATCGAGGACGTGGCGGAGATCATCGCCCGCGTGCTCGCGCACGGGAGCACCGGCGCGCTCAACATCGCCACCGGCGAGGTGCATTCCTTCCGGGCCATCGCCGAGCAGGTGGTGGCGATCTCGAGCAAGCGCGCCGCCATCAAGGGCTCGCCGCGCTCGGGTCCCATGCCGCACAACGGCTATCGGCCGTTCGATATCGCCGCGTGCCGCCGCGCCTTCCCCGACTTCCGGTACACCTCCTTGCGTGAGGGCCTGCGGAAGTCGGCCGGCCTCCTGTGAATTTGATTTTCCGGATTTGACACGGTTCACACTGGCGGTGATCGCGCGATATGCTGCCTGCGCGGTGCTGCAAAAGATGTGGTGCTCAGGCACAGGCATAACGATGGATCGGCGCGATTTCATCATCATCCTCGTTGGCGGCGCGGCGGCGTCACCGATCCTTTTTCCGCTGCCACTCATGGCGCAGCAGCCGGCGATGCCGGTGATCGGGTGGCTCAATCCCCTGTCGCCGGCCACAATCACCCGCCTCATTGCCGCATTCCACCAGGGGCTCAAGGATAACGGCTATGTCGAGGGCCAGAACCTGGCGATCGACTACCGCTGGGCGGAGGGGCGATATGGGCGGCTGCCGGGAATGGCATCGGACCTTGCTCGTCGTGAGCTTGCTGCGATCTATGCGGTCTCACCTCCTGCCGTGCTCGCAGCCAAGGCCGCAACGACGACAATTCCGATCGTGTTCCTCAGCGGCCTCGATCCGGTCAAGTCGGGCTTTGTCAAGAGCCTCAGTATTCCAGGTGGCAACGTTACGGGTGTGAGCCTGATCACATCTGCGCTGGGCGGCAAACGCCTGGAGATCTTGCGCGAGCTTGTGCCAACGGCGCTCAGAATCGCCGTGCTCGTCAATCCGAGCAACCAGAATACCCAAACCCAATTGACCGACATTGAGGCGGCAGCGCGTTCGAGCGCAAGACAGTTGCACATTCTGAACGCGGGCAGCGAAAGCGAGATCGATGCTGCCTTTGCTACCCTCGCCGGGCAGCGACCCGATGCACTCATGGTCGGGGCGGACCCGTTCTTGACCAGCCGGCGTGATCAGATCGTGGCGCTGGCGGCACGCTATGCGATCCCGGCGATCTACGATTGGCACGAGTATACTCTTGCCGGCGGTCTGATGAGCTACGGAACCAGTCTGACCGCGGCCTATCGCCAAGCCGGCATCTACATTGGCAGGGTGCTCAAGGGCGAGAGGCCCGGGGAACTGCCGGTCGTTCAGTCTTCCACATTCGAGCTCATCATCAACCTCAAGACGGCAAGGTCGCTCGGATTGACCGTGCCCCGTATCCTGCTCGCCCGCGCCGACCAGCTGATCGAATGAGACGGCTGGTTTCCAGCAGCCTGCTTGACAATCTCCTCGGCGCCCCTGAGGTGACCGCATGAACTTGCAACAGCGGGCATTCGGCGCCCTGAAAAACGCCGACAACAGGCCGAGGATTCTGGGCCGGCTGTTTCGCAAGTATGTCATGCTGTTCCTGGCCGTGGTCTGCGTCGCCCTTGTCTCCCATGGCGTGTTCGAATTCTATTTCTTGCTGCGGGACTACAAGACCTTGCTCGCCGTCATTCAGCGCTCGGTGGCGGAGACTGCGGCGGGGAAGATCAAGCAGTTCGTCCATGAAATCGAGAGCCAGGTCGGCTGGACCACGCAGCTGCCGTGGGCCGTCAGCTCCCTGGATGAGTGGCGTTTCGACGCGGCCCGTCTGTTCCGTCAAGTGCCGGCGATCACCGAGTTCATCAAGCTCGATATGTCGGGCCGAGAGCAACTACGCGTCTCCCGGATCGCTCCCGATGTCATCGGCAGCCAGATCGACTTCTCCAAGGACCCGAAGTTCGTCGAAGCGCTGGCAAACAAGGTCCATTACGGGCGGGTTCATTTCCGTCGCGACTCCGAGCCCCATATGACGGTTGCGATGGCCGGCTCTGGCCGAGATGCCGGCGTCAGCATTGCCGAAATCAATCTCAAGTTCATCTGGGATGTCGTTTCGGACATCAAAGCCAGAGACCATCGCACAGCCTATGTCGTCGACTCGCTGGGCCGCTTGATCGCTCATCCAGACCTCAGTCTGGTTCTGCGCAAACTCGATCTATCTCGTCTCGCCCACGTGCGGGAGGCACTTGCGTCCGGCGGCGCGGCTGCGCAGGAGCCGTGGCAGGTCGCCAAGGACATCCAAGGTCAGGAGGTTCTGACTGCACGTGCTCCAGTCGCGCCGCTTGGCTGGCAGGTGTTCGTCGAATTGCCGGTCGCCGAGGCTTACGCACCGTTCTACGCCGTCATGGTGCGCTCTGGTGGATTGCTGCTCGCAGCACTCGCGCTCGCAACTCTCGCCGGACTGCTTCTCACCCGCAAGATGATGGCCCCGATCCAGGCGCTCAGCACCGGCGTTGCCCGCATTGGCAGCGGCGACCTCAGCCAGCGCATCTCGATCAAGACCGGCGACGAATTGGAGGCGCTCGGCGAGCAGTTCAACAACATGGCGGCTCGGCTCGAGGAATCCTATTCGACTCTGGAGCGCAGGGTCGAGGAGCGCACGCATCAGCTCGAGTTCGCCAACCTCGCCAAGTCGCGCTTCCTTGCCGCTGCCAGCCATGATTTGCGGCAACCGCTGCATGCCTTGGGCCTGTTCAACGCGGAGCTGCGCGCCCATGTCGGCTCGGCCGAAGGACGCCGGATCGTCGGGCGCATCGATGCAGCCGTCGCCGCCATGAACGAGTTGTTCAATGCCCTGTTGGATACATCCAAGCTCGACGCCGGCGTTCTCACGCCCGACCTCACGGAATTCCCAATCGAGCATCTGCTGCAGAGAATAGAGTCCACGTTCGCCGCCGCCGCGCGCGAAAAGCGATTGTCGTTGCGGGTCGCGGCGAGCAAAGCCTGGGTATGCAGCGACGTTGTGCTGCTGGAGCGGATCTTGCTCAATCTGGTATCGAACGCCGTGCGCTACACGACCCGGGGCGGTGTCGTGGTCGGCTGCCGCCGCCGCGGCGAGCAGTTGCGCATCGAAATCTGGGACAGCGGGCCTGGAATTGCCGAGGACCAACGCAAGAATATTTTTGGCGAGTTCTACCAGCTGGCCGGACCGGAGCAGGATCGGCATTCGGGGCTGGGGCTTGGACTGTCCATTGTCGAGCGACTTTGCGGCATTCTCGGACATCGGATCGAGCTGACCTCGACCGTCGGCAAGGGGTCACGCTTTGCCGTTGTCGTGCCCAGGGTTGCCGCCCAGGCGCTTCCCGTTGATCCTCCGAGCGCGTCGCCCGCGCTCGACATTGTCACGGGCCAACTCGTCGTCATCGTCGAGGACGAAGCGCTGGGGCTGGAGGGTATGGGCGGACTGCTCAAGAGCTGGGGCTTCCGTGTCGTGGCGGCCCGCGACGAGAGCGAGGCCCTGGCCGGCATCAGGGCGCGCATCAGCAAGCACAACCAACGGCCCGACCTCATCATTTCCGACTATCAGTTGTTGAACGGCAAGACGGGGATCGATGTGATCGCTGCGCTGCGCCGCAATCTCGCCTCACGCGTGCCGGCGTTCCTGATCAGCGGCGACACGACGCCCGAAAAACTGCGCTATGCGCGCGAGAGCGGTCTTGATCTGTTGCACAAGCCGGTGCCGCCAATGCGGCTGCGCGCCATGGTCAATCAGCGCTTGAAGGATGTGGACGCGCCGGAGCCGGAGCCGGCCATGCCGTCGGCCCTATGATTTGGCGATCTCCGGCAATTCCCAGCCCAGCTCGCCCACCGCAATCACGGCTTCCGTCCGGTTGGCCACCTTGAGGGCCTTCATGATGGCGGTAACGTGGTTCTTGACCGTCGGCTCGGCCAGATCGAGCGCGCGGCCGATCGCCTTGTTGCTTTTCCCCTGCATCATGAGAGCGAGCACGTCGAGCTGCCGCCCGGTCAGTCCGATATCCGCGGGCGAGGCGGCGCGGCCATTGCGCAGCGGCGGCGGAGGTGCCGGCTGCTCGTGCAGCAGGATCTGCGGCGGGATGTAGACGCCGCCGGAGCGCACCAATTGCAGAGCCCGCAGCATCACCTCGCATGACGCGTTCTTTGGAATGAAGCCCTGCACGCCGAGATCGAGAGCGCGAACGACATTGTCGCGTTGGTCCATTGCCGACAGCACGACAACCGCAACCGCGGGATAGCGTGCACGCAGCTCGGCAAGCAGGCTGAAACCGTCTCGATCGGGCAGCGCCAGATCGAGCAGGATCAAATCCAGATCGGCATGTTGCTCGGCAAGCTCGAGCGTCTGACGGCTGTCGGATGCCTCCAACAGGGCCATGTTGTCTTCCAGGTCCTTGAGGGCGCCACGCAGCGCCTCGCGGATCAGGGAGTGATCGTCGACAACGAGAATCTTCATGAGTCCCAGGCGGCCCGCAGAAATTTGTCCGAGACAGTACCATAGTCCCGGTACGAAAGCACTGTGTCCGCAAAGCGCCACAAGCAGCGTCAACCCATTGCCAACAAACGCTTTTTATCGATCCAACAATCCTGCGCAGCCTGATCGGCCATACCTCAGGTCGGATTGCGCACATGGGTCCGACGCGCAATGTGTTGGCTCCGGCACCGCCCAGCCAACGCGCATGGACGGCGAGTGCAGCGGAGAAATATTCCGTTAGACCGCCGTAAGGGGCATGAGGGGAATATGTTCAAGCGTTTTCTCGCAGTGGCTGCCGGGCTGGCCTGGACGCTGATGGCGACCGCGGCGTCGGCACAGGGCAACGTGACCGCTGCGAACAAAGAGCAGTTGCCAGCTAGCTACAACAAAGACTTGTCGGATGTGAATTGGCTGGACTCGCTGGAATCGCAAACTATCGGCTGGGACAGTAATGAGGCCAAAGTATTGCAATATAAGTTGATTACAATCGGCTGCATGAGCGCGAATTTGGGACAATATGGGAACACCTCAGCGGCCAGGTTCGCTAAATTTCGTGAATTTCTCGCCACCACCAAGAAAGTCGACGTGATAGCGATCTATAAGCCCAATGAAACGAAATTCGAGCAGGTATTGAGCCTGTTCGATGGTTGGCTCGCGGATCCACCCAACACCAAAACAACTAAGAAGGGCGCTTGCACGCCGAAAGTCGACAGCGGAAGCTTGGCCAAATGCAATCTGCCCACGGCGGGCGCGGCGTGGCTGAAAGCGAGCGACGCTCAGTGGGTCAAAGACCACAAAGACGTCCCCGGGCTGGGGCGGTTGCGCGAGGCCTTGGTGGCGGTCGGTGACAATTCCCAAACGCTCCTTCCCAAGCCATCGGCTCCGGTCGCGTGGAAGAATACGACTTTGGACGTCGAATTGGAGATGCTGACGACCGCGCTTGCAACGGCGCGGGAGAAGCTCGACGTCGTCGCCTCGATTATGGCCGTCGGCAACGATGCGGCCTGCGGCAAATGTCGGCTGCTGCAGGCGTTCACGGTGTTGCGAGCTTTCGCCATTAAGGCTTCGACGCCGGACAAGCTGGTTTCCGACGGGAACAAACCGCCCGAAATTCGCTTCGATGAAATCGATTTCAAGATGGTCAATACTTCCTACGAGAGCATCATGCTCTGGAATACGTTGTGGTCGACATACGAAGGGGGCATCAACCAGCTACCCCCCAAAGTCGATGTAGACCTGTATAAGGATACCATGAGCCTATTGCGTGACATCATTAACAAGCTCAACACCCTCAAGGGGTCGACCAAGGTTCCCAAATCCGACTCGCCGCTCACCTACGAGGCTGGCTACGGCGTGGCCTGCATCGACTTCGCGCCATCCAAGCCAAAGTGATGGGTCCCACGCTCAGCAACAGCATCGTACCGAAAGCCTATTCAGACGATCACTCACGAATGGAGAAAGCGTCGTGTCAGTGCAAAAAGTCGGGTTAGAAAATGTAGCAACGGTAGCAGCTGCCGGCCTGCTGGGCTTGCTTGTTTCTGCAGGAACGGCTTGGGCGGACCTGCGGATTTGCACGGCACTCGAAATACCTTTTGCCCTAAAAGGCCATGTACAATGCAAGGTGCCCGAGGCGGGTGACCCTAAGACGCCGGGGGTTCCGCCGGCGGGCGGGCAATGCACAATCAGCGCGGCAAGTGAAACCTGGATCAAGAACAACACCGACGTGCAGCTCGCCAGCACTAATCTCAATAACATCATTACTGGTCTCGGCGCGATCGGCACCACGAGCTGGCCAACGGAAGGCGCCTATACGCGCCCAAAATTCGGCACGACCGAACTGGCAGCGACAGCCAATAGGGATGAAGCGCGCCTAAAATTCGGAAAAGCCAAGGAGGATCTCGGGACTCTGGTCAGCAAGATTGCAGGCTCTGCCGATGAGGTCTGCTACAAATGCTATTTGTTGAACGATTGGTATATCTTCAGAACCGCGGCGCAGTTCATTCGCGATACATCGATCATGGATAAAGCTTTCCAATTGGGGGTGGCGAAACTCGCTTCGATGCCGGCAGAGAGGACCGTGGTATTGGAGGCTGACGATGGCACCGTAACAACCAGCAGCAAGCAACTTCTCCTTGATGATGTCACCGTCGAAATGGTCGCGACGCTGAAGACAGTAGATACGGCAACTAGCCTTCTGGCGCCTTTGTGCGACGGCTTGTATGCGATGGCGAAGGGGGACAATGCCATCAGGTTCAGCAAGGCGCAGTCCTTGCAGAGTACCTTCAATATCCTGCTCAAGACGTCCACACTTTGGGGCCAAACCACCGGCACGAGCGCGATGTCGAAAATAAACGGAGAGATGGCGACTAAATGTCCCGATACGACCGCGTTCTTTCACAAGGAAGGAAGCTGGCAGGAGATGTGCAAGCTGGCTGGGATAAAAAAATAGTTCGGAAGCCCACCCGGCAAGAGCACCGCTCGGCCGGTGGAGCGATCGCCTGAAGTGCATCTCGAGCGGAGCGGCGGATGAAGCCGCCCTCCGCTCAGCTCGTAAGGAGTTCAGCCTCGGGGCAAGGAGGGCGCCGGATGAAGCCCTCCATTCATCGGCGATAGGGACATGATGATCAAGGGAAACGCTATGTCGCAGGTCGATGCCAGGTTCGCCAAAGCCGTGCTGTGCAGCTGTGCGTTGATAGTGCTGACGAGCGCACAGCCGGTGTGGGCCGCCGATGCGGTCTCGTGCGCGAAGACCGGGCTCGGGCCGCAGGCGCCTCGTGACATTTTGGAGCGCGTCGCCGGCACCAATGCCGTGACGTTCAAGGCGCCGGCGACCGCGCAAATGCATCTGTGCAATATTCACTTTCACAAGTACGCTGAGCATCGGGCAGCCGGATACAAGGAGCAGGCCAGCCAGAAGGGCTTCGTCTGCAACGGCAGAGCCCCGCCAAAAGAAGCCGGGCACGGTTCGGCTGCGAGCGGCTGCCCCGGGATCGCCAACGGCGACACAATCGAAATCCACTGGGTATTCACGACCTGCGACGTGAAACCCGGGCCGACACTCGACGGCTGTATCAGCTGCGCCAACCATCAGCTGCGGGTCGAGGCCAGGGTCTTCTACTTGGCCAACGACGGCGCGGACTTCGCCAATCTGGTCAATTACAAGGACAGCAAATTCGTTGCCTACAAGGAGGGCAAGGTCAGCCCGCCGGCGGCCGGAGACGCAGTGGAATATATGGGTTCCAAAACCGGCGAAGGATACAGCAAGGACACGTGCTCGGGACTGCCAGTGACATGGAACGTCAGTCCGGCCTGCGGCCCCCTCAAGCTCAAGAGCATCAACGACTGGTGCGCAAAGGACCAGGCGATCTTCAAGGTGGAACACCCCCACCCAGCCAGGGAATTGGTTAAAGAGGGGAAGTTGCTGTCCGCGATCAAGTAACCGGCGGCCACCTCAGAGCGCCGGCTTGCTCGGGCCAAGCACAGGGAAACGACAGGAGAGAACGTCCATGAAGCGCACACTCTTGGCCTTGACGTCGCTGGCGGCCGCGGTTGCGGTGCAAGCAACGCCTGGGTCACGCGCATCAGCGATACCACCGTCTCGGTGGCGACGATCCAGCCGATCATCGTGACCGCGGAGAGCTTCGGGTTCATAGGAGGCATCGCCAAGCTCTCGGAAGCGGTCGGTGGAATACCCATCGCCTCGGCCGCGTCGATAACGTTCGATCTGGTGTTTGCGACGGGCAACCTCAAACGAGCGCTCGAGGCGGCCCGGGCGAGCCGGGAAAAGACCAGGGCTGAACAAGCGGCCAGCGCCATCACGGCCGAGGCCTGCGAGACCCGTTTCAACGTGATCTCGAAGACGGGCGCCATCTACTTCAAGACCGGCAGCGCCGACCTCGACCAGGAAAGCGCGCCGCTTCTCAACAGCGTTGCGGACATCGCCAACCGCTGCCCGTCGGTCAAGATCGATGTCGAGGGCCACACCGACAGCGTCGGCAGCAAGAACTCAAATCAACAGCTCTCCGAGCAGCGCGCAAAGTCGGTGGTCGACTACCTGACGGGCAAGGGCGTCAACGTTGCACGCATTCAATCGGGCCGGATACGGCGACACCCGCCCCGACGCGCCCAACGACACTGAGGCGAACAAGGGCAAGAACCGGCGCATCGAGTTCAAGGTCAAGAAGGAATAGAGCGGTGTGGTAGGGCAGCTGCGCTCATCGTTACCAGCTGTGACGGTCGCTCTCCGGCGCCGCTTTTCTACTTCGCTGTAGACGCCTTGTCGGCGGTCGTCGCCGTGGCCGGCGCGATGGGCGTGGCCGCGACGGCAGCCGGCGTCGGCGCATCCTTGCCGCTCGCCAGCACGGAGCGGCATTCGGCCGGAAGCTGGTCGAGCGTGATCCCCGGCTTCGTCGGCTGGGGCTTGGTCGTGGGCGCCGGCGGCTTCGGCGAGGGTTTCACCAGCGCCAACCAGTGCTTGAGCTCGCTGCCGCAGCCGTCCTCCGCAGGGCGCGGGTGTTGCGCCTCGCAGTGGGTGCTGCCTTCGGGGCAGGCGATGCGGACATGGAAATGGTAGTAATGGCCCCAATAGGGCTGCACCTTGGCGAGCCAGACCCGCGAGGTGTCTTTGGCCGTCGCCTCGCACAGCGCCTTCTTGATCGCCGGATGCACGAAGATGCGCTCGACCCCCGCGGAGGAGGCGGCGCGCTTGAGGAGACGCACGTGGACGTCGGTCCAGATGTTGGGATCGACCGACACTTTGTCGGTTGCCAGCATGGACGTGGCCGACAAGTCCTCCCGCTCCTGGTCGGTCAGGCGCCGGTCTGGCATGGGGGTGAGCCAGATGTCGGCGTCGAGCCCGACCTGGTGGCTGGCGTGGCCGCTCAGCATCGGCCCGCCACGGGGCTGGGATAGGTCGCCGACCAGCAGTCCCGGCCAGCCGTCCTCTTTGGCCTCCAGCGCCAGCTTCTCCACCAGGGCAATGAGCTTGGGGTGGCCCCAGTTGCGGTTGCGGGAAAGGCGCATGGCCTGCCAGGCGGGGCCGTCGATGGGCAGCGCCGTGCCACCGGCGAGGCAGCCCTTGGCGTAGAAGCCGATCGAGCGCGCCACCAGCGACGCCGGCGTCTTGGCGGCGCCGAAGAGCACCCTGGCCGCCGGGCCTCTGTGCCTGACCGCCTTCTTCTTCATCAGCTTCTTGGCTGGTGCCGCAGCGGCCTTGGTCAGGTCTGCAGACCCGCCCTCCTGCGCTTCGAGCGCGATCGGGGCGCCCGCCATCAAAGCCAGCGTGCACAAGAGCCTGAGAAAGCGCATCCCCCACTCCGCTCATGCTTGTGTGTCCTGGACCAGTTTACCCTGATCTGCCCCTGAATGGGTATAGGAGGCAGGCCACGATATGCCGAGAAGAGTCGGGGTGACGCTTTCGCGCCAATCGCGCCGGCTCAGCCCCGCCAGGCCGTGCGCGCGGCGGCGCCCGCGCCGGCCGCCAGCAGCAGGGAGGCGACCACGTTCCAGCCGGCGAAGGAGAGGCCGAGGAAATGCCAGGGCGCCTCGTCGCAGCGGATCACGCGCGTTGTTTCGAGCTGCTTGAGCAGCCCTCCTCCCGTGCTGAGCGGTCGCGCGGTGGCGGCGCAGGTGTCGGGACCCGGCCAGAACTTCCACTCCACGCCTGCGTGGTAGGTGCCGAGGCCCGCGTTGGCGAGGAAGGCGAGCGCCACCACCAGAAAGACCGCCGCCGCCGTCCTCGGAATGTGCATCGACAACAGCACCAGTGCGAGAAAGAGCAGCGGGATGCTCGCGTAATACGCGTAGCGCTCCTGCAGGCAGAGCGGGCAGGGGTCGTAACCGCCGAGGTGCTCGAACGCCAGTGCAGTGAGGATCACGGCGGCGGCGACAATGAGCGTCGCGGCGCCGACGCGATAGGCCGGTGCTGTCTCGGTGTATTCGGCAAGCGGCATAGGCATCCCAGGTTAAGGCACTTCGGGGGCAGCAGGCAGAGTCCGAGTGTCAGCAGGCCGTGAGCATACCCGATCCGGCAAGCACCCTGGCGGCAAAATAGAGAGCGATGAGAACGACCGCCGCAACGCCCGCGATCAAGGCCAGCCGCATTTCGATGAAGCTCTTGATCGGCTCGCCATAGGTTCGCAGCGCCCACCCGAGAGCATAGAACCGCGCCCCGCGCGCAATGAGGCACGATACGATGAAGAAGGCGAGCCCTACATTGACGACGCCCGACAGGATCGTGACCACCTTGATCGGCGGCAAATGGGCAAGCCCCGAGGTGACGAGCAGGAGCATGGTGGTCTCGCGGCCTGCGCAGGCTTTGAGCCGCTCGAACTCGGCGAGCTTGCCGTAAAACTCGAGCACCGGCTTAGCCACGGCCTCGTATGCAAAGGAGCCGAGCAGGTAGCCTGCAATGCCGCCCAATGTCGAAGCCAGCGTGGCGACAAGGGCATAGCGATAGGCGCGTTCCGGGCGCGACAGAGCCATCGGCAGGAACAAGACGTCGGCCGGCACGAGAAAGAACGAGCTTTCGACAAACGCAATGATCGCGAGCCAGACTTCGGCACTCTTGCGAGCGGCAAGCGACAGGGTCCAGTCGTAGAGGCGTCGCATCATGGGGGGTGCCTAGCCCGTGGGACGGGCGCTTGTCGAGGGATTGTCGAGCTCGGGTTTGCCGTCAGACCAGGCCGAGGGCCAGCTGCACCGGCCTGAAGGAACGGCGATGGTGGGGGGTGACGCCGAGCCTGGCAATGGCGGCGTGATGCTCGCGCGTGCCGTAGCCCTTGTGGCGGTCGAAGCCGTAGTCGGGATAATCGCGGGCGAGCTCGGCCATCATCGCATCGCGTGTCACCTTGGCAACGATCGAGGCCGCCGCGATCGACAGACACTTGGCGTCGCCCTGCACGATGGCGCGGGTGGCGCATTCGACGTGCGGCACCTTGTTGCCGTCGACGAGCACGAGCTTGGGCCGGCAATCGAGCCGCGCCACCGCCTGCGCCATGGCCCACAGCGACGCGTTGAGGATATTGTCGCTGTCGATGCGGTCGACGTCGGCGACGCCGATGCCGATCTGGGCGGCGTGGAGGATCGCCTGATAAATGGATCGGCGCGTCTTGGCGTCGAGCGCCTTGCAGTCGGCGATCCCCTCCGGGATTGCGGTTGGGTCCAGCACCACCGCGGCGGCGACCACCGGCCCCGCCAGGGGACCGCGGCCAGCCTCGTCCACGCCAGCGATCGGCCCGCCATGCAGCTCGAGCTCGATCCGTTCCAGCTCGAAGGTCGCCTTCATGCCCGCGAATCGCCTTCCCTCTTCGGGCGACCTTCGCGTCATCGCCTGCCGCTGTCAAAGGAGCGGCAGCTGGCCTCCCTTGGCAACCGGGCGCTGGAACAGGTCCGTGCGCAGCTTGTGATCTCGCTCGTTCAGGCCTAAGCGCTTAACGCCCAAGCGAAATCTCAGCTCTATCTGCTGCGCATAGGGGCCGCTTCCGCGCTGCCGCACGCGCCACTGCGGGTTGTAGTCCTTGCCGCCGTGCATGGAGCGCAGGATGTTGATGGTGCGCGCGGCGCGGTCGGGAAACTCGGTCTGCAGCCACTCGCGAAACAGGTCCTTGAGCTCCAGCGGCAAGCGCAGCAGCACGAACCCGGCTTCCGTCGCACCGGCCTCGCGCGCCGCGCCGAGAATGCGCTCGATCTCGCTGTCGTTGAGCGCCGGTACGATTGGAGCGACCAGCACCGAGACCGGGACGCCGGCGTCGCTGAGCGCCCTGATGGCTTCGAGCCGCTTGGGCGGGGTTGCGGCGCGCGGCTCCATCTTGCGCGCGATGGTGCGGTCGAGCGTCGTCACCGAGATGGCGACCTTGACGAGCCCGCGGCTTGCCATGCGCGCCAGGATATCGATGTCGCGCACCACCAGCGCGGACTTGGTGACGATGCCGACCGGGTGGCTGGTGCGGTCGAGCACCTCCAACATCGCGCGCGTGATCTTGTGCTCGCGCTCGATCGGCTGGTAGGGGTCGGTGACGGCCCCGAGCGCGATGAATTTCGGCACATAGCGCGGGTGACCGAGTTCTCGCTCGAGCAGCTCGGCGGCGTTGACCTTGGCGTAGAGCTTGGTCTCGAAATCGAGCCCCGCCGAATGGCCGAGATAGCAGTGCGTCGGCCGGGCATAGCAATAGATGCAGCCGTGCTCGCAGCCGCGATAGGGGTTGATGGACTGCTCGAAGCCGATGTCGGGACTGTCGTTGCTGGAGATGATGCTCTTGGCCGTCTCCAGGCGCACGTCCGTCCTGAAAGGCTCGAGCTCGGCCAGGCTCTCCCAGCCGTCGTCGAAGGCCTCGCGCGTCTCGCTCTCGAACCGGCCGACTCGGTTCGACCGGGCGCCGCGGCCTCGGCGCCGGTCGGCCTCGACCAGGCTGCGATCCTCATTGCTGCGTTCGTCCCGCACGGGCTTTCTCCTCTGCCCGGCATACATACTGGAAAGGTCGGAACATATCAAGAACAAACGCATCGACGGAGGGACGTGCACTTTGGCGAGCCTGGCGCAGCCACCTATAGTCCGGCGCAAAATCAGGTTCGGTCTTAAAGCGCATGATCTCCGTGATCATCCCGACGCTCAATGCGGAGATGAGCCTCAGCGACACGCTGGCGGCGCTGGTGCCGGCCGCAGTCGATGGGCTCATCCGCGAGGTCATCGTCGTCGATGGTGGCTCGCAGGATCGGACCGCCGCCATCGTCGACGTGGCGGGGGCCCATTTCCTGAGCGTCAGCGGCGGGCGTGGCCATCAACTCGCCGGCGGCGCCGCGCGCGCCCGCTTCCCGTGGCTGCTGTTCCTCCATGCCGATACGGCCCTGGCCCCGGGTTGGGAGCGAGAGGCCTCCCTGTTCATGGAGCGCGTCGACACGGGCGCGCAGCCGCCGGCGGCGGCGGCCTTCCGATTTGCCCTCGACGACGCCGGCGCAAGGCCGCGCGTGCTCGAGCGGCTGGTGGCCCTGCGCTGTGCCGCCTTGCGCTTTCCCTATGGCGATCAGGGCCTATTGATCCCCAAGCGGCTCTACGACGAGATCGGCGGCTACCGTCCGCTGCCGCTGATGGAGGATGTCGACCTGGTGCGCCGACTGGGCCGCCGTCGCCTAATCATGCTGCGTGCCCGCGCCGTGACGAGCGCCGAGCGCTTCCGCCGCGATGGCTATGTACGGCGCTCGGCGCGCAATCTCTTTTGCCTCACGCTCTATACGCTGCGCGTGCCGACGCAGGTGATCAGCCGCATTTACGGGTGAAGTGTCGTCGTTCCGCCATATCAATTCTGCGTGAGACGGGATGGCTCGGGGGCGGCAAACGTCTAACGGTGCATATCCGTTCGCGTCTTCAACCTCGAGGGAGGAATCCATGACCGAGCTTTCACGCCGCAGCGTGCTCACGGGCACCGCTGCGGCAACCGCAATCGTGCTCAGCCCGTTCGACGGGCGCTCGCCGGCCCGCGCGGCCACACCGCCGGCCGGCAAGCAGGCGCCGGGCTGGTACCGCTACAAGGTCGGCAGCTTCGAGGTGACCGCGGTGACCGACGGTGCACGCACGTTTCCGCTCGCCGACAGCTATGTGAAGAACGCGAAGAAGGACGACGTGGGCGCCGCGTTCGCCGCCAGCTACATGGACAAGGACAAGGTGACGGCGCCGTTCACCCCTATCGTCGTCAACACCGGCTCCAAGCTCGTCGTTATCGACACCGGCAACGGGCCTGCCCAGTACGAGCAGAGCAAAGGCGCCGTCGGCCAGTTCCACACCAACCTCGCCGCCGCCGGCATCGACCGCGGTGCGGTGGACACCGTCATCATCTCCCACTTCCACGGCGATCACATCAACGGACTGCTGACCGGCGACAACAAGCCCGCGTTCGACAAGGCCGAGATCATGGTACCGGCGGCCGAATGGAAATTCTGGCTCGACGACGGCAACATGAGCAAGGCACCCGCGGGCGGTCCGCTGGAGGGCAACTTCAAGAACGTCCGGCGCGTGTTCGGCGCGCTCGGCAACAAGGTGACGCAATACGACGCCGACAAGGAGCCCGTGCCCGGCATCACGGCGATAGCGACGCCCGGCCACACGCCGGGGCACGTGTCGCACATCCTTGCCTCCGGTTCGGCCAAGGTCTTGGTGCAGGCCGACGTCACTGCGGCCAGCGCCCTGCTGTTCGTGCGCAATCCGGGATGGCATGCGGTGTTCGACATGGATGGCGCGTTGGCGGAGCAGACCCGCCGCAAGACCTACGACATGGCGGCTGCCGACAAGATGCTGATCCAGGGCTTCCATTTCCCGTTCCCGGCACTCGGCTACATCGAGAAGGACGGCGCGGGCTATCGCATGGTGCCGGCGCCCTGGAATCCGGTGCTCTGAGCCGCAAGGTCAAGACACGACGGGCGCCGCGCACGCGTGCGGCGCCCTTTCGCTGGCGGCTGGTGGTGACGGTCAAGGCGCCGGTGGCGGGCCGCGCCA
>ORMF010259637.1_pt1 | contig 17365 bp, 14 predicted proteins | sample 1779871 | NCBI WGS metagenome assembly ORMF01 (sample SAMEA104232316, study PRJEB22302) | groundwater metagenome | biome: forest; feature: aquifer; material: groundwater | place: USA | collected 2011-08-07 | depth 5.4 m
CGCAAAGCATCCCGGCTTTAGCCGCTGCGGTCAGCCACTCTACATGGACACGAGAACTGCTCTAGGGCCCGGCTGGCTGCCCACTCGTAGAAGTGGGTCGGTGGCGGCGGAGAGAATGATGACCGCGAGCAAGCCCGCGAGCACGGCGCCGATGCGTCGAAGAACGCGGCGTGGAGGGTGCGGTTCGCTCATGCCTCCCTCGTTCCTTTCTCCATCCCTTGAGCCCGCGGCACCGCCAACAACTCCGCCAGCCGGTCGTAGCTCCGCGCCACGCCGCGCTCCATGCCGGACTTGAGGATACCATCGCGGATTTCACGCGACTCGTAGACCATCGTCTGCGTGACTGTCGTCTTTCCGTCCTGCTCAATAAGGACCAGCGTGCCCACGGCCTCACCGGGGTACCAGGGATCGTCGAACTTCTCGGTGGAGACGATTCGCTCCGGCGCCACGATTTCGCGATAAACGCCGCTCATCCCCATTTCCTTTCCGTTGGCGTGACGCCACACGTAGCGATAGCTGCCGCCCACCCTCAGATCGATCTCGCACACCGGCATCGACCAGCCGTCCGGACCGAGTAACCACCGCTGGACCAGTTCGGGCTTGGTGAAAGCCTCGAAGACCAAGCTGCGCGGCGCGTCGAAGACGCGTGTCATCACGATCTCGCGGTCGGTAGGCGTAGTGACTTTCAGTGTTCCGGTGTTCTTCATCGGGGATCTCCTCTATCGCTTCGTGCGTCCACGTTTTTTCTGCTTGGTCTTCATCTCGTCAAGCAGGGCGTCCAGGCGCTGGAACGTGCCCTCCCAGAACTGGCGATAGCCTTCCAGCCATTCGTTGGCTTCTGCGAGTGGAATGGCCTCGAGCCGGCGCGGACGTCGCTGCGCGTCGCGGCCGCGCGAAATCAGGCCGGCGCGCTCCAGCACCTTGAGATGTTTGGAGATCGCAGGCTGGCTCATCGCAAACGGCTCGGCCAACTCCGTCACCGACGCCTCACCCGACGCGAGCCGAGCCAGAATCGCCCGCCGGGTGGGATCGGCGAGCGCCGCGAAGGTCGCGTCCAGGTGACTGGGGGGCGGCTGACCATAACCTAGAGGTTGCATAACTGATAGGTTATTAGACAGCGGGTAGTCTGTCAAGCCACACCAAGGGGGTCTTGCCCTTCCAACACAGCCTGCCACTTCTCTTCCGGGATTCTCTGGACTCTCGGCTTTCTCAACGCCTTGCCGCGGCCCCAAGCCTAACTAACTTCTGTGCCCAGTGCTACACGGATGCACCACACGTTGCGCCGGCCCGTCACCGACTCTGCAGCACACACAAGGTCGGCTGCAGGCTAACCGCCGCAGGCGCCACGCGGTTCAAGTTCAGGTTCGGAACCACTCCCGGAAACAGCACCACCCGCGTATTCTCCGGTAGAGGGCTCTGGCCTTGATGCGGACGCAATGAGTTCAACGCTGCCGCGAACAGCCCAAGCGCCGTAAAGATCGGTTCCTTCTTCGCTTGTGGCATGGTGTCGATAGCGTTGAGCATCGCATCGCGGATACTGCTTGCGATTACATTGTCCAAAAACCCCTCTGCGGTGACGGTCACTCGCTTACGGTCATCGGAATCGGTTCCCAAGTCGAGCAAATCAATACGCGCGTCGAGGTTGGCCGTTCCGGAGCCACCCGGCAGCAATGTGAACAGAATGGATAACGGCAGGTATACATCCGCGGAAACCGTGCCCGCGTTGATCGTTGCTTTGAAGATGAGAGTGAATCCATTCCACGGCATGCCAAAACTAACCATCGAGCTGTGCTGCGTATGGGGCACGAAGTACATCTCGAAATTGCCGTCATTGGCCGGCCCGCCCAGGCTGAATTTGTCACTATTCGCGTCCGCTGTCATCAGGGCGCCTGAGAGCCCCGTGAAGATCGGCGTCACCAGCCGGCTGACATCGGTCAATGCCAACGCGTCGGTAAACGGCATGCACGGATCATTCTTGTTCCAGCGCGCGAATAATGTGTAGCCGGTCCGCTGCCGTCCCGCGAAAACATCCCGGCGCTCGGCCGTCAGTGGCGAGTCCAGGCGTCCCGTGTCCGCGCTCACCGACTCGAGAGTCCCCACGTGGTCCGTGATGTAGGTTGCGTCCTCCGCCACGGTAGTCGGCGGCGCGCCTCCTCCCGGCGCGAAGCCCTGCCGCGAGATATTGATCAGCATGAATGTCTCGTCAATGGGAATGCCGGTCCGCGTGACACTCACTTTGAAGTGTTTCACCTGAGGTAGCACAATGCGCTTCGTTACCACCCGTGGCGTGGCCGCCTGGCCAACGTTGTGAGTGAGGGTGAAGGGTTCGGCGGTTTCATGAGAAAGGCCGTCCAATCCGGACACGGTGGCCGTCGCCGTGATGCGTTGCGGCTGCACGTTGCAAGGACCGTTCGCCAGTGTCACAAGCAGACACAAAAAGGTGAGGAAATATACCGGGCGCCCACGCATAGTACGCAGGAGTATACACCCGGTCACCAAGGTGCTCGCGGGTGGCGGCTGGCGCAAGCTAGAAGGCTCGCTTATGGAGTTTGACCAAGAATCCGCCTGCATGCCGGTGAAGGTGCTTTAGACGGAAAACAATTTTGCAATCATTTTCATCAGAAGGAAGAGCTTGCGCTTGTCTTCAGGCAATTCGATAAAACCATATTTTCGATAAAAGTTTGCCGTGTCATCGTCAATTGCTTCGACGAGTTGCAGGCGCGAAGAGAGCATCGGCTGGACGATGCCAGACGCGACCTGGTCGAGGCGGTTGACCTCTGTCGCAAGGCTGGCGTCCGAGTGGAGTTAGCGAAGACGCTCACCGGCCTGGGTCAGATTGAGAGGGCCCTCGCTCTCCTGGCGCAAGCGTGAGCACAGGTGGTCACAAGTCTTCGGGGGTCAGGCCAGTTTTCTTAGCGATCTTGGAGAGCATGACCGGGCCAATCTCGACGTTGTCGTGAAAGGCCCAAGTGTATGGCTGCGGGTATTTCGGATGCACGAGCTGGATGTGAGAACCTGGCTTGGCGGATTTAACCGTCCACCCGATGGCAAGTAATGCCTTGAAAACTCGGGAAGCTTTCGAACTGGACCACTTGCTCAAAATCTAGGCGAAGGTTACGGCAGGAATCGCCTTTTTGGATTGCTCGATAGAATCCGCGACGATGCGAAGAGCGATGGCTTCAGCGTTAGCTTTGGCCTCCTCCTGCGTACTTCCATACGCGAGTGCGCCGGGAAGCTCTGGAATCTCGGCGATCCAGCGCCCGTCTTCCTCGCGGTCAAACTCGACACGAAAAATCACTCACTGCCTCCGCGATACTTTCGCGATTGTTACTGTCACCTTATTGGATGCCCCAGGGCAAGTCAAGATACCGGTTGACCCGCAATCATATAACCCTTTCGGGCTCAAGAGGTGCGCGGAAATCGCCCGCAAAGTCGATGATTCCAAAAGACCACAACCGCCAACGGAGCCGGCGCGCCGCTACGCTCCCAACGGAATCGTCGGCAAAAACATCGGCTTCTGGCGCGCTTTGGTGAGCTGTTCGAAGGCGTAGGCGATCTTGAGCAGCGTCGGTTCGCTCCAGGCGCGTCCGAAGAACGAGATGCCGACGGGCAGGCCGTAGAGATATCCGGCTGTCACGTTGATATTGGGATAGCCCGCAACGGCGGCGGTGTTGGAACTGCCCCCGGCAGCGTGATCGCCATTGATGAGGTCGGTGAGCCACGCTGGGCCTGCTGTAGGGGCAACGAGAGCGTCGAGTTTGAATTTGTCCATCACGAAGTCGATGCCTTCGGCGCGTGTGAGCTTGCGATTGTTGGCCAGCGCGTCAAGATACTCTTTGCTGGTCAGCGGGCCTTTCTCTTCCGATTTCAGAAAAATGTCCTGCCCGAAATAAGGCATCTCTTTGTTTCTGTGTTGCTCGTTGAACTCAATGACATCCTTGAGCGATTTCACAGGCGCAGTGTCGCCGAGGCGCGCGAAATACGCGGCTAAATCGGCCTTCAGTTCGTACATGAACACAGTGAGTTCGGTATCGTCGAACTTGCCGAGCGTCGGAATGTCGGCGGGATCGGTGATGTCGGCGCCCGCGCGCTTCATCTCGTCAATCAGGTTGTTCATGAGCTGATCGACGGCATCGTTGAACCCGAAGTATTTCCGCACCACGCCGAGCCGCGCGCCTTTGAGTCCGTTGGGATCCAGGAACTTTGTGTAGTCGGGCTGAATCTTGCCTTGGCTCGCGGCAGTGGCTTTGTCTTCTGCATCGGCACCCGCCATCGCGCCGAGCAGAATGGCGACGTCGCGCACCGTGCGCGCCATCGGTCCAGACGTGTCCTGGCTGTGCGAGATTGGAATAATGCCGCTGCGGCTAACGAGGCCGAGCGTGGGTTTCATTCCGGCGAGTCCATTTGCAGAAGACGGACACACAACCGAGCCATCCGTTTCGGTGCCGACACCCGCAGCGCACAGATTGGCCGAAACAGCAGCGCCGGTGCCGGAACTGGAGCCGCACGGGTTGCGATCGAGCGCGTAGGGATTTCGCGTAAGTCCGCCGCGCCCCGACCATCCGCTGGTGGAATGGGAACTGCGAATGTTGGCCCACTCGCTGAGATTGGTCTTGCCGAGAATGACGGCCCCTGCTTTGCGCAGCTGCGCCGCTACAAACGCGTCTTTCGGCGGAGTCGAGCCGAGCAGCGCGAGCGATCCCGCAGTAGTGTTCATGCGGTCGGCGGTGTCGATGTTGTCCTTGATGAGAAGAGGAATGCCGTGCAGCGGGCCGCGCGCGCCTGTGTCTTTACGTTCCCGGTCGAGGGCTTCGGCGATTTCAAGGGCCTCGGGGTTGACCTCGATGACGCTGTTGATCCTCGGGCCGCCTTTGTCGATGTCCTGGATACGGGCGAGATATTTCTCGGTGAGGCCGCGCGAGGAATACTTGCCGGACTGCATCGCCTGCTGGAGGTCGTCGATGGTGAGCTCGTCGAGTTCGAATTCTCGGGGGATCACGTTGGGGTTCGACGATTGGTCGTCTACGCGGGCCACGCCCAGCGCGGGATAGGCGGCGGAGGCGACAGTGGTGGCGAGCGAGGCGCGGAGGAAGTTGCGGCGGGAGTTGGAAGAGGGCGAGGGATCCTTACGCATCGAGGGACTCCGGGACAGAAAGCGTTGACTAAGGCCTGCCGGGGAATCTTACGAGAGACGCGGCGGGGAGGGCAAATGGGCGGGTGCCAGGATGAAGGTCAGAAGATGAAATTGGAGCGGGAGACGGGGATCGAACCCGTGACATCCAGCTTGGGAAGCTGGCGTTCTACCGCTGAACTACTCCCGCTTCAACCGCGTTAGACTACCACTCGATGGCATGGAAGGCAACGCGAACGCCACCCAAAGGTGCAGCTACCTGCCTGCGGAAAACGGGGAAGAGGTCTTCATCTGGATCAAGCCGATACCCAGTCCGCCCAGTGCGCCGGCAAGAATCCCCAGCAGGATCAGCACCGGAATCTTTTCGAGGAGAGAGGTATTGAATCCTTTTAGCATCACGCTCCCCAGCACAGGTTTTATCGGTTCAGTCTAGCATTGGCGGTGCCTTTGCGGCGGGAGACCTTGAACCGCAAAGTTCGCAAAGGAATCGCAAAGGACGCGGAGAAGAGCATTGCAACGTATGGCACGATCGGAGCTTGTCGACGAAAACGCCGTCGTCGCCCTATGATGAAGCTAGATCATTCGAGGTCAACCCATGACTGAACCTACCTATGAAGAGTTGAAAGCCCGCCTGGCGACATTGGAAAAGCAGGCGGACAAAAAACGCAGCGGAACGCTGGAATTTCGCGTGGGTGAGAAGGGCGGCGTCAGTGTGTACGGGCTGGGCCGCTTCCCGGTGACGCTTTACTACGAACAGTGGAACCGGCTGCTGGATGCGTCCGCCGACCTGAAGACCTTCCTTGAGGAAAACAAGAGCAAACTGAAATTGAAAGAGAGCTAGCTCAAGGCAAGATTGACCCGTGTCCGCCGAAGACATTCTCAGCCAGCCACCGCCACCGCCCGACCAACGGGTGGCGTATGGCGCCGATCTGAACCAATTCCTCGAAGTGCGGCTGCCGCATGGGAAAGGACCGCATCCGGTTCTGCTGAACATCCACGGTGGCTACTGGCGCGCGAAGTATGACCTGGCGCACGCTGGGCATCTCTGTGAAGCCCTGCGCGCGGCAGGCGTGGCGACTTTCAATGTGGAGTACCGCCGCGTCGGCAATGAGGGCGGAGGATGGCCAGGTACGTTTACCGACATCCGGTCGGCCTACAGCTACGTGCGCCAGGAATATTCCCGATTCCATCTCGACTTGAAACGGCTGGCGGTGATGGGACACTCCGCCGGCGGCCAGCTGGCGTTGTGTCTAGCCGCGCACGAAGACTCGTTGCGGCGAGCCATCTCACTGGCAGGTGTGGTGGACCTGAAGAAGGCGTTCGCACTGCACTTGAGCAATGACGCCGTCGCTGAGTTTCTGGGCGGCAAACCGACCGAAGTGCCGGAACACTACCGCGAGGCGGATCCGACGGAACTCAGCATTACGCATGCCCGGCAGTGGCTGCTGCACGGTGCTGAGGATGACACGGTGCCGCCCGCTTTCAGCCGCGACTATGCCGAGCACAAGAAAAAGCTAGGCGAGCGCGTCGAGCTGATTGAGGTTGCTCACGCCGGGCACTTCGACCCTATCGACCCGCGGTCGGAGGTGTTTAAGAAAGTGAAAAGTGCCGTTCTTTCTGCTTTAGCTTAAGCGACTTGGATTCATGGAATCGGTGGTAAAGTTTGAAGAAACGGCCCCGTAGCTCAATTGGATAGAGCATCAGACTTCGGATCTGAGGGTTGGGGGTTCGACTCCCTCCGGGGTCGCCATTACTCCGCACTGGTAGTTGGGCACGAAGATTGGCTACCTTCCTGCCGTCGGTATATCATGCCGGTCGACCATGGCAGATCTGGATCCGGCAGGGGAATGGCGACAACTCTCCGAGCGGTATCGCCGGATGAGTGACGAGGAACTCGTGGTCCTCGCCCGGCAAAGCTCGGAGTTGACCGATGTCGCTCAACAAGCTCTGGCGCAGGAGATTTTCTACCGCAAGCTGAAGTTACAACCCGAGGAAACGCCCGCTCCGGCGAATCCCGAGCCGCAGCCCGATTCTCCCTACGCTGAAGACCGGCAATTGGTCGAGCTGTGCTCGGTGTGGAGCTTGTCGGATGCGCTCCAGTTGCAGATGCTGCTGGATCGGGCCGGAATCCCGTTTTTTATGGGTCCGGAGAAGGCGACGGGTGTCGACCGGGTGACTTCGGATTTTGTAAATGGGGTCAGCGTGCAAATCATGCACATCGGCTTACCCTGGGCAGGCCAGGCCATGAAGAACTACACGCCCGCGGACGATCCCGGACCAAAGCCGGATGTGGAACTTGAAGAGCTTCCGGTGCGGTGTCCCAAGTGCCATTCCACGGAGGTGGTCTTGGGGCGGCTGGTTACGGAGCCGGCAACGGCGAAGGAGGACTCCCCTCCTAGATTCGACTGGACCTGCGATTCGTGCGGTTATCAGTGGGAAGATGACGGCGTTGTAAGAGAGAAATTAACGGTTCAACACCGTTTCGAACCGATTGGTGGGGGCGAATTGACATCTCGTCGGCGTGCGAACTACGACCCGGCCCGAAATAACCTGCAAATCAGATCACCGAGCGGGCGAGTTTCGCTTGCTACAATGCCCCGAGGCGACCTGCATCTTTGACGATGCTCATGGCCAAACGTTACATGGCGGATCTATGAGCGCGCTTTACGGAACCGAGCCGATTCTCGACGCAGAAGAAACGTTTGAGGGGTTCGACCGGCTGATGCCGTTCCGCGTGCAGGATATCCTGCTGGTTTCCAATCTCTACGATTCTTTCATCCTGCGCGAGGACGGGCGGCTCAACGAGCTGCTGATCGGCGAGTCGCGCGAACTGAATCTGCAACAGATTCCGGGCATTACCCACGTTTCCAACTGTTCTCAGGCGCTCGACCTGGCGCGCTCGCAGCCCCGTTTCAACCTGATCGTGACGAACCTGGCGGTGGGAGAGATGAATGCCGCGCAGTTGGCGCGAGAGATCCGAAAATCGGGGCTGGACGTTCCGGTGGTGGTGCTGGCGTACGACTACCGGGAAGTGAAGAATTTCGTGGCGCGCAATCCGGTGACGGAGATTGACCGCATCTTTCTGTGGCAGGGGAATGCCCGCATCCTGATTGCGATTGTGAAGTACATCGAGGACAAGCGGAACGCTTTCCACGACACGCGGGCAGTTGGAGTGCCGATTCTGCTGGTGGTCGAAGACAACATCCGCTACTACTCTTCGATTCTCCCGGTGATGTACACGGAACTGATCAGCCAGTCGCGGCGCGTGATCCGGGAAGGAATCAATGTGGCCCATAAGCTGGTGCGGCAGCGGGCGCGTCCGAAGATTCTGTTGTGTTCTGATTACGAGGACGCGGAAGAGCAAATCAAACAGTATCGCGACAACCTGCTGGCGGTGGTTTCCGATGTGCAGTTTCCGCGGGGCGGCGTGCACACCCCGGAGGCGGGTTTCGAGCTGGCACACCTGATCCGGGAGTTGCTGCCCGATGTCCCCACCGTCTTGCATTCGAGTCATACGGAATTCAGGACGCGAGCGCATGCGGAAGGATTTGCGTTCTTGCAAAAACGGTCGCCGACTTTTCTACGCGACTTCCGCCGTCTGCTGACGCAGCAATGCGCGTTCGGCGACTTCGTGTTTCGCACGCCAGATGGCACCGAGGTGGCGCGCGCCAGCGACATGAACGCGCTCGAGGCGCAGCTGCACAAGGTACCGGCGGAAAGCATTGCGTATCACAGCCAGCGAAACCATTTTTCGCGCTGGCTGACGGCGCGGACGGAATTTGCCGTGGCGCAGAAGCTGCGGCCGCGCAAAGTCGAGGACTTTGCCAGCCTGGAACATCTCCGGCACGATCTGATCGCCTCGATCAACGATTATCGGCGGGAGCAGAGCGAGTTTTTGATCGGGGACTTCGACCCCGCCACCTTCAAGTCGGGCGATGCGTTTTTTCTCCGGATCGGTGCGGGCTCGCTGGGAGGTAAGGCTCGCGGCCTGGCATTCGTCAGGCACATTCTTCACAAGCAGCATTTGTCACGACGCTTCGTGGGAGTGAAGGTCCGCGTGCCGCCGGCGGTGGTGGTGAGTACCGACGTATTCGATCGTTTCCTGGCGGAGAACAACCTGCTGGATTTCGCCATTCACTGCGACGACGACGCGGAGATTCAGCGGCGGTTTCTGGCCGCGCCTTTGCCGGCTCATCTGAGGGAAGACCTGCTGGCATACCTGGCGGAGGTGAAGTATCCGCTGGCGGCGCGGTCCTCGAGCCTGCTGGAGGACTCGCACTACCAGCCGTTTACCGGGGTGTATGAAACCTTCATGCTGGGCAATCAGCAAGCCGACGTGCAGGTGCGGCTGGAGCGGCTGACCGAAGCCATCAAGCGGATCTACGCGTCCACCTTCAGCCAGCATGCCAAGGGATACGTGCGCGCCACTCCGTACCGGCTGGAAGAAGAGAAGATGGCGGTCATTCTTCAGCAGGTGGTCGGAACGATTCACGGCGAGCGGTTCTATCCGGATTTTGCCGGGGTGGTGCGCTCACGCAACTTCTATCCGGTGCCGCCGATGGCCTCGGAGGACGGGATTGCGGCGGTGGCTCTGGGCATGGGCCGGGCAGTGGTGGAAGGAGGGAAGTGCCTGACGTTCTGTCCGCGGTATCCGCGGAACCTCATCCAGTTCTCAGCCGTGAAAGATATTTTGGCGAACTCGCAGTCGGAATTCTGGGCGCTGGAGTTGAATCATCTGCGGCACGACGATCCAATAGCCGAGTTGCGCGAGGTGCGCTTCGGCCTGGAGGCTGCCGAGACCGACGGAACTCTGTCGGCCGTGGGTTCCACTTACAGCCGCGATAACGACGCCGTGTATGACGGACTGATCCGGGCGGGAGTGAGGATCGTGAGTTTTGCAGCCGTGCTGAAGCAGGAAGTGTTTCCGCTGGCTGCGATCCTGGAGCAGCTTTCGCGCGTGGGCGAAGACGCACTCGGGCAACCGGTCGAGATTGAATTTGCGGTCCGCTTGCCGCGACGGGCTGGCGAACTGGCGGAGTTCGGATTCCTGCAAATCCGCCCGCTGGTGCTGTCGGGGGAGGGCGAAGAGCTGCGCATGGAAGACGTCGATCCGGCGGAGCTGGTGTGCCGGAGCACGCAGGTTTTGGGGAATGGGAGGGTTCAGAATCTGCATGACGTGGTGGTGGTGGACTTCCACCGCTTCGAGCGCGGGCGTAGCCAGGAAGTGGCGGAGGCAGTGGCGCGTTTCAACGCCAAGCTGGCGCTGGAGAACCGTCCGTACCTTCTGATCGGCGTGGGGCGGCTGGGATCGAATGATCCGTGGCTGGGGATTCCTGTGGAATGGGATGAGATTTCGGGGGCACGGGTGATCGTCGAGGCGGGGTTTCGCGATTTTCGCGTCATTCCATCGCAGGGGAGTCATTTCTTTCAGAACCTGATGGCGTTTCAAGTGGGCTACTTCACGGTGAATCCGGATGCGGGGGAAGGGTCGGTGGATTGGCCGTGGTTGGGATCGCATAAGGCGGTGGAGGAGCAGGGATGCGTCCGGCACCTGCGTTTTGCGGAGCCGCTGCTGGTGGTGATGAACGGCAAGGCGCGGGAAGGGATGATTTTTAAGCCGGGGTGTGGGGCAGGATCGAAGTAATACGCCTCAACCCGCTCTACGCCACGGCGCAGTACTCCTCTCAAGCGGAAGCACTTCCGGCTTTGGCCAGTTCCCGCTTTTCCCTGGCAGCCTGCTTGGCTTCGCTGCTGGCTTCTTGTGTCATGTCACGCATGCCGAAGCGAATGCCGATCTTCCTGAGGAAGTCGTAGGGAGGCACTCCACCGGCGAAGATCCAGACGAAATCGTTGGGCCGTTCTCGTTTCTGGCCCTGGACGTCGAGGACCGCGGAGTCCGCCTTGAACTCGACCGGGTTGGTATTGAAGAGGACCTCGACCTTACCGGACCGCATGCAGTCCAGGATGCGCTTCGAGTTGCGTTCTTTGATGCGACTGAATTGCGCGCCACGGTAGCAGAGAGTGACCTTGTTGCCGGGCTGGTTCGCGAGTCCCATGGCAGCTTCGACCGCACTGTCTCCACCGCCCACGACGAGGATCTTCTTGTTGACGTAGTGGTCGGCCTCGATCAGCCGGTACATCACTTTGGGCAGTCCCTCTCCGGGCACGCCGAGTTTGCGCGGGGTTCCGGTTTTGCCCAGACCGAGAATGACGGCGCGGGCACGATATTCATTGGTGGCGGTTGTGACCCCGAAAATGCCGTCTCCGTTCTTGGCGATCTGCTCGACCTTGGCACTGGTGACACAGTTGAAGTCGGCGCGATTGAGAACCATGTCCCAGAAGGCGAGCAGGTTTTCCTTGGAAAGTTCTGTCTTCTTGAACTTGCCATACATGGGAAACTCGACCGGGCTGGTCATGACCAGCTTCTGGCGGGGGTACTTGGCGACGGTGCCGCCGATCTCATCCTGCTCGAGGGTGACGTAGTTAAGTTTGTTTTCGATGGCGCGGAGAGATGCGCTGATACCGGCCGGTCCCGCGCCCACGATCAGCACGTCGTAGACGCCGGGCTGTGCGGGAGCAGGATGAGCCGCGCGGCGGCGCATGATGTAGTCCACACAATCGCGTCCCTGATTGACGGCGTTCTTGATCAGGGCCAGGCCGCCCAATTCCCCGATGATGAACAGGTTCTCGATGCTGGTCTCGTACTCGGGGGTCATGAAGGGCATGTCGGCGCCCATGCTGGGCGTGGCCATGACCATGGTGATGGCGCCCACCGGACAGGCTTCGGCGCAGAGGCTGTGGCCGATGCATTTGTGGCCGTTGACGATGGCCGCTTTGCCCGCCAGCATAGCCAGCACGTCGCCTTCCGGGCAGACGGTGGTGCAGGTCGCGCAGCCGATGCAGTAGTTGGTGTCAATGTGCGGATGCTGCGACCGGGGACCGTCGGAGAAAACCTTGCCCTTTTCGACCGCCTGGCGGGCGAGTTCATCTCTTTTTCTTAGACCCTTCAGATAGCCGCGCAGGAAGAACGTGGACACTGCGGCAGCAATCAGGATGGCGATCAGCGTGTCCATGAAGAGGCCCTAGAAAAATCCCATCATCAACACCACGCCAATATGAATGAGCGCCAGGACTGCAAAGCTGTAGCTAAAGGGCTTGTGCACTACGTGCCAGAGGTGGAAGACCTGTTGCGTGCGCGACAGGAAAAGGATGCGCTTGGAGAGGGCAGCCTCTTCCCGGGCGACGACGATGGTTCGTTCCAGTTCGCGGTGGCGCGTGGGCAGCAGTCCGCCCAGCGTAGTGAGGTGTTGGATGCTGCGGAGCGCTCCCTTGCGCAGGCGGGCGATGCGAAACGGCCGTAGCAGGTCGAGCAGCAACATGTAGACCAGAGCCGCCGGAACGGGCAACCGGTCGACCGTTTGCTGACTGGGCAGGCGCAGAGCGGAGCGCACGTCGGCTTCTTTCAAAATCTTCTGCGCTGCAAGTTGCTCTGCCAGCTTGTCCTGCAAGTCCTGGAGTTCCTTTCGCGAAAACTCGGCGGCGTTGACGCGGCGGGGAATCTGGTTGTAAAGGTAGCGTCCGACGATGCCGCTGATGGAAACCGCCAGCATGATCCAGAAGGCGATGCCAGCGAAGCCGTGGAATTTGAAAGAAGAGTGCAGGGCGATCACAAAGGGCGCCGAGAGGCCGAGAAGGACGTGAAAATCAAGCCAGTGGCGCGAGATGCCCTGCCGGGCGAGCCAGGTCCAGCGCTTGCGCAGCGGGTAGAGGAAGATCGCCAGGAACATGCCAACGCCGAGCATGCCGAGCCTGATGCCAATGCGTCCGCTCGGCTTGAGCAGCGCGTGCTTCGTCATGAAAGGACGGTCGTGGGGGCCGGCAGTGTAGTAATCAAAGCCGTAGGCCGCGATCCCAACGATCAAAGCGATGGCGATGACGTAGCCGATCAGCAGGCGAAGCTTGTGGCCTGCCTCGGGATTGCTGGCAGCGGCCGCGAGGGCCGCGGGAATCGGGATTGGGGCGGTGGCTGTGCTCATTTTTGGGCGACGTGCTCCTCGGTCGTCACGGAGAACTGTTTATAGGTGCTGAAGCGGTGCGTGTTGCGCCAGTGCTGCTTGGGTGTTTCCACTTCGACCACGGCTTCAGTGGGGAACCAGTACACGGGCTGATCTTGATCCTTGCTGAAGGCAACGGGGGCGAAGCGCACGGAAGACTGCAAGGTTTTCATGCCGATGTCTTCCAATGTGGAACCGATGCCCGCCTCGATGCGAAGGATGTCTCCGTTTTGCGGATCGACCCACACGGCGCCCGATAACTCGAGGGCATACTCGCGACCGCGCAGAGCAAGCGCCGCCACGGAACGAGTGTTGGGGATGTGCTGGAAATGGATCTTGCGGGCAGCATGGCCGTCGAGCGTCTCGCTACCGGCGTCGGTGAACTCGAAACCGTTCACGTAGTAAGGGTGGAAGACGAGAAAGAGTGTGGCAAAGCCGTTACTCAACAGCATGGAGACGTCTTGCCGGCGGTTGACCTTTGCTTCTTTCACCGGGAGGCGCGATTCGTTCAGGCTCAGATCGCCACCGGCATTTGTCAGGATGACCAGGTAGTCGTAAGTGGATTGCTGTTCGAGGTCCAACTTGCCGTTCGGTTTGAACTTTTCCTGCGTAACTTGTTCGGTACACTTGACGTTGGAAAACTGATCGAGGAATTCCGAGACGCGCTGCGAGGTGCGGTCGAGGACTTTCTCGAGAGGCTCAGTCTGGGCGCTGGCGATCGTACCGGCCAACAGGAGCGAGGCCAGGAGGCAGGAGCGCAGAGATTGTGAAAAAGGCGCAGGCATCATTGTCCCCTGTGTCCGTGGCGGTTATCGAAGCGGTAGCCGAAGGTGAACAGCCACTGGTCGTAATTCATTTGGTTTCCGCGGTTGATAGTGCCGCCCGCCTGCATGAAGTAATGTTCGCCAAGGGCGGTCTCAATCGTCCCATTCACGAAGCGGGAAATATTGGCGCTGGTAAGGCTGGAGGCGAAGTTTTGCTGGCCAGCGAGAATCTGAAGCTGGAAGGTCTCGCCCAGATTCTTGGAGAGTGAGAGCGCTTCGTAGGAGCCTCTGCCGAAACTGCTGTTGAAGCGCGAGTAGCGCGCATCGGCGCGCATGTTGATCCATGGCAGGCGCCCAAAGGTGATGCCGAACATCTGGTTGAGCGAGTTGTTTTTGTCGCCGGTCCGGTTGCTGAGTCCCAGGTCGGCGCTGAGCCAGATCTGCTTGTAGACCTCCACGCGGGTGCCGGCGCTGAAACCTTGCATCAGGTATTTGTCGAGCAGGCCGGTCTGGATCAGGTTCGGATCGAAGGTTGGCAGATCACGGAAGTAAGTGTGGTTGAAACTGAATTCGACGCGCGGGTGGGGCTGAATGCGCATCGTTAGAAAGCTGCGTCCCAGACCAAAGCCGGTGCCGGCTTGGTGGCCGGTAGTCCCGTCCGGATTTGTGTAGTCATATCCCGGCTGAGAATCGACCTGTGCCGACTGATAGATCGAGAACACGCGCTTGTAGAAGATGCCATTTTCGAGGAACAGGAACGGCCGGTCCGGGCTCCACTTCAGCATCTTCAACCCGCCGCCGCTGGTGGAGGTGTAATGGAGATTGTCGTAGCTACCGCCTTCGAAGTTGACGAAGGCGCCGCCGATTTCGCGGTTGGGGGCGTAGCTGTAAGAGGTGGGATCGGGCGTAGAGCCCAGGAAGAGTCCAGCCGTGACGCCGGGCTTGAGCTTGCGTCCGAAGTAGCCGCCGTCGATGGTGTCGAGGCTGGTGGCCCACGGAAGATACATGCGTCCGAAGCCCGCGACCCAGGAAGAGCTTGGGTTATCGTAAGTGGTGTAGAGGTGATAGGTGCGGTTGATGAGATCCTGGAGAGTCTGCGGGCCGGCGGAAGTGGAATTGAATCGTCCGCGCCAGTAGCCACTCACATTCCAGTAAGTGCCGTTGATGCGAGTGATGTCGGCGCGCAGGACTAAGCCGAGATTCGAACTTTGCATTCCCGAACCACCATGGTTGAGGACGCCGATGTAATCGAAGCCGATACGTCCGCGGGCGCGGTTCACCGAAGGCAGGGGCGGCTTGGGCACTTCGGCGCGTGCTTCATCGTCGAGCGTGTCGTTCTCGGTAAAGCTGACCACTGCCGGATACTTGCGAGTGGCGCTGAGCGCGTTCTTTTCCACCAGGGCCTGCTGGTCGGCAGAGGAGAGATAGGCGAGATCGCCGACTTTCACGGGACGCTTCGGAGTATGGATCTCGGTGACGGACGAAGTCTCGGCCACGGACAAGACCTCGAGTTCGGCCACATCGCCGGCGGCGTTGGAGTCGGCGCCCTCGGCGGCAACAGCGCCGGAGTTCGGCAGGTCGCGCACGATAAGCTTCATGCCCTCGGCAAGACCGGCCGCGCGACCGCCATCGAGATAGGCGGCATCCTGGGCGACGTACTTGATCCGAAAAGCGGTGCGGAAATCAGAATTTTCCCCGGCGCGGGACGGCAGGAGAGCCCGCCCTTGTCCAGAGCCGTCAGCACCCGGACTGAGTTCCTCCGCAGTGCTCGCAACGGGAGCTTCGGACGCCTTCGGAGTGGAGGCTTGAGACGCGGTGGGAGTGGAAGTCTCCGTGGCGGTCTGAGCGGGGGGCGTCGACACATTCGATTCCGAGGTCTTCGCAACTTGTGGACTGGAACTCTCGGCAGGCTTCTGGGCTACGTCCTGCACTGGAGCCTTGGCAGCCGTTGGAGTAGATCCTTGATAGACGGCTGGAGAGGAGCCCTCGGTCGTACTCGATCCTGAACCGGCGCCGGTCGCTTGGCTGGCAACTGCGGCCGGTTTCTGGTCCAGTGGCTTGGCAACATTCTGTCCGGAGGACGGAGGGAGGGAGGCGATCGAGTCCTGCCGAACAGAAGTTGCCGTTTCCGGCGACGCGTTTGTGGCGAGCTTGGGCTCCTGGGGGAGGGTCTTTTCAGCCGATCCTGCCTGCGTATTCGCGATCGCCGAAACTTGAGTGCCGCCGGTATCCAGGCCGCTGGGCCTGGGGATGGCGGAGACCGGAGGAACAACTCCGGCGCCGGGCGATCCGGCGGTGGGAAACACGGTGCCTTGCTGGAGGCTGGCGGTATTCGGATGCCGAGCCGAAGGCGGCACCGGAGAAGCAGTAGCGGTGCTGGCTGGGGACTCGGGAGCGCCGGGTGAAAATTGAATCGGCGGACCTGAAGCAGGCGGGGTGAGCAAGATTCCCTCCTGATTCGAGTGGCTGCCGGCCTGTCCGCTGCCAGAGTCTGTCCTGCGTCCCAGGGAACGGATGAGGGGACGGGAAGCGGCGGCCGCAGGTCCGGTGCGCCGTCGCGCCGACATACTCAGCGGCGCTTCCACCACCAGAATGATTTTTGTACCATCCGTCAGAATTCTGTACGGATGCTCCTGGTCGAGATCCACGACCAGGTGGGTTTCCGGTGGACTCGGACGGTTCAACCCGAACCGGACCGAACGCACCCCGAGTTGCCGGATGGAGATTCGCTTCTGCTGGGTGTCGGAAACTGTTCCTGGAAGCTTCAAGACGAGGCGGTCGGGATGTTGTGCAATCTCAACCGAGGGAGTAACTGCCGCGCTCAGAGTGATTTCGACGCGAATCTCGTCGTCGACAGGAAAGACCTCAACCTTCCTCACTTCGGCGGGACCAAGATCGGCAGCCCGAGCCGGAAGCATCGCCGACAGGATCAAGAGCGATCCCAGATAAATCCACCTCTTCATTCTCCCTCTTCATACCTTTGCGTTATCGGATGACTTTGCAACTTCCTGCCAGCATAAGAGCACGTCTGTTTCCTTTTATCCCCTCTTGTGGCACTGGTAGCAATTCACGCTGTTGTACACATAGCCGCCCACGCCCTTGTGCTTCGCATCGGTCTGCGACTTGGTGTGGCAGTTGGTGCAGGTGAAGACCGAGTAGTCGTTCGGATTCGTGTGGCAGGTGCTGCACACGCCGTTGGCGTTGCCATGGTTCAGCGGGAACCAGGTGTGATTGAATTTGCCATCCGCCCACTTGATGGTGTCGTGGCAGGTTGCACAGGTGGTCGGGAAGTGGGCGGCGATGTGGTTCGGATTGTTCGCGCCCTGATAGTCCGCCTTGTGGCAGCCATAGCAGTCGGTGGGCAGGTTGGTGTAGTTGTTGTTGACGTGGCAGTCGGCGCAGGTGCGCGGCGGCAC
>ORMF011708131.1_pt1 | contig 17362 bp, 21 predicted proteins | sample 1779871 | NCBI WGS metagenome assembly ORMF01 (sample SAMEA104232316, study PRJEB22302) | groundwater metagenome | biome: forest; feature: aquifer; material: groundwater | place: USA | collected 2011-08-07 | depth 5.4 m
GCATGGCCACTTGCTGGTAGCGCGTATGCAAATCACATCCTACAATCTTCATGTGCTCGGCTCCTTTCCTCCGAGCCTTGGTCGTTGAGCGTTCCAAGTCTACTCGGCGGCTTCGGAGCCGACACCGTTATCTAATCAGGCCGTGAGGACTCGCGGTGCACGACCACGCGCTTCCCTTGTTATGATCACTACTCGGGAGCGATGGTTGACCCTTGTTTATTTCCGCTCCACGGGTGGAACAAGGGGCAAGCGGAAGACTCGGCCCCAAGGACCTTCGACAGCCCTATCTGAAAAGATAGGGCTGTTCTATTTTTCGCTGATGGCTGGAGGGCCGGTAGGGGCAGGTGGGCCATTTTGACGGGGAAGTACAACGCAGGCTCGTCTTTTAACATTGCCCGAAAAAACTGGGGAGCGCCACTTCTCGCGCTCGCGAGACGGCGGCCACCCTCCCTAGGTACAATACGGTTCCTATGAAAGGACCACCTAAGGCCAAATCGACGAAAGAACTGCGTCATCGATTGTTGGTTATTGTAGGAGCGTTTGCGGTCCTCGCAACTTTCATCGCCAAAGATATTGTTCACGAGCAAGCGAAGGAGCGCCTGGACGCCATAGAAACCGCTCAGAGTATTTTCCTGGTGAGGAGAGATGTCACCGACTTACACGATACGATTTACAACCTCAGCCAGAAGGTTGATTCGGTGGAAAATGAGTTGATGCTCAAAGACGATTCTGGATCTATGGACCCCATCGAAGGGGCGAGGGAGCATTTGAATACGACTCGGCAGGAAGCCGGAAAAGCTGCGGTTGATTTGGACAATGCCGACAGACTGAGATCAGCCCTACCTGAGCGATTAAGGAGAAATGCTGATCGAGATCTTCTCAAAACCAGGTTGGGTAAGAACCGCGAGGTTTTGGGTCAGTTGAAGCCCACCGGTCCAATTTCTCCTCGCGACTTCGGAACTATATTTAAGAATGAGATGCAAACCAAGACGTTGACCGCAGAAGTGGCAATTCTTGCAGGCGAACTGTCTAGCGAAGCGGACAAAGTCAAAGAAGAAGCAAAAAGGCACTTGACTTACGCCAGTTGGCTCAACATTCTGGCTTACATCTTCGCTTTCGTTCTTGTGGTCGTTGGGAGGCTGTATGGCATTAAGGAGTTCGGAGGTGGTGAATAGGGCGGGTGGGCGGCCCAGGCAACGCGGGCGCCCCACACATCGCGCACTTTGCGATGTGTGGGTTTCGTCACCATCGAACTGTGTCGGGATCACCAAGGCTGCTTCGCCCAGCTTGACGGCTTCAACAAAGCGGGCTTCTTCGGCGAGATACCGGCTGATAGCCTCCTGCGCAAGGGTATTCGCGTCACGGCCTCGATGGCTGGCCAGTTCTGCAAGCAGTTGCTCCTGCTCAGGCGTGAGATGTACTTCCATAAACGCAGTGTAGGAGCGCAACTTCTACCTGTCAACGGGCCGAAAATTCGTGTCCGAAAAATCGGCTACATCCTTCCGGCACCCACTTCATAGTGGTGCGAGCGGACGGCTGGGCCACAGGCCCTTAAAAGAACTCGTCAGGGCGAGTGGGCCTCATAGGCGCTGTCGAGATGACTTCATTGCTCCTTGCTCTCGCTGGTGGATGGGCCGAAGCCCCAACGTGCGCGCATGCCTTGCCGGAATCGTTCCCGTTCCTCAGGCGTCATGTGCTCACAGCGCTCTTCCATGCGACGGCGGATATTGGAGCGGCCGGAACCGTGCAATCCAAGTCCGCCGAAGAGTATCCGGCACAGCGCCAGAAGTCCAAGCGCTTGCCAGAAGGTGATCAGGCGCCAGCCGAAGAGCGTCGGCAGTAGCCAATTCCACAGTTGCAGCACGATTTCGCCGCCGATGGCGATAAATACCACCATTCCCAGAATTGCCAGCGGAGCAATGAAAATCAATCTCTTCCATCTCGGTCTCATGTTCAGTCCCTCACGCTTTCGTAAATTCGTCGTAAATGCTCTGCAATCGCTCGCGCAGATGCAGTACCGCATAGCGTTTGCGGGAGAGCAGCGTATTCACGCTCACGCCGGTCGCGTCGGCCATCTCCTTGAAGCTGCGCCCTTCGAACTCGTGCGCAACAAACACCTCGCGCTGCTCTTCCGGCAGCTCATCGACCGCCAACTCGAGTTCATCGAGAAGCACGTGGCGGGCATAAAGCGCCTCCGGTCCGTCATCGGGCGAAGGCAGCAGGTCTTCGAACCGCAGCAGTTCGTCGTCATCGTCGTGCGCGACGGCGGTATCGCTGAAGCTCTCCGGCTTCTTCTTGCGGAAGAGATCGGTGATGCGATTGCGCGCCACGCGAAACAGCCAGCCGGTGACGTGCTCGATCGGCATCAGCAGCCGATTCGCTTCCACCAGCTCGTAAAAGACGTCCTGCAGAATGTCCTCAGCATCGCGCGGGTCGGGCACGCGCCGGCGAATGAAGTTGCGCAGCCGGGACTGCTCCCGCTTGACCACTTCGGAGATCCGCTGGTCCTGTTCGAGTACCATCCGCTCCAGGCTCGCCGCGTCCTTCACCTACAGCTGTAGACGAATGAAGGGGTGCGGATATTGTAGGGTCGCTAAGTTGCTGAGTTAGCGCCGCCTAATGCCTGAGTTAAGCGGTTTTGCAGCCTTGCTGCTCCTGAGTGGAACGTTCACGCCGATCACGAGGAGCCACGGGTCGGCGAACCGCTGCTAACCGCGGATAACCGCCGGTCGAGCGGATTGCTGATCACTACGGGCTTGGGTCTTTACGGCAAACAACATCAGCCAGATGCCGGTTGTGACTTCGGCGATGGCCATCGGCGCCCAACCATATTGGAGCGTCGCTGCGTGTTCGGGAAAGATCAGACTGGCAAAACACATGACCGTCACCACGACCGAGGAGAACACGCCGAATGCCGACAGGATCCTGGGGATATATCTCGATTTGAAAAACAGGTAAAAGAAGAGGATCGAGCCGATACTGAAGAATATCGCGGCGATGTTGTACGCGGCGAAACCGGCATTGCGTGTCAGGTCCACTAAGGCCTGTGTCTGGTCGGCTCCCAATGCCCCGAACGATTGTGGGGAAGTGTAAAGACGCAGCCTCAGAAAGCTGACGATCATCCCCACGCCGCCGATGGATGTTTCTCCCAACCTCCAATACATTGCGATCTGAGCCAAAAGCTTATCGACCGGCTTGAGCGTTACATAGAGAGCGAAGGCAAGCAGGAGCGTGCTCAAAGTCTCGATCAGTTCGCTGGAGAGCGCGAGCCGATATAAGCGTTCCGACGCTACGACTCTCTTTGCTGTTTCTGGGAACGTCCCAGACCCAACGATATGGGAGATAGTGAGCATACCGGCCAGACCGGTGATGATCAGCCATAGAAACAGAAAGCCCGCAACTCTCGCGTAGATGCGTTGCGTTCTTTCCGTCGAACTGTCTTCCATTCCAATTTGTGTCATAGCATCGCTCCGGGCGGTGGCTCGCCGCATTGGAGTATCCACACACGACTGGCTTGATGGTTAGAAAGTTATCCGCACGCTGGCCTGCTCCTTCCATCGTTGTTCGTTCACGCCCATCACGGTGAGCCACAGGGCAAGCGATAGTTCCCCTATGAAGGCGGGCACCGCGACCCAGAGGAATAACGCTCCGGCGACTGGGGGCGAGAGGATCACTGCAAAGCTGAGGACGAGATAGCACGCGCCGGCAATCGCCATCAGGATGCCGAGGAGCTTGGGGAAGAAGCCCGACCTGAAGATGAGATACCCCAGGACGAGACAGCAGAAGCCGAAAAATATCAGAGCGATGCCGAAGCCGACCGAGTGTGCCTTGAGGGACAGCAGGGCCAGCGCCTGTAGTTGCCCCGGACTGAAGACCTTCAGGTAATCCGCGCCTCCCAAGAGTTGCAAAGCCCTGTATAGATTCAGCCCATTCATGCCTCCGATGGCGTCCTGTACCAAATTGAGGAGGACCGTGAGTAAAGCCAGGTTCCTGTTCACCGGCTTCAGCAATACATACAGGATCATCGTCAAGGCGATAGCGCACAAAAAAGTCATCAGGTCGGCGACGATGCCGAGGCGGAACAACGACTCATGGGCCATGATGTTGGTGGCCGTGGCCGCCGCATCGGCCGGTACGATGAGCTTATCTCGGACGAAGGCTTCGGCGAAGAGGCCGGACGCGATGATAATCAGATACAGCACGCCGCCGATTCTTGCGTAAAGTTGTGGCGATGTTTCAATGGTGCGATCTGTCATTTCTGCTTCTCCCGCACTTTACAACCTTTGCTCATCCAGGCAGTGATCGACCGCGAACGAAGATCTCGGCAAATATGCCACCGACGATGACGATCAAGTACAGCAAGCCTGCGATCCTGGCCTTGAGGCGTGGCGACGTTTCTGTGATCCGTTCCGTCATTCCAGCTGTGCCCATGTTCGTTTCTCCTTCCCAGCGATTGAAACAAGGGGTCGCGACGCTATGATCGCCATTCCCCCGCTGCGCTGGCCTGCTCCTTCCATCGTTGTTCGTTCACGCCGAACACGAGGAGCCAAAAGATCAGCGATGCTGCCCCGAGGAGGCCGAAGGCTGCAACGGAGGGGAACAGACGGTATCCGAGCGGCGGATACAGGAAGCTCAGCCAACCCAAACCTCCAAATACCGACAACACGCCCAGAATCCGAGGCAGGAAGGTGGACCTGATAATGAGGTAGCCCGTCAGGAGTGCATAGAATCCGAAAAATACCAAGGCGATCGCGGCGCCATGGTCATTTACCTTAAGAAAAAGGAGCGCCAGCGCCTGCAACTGTTCCGCGCTGAATACACTCAAGTAGTGCGCGCCTCCCAAGACGAACAAGGGGGCGATAAAAAAGACGCGGCTAAAAGTCTTGATGACGCAACCTGCGAAGCCTAAGAACGCGGCAAGCAAAGAGACGCTCCTGCCCGCCGGCTTAAGCAAGTCATAAAAGAGAGCTGTCATAGCGATCTGGCACGCCATTTCGATGAGGTAGACTGCGAAACCCAACTGAAACAAGCCCCTGTGCGTCAGTATGTTGGTCGCCGTAGCCGCGGCGTCGCCGTCCACCACAAGCCTGCCGCTCACGAAACCCTGGGCGAATATTCCCGTCAGTATGGTGAGGAGATAAAACACACCCGTAATCTTGGCCTTGAGACGCGGCGACGTTTCTGTGATCCGTTCCGTCCTTACAGGCGTGCCCATGTTCGTTTCTCCCTTACGCGAAAAACAGAATTCAATCCGGCCGGCGACTCAGATCGGTCCTTGATAGCGGCGCAGGCGGACGGCGGCGGCGAGGAAGGCCGCGGCGAGAGCCAGGCCGAACCAGAAGCCGGGACTGGCGAGGAACTGAGCCGGCGTCGGCGTGAGGGCGGCTATCGTCATTGGGGTGTTGTGAGGCGGCATGCCTTCTGGGCCGCCCATGAAGCGATAGGCGAGCCAGCCGCCAAAGTGCGACGTGTTGAAGGCGATTTTCTCGACCAGGCCGACGGCGAGCAGGGGCAGCGTGGCCCAGAGATAGGGCATGCGGCGCGACCAGGCGGAGACCAGCAGCAGCCATCCCCAGATCGGCGCGTACCAGAGCCCGTGACCCACGACGAGGTGGTAGAACAGGATCCACGCCGTCTGCCAGAACGACACGTGGGACCACACGCTGAGGCCGGTTCCCAGCAGCCTGCCGCCGGCCAGCAACAGCATGATCGAATACGTCACCATGGTGATGACCCAGGTGACCAGCGGGATCACGACCAACGGAATGCTCGCCTTGGCGAGAACGGTGGTCAGGTCGGAGACGGGCAGCGACTTCCAGAACAGGACGCTGCGATCGCGACGCTCGCCGTACAGCGCGTCGAGACAGTAGAACATCCCGACGAGGAACGTCGTGAACATGAGCAGCAGCGCGGCAAAGGTGTAGGGCTGCTCGATGAGCTCGTGCTGCTGCATGGCGCCGAGCGCCGCGGCGGCGCGCAACTTGTCGGGCAGGTGGACCAGGCCGAGCGCGAAACCCACCACGATCAGCGCCGCCACCGCGAGCGGCGCGAGGTAAAGGTAGCGGTTCTCCCACAACTCGCGGCGCACGGACCAGCAAAAGCGCCGCAGGGGCGAGATGTTCGCCGCCATCGGGGTCTCGGATATCGTGTTCGCGGGAGTGCTCATTGTCCGGCTCCTTGCCTCTGGCGGGATCGATCGCCCATCACGGCGACGAACAGGTCGGCGATGCTAGGCGTGCGCACCTCGCCCAGCGCGGCCAGTCGTTGACGATCGACCGCATCGAACAGCAGGATGTTGCGGCCGATCCCCTGCCGCTCGTGGATCGGCTTGAGCGCCCGCGCCGCCGCGACCTGCTCGGGATGCACCATCACTTCCAGATAGCGCGACTCCACTTCTTCCATGCTGCAGTCGAATACGATGCGGCCGCGGTCGATGAACATGAGATCGGTGAGGACGTGCTGGATCTCTTCCACCTGATGTGTCGCCACGACGATGGTGCGGCTGCGATCCAAGTAGTCGTTCAGCAGGGAATCGTAGAACTGCTTGCGATACAGGATGTCGAGGCCAAGCGTCGGCTCGTCCAGCACCAGCAATCTCGCGTCAATGGCCATGATCAGAGCGAGGTGCAACTGGGTCACCATGCCCTTCGACAATTCCCTGACCTTGCTGGCGTGCCCGATGGTGGTTTTGGCGAGAAAACCTTCCGCCTTCGCGCGATCGAATCGCGGATGGATGCCGGCGACGTAGTCGAGCGCCTGTGAAACCCGCGCCCAGCGCGGCAGCACGGCGACATCGGCAATGAAGCAGACATCGCGCATGAGCTGGTCGCGCTCGGTCCAGGGGTCGCGTCCGAGCACCCTCAGTTCTCCCTGATATGGAGTGAGGCCGAGAATCGCGTTGAGCGCGGTGGTCTTGCCGGCGCCGTTGGGACCGATGAGCCCGAGAATGCGGCCCTCTTCGACACGCAAATCCACGCCGTCCAGCGCGATGGTTGTGCCGAACGCCTTACGGAGACCGCGTGCGTCTATGCATGCCATGGCTTCAGCGCTCCTCCTCCGGGGGATCCGGCTTCGCGGGCTTCGACGGCGCGGCCTTCGACGACGGCCGCGAGCCATTCAGGAGCTCTTCCGCCTTCAGGCCAAGCCGCTGGATGGTGGCCTGGATCCTCGGCCACTCTTCGCCCAGGAACTTCTGCCGCTCGCCCTGCAGCAACAGGCTGCGCGCCCCGGCATTGATGAACATGCCGCGGCCTCGCTTACTCTCGACCAGTTGCTCGTCGACCAGTTGTTGATAGCCCTTCAGGACCGTGAGCGGATTCACCCGGTACTCAGCCGCGACGTTGCGCACGGAGGGCAGCGGATCGCCTTCCTTGAGCACTCCGTCCAGGATCATCGCGACCACACGGTCGCGCAGCTGGCGGTAAATCGGCTGACTGTCGTTCCACTCACGGTCCATCAGATCCTCGGAAAGCCCCTTACAACAGACCTTACCAGAGAGCGAGCGCCGCGTTAGTTGGTCCGGTGCAGGTCGAAGTGCGCGTGGATCGGCTTGTCCTTCATCATGAACGTCCAATCCTCGGTGTGATGGCTGGCGTCGATGAGGGTGATCACCGAATGGTGCATGTGATACTCCGGGCTCCCGCTGATGTCCTTCAACTCGAACTCGAGCGTCTTGCCGTCGGGTGCCATCTTGCCGGTCATGCGCGGCCGGTTTCCAGCGTCGCAATAGTGAATCAGCGTGAACTGGTCTTGGTCCACGTAAAACATCGTGACCGGATGGTCGTACTTGGTCGCGTCCAACGGCGTTCCTGCTTCCTGTAACTCATGCACCAGCGCGTTCCCCCTCGAGGTCACGCGCAGCGAGACGTGCAGCGGCTTGCCGCCTGACATCTCCGGCATCTCCGGGACGGTGACGGGGCCTTCCCACTCTCCCGCCAGGCTTTTCATGGTTGCGAAGGACTTCTGCGCCTCGGACGGCACAGGAGCCACGGAGGACTTTTGCGCGTCGGACTGCGCGAAAGCCACAGTGGAGAGCGACATCAGAACAACGGGCATCATAAAACGAAGGGATTTCATGTTTCATTCTCCTTAAGCTTCTTTACTTTCGGGTCAGGGTCTTCCCTCGCGTACTCGTGCGAGCGATCATCTTTGATCGATCCATAGTGATATAGTTAACTACAACGCAATCTCACATGCAAGCTCTTTTTGATTTTCTTTTTGCGCCGTTTCCGCCATCAGCTATCCGTTTTAGAAACAAGGGTTTGCAAAGCGCAGCAGAAGCGATTGTGCCTTACACGGTCTTCAGGCTTGGATGATCGCGATATCTTGGCGAGGACTGCGGTGGGGCGGGTGGGCCACTTAAACTGGGGAATATAACGCGGGTTTGTCTTTTTAACATTGACCGAAATAACTGGAGGTGCGCCCCTTCGCTTTACGCGGCCGGAGGTCGGATCTTCATCTTAAGTATTTCCCACTCATTCACTCTTAACCAGACCTGCCTCGCCCATGAAGTAGGCGCGGAAGCTGCTCCAGCGCCAGAGTCCCGGGCCCCGTCCAGATTTCAGTCGTACGTGCCAATAATTCCCTTGCAGGCAGGGGACAGCTGTGCGATAACTACGTCATGCGTAGTACGCGACACGTAGTAGGAGCCGAAGAAGGCGCGGGAAAGGGGCACTATTCTGACCCGCCGCTGCTTGTGCTGGCCAGCCTGGCCAATGGACCGAAGCACGGACACGCCATGATTGAAGATATTGCAAGCCTTTGCGGAACTCGACTTGGTCCGGGAACGCTGTATGGGGCGATTGCTCGCTTGGAGCAGCAGGGTTGGATCGAGCCACTCCCAGCCGAGGAACGCCGCCGGCCCTATCGCATAACCGGGGATGGCCTGCGCGTTCTCCGCGCAAAACTGACCACTCTGCAACTGTTCACCAAAGCCGGACTGAAAAGGCTGGAGCCCTTATGAATCGAGCGCTTGCCCGGCTGCTTATTTGTCTGTATCCGCGTGACTGGAGACGGCGTTATGGCGCGGAGTTTGAGGCGCTTCTTCAAACCGGCCGTGGCGGTCTTCGCACGTCGGCAAACGTGGTTTGGTCGGCACTTTGTGAGCACATCTTCCCAACTAGAGGAGGCAACATGGATCAACATCCCAATTCTTTTGGCGCCATCGTGAGGCATCCGAGCGCCTTTCTTCCGCTGGCAATGTCGCTGATAGCCCTGGCGCTCGTGCTTGGTCACGTTGCAATGTTCGGCGTTGTCCGCGAGGCCGATGAGGGGGCCACGGCCCATCTCTGGCAGCTGCTCATGGCTGGACAGATGCCGGTACTGGCGTTCTTCGCGATCAAGTGGCTGCCACGAGCTCCAAGACAGACGCTGTATGTACTTGCACTGCAAGCCGGAGCTGCGCTCGCATCCATGGCCCCCGTCTTTTTTCTCAATTTGTGAATGGGGATTTCTGTCATGCGGTTAGATGTGGTTCGCAGACGCCGGCCACTTCAGGGGCTAAAGCCTCGTCTTTATTGTCTGTGTGCGGCACGGCTAAAAGCCGTGCCCTCCCGAGTCCGTTGCTTCAAACGATGGGGTTAGATCGACTTCACCGGAATCGCCAGCAGATCATCCACCAGCCCGACTTCCTTCTGCACAAACGGCTCCGCATAAGTGACGCCGCCCAGCGTCCCGAAATACCGCGCCATGGATTCCACCCGCGCGCGAATCTCCTCCTGAGCAGGGAAGATCCCGCTGCCGGCCTGCTGATCGCTGAACTGAGACTTGTAAGCCATCAGCGATGCGAAGCGGCCTTCGAACTGATCGGTGATATCCACGACAAAGGTCGGCCGCGCGTCGTGATACAGACTGGCGTAGATGATCTTGAAAGGACGATGCGGCGCCACGCCCTCAGGAGCCAAAACGCCGGATTCATAGAACGAAAGGCTTGCCCCGGCGATCGGGGGAACGTGGCTGATGTCCAGTTTCGCTAGTCCCGCCAGAAAGCAGGCCTCGTATCCCAGCACCGAAGCCGTGTAGTGATCGGGATGCCGCCCTTGCCAGTAAGGGAGGATCAGCACCTTCGGGCGCTGCTGCCGGATCACCCGCGCGACCTTCAGCCGGTTCTCCCAGGTGTTCTCGACGCGACCGTCGGGAATGTCGAGTGCTGCGCGCCACGAGACCTTCAGGATCCGAGCCGCCTCGGCAGACTCGCGCGCCCGGTCTTCAGCGGTGCCGCGCGTTCCCATTTCACCTTGCGTTAGGTCAAGGATGCCGGTGCGGGATCCGCGCTCGGCCATCTTGAGCAGCGTGCCGCCGCAGGTCTGCTCGACATCGTCACGATGCGCGGCGAGGGCGAGAATGTCGAGGGTTTCCATGTGTGAAAGGGCGTTGGTGGTTAGCACTTGGCACTTAGCATTTAGCACTTAGCCTAGAGCACATAGTACTGGGTCCGCCCGTGGCTCAAAGGGCTAAGTGCCAAGTGCCAACTGCTAAATGCTGCTTTTCTTCCGATTCGCCACCACAAATGCCAGCCCGAACATGAACAGCGTGAACAGCAGCAGTGTCGAAATCGACGCAGCCAGTGTAAACGGGTGGGTTGCCTGCGGATACATCAGCGCTCGCAAGGCTTCTACGCCGTAAGTCAGCGGGTTGACATACATCAGTGCTTGCATCCACCAGGAAGCGCCGGAAAGAGGAAACAGCGCGCCCGAAAGCAACCACAGCGGAATCAGGAACAGATTGATGATGGCGTGAAACGATTGCGTAGAATCCATCGGCCAGGCGATGGCGAAGCCGAGCGCAGTCAGCGCGAACGAAACCAGAAACACCGTCAGCGCGATCAGTCCGAACGAACCCAGCGTCAGGTGAATACCGACGAGCGGGGCAAACAACAGAAAGATCAATCCTTGGATAGCAGCCAGCGTGGTCCCGCCCAGCACTTTTCCCAGTACGATCGCCGAACGCGGCACCGGCGCCACCAGCACGGAAAGCAGGAAGCCCTCGTTCCGGTCCTCAATCACCGACATCATGGTGAAAATCGCCGTGAACAGCACGATCATCACCAGCGCGCCGGGGAAGAAGTAATCGAGATAGTGCTGCTGCCCGGCTGCCTCCCCGGAACGGAATGAAGTCCCGAAGCCCGATCCGATGACGATCCAGAAAAGCAGCGGGGACAGGATCACGCCCGCCACCCGCGCCGGCTGCCGGTAGAAACGCACAACTTCACGCCACCAGAGCGTGAAAGCGGGCAGTCCCACGCCTGCCGACTGCGGACTGCTTGCCGGGATTGATGCCGTCGCCATAATTTGTAATTTGTGATTTGCAATTGGTAATTGTGGGCCAAGCGTCGACCTGAATTACCGATTACAAATTACCAATTACACATTACCAATTACAAATTCTTCTCCGCTTCCTCGCTCCAAAACCTGTGTCCGGTCCGATGAATGAACACATCTTCGAGCGTGGGCTTGCTTACGCTCAACGCCTGGATTTCGCCCGGAAACGCTTCCACTACGTCCGGCACGAAACGGTGCCCGTGTTCAATTTCCAGGCGGACATGCGCGCCCATCACGGTCACATCCACATGAAACTTGTGGCGAATCCGCTCGGCCAGCCTCTCCGGATCACGCGCTTCCAGCAGCACGACATCGCCGCCGATCTCGCGCGTCAGCTCTGCCGGCGTCCCGAACGCCACCAGCTTGCCTTCGTTCAGGATCGCCAGCCGATCGCACCGCTCGGCTTCTTCCATCAGGTGGGTGGTGACAATCACCGACACGTGCTCCTGGTCGCGCAAGGTCTGGAGATACTGCCACACGTCCCGCCGCGCGCCGGGATCGAGCCCGGTGGTGGGCTCGTCGAGCAACAGAACCTCGGGATGATGCAAGAGACCCTTGGCCAGTTCAATGCGCCGCTGCATTCCTCCGGAGAAGGCCTCTACTCGATCGCGAGCCCGATCCAGCAGCCCGACCCGGGTCAACATTTCTTCAATCCGCTGCTTCAGCGCTGGACCACGCAGACCGTAGAGATGTCCCTGATGCCACAGGTTCTCATAGGCGGTGAGCTTCGGATCCACGCTCTGCGCCTGAAATACGACCCCGATATGCCGCCGCAGCGTGGCCGGCTCGCGCACAACATCCAGGCCTGCAATTTGGGCAGCGCCGGCGCTTGGCACCATGAGGGTAGAGAGAATCCGAAACAGAGTTGTCTTGCCGCTGCCGTTAGGTCCGAGGAGCCCGAACAGTTCCGCCGGGCGCACGTCAAAAGAAATTCCGTTGAGCGCGGTCCGATCCTGGTAACGGTGTACCAGGTCACGCACCGAAATTACCACGCCAGTTCGAATGGATTGCACTTCCGGAGGCGCGGACTCGACGGCACTCAATTTCGGGGTCACAGGCTATTTTACGACGTTGATCATCATCAGCGCGAACAGCAGGGGAAGGTAAATCACGCTCGCTTGCAGCAGGTGACGCGCGCGCCGCTTCGATTGCGGCGCGTTCATAGGCAGTCCCAGCCGGGCCAGCCGGGCGCCGAAGTAGCAGAGAGCAATGCCCATCACGATGGCCCCCGCGGCATAGAGCTTGCCCGACATGCCCATCAGCGCCGGCGTCAGGCTGACCGGAATCAATCCCAGCGAGTAGAGCAGAATCCGTCTTCCGGTAGCCGTCCCGTCCTGCTCGATGGCTGGCAGCATGCGGATACTGCCCGCGGCATAATCTTCGCGGTACAGCCATGCGATGGAATAAAAGTGCGGGAACTGCCAGAAGAACACGATGGCGAACATGACCAGCGCGCCCCACTCCAGACGCCCGCGCGCCGCCACCCATCCGAGCACTCCCGGCATCGCTCCCGGAATGGCGCCGACAAACGTGCAGATGGGATGGATCTTTTTCAGCGGTGTGTAAGCAGCCAGATAAACGAAAGCTGTCGCCAACGCGAGCAACCCGGTCAATGCATTGGCCGCCAATGCCAGGTAGAACGCGCCGCCGACCGTGAGCAGCACGCCCGCGATCGTCCCATGCAGCAGGCTCATGCGTCCCGAAGGCAGTGGACGATCGGCGGTCCGGCGCATGCGCGCGTCCACCTCGTATTCCATGACTTCGTTGAGCGCTGCCGTGCCCGCGGAGACCAGACCGATCCCGAACAATGCATGGAACAGGCTCCAGGAAAGGGAAGAGACCCCATTCTTGAGCGCGCCAAAGTAGAAGCCGCACCACGCGGTCATGACGATGAGAGTCGTGACCCGCATCTTGATGAGCTCGGCGTAGTCGCGCAGCAGAGTTCGAATCCGGCCGCGGGAGATGGAAGAAAACTGCAATGCGACGCTCATGCGGCGACCGGCTTCTGCTCCCGGCCGGGAACCCGCTCTGCGAACGAAAGAGGAACGTGCCGCCACACCTGAATGGCCAGAATGACGGTGGTGGCCAGGAGCAAGGCTCCGACCGCGACGTGGATCACGGTCGAGACAATCATCGGCAATTCGGGCTGGGCCGGATCGCGACCCCACATCACGCGCGTGATGAAGGCCAGGAACCCGAGGCACAACTGCGCCACCATCAAGCTCAGCATCATGATCGCGGGACGGCGGACGGCTTCGATCTGCGGATAAACGGAAATGGCGCGAATTGCAGTCCACGAAAGCACGATGGCGACCACCACTGCGTGAACCACGTGCGGCCACCAGCTCAAGCCGTTGTGGCGGAACATCGCGCCCAGGATCAACTGAGCGTAGAGCACGAAAATCGACAGCAGGGTCAGTGTGAATAACGAAGGGCGCCGCTGATCCACTTCTACCCGCGGCTGCTCCTCAACCCACCTGCGCCCTGTGAATACCGCTATCGCCACCGCAAGGCAGAAAAACGTCTGCGCCATTGCCGCATGCGCGCTGGAGATGACAGGCGGGAGGTAAAACAGCACGGTAATGCCGCCCAGGATTCCCTGCACGATCACCGTTCCCAGCGCGGCCACACCCAGCAGGCGGAGCCAGAGCCGCTTTTCGACCCACCAGGTCCACACCGCGAGGATGATCGTCAAGACGCCCACGAACTCTGCCACCATGCGGTGACCGTGCTCGTAAACGACGTCCCCCACCATGCGCGGCATTTTGTACCAGGAGCCGAAGCTGGTCGGCCAGTCTGGGACCGACAACCCAGCATCCTTGCTGGTTACCAGAGCTCCGGCAACAATCAAGAGGAGGGTCACGAAAGAAGTAAAGATGGCGAAGCGGTGCAGCCAGCGATGGTACGGAATGGCAATCGACTTCAGATCGGTCCCCACGACAGCCCCGGGGATGCGACGCTACAAGGCGCATCCTGGTGAACTTGCGAACAGAACATTCTAGCAGATGAGCTCAGACGTAGAGACGGAGCTTGCTCCGTCTCCGCCGCGATCGGCGATGCCGCTACCGCCGGAGACGCGGCAAGCCGCGTCTCTACGATTGGTCGCGGGTACGGCCAGTCATTTACCCTGCGACCGGAGCGGTGGACTTCTGCGTTTCCATCGCCGCTATGACGGACTCCGCGAATTCCGAGGTTCCCGCCGTGCCGCCCACGTCCCGCGTCAGCTTGCTGCGGTCGCGGTACACGTGATCCAAAGCGTCGCGAATTTTCTGCGCTGCTTCGTGTTCGCCCAGGTGGCGCAGCATCAGCAAACCGGACTGCAGCACGGCGGTGGGATTGGCAAGGTTCTTCCCGGCAATACCCGGAGCCGAACCATGTACGGCTTCGAAGATCGCGCACTCGTGACCGAAATTCGCGCCCGGCACCAGGCCCAGTCCGCCGACCAAGCCGGCGCAGAGATCGGAAACAATATCGCCGTACAAATTTTCCATCAGGAGAATGTCGTATTGATACGGATTCATGACCAGCTGCATGCAGGTGTTGTCCACGATGTGCTCGCCGTAGGTGATCTCCGGATACTCCTTCGAGACAGTCCGCGAACAGCGCAGGAACAGGCCATCCGACATCTTCATGATGTTGGCTTTGTGAATCGAATGAATCTTCCTGCGCTGGTTCTTGCGCGCATACTCGAAGGCGAAACGGGAGATGCGGGTAGACGCCTTTTCGGTAATGATCTTCAGGCTTTCCACCACGCCCGGTATGACCTCGTGCTCGATCCCGGAATACAGTCCCTCGGTGTTCTCGCGGAAGATGATCAGGTCAACGTTCGGATAGCGCGTCGGAATATGCGGCAGGTTGCGGATCGGCCGGAAATTTGCAAAGAGTTCGAACCGTTTGCGTAGCTCTACATTGATGCTGGAAAAACCCCCGCCAATCGGGGTGGTCACTGGACCCTTCAACCCGACGCGGGTGCGCTCAATCGACTCGGTGAGTTCCCTGGGAATGTACTCTTTGTATTTCTCGAAGGCCTCGGCGCCCGCAGCGAAACTCTCCCATTCGAACTTCACACCGGTGGCTTCCAGGATGCGGACTGCGGCCTGCGTGACTTCCGGGCCAATGCCGTCGCCGGGGATGAGGGTAATCTTATGCGCCATAGCGCAGATGTGCCGTCCCTACGGGACTTGGTCGTGTTACCCGCCTACCCCGGGCTTACGCCCGGGGCTAACGAATTCCGCCGCTACGCGGCTACTACAGATCTTGCGGCGAACGCCTATTTTGTCGCACCCTTGCTCTTCGGTTCAGGCGTTTCCTTCGTCTTGAGCAGATCTTTCAGCTCCGCCATGAACTCCTGCACATCCTTGAAGTCCAGATACACGGAAGCGAACCTCACATACGCAACTTTGTCATAGCGCCGCAACCGGCTCATGATCAACTCGCCCAGTTCGCTGGTCTTGCGCTCGCGCTCGGCCGACTCGATGACAAACGCCTCGGCCTCGTTGACGATCTGCTCCAGCTTGCTGATCGGCACCGGCCTTTTTTCGCAGGCGCGCATCAGCCCGTTCAGGATCTTCTGACGGTCGAAGCGCTCGCGCCGTCCGTCCTTTTTCACCACCATGTATGGGATTTCGTCGATGCGCTCATAGGTCGTGAAGCGCTTTTCGCACTTCAGGCACTCGCGGCGGCGGCGAATCGAGTCCGCTTCCTTGCTTTCGCGCGAATCGACCACCTTGTCATTTTCAAACCCGCAGAAGGGGCACTTCATGGCGCTTGGTTTCGCTCAGGACTACCAGTAATTGTAGCAGGCAGCCGTTTTGCGCCTCAGGAAGCCTGCTCAACGGGCGCGGATTCCTCTTCTTTTGCAGTCTCCTCCGACAACTTGCGCAGCGAGAGCCGCTCCCGGTGCGCCAGGAACAGCCCGACCGGCACCACCGCCACAAACGTCACCAGCCAGAGCATGATGCCGCAACTGGCGGCCAGCTCCTTGGGGACGTCGAATACTTTCTCCAGGGTCGCGATGGTGGCCAGCTGCGACCCGCCTCCGACCCCCGGCAGCTGCACCATCGAGCCGATCATGCTCGCGCCCATCAGCACCAGCACCTGCGAGCGCTGGATATCGAGTTCCGCCACGCCGTAGGAATGAGCCACGTCCTGATACGCCATGATGATCATGAACCACATGACGAGCGAGAGTGCGATCAACGCGATCATCGACACCGGCCCATGGATTGTATCCAGCCCGCTGTGGAACTCGCGCACCCGCATGGCGATCTTGTGTCCCAGGTTGGCAGCCAGGTGCGAAAACCGGCGCTCCACCCAATTGGCGATGCCTTCGCCTTTCGCGCGCACCGCCATGGCGCCCACTACCATCCCCACCACCAGGGCTGCCAGCAGCAGGCCGCCTTTTTGGAAGGAGCTGTAGAAGGGCAACTCCCGCGGACCTTCCGCCAGGAAGATTGTGGTCACCAGCAACACCGTGAAGGCGCCAATGTCGAAGATGCGTTCCACCGCCCATACGGCCATTTGCGAAGAGAAGCTCAAATCGTGCCGGCGTGCGATCAGATAAGGCCGAATCAGTTCCCCGGGACGCCCGAGCAGGGCCAGTCCGGTGAACCCGATGACGGTAGGCCCGACCAGACTTAGCGACGACGCTTGTGGCCGCACCGGCTTCAGGAAAATCTTCCAGCGGATGGCCCGCACCACATAGGCCAGGTAGATCAAAGCCACGCCGTGCGCGACATGCAACCAGTTTTGTGGGCGAGTTTCCCAAAAGCGCGCCCAATCGAAGTTCTGCCAAGTCCGGAATTGCAGATAGACCAGCACCACCAGCACCAGGAACACAACCGCATAGACCAGATGTTTTCTTTTCATGCAGTGCGGAAATGCAGGAATGGCGTAGTGCGCCGGGCACGTCCCTGAATGAAGGTATATGAGAGAGCAGGAAGGGTCAACGCAAAGGACCTGAAACTTCGCCCGAATATCCGTTTGGTAGAGACGCGGGTTGGCGCGTCTCCCCCCCCCCCCCGCGCGGCGGGCGGCCCGCGCCC
>ORMF011573612.1_pt1 | contig 17356 bp, 14 predicted proteins | sample 1779871 | NCBI WGS metagenome assembly ORMF01 (sample SAMEA104232316, study PRJEB22302) | groundwater metagenome | biome: forest; feature: aquifer; material: groundwater | place: USA | collected 2011-08-07 | depth 5.4 m
CGGGTGCGCCTCGCGCAAATCCTCGAACTCCTTGAATGAATCGCTTTTCTGGCCTGATCCGCATCGCGGCCAACCTCAAATGAGTGTGCGGGTTGGCACCGCTACGGCTGCAAACATGCCGACCGAGTGGCGCTCCGTCGAAGGCAATCGAGTTCTGAGTAACGCCGTGGTGTTGAGAAGCGGGGGTCCGGTTGCCCGCCAGCAACCGGTCAGCATTTGCGCGACCCTGACGGCGAGTTCCTCGGCCCTGCCGATCTCGTCTTCATCGCCGAGCCGCAGGCGCCGGCGAATCACCAATGTAGAGATAATCAACGCCGCTCACCGTCTGGATCTGCATGTCCTCCGGGCGCTGGTAGTCGGTGCCCTTGAACGGCGCCAGGTTTGTGGTGTTGCGGGCATCGACTGAGGTGACGCCGTTCGAGTCCGTAATGGTCAGTGCCCCGGGGAGAGCCTTCCCAGTGGCGTCCGTGAATGGAACCCAGGTGTACGCGCCGGTCGCATTCGGGGTGTTGCCGTTGCCGACGCGGAGGACGAAGGTCTGGCCCGCGGCGAAGTAGTCGGCCACTCCGCCCTTGACAGCCCCGAATTGGGCCGCAGCGGTGTACTTGTAGACATTCCCGCCGTTCAGTTCATCGATGAAGTACATGTTGCCGAATTTGTCGAACTGGATCCCTTCGTGAGACCTCGCCTGTAATCAATGTTCCCCAGGGGGTCCAGAAGGAGGGATCGAACGCGACGTGCCCTGATGGGACGGGGCTGTGCCATATCGTGTCGGTCACACCCGTGAGCACGTCATGGCGCTGCACGCCCGACTGTCCGGTTTCGAACACGGTGAACAAGTACCGGCCTTTATGAGGGCCCGTCTCATTCACGGTGTTCATGTCCCAATTGCCGGAGTTGGGGATGCCAGCCGCTAGCTGAGTGTTGCGGTCAGCAATGGACCGTTGCTGAAAGACTGGATTCCCGAAGGTAATCGGCGCGGCTTCATCGGCGGTGGGGGCGGCTGAGCTAGTCAGCGGCGTGAAATCCGAAAAACGAGTGCTGTCAGCGAGGAGGACCGCGCTGGCAAGTAGCAGACCACCGAGGGCGACAAGCCTCGCGCGGTCGAGTGGCGTTCTCATATTGACTGTCTCCAGTAGGCCGACGAGGTTTGTGTGCCGCCTCCGGTCAGGCCATCGCGAGCCGGCCCAGCACGTGTACTGGCTGGGCGTTGCGTCACGAATTCGGTAGCGTGACTTTGGGGCAAATTCCGCGGCGCCAGGGTGTTGCAGAAAGCGAGGGCGTGTCAGAGAACTGTCGTTCCGTTGTCTTGTGGTCAGTCCACGCTCACGATCCACGAACCACGACCCGCGCCATAGAATGTCCCTGTGTCCGAACACTCCTTCGCCGGCATCCGACGCGTTCCTCCTCCAGTAAACGACCCGAATCTCGGCTACCTACCCGGGTCTCCCGAGCGAGCGGCGCTCAAAGCCCGCCTCAATGAGATGAGCACGGAACGCGTCGAGATTCCGCTCGTCATTGGCGGACGCGAGGTGCGGACCGGAAAGACAGACCCGGTGGTGATGCCGCACAACCACCGGCATGTGCTCGCCGATTGCCATCAAGCGAGGCCCGAGGATGTCCAGCACGCGATCGAAGCGGCTGTTGCAGCGCGGGAAGACTGGGCGCGCTGGCCGTGGGAGGATCGCGCGGCGGTGTTTCTGCGCGCCGCGGAACTGCTCACGAACAGATGGCGCGCGACACTCAACGCGGCCACGATGCTCGGTCAGTCAAAGACAGTGTTCCAGGCCGAGATTGACGCCGCGTCCGAATTGATCGACTTCTGGCGATTCAATCCGTTTTACGCGCAGGAGCTCTACGGCGAGCAGCCGCTCAGTGGTCATTCGACATGGAACCAGCTGGAGTACCGGCCGCTCGAAGGCTTTGTCTACGCCGTGACGCCGTTCAACTTCACGTCGATTGCCGGTAATCTGCCGACCGCGCCGGCGCTCATGGGCAACACCGTCGTCTGGAAGCCGGCTTCCAGCGCGGTGCTGAGCGCGTACTACATCTTCCGCTTGCTCGAGGCCGCGGGCCTGCCGCCCGGTGTGATCAACTTCGTGCCGGGGGATGCTCCGCAGATCACGGACGCTGTGTTGAGCTCGCCGGATCTCGCCGGCGTGCACTTCACCGGCAGCACCGCCGTGTTCAACAGCATCTGGCAGAAGACGGGCGAAGGCCTCAGCCGCTACCGCTCGTACCCCCGCCTCGTTGGCGAGACCGGCGGCAAAGATTTCATCGTGATTCACGCTTCGACGGACCCAGAAGAAGTGGCAGTAGCGATCGCCCGTGGCAGCTTTGAGTTCCAGGGTCAAAAGTGCTCCGCCGTCAGTCGGGTGTACGCGCCGCGCTCGCTGTGGGGCGACGTACGCGATCGCACGGTTGCCATCATGCGGGACATGAGGATGGGCGATCCGCAGGACTTCCGGACGTTCCTTGGAGCCGTCATCGACAAACGTGCGTTTGCCAAGATCGGCGGCTACATCGACGACGCGAAGGCGAGCGCAAGAGTGGTGCAGGGTGGCGGAACGAATGGGGAGGTGGGGTATTTCATCGAGCCGACACTGGTGGAGACGACCGACCCGTCGTACCGCCTGCTGCGCGAGGAAATCTTCGGCCCCGTCGTGACCGTGTACGTCTATGAGGATGCAGCGTGGCAGGAGATGCTGGCCCTCGTCGATCGAACCTCGCCATACGCGCTCACAGGGTCCGTATTCAGTCGCGACCGCACGGCCATTCATCAGGCCAGCGCCACGTTGCGGAATGCCGCGGGCAACTTCTACATCAACGACAAGCCGACCGGCGCCGTGGTGGGGCAGCAGCCGTTTGGCGGATCGCGGGGATCCGGCACCAACGATAAGGCTGGCTCCAAGCTGAATCTGACGCGGTGGGTGAGCGCCCGCACGGTAAAGGAGACGTTCGCGCCGCCGCGCGAGTTTACCTATCCGTATATGAGCGAACCCTGAGAACCGTAGGGCGGGTCTTGCTTTGTAGACCCGCCATGCCCGCCGGGTCGAAAAACAGGACCCGGCCTACGTACTATCGCTCGATTCGAATGAGCTCGATGTCGAACACGAGGATTCCACGCGGGCCGCCGCCCTGCGCGTACGCGAGACTCTCCGGAATCCAGAATCGCCGCTTTTCTCCCTCGACCATCAGCTGAACGCCCTCCGTCCAACCTTTGATCACCTCGTTCAGCCGGAACGTCGCCGGCATGTTGCGGGCGACGGAGCTATCGAACATCTTGCCGTCGGTCGTCCATCCCGTGTAGTGCACGGTGACGCTGCTATCGGAGAACGGCCTCTGTGAGCCGTCGCCAGCTTTCAGGACTGTGTAGAAGAGGCCAGAGGCCGTGCGGTTGGCGTCCGAGGGCGGCTTCGCGACATCCGGCGGCGCAATGGTCGGCGAAGGCGCGGCAGCGATGAGCTCGATCTCGAAGACGAGCATGCCCGGCGGACGGCCTGGCTGGCCGCGGTAAGCGAGCCCCTGGGGAATCCAGCAGCGCCGCGTTTCGCCGATGGTCATCAGCGCGACGCAGTCGCGGAACCCGGGAATCACGCCGCCCAGCGAAAAGACCGCCGGCTTGCCGAGCGGCCGCGAGCTGTCGAACAGGCTGCCGTTGGTGGTCCACCCCGTGTAATGGACCGTGACCTGATCGGTCGCCGTCGCCTTGCGATCGCCTTTGCCCGCGGTGATGACCTTGCTGGCAAGGCCGCTGAGCTCCTTGACCGCGTCTGCGGGAGGTGCCGCCACGTCCGGCGGCGCCGGCTGCTCCTGCGCCGCAACGCCGACCCCGAGAGGCAGGCTCAAAATCAGAAGGACAGCTGCAAGCGTGTGCTGCTTCATGGTGTCCGTATCGTAACACTCGGAGTTCGCTCGAGAACGGCACGCTCTCCGTGCAGGCGGCGCCTCAGCGCGCCGCTATCATCGGCTCGAACTCGGAGGCGTCATGGCCCTGTATGCATTCGATGGCACGTGGAACGCTGATCGGGATCGGAATGAGCGCGACACGAACGTGCGCCTTCTGTTCGACCTTTCTGCGGAGCCCGATACGCACAAGCTCTATACCGCAGGCGTTGGCACGAAATTCAAGCGAATCGGCCAGCTCATTGGAGGAATGTTCGGCGCCGGCAGCTTCTCGCGGGTGGCGGCGGCCTACGATCACCTCAGGCGAACGTACCGTCCGGGGGATCCGATTGATGTCATCGGCTTCAGCCGCGGAGCGTCGCTGGCGCTCGACTTCGTCAACCGCATCGTTGATCGGCGCGGCACACCCGGAGCGCCCCAGCCTACGATTCGCTTCATTGGGCTGTTCGATGTCGTCGGCTCGTTCGGGATCCCGTTCAATGTATGGCCGTTCCGGTTTCAGACCTGGAACGTCGGTCACAAGCTGACGCTGCCGGCGGCGCACGTGCAGCATTGCTATCACGCGCTCGCGCTTGACGAACGGCGGCAGACATTCGCGCTGACCCGAATTGCTGGCGCCCACGAGGTGTGGTTTCGCGGCGTCCATTCGGACATCGGAGGCGGAAACGGCAACACAAAGCTGAGCTTCATCGCACTGCGATGGATGCTTCGGAAGGCCCTCGCCGCGGGCGTCCCAATGGACCTGGCGGCCGTCGAAGCGCTGTCGCTGGATGCCGGGATCGATTCGACCGCGCCGCTCAGCCTACCGCTGGATCTGGCTCCGAATGACTTCCGGCGGTGTCTCGCTGCGGATCGTCGTCATTACACGGTCGCCCCGCCGCTCGATCGGCCCGACCGCGATCGCTGCAACCCCGCAATTCCCGGCGTCGTTGAAACGGAAATTGACGAGATCGTTCTTCAGCCGGCGATCGGCTGACGTCAGTGTTCCAACAGGAGGCGTGCGGGGTCCTCCACGAACTCCTTGATCCTGACCAGGAACTGCACGGCCTCGCGCCCGTCCACAATTCGATGGTCGTAGGTGAGGGCGATGTACATCATCGGTCGGATGAGTACCTGACCATCCATCGGAACGGCGCGATCGGCGACTTTGTGCAGCCCGAGGATGCCAACCTGCGGCGGATTGAGGATTGGCGTGCTGAACAGCGATCCGAAGACTCCGCCGTTGGTGATCGTGAACGTCCCGCCGGCCAGATCATCGAGCGTCAGCGACCCGTCGTCGGCACGCCGCGCGAGGTCGCGAATGGTCTGCTCAATCTCCGCGAAGGACATCGAGTCGGCGTCGCGAAGAACCGGAACGACGAGGCCTCCTTCGGCGCCGACCGCTATCCCGATGTCGTAGTAGTGCTTGAGGACGATCTCCTCCCCCTGAATCTCCGCGTTGAGCCGGGGGAAGGCACGCAGGGCGGCAATGGCGGCCTTGACGAAGAATGACGACACGCCGAGGCTAACGCCGTGCTGCTCCTTGAAGGCTTCCTTCCGACGCGCACGGAGCGTCATGATCTCGGTCATATCGACGTCGTTGAACGTCGTCAACATCGCCGCGGTGCGCTGGGCCTCAACCAGCCGGCGGGCGATCGTCTGCCGCCGCTTGGACATGCGGACCCGTTCTTCCTGACGCGACGCCGTGCCTCGCGTGCCCAGTGCCGGTCGCGTGATCGCCTTCTCGACGTCCTGTTTCATGACCCGGCCGGCGGATCCGCTGCCCGGCACCGCGCCAAGGTTCAGGTCGTGGTCCTTTGCGATTCGGCGCGCTGTGGGTGTGGCGCGAGTGTCCGCGGCGGTTACTGCGGACGGGGGGGCCGAGGCCGGAGCGGCAGCGGGCTGAGCCGGCGACGTCGTCGTAGTGTCGGCAAGTCTCGCCGGTGCCGCCGATTTTGCGCCATTTCCCGCGACAGCGTCATCGACCACGGCAAGGACATCGCCGACCTTTACATCCTCGCCCTGCTTGCGTTTCACGCTCGTGAGGACGCCCGCATGGTCAGCGCCAACCTCGAGGTCAACCTTCTCGGTCTCGAGCTCGACGATCGGCTCACCGGCGGCGACGGAGTCGCCTTCGCTTTTCAGCCACTTCGCGATGCGGGCTTCGAACACCGATTCACCGAGCTGTGGTACGACGATGTTCGACACGACTCCATGTCCTCCTGATCCGAACGCCGCGCGTGAGCTGCCTTGGGTGGTGGAGCAGCCCTTCAGGGCTGCTTACCAGGCAGCGCTAAAGCGCTGCGCCACCTCAAAATAGTCCAAGGATTCATCGACCTTACACTCGCTTCGACAGCACCAGCCGGGCGTCCGAGTGCACCTGCGTGTCGAACGCCTGCTCCACGAGCGCTTTCTGGTTCAGCTGATGCCAGGCGGCCGACCCCTCGGCGGGGCTCGCGCTGCACGCGCGGCCGATGTATCGCAGCGGCCAACGGCCGGCGGAAAGCTCCTCGAGCAACGGGCGCATGAACTCCCACGCGCCCATGTTCTCCGGTTCCTCCTGCAGCCAGACGACCTCTTCCAGCGCCGGGTAGCGGGCCAGGACCTCCCGCAGCGCCGTGGAAGGAAACGGAAACAGCTGCTCGACGCGACAGATGGCCACGCTCTCGGCGCCGGCGCGCCTCTCGCTGGTCATCAGATCGACCGCCACCTTGCCGCTGCACAGCACCAGTCGGGACACCGCCGACGTGCGCCCGGTCGTCGTCGCGTCGTCGATGACCGACAGGAAGCGCCCCTCGGTCAGCTCGCGTGGCGTTGACGCGACTGCCGGATGGCGCAGCAGGCTCTTCGGGGTCAACAGGATAAGCGGCAGCGGATCTCGCCTGAGCAGTGCGGCCTGACGACGGAGCAGATGGAAATACTGTGCGGCGGTCGTGCAGTTGACCACCCGCATGTTGACGTCGGCGGCGGCCTGCAGGAAGCGTTCGGGCCGGCCCGTGGAGTGATCCGGTCCCTGTCCTTCATACCCGTGAGGAAGGAACAGCACCAGCGACGGCTGGAGGCCCCACTTGGCACGGCCTGATGTGAGGAACTCGTCGAGGATGACCTGCGCGCCGTTGATGAAGTCGCCGTACTGCGCTTCCCAGAGCACGAGGCAGTGCGGCGCCTGCAGGTTGTAGCCGAACTCGAAGCCGATCGCCGCGTTCTCCGACAGCGGGCTGTTGTGAATCTCGAATGACGCCGTGGCCTGCGGCAGCGCCTGCAGCGGGATGAACTCCTCTCCTGACGTGGCGTCGCGGAGCACGGCATGGCGCTGGCTGAACGTCCCTCGCTCCACGTCTTCGCCGGTGAAGCGGATCGGCGTCCCGTCGGCCAGGATCGACGCGAGCGCGAGCTCCTCGGCCGACGACCAGTCGATGGTGGGCTGATGCGGATCGTCGAGCGCCTGCCACCGCCGCTCACGCGACCGTTCCAGCTTCCGGTGAATCGTGAAGCCGCGCGGCCTCGTCAGCAGGCCTTCGTTCAGCTCGCGCAGCCGCTCGATCGGGAGGGCGGTCTGCGCCCGGCCCGCCGTGCCAGGAGCCGCGGGCTCGGCGACCGGGGGCACGAAGTCCCTTTCGGGTTCCAGCGTCGCGAGCGCTTTTTCTAGCGTCGCGAAGTGCCGCTTCACGAGCGCCTCGGGATCCTCCTTGAACTGATGCCCCATGGCCGTCAGGCGCTTCGCCCACAGCTCGCGCACGGTGGAATGGCGTGAGATCCGCTGGTAGAGCAGCGGCTGTGTGAATGCCGGCTCGTCGCCCTCGTTGTGCCCGTGCCTGCGGTACCCGATCAAATCGATGAGGAAGTCGCGTCGGAACTTCGCGCGATAGGCCCAGGCGAGACGCGCCGCCTCGATGCAGGCCATCGGATCGTCGGCGTTCACGTGCAGGATGGGAATCTTGAAGCCCCGCGCCAGGCCGCTCGCGTAGCTGGTGCTGTAGGCCTCGCTCGGCGTCGCCGTGAACCCGAGCTGGTTGTTGGCGATGATGTGGATCGTGCCGGCGGTGTCGTAGCCGGCCAGCCGCGACAGGTTCAGCGTCTCGGCCACGATGCCCTGCCCGGGGAACGCCGTATCGCCGTGAATCAGGAGCGGCAGCGTCAGGCCGCCGTCGAACCGCGCCGGTCCCTTTCCATCGGTCTGGGTGCCCGCCGCGCGCGCCATGCCGACCACCACCGGATTGACCGCCTCGAGGTGGCTCGGATTGGGCGCGAGCACCACCGACAACGGCTCGCGCGCTTTCCTCTCTACGCGGGCACCGGCGTGATACTTCACGTCGCCCGTCCAGCCGAGATCGATGCGCCAGGTCTGCGTGTCGATCGGATCCTTGAACTCCGCGAGGATTTGCGAGTACGGCTTCTCGAGGACGTGTGCCAGCACGTTCAGACGGCCGCGATGGGCCATGCCGATGATGATGTGGCGGATGCCGTCGTCGGACCCATCGCAGATAATCTCATCGAGCACGGGCACGAGCATGTCGAGCCCTTCCACGGAGAAGCGCGTCTTGCCGGGAAACGTGCGGTGGAGGAACCGCTCGAAGGCTTCGACCTGGGTGATGCGATCGAGCAGCCCGTCGGCATCAATGGGGTCGTTCGGCGGACGGAAGCGGCCGGATTCCGCCGCGTCGCGCAGCCACTCACGCTCTTCCGGTACGAAGACCTGCGCGTAGTCGCAGCCCCTGGTCGAGCAGTACACCTCGCGGAGGTTCTCGAGCGCGTCGTACGCGTTGGCCGCCCCTATCGACACGGGGCCGCCGACGAGCGACGCCGGAAGGCGTCGAAGGTCGTCCTCCGTGATGCCGTGGGCCTCCGGAGCGAGCGACGGGTCGCCCACTGGCGGCGAGCCGAGCGGATCGAGATGCGCGGCGAGGTGACCGTAACGCCGGACGGACTCGGCAAGATTGGCGACGCCGACGATGACGTGCGGGGGAACGGAGCCCGGAGCGCTGGCGTCTGGGGTCTCCGAGCTCTCCGTCGGTGTCCACCGGGCGAAGGCGGCGCGGGTGGCCGGATCGACCGACTCGGGATCCTTCCGGAACCGCTCGTAGAGTTCGAGCACGAAGCCCGCATTCACTCCAGGAAACCGATCCAGATTCATGACGTTCCATGGTACTCCGATAGGCGAGGCGCTGGTGATTCAGCTCATTGGGATCGATGTGGACGGAACGCTTCTAGACAGCCGGGGCCGCATGCCGGAAGCAAACCGTCAGGCCATCCATGAGGCCGTGGGCAAAGGTGTGCACGTGGCGCTCGTGACTGGGCGGAGCTATCCGTTTGCGCGGCCGGTCGCCGATCCGCTTCCGCCGGAGGTGACGCTCATCGTCAGCAACGGTGCGATCGAGCGCGCCACCGACGGGGCCACGCTTGCCCGGCGGCTGCTGTCGCGCGACGTCGCACGGCGGGTGCTCGAATCAACAGATCGGTACCGCGCCGCCGCTGCGCTGATCTTCGATCGCGACGAAGAGCGGCAGATGGTGTTTGAGACGATGGACTGGGAGAACCCGAACCGGAAGGGATACTGGCAGCGGAACGAATCCTTGATCGCCCACTGTACGCCGCTCGAGGACGCGCTCACCGAGGATCCGATCCAGGTGATGTTCAACGGCGGCGTTGCGGAGATGCGCGAAGTCGCGTGCTTCCTGAACGCGGGCGTGAATGAATTCGCGATCTCGCTGACCGAGTACGAGTTGCGCGACTTTTCGCTGGTGGACGTCACGTCGCTCCACGCCACCAAAGGGCGGGCGCTGGCCTGGCGCGCGGAGCAGATGGGCATTCCGCGCGAAGCCGTGATGGCCGTCGGCGACAATTTCAATGACCTCGAGATGCTGGAATTTGCGGGCTGTCCGGTTGTGATGGGCAATGCCGTGAAGCCGCTCCTCGAGCGGGGTTGGACGATCACTGGCACACACGATCAGGCCGGGCTTTCGCAGGCGATCCGGCAGTTCGTGTTGTAACGGATAGGACCTTGTTGAAGTGGTGAATCACTGGACGACACCGGGTGTCGTCGTGTGTGAGATACGACACCCAGTGTCGTTCTCTTAGAGCGGGTTGCGAAATTACGGGCCGTAGGCCGGGTCCTTTCGGACCCGGCGGGAGGCGGGTCTGAAAAGACCCGCCCTACGAGCAATTTCGCAACGTGTTCTTAGTCTGCCCGGCTGTAGACAACCTCGCCATCGACGATGGTCTTCTCCACGTGCACGTCCGGCAGCCGCTCCGGCGGCATTTCGAAGATATCCGCCGAGAGGACCACGATGTCCGCGAGCATCCCGCCGGCGAGGGCCCCCTTCCGCTGCTCGTCGAAGGAGGCGTATGCGCCCCCGATCGTGTATGCGTCGATCGCCACGAGGAGGGAGCCCGCCGGATCCGAGGGGCCGCCAGCGGCGGTATCGGCCGCCCGCTCGACGATCCGCCGGAGTCTCACTCGCGGGTCGAGGGGAACGGCAGGCCAATCACTGCCAAGCGCAAGGTTCCCGCCCACCGAGGCGATGGCGCTCCACGACGCGGTGTCGCTTCCGTCATCGAGCACTGGCAGCGACACAACGATTCCGAGACTCGTCATGCGGTGCGCCTCCTCGGGCGTGAGGGAACCCGAGTACTCAATGCGGTGGCGTCGGCCCCGGTCGGGAACCGGATTCGCACGCACCGCCGCTTCGAGCGCGTCCAGCGCCGCGTGCAGGGCGTTCTCATCCTCGGCGCGAATCCAGACTTGCCAGCCGCGCATGTCCAGCCGCGTCACCACTCGATTCAGCCGCTCCTGCGTCGTGCGTTTCTGCTGGTCGGGGCGTCTCGCGGGCGTCGTCTCTTCGGGAACGATTTCGATCGACCCGGTCTTGAACATCGGATCGTCGCCGAAGCGGCGTCTGGTCGCTTCGAGTGATTCGAGATCCGGCTCGGTCACACTGACAGGCGCGCTGAGGGCATGGTATGTGCGCAGCGTCAGCTCATTGGCGTCGCGCAGGTCGTTCCAGAGCTCAATCTCGTCAGGTGTCGTGCCCGCGTTGTGCACGCTCGTGATGCCGAGCGCGTTGGCGGTGTGAATGCCCGCACGCAACGCGGCGAGCCGATGTTCACGGTCCGTCGGCGCAGCGGCGGCTTCGTCAGCGGCACTCTCCGCCAGTTGGAGACTTCCCTCGACGAAGTGCACGTGTGCATCGTTGAAGCCCGGGACCACCGCTCCGCCGTGCGCATCGATGTAGGTCGTCTGCGGACGCCTCAGGCGCTTGATTTCGCGATTGCTTCCGACGCGGACGATCGTGTTTCCACGAACCGCCACCGCCTCGGCAAAGTCGTGCCCCTGTCCGGTGTAGACCTTGCCGTTATAGACAATCAGATCCACAGGACCGTCGTCGTCACGCTGAGCGCCGGTCATGATTCCGGCGATGAACGTGCCGGCAACGATGGAGACCACGATGAGTGTTGTGAGGCGGGAAGCCATGAATCGATACGTCGTTTCCAGATTCTAATCCCAGCGCCTTTTGCAGTCGACCATAGACCACGGTGAAGCGGACCTGTCGGCGTGCCAAGTCCAGCGTCGCCGCAGAGGCGCATCGCGTCAACGGCGGCAAAAAAACAGCCGCTTCGTGCCCGGGGGCGCCACGACGTAGAATGCTGGTCTTCCAGTGGGTCTCTAAAGGAGGAGTGTCATGGCAACCGTGTTGAGCGCTGCTGATGTGCTTGTCAGCACCGACTGGGTGATGCAACACCGCAGCGATTCGAACGTCCGGGTCGTCGAGGTCGACGTCGACACGGCCGCGTATGACCAGGGTCACGTGCCGGGCGCCGTCGGGTGGAACTGGACGACCGAGCTCTGCGACACGCTCGTCCGGGACATCGTTCCCAAGGCGAAGCTCGAGCAGCTGCTCGGGCAGTCGGGGATTACTCCAGAAACAACCATCGTCCTGTACGGCGACAACAACAACTGGTTCGCCGCATGGGCTTTCTGGCAACTGAAGGTGTACGGCCATCGGGACGTGCGCATCATGAACGGCGGCCGCAAGAAATGGCTGGCCGAGGGGCGTGACCTGGAAGCCGCAGCGCCGAGGCCGGCAGCGGCGACCTATCGCGCGCAGGAGCCTGACCTCTCGATTCGCGCGTTTCTCCCCGAGGTCCAACGGGTCATGCAGCGGCAGGATACGGTGATGGTGGACGTTCGGAGTCCTCAGGAGTTCACGGGTGAGATCCTCGCGCCGCCGGGGCTGCCAGAGACCTGTCAGCGCGGGGGGCACATTCCGGGTGCGAAGAGCATCCCGTGGGCCAAGGCCTGTAACGACGACGGCACGTTCAAGAGCGAAGCGGAGCTCTCGGCGTTGTACGGCGCGCAGGGGGTGACGCCGGATAAGAACGTCATCGCGTACTGCCGGATCGGCGAGCGATCCAGCCACACGTGGTTCGTCCTGAAATGCTTGCTCGGGTTCCCGAATGTGAAGAACTACGACGGTTCGTGGACGGAGTGGGGCAACCTTGTAGGGGCCCCGGTCGAGAAGTGAGATGAAGAGCGAAGAGTTCCGGGAAGAACGGCAGGAGCTGAACGGCTGGGCGATCAACGTGGTGTCGTACCGTATTGGCGACCGGTACTACTGCACCATCGACAACGTCGACCCCGGCGCGCGATTTGCGCGCGCCGAGGCCGCGACGCGAGAGGAAGCCGAAGGCGCCGCGCTCGAGAAGGCCGCGCGCTATTTGAAGCAGACGCGCCGGTTTCCTGCGTCGCAGTAGGCGGGTCTACAAAGCAAGACCCGCCCTACGTACGGTCCTCGCAGGGGCGGGTCCACGTACAGTCTTCGCAGGACGGGTCCAGGTACAGTCTTCGTAGGGCGGGTCCTTTCCGCCTTCGCCAAGGCTACGGCGGACCGCCGTAGCTCGCGAAGCGAGCGGAGGCTGGTTGGACGCGCCGATCATCTCAGTCGATCCGACAGCAGCGCAACGGTCAGCGCATAGTAGTGGGCGCAGTTGTATCGAAGCAACGCGTCGTAGTTCCGGTATACCAGAAAAGCCCGCGAATCGGTCTCGACGAGTGCTGCGTCGACGTCGGCCGCCGGCAGAGCCTTCCCCGCGATGTTCGTCACGCCAAGCTCCTGCCAGCGCCGCAGCGGCATGTGTTCCGTCATGTTCCGCATCGCATAGCAGCCTTCCGTGCGCCGATCGACCGTCGTGGCGATCCGTTCGCGAACGGCCGGCGATACCTTGACCTCGCGGCCCCACGTCTCATCGTCAGTCCAGTCGTAGGACTTCAGATAGTTGGCAATCGACGCGAGTGCGTCGCCTGTGGAGGTCCAGATATCTCTCTGCCCGTCGCGATCGAAATCCACGGCATGCTTCAGATAGCTCGAAGGCATGAACTGCGGGTGCCCCATCGCGCCGGCCCACGATCCCTTCATTTGTGAGGGCTTGATGTAACCCTTCGACGCAATCGTCAGAGCATCGAACAGCTCATCGCGAAAGAAGTCAGATCGGCGCGGTTCCCAGGCAAGGGTGGCGAGTGCCTGAAAGATCGGGGTACGGCCCATGTTGCCGCCGAACCGCGTCTCGATGCCCCAAATGGCGAGGAGGAACCGCGGCTGCACCTCATGCTCGCTCTGGATTCGCCGTAAGAGGGAACGATGCCGCGTCGCCAGTGCGCGACCGCGGCGGACGATGGCCCGGGTGACGCGCGAGGCGAAGTATCGTTCGAAGCCGACGGCGAGTTCCGCCTGCGACCGGTCGTTGCGGATGACGCGCTGCAGTGGCTCCATGCCGGCAAGGGTGTCCTGCACAAGCTTCTCCGGGTAGCCACGATCACGAGCTTCGCGGATGAGCGCTTGCAGCCATTCGTCAAACGGCGGGGGTACGGCCAGAGGATCCTGTCGTGTGACAGGCGCGACCGCGGGTGTCGCCACCGCGGCGGTCGCCAGAAGGCCGGCGAGGAGCACGACGCAACAACGGATTGACAGGTCCACGGTCTGCCGTCCTCCCGTCATGAAGCACGCGACGGGCCACCCGCGTGCTCGCGCGTGATCCGCTGCATTCTGTTCAGGATCTCACGAATCCGCCGAGCCTCGCGCTGAAGGTTTTCGATCTGAGGAGCGAGCGCCGGGTCGCGGGATTCGCGCGCCATCAGCTCACAGCCCCCGCTGAGCGCCTGAACGGCGCCGTTCATGTCGTTGGCGAAGGCGAAGATCAGCTCGGCCAGTTCGCTGGCCATCTGATGACGGGCGAGCGCGTACGCGAGCCTCCGCGTGCCGTACGCTGCGCCGAGCGCTTCCGCCACTGGACTGAGCATGTCGAGGTCGGCCTGCGAGAACGCCCCTGGCTTGCGAGCCACGAGGTTCAGTGTGCCCAACGCTTCGCCTTCGAACACGAGGGGAAGCAAAACGAGCGATGAGTAACGAGAGGCAGTGAGCACATTCGCATCGAGATACGCGGGTGCAAGCTCGCTCAGGTTGCCGATCGCGCGCGGCTCACGGGCGCGAACCACTTCGTCGATGAGGGTGCCCGTCCGCGGAAAGTGAAGGTCCGGCACGGGCTCGCGGGATGGTCCCGCCGCGTCCAGCCGCGCCGTATACGTCGTGTATCCCTCGCGATCGTCGGTGAGCAGCGCCAGGCCGACGCGATCACAGGCGGTGATCGCGCGCACCCGCGATGCCAGCTCGAACAAGCTTCGCGTCACGTCCGGCGAGCTGGTGAGGGTGCGCAGCAGCGCGTTCAGTGCCTGAAGATTGGTGAACCGCCGCTGGTCCTTCTTCGTCGCGGAAATGCGGCCGTATAGCCAACCTCCATACAGCGCGACGGCAACGGCGACGACGGTCGCGAACCACATCATGTCTGGCGACTATAACGCGGGTTGCGGCTCTCTCTTCACGAGCGGCGCAAGGCAGAGGCACCGAGCGTTGCGGCCGCAGAGACGCGGAGGCGCAAAGATCACAATGTTTTAATACCCGGTTGGAGAACAACTCGTTTGATGCCTTGTCGAAGCGCCGGCTCATTGAAGTTCAACAGAAGTCCGAGCTCGAGTCGCGTCAGCCGAAGGTAGGTCAGCACCTGGGCCACATGGATGGGAGCGAGTCGCTCGACGCTCTTGACCTCGACGAGGACCTGTTCATGGACAATGAGGTCAGGTCGATGCTCCGCCACAACCTCGCCTTTGTACAGGACAGGAATGTGTACCTGTCGCCGATGTGGGATACCGCTGGCGCGAAGCTCGATACACATGGCCTGTTCGTAAGCGAGTTCTGATAACCCAGGTCCAAGATGCCGATGAACCTCAATCGCCAGCCCAATGATTCGCTCGGATAACCGATTGACGTCCGGCATTTAGCGCTCTGCGTCTCTGTGCCTCTGCGGCGCATTTTCAGGCGAGGCTCTCAAACATACGCAGAGCCGCGTCCTTGACGTCGAGTGACACCAACGGAAACGTCGATAGCACGTGTCGGAACTGGTCTTCGGACAGGCCGTAGAGGCGGGCGACGAGCGCCTGGATTTCTGCGTATTCCGGCATCTTCTCGGGGGGCACGCGTCCCTTGGTGAGTGCCGTTGACAGTTGGACGAGATGTGGCGCGATCGGGTCCGTGTCCGGACTAAACGGCACCGGGAGCCTCGCCATCAGCGCGCTGGTCACATGGGTGTGCACCCGCATGCGGACCAGATAGTTGGCGACATAGCTGTTCAACAGCGCGGACAACAGCAGCTGGCGTTCGAGAGGTAGCGCGTCGCGAAGGACAAACAGCGTGTGGGTAGTGACCGCGCGCGCCGGAACGATGGCGGCGATGAGGGTCAGTTTGTTGGTCGCGCTGGACACGTCGCGGTAGGCGAGGCGCGCCCGCGTCGGCACCTTGGTGGTGGCGATGGCCTCACGTGCGAGCTCCATTGCGGCCTCCTCCGCATGTGCTCGGAATGGCTCGATATGCTTTCCCTCCAGCACGACCCGCGCGTGCGGCGCCCGAGTCCGCGGCACGAACGCGCCGCGATCGTCGCTTGCGTTGAGCTCCCTGCCAAAATGCGCGTTCCAACCATCAGCGCTGCCCAGGGCGGGCACGTTTGCACTGATGTGTTCCAGCAGCCGAAGATCGACTGGGGAGCTGACTTCCGGAATGCCGAGATCGGCTGGGCCCGACAGGCGTTCGACCAGCGCGCGCGTGATCTCGAGAGACGTGCCGTCGGACGCGTCCAGCGTGTCGGGATTGGTGAGACCGAACCGGCATGCGATTCGATCAGTGTGTCCGCCGGCTGATGCCGTCATGAGGACGAAACGTAGGCTGCGATGAATCGGAAAGAGCCCGGCCCGATTATCCAGCCCGACGACGCGGTCCACCGCTGCATGTTCGAAGAGATGGCGTCGAAGCGGTCCGCTCCCAGTGTCGCTCAGGATGCCGGAGGGCAGCACCAGGCCGACTCGCCCACCGGTGCGCGTCAGCTGCAGCGCACGCTCGACGAACAGCTGGTATCGATTCAGATGGGAGCGCGTCACCGTCGCATAGACCCCTGCGCCGTGCACGAAGGACACCAATTGTCGGGCGGCCGCGCGCCGCTGATCCCGCGTGCGCGCGTCGCCACTGTCGCCGCGCACGACATCCCATGGCGGATTGCCGATCACCGCGTCGAAGCCCGCATCATGGCGTCGCCGGCCCTTCTCATCGAAGAACACCTCAGGGAACGTGAGCTCCCAATGAAGGAAGGCGGAGGCACGAGCCGTTGCGGCGGCTACGGCAATCCATCGCTGCGCGCTGGCGACCGGCAGGGCCGACGATCCGTGAAGCAGCCGCTGAACGAGGTCTCCGTACAGCGCGGAATCCGGCGGAGCATCATCTGGCCAGAACCAGCACGCGCACCACAGATCCAGGACCGACCGCCAGCGCGCCCAGGCCCCCTCGGAATGGTGGATGGCTGCGAGAAGGGATTCTTTACGGCGGACGGACGCGACATCGTCGTCCGGCTCGCGCGCGATCCACAGGCGATCTGGCAGGGCTGCGCTGACCATCGTGCGAAAGCGCTCGGTGTCGAACAGCGGCAGTCGCGCGTGACGGATCTTGCCCGGCCGTGGGGGCTGCCGCGCGACATCATCTACCGAGACGCCGACCAGGCTGTCGCCGACCACGAGGTTGTGATCGAGAAACGTGAGCGGCCGATCGCCGGCGAGCGTGGCCAGCCACAACGAGAGTCGCGCCAGCTGCACGGCCATCGGATTGATGTCCACGCCGTACAGACACCGTTGCGCTACCTCGCGCCGGAGGCCGACCCGATCCTCTCTCGTGACCTCGGATGCGTGCCACTGGCCGTCGCGGATCAGCGCCATTTCGATCGAGGAGGCAAGGTGGCGGCAGGCGGCCACAAGGAACGCGCCGCTGCCCATCGCGGCGTCCACGACTCTCAGCGACAGAATCTCGTCGGCGGGTCGTCCCCGCCCGAGCGGCTCGCGGGGGGGAGGCCCGAGCCAATCGGTCATCGACCGCGGGGTGTAGAA
>ORMF011653142.1_pt1 | contig 17352 bp, 14 predicted proteins | sample 1779871 | NCBI WGS metagenome assembly ORMF01 (sample SAMEA104232316, study PRJEB22302) | groundwater metagenome | biome: forest; feature: aquifer; material: groundwater | place: USA | collected 2011-08-07 | depth 5.4 m
AGGTGAGCGCCGTGCAGGCGAATACGCCCGTGCAAGTCCGGACGGCGCCTGACTCCGCGAAGGTCGCGCCAGAGTCGGTGGCCAAGATCGAATCGCAGAAGCTCGCCGACGGTGTCTGGTACGTCGGCGGCATCAGGCACGGCAGCGTCGCCGTCGACTTCCGCGACTTTGTCGCCGTGGTCGAGGCGCCGCTCAACGAAAAGCGAGCCATCGCGGTGATCAACGAGGTGCACCGGCTCATCCCGAACAAGTCAATTCGCTATCTCGTGAACACACACCACCACTTCGACCACTCCGGCGGCCTGCGCACGTTCGTGGCCGAAGGGGCGGCGATTGTCACGAATCGGCTGAACCGCGAGTTCTACGAGAAGGTGGTCTTCTCGCCCGCGCCGCGGACCATCGAGCCCGATCGGCTGTACCTCCTGAACCCCGATCAACTGCGCCAGCCGGTGATCGAATCGGTGAACGAGAAGTACGTCATCAGCGACGGGACGCGGACGCTCGACGTCTATGTCGTGCCGCCGTACGACCACGCCGCGACCTTTGTCGTTGCCTACCTGCCGCGGGAGCGCATCATCGTGAACGCGGATATCTACACGCCGCCCGCCAAGGGCGCGATGCTGCCGCGGCCCAATGCAGGCACGCGGGCGCTTCAGCAGACGATCCAGACGTTCCATCTGGATGTCGCCACGCATGTCGGGCTGCACGGAGGCGTCGGCCCGCACGAAGACTTCATGAAGATCATGAGTCAGGCGGGAACGAACTAGGCTCCACGGTCGCGGGGTTGAACTGCCGAAGGAGACAAGCATGGCGAGGCGTGCCGTTGCGGTGGTGAGTGCTCTCTCGTTGACGCTGGTGCTGGTCGCGGCTGTCACGCGCGCGCAGCGCCAACCCGTTCAGGCGACAGACGAGAACGGCGCGCCGATCTTCAAGGTGGATCCCTTCTGGCCGAAGCCGCTGCCGAACCGGTGGAGCATGCAGCAGGTCACCGGGATCCATGCCGATCACCTCGATCACATCTGGTTCCTCAACCGCGGCGAGGGAGCCACCGCCGACGAGATCGGCGGCGGCACACCGTCACGCGCCGACTGCTGCGTTCGCGGGCCCGAAGTAATCGAGCTCGATCAGGACGGGAACGTCCTGAACGCCTGGGGCGGTGAGGGCCATCACCCGCTCTGGCCGACATCGTTGCAGACGGTCATCGCCGATACCAAAGGATTCGTCTGGATCGGCGGGATCGCGCCACGGGATAGCATTCTCAAGTTCACGCGCGACGGAAAGTTCGTGTGGGACTTCGGGCATCAGTCGCCGCCCGGCGCGGAGAAGCTGCCGGAGAACAACCAGGAAACCAGCTACCTGCTCCAAAAGGGCCGCTTCCAGCTCGACGAGGTGGCCAACGAGATCTACATCATCCAGCAGAAGCGCCTGCTCGTGTACGACGCGTCAACCGGCGCCTTCAAGCGCGGCTGGGGCGGCCACGGAATGCCACTCAGCGAGATCGCCAACGAGCCGCTGTCGAAATACACCTGGAAGGGCCAGCCGCCGCCCGAGGAGAGGAACTTCGCCCCGCAGCTCCATTTCATCGAGATCTCGAAGGACCGGCTCGTGTACGTCGGCGAGCGGGGGCAGAACCGGATTGAGGTGTTCACGACGGACGGCAAGTTCGTGAAGGAGTTCTCGGTGTCACCGAACACGCCGTCGGATCGCGCGGACGGGATCTGCGGCGGCCCGAACAACGCGAAGCTGCCGCCATGCGGCACCACCTACAAGATGACGATCTCCCGCGACCCGCAGCAGCAGTATCTCTTCGTGGGCGACGCGACGAACAACCGCGTCTGGATTCTCGATCGCCAGAGCGGCCGGACGCTTGGATCGTTCGGCGGCAACGGGCGCTACGCCGGCCGCTTGCATTGGATCAACGCCATCGTGCAGGACTCAAAGCTGAATATCTACACAGGCGAGGTGGAGGACGGGAAGCGGATTCAGAAGTTCGTCCCCGTGCTCGCCGACGGTCGCTAGACCGCGTACGCCGAACTCGATCAGAGGACTTAGCATGCGTCTGAGCTCCGTCATTGCGGTCGCCATCGCCCTGTTCCTGCCCGCGGCTGGATTGGCCCAGCCGCCTTTGCCACAGGCTCCGGCGAGCCTCGCCGAAGCGGAACGCGGAAGCGGGGAATGGGTTGAATACAAGAGCCTGGAGGATCGCTTCACGGCCAACTTCCCGGGCCAGCCGACCGTCACGCAGACGACGTACAAGTCGCAGTACGGGGTGGAGCTGCCGGCACGCGTCTACAACGCGACGCTCCGGGCGGGACGCTACATGCTGACGGTCGTCGACTATAGCCGTGTCGAGCCGCTCCTCGCGGAGAAGGCCAAGTCATGTCCTCCAGCTGCGGAGACATGTCTTGGCAGCGCCACGAGCGACTCGACGGGCGTGGGCAACTGGCGGGTGGACTATAACGGTGCGATTGCGTACGCCATACGGAGTTTTGTGCTCAGTGACTCCAAGGTGACGGAGTTCCTGTGGGCCAATCCCGATCTGGTCAGCGGGCAGCTGATCCAGATGATCGCTCACGACGGCTCGCGGACCTTCGCCGCCATCTACATGCACGAGCAGCGGCTGTACATCATCAAGGCCACGGTGCCCAGCGCGTATCCGGAGCCGTCTCTCTTCACGCAGTCGCTCGAGTGGCTCGACGAGAAGGGGAACAGCATCCGGTATCGGTCCGTCTATCACCACTCATTCCCGCCGCCTCCGCGCTCACGTTGAGACGACGCACGCAAGGACGGGTGAGGGCGCCCGCTCGTTCGCGCAGGCCACACGTCTTGACTCACGCCGGCGCCCGACAGACTCGCCGCCGGATTGAGCGGCTGCGTGCGCCGTACGCAGGTCAATGAACAGGTACTCACCGCGTCGCGGTGCCGGCAGCGCGGCCCATGCCGGCTGCGCGGCCGCGAACGGCAGCGGCAACGTCCTCTGGTCCTGACGTCTGAAAGACGCCGCCGACCTCGTCTGTGTTCGCGGGGTTGATGTTCGGGAAGGTGTGCTGCGTGCGGCCAGGCACACATTGGCCACCGATGAAATTCAGGTATTGAGAGGCATCTTGTCGTTATTATCGCGGGTGCTTCATTCGAGCAAACAACAAATCGTGAGAAAGAAGGAGATGTTGGAGAGGCGCGATGCCGCTCATCGTCATTCCGGATGACGCGCCGCTTGTGCTGTCGCGGAGCGACGCGGTCAGACGGCTGCGCGACTGTGAGCACCGGATCTACCCGACCCTGCCGGCGAATTCCCGGGAACTGGTAGCGCGAATCGCAGACGCCGAAGCCGTGATCAATATCCGGGCGTCAACGCGGTTTACGGCGGAGGTGCTGGCCGAATGTCCAAAGCTCCGGCTGATCTCAATCTGGGGCACCGGAATCGATCATGTCGATCTCGCCGCGGCGAAAGCCCGCGGTATCACGGTGACCAACACGCCTGCGGTGTCGGCTGTCGCCGTCGCGGAACACGCCGTATCGCTCATCTTCGCCGTGGCCAAGCAGACCGTCGACATCGATCGGGCTGTCAGGGGCGGGGAATGGCCGCGTGCGCTGGTGCAGCAACTTCACGGCAGGACGCTGGGCGTGATCGGCACCGGCGCCATTGGTCGCGAGGTCGCCCGGCTCGGCGCCGGCATCGGCATGAGCGTCATTGCCTGGTCGTTCAATCAGCGCGGCGACTATGCGTGGGTGACGCTCGAGGATCTGTTCCGCCGTGCGGACGTCGTCAGCGTGCACGTGCGGCAGTCGCCGGAAACGCTCGGGATGATTCGGGCCGAACATTTCGCGATGATGAAGCCAGGTGCCATCTTCATCAACACGGCACGCGGCCGCATCGTCGTGGAGAAGGATCTTGTCGAGGCGCTGCGAAGTCAGCGCATTGCAGGAGCCGGGCTCGATGTGTTCGAGACCGAGCCGCTGCCTGTAGATTCGCCGCTCCGCCTGCTGCCGAACGTCGTGCTCACGCCTCATGCTGCGGGCATCACGCGCGACGCAACGGAGGCAGGGCTGGCGATGGCCATCGACAACGTCCTGGCCTTCAGAGCTGGCGCGCCCGTCCATGTTGTGAACTGGCCGACCGCCTTGAAGAAGTAGAGTTCATCTGCCGGCGTCCGTCAGCTCGCCGACTCCCAACGCCACAACTTCGAACCTCCCACGTGCCGTGGGACGAGGTTGCGAGTTGGGCGTTGGGATCTCACGGTCGTGTTCAGACGTTGCGATCAGTTGGCGGCGAAACAGTAGAACAGCCCGGCGCCGCCCGTCTTCACGAGCGCGGGCTGGCTGCAGCCAGCGCTCATGTGCGCAGCATTCCACGAGGCATTGCCGCCCCCAAGCCGGTCGTGATGGCCGAGGAGGGCCCGATCGGTATCGGCGTTGCTCGTCCAGTTGTTGCACGTCAGCACCTGTGCCGCCCCGATCGGGATCCGGCCGTGTGAGTCGGACCCCGTCATCATGTCGTGCTCGTTGGGCATGTCGCCCACGCCTTTCACCTCCGCGCCCTTCTCGTTGAGCGCGGTCGGCTTGCGAATGCTGTTGCGGTCACGCTCGTAGTCCCCGTGCAGGTCGGCGATATCCCGCGCGATGAGCTGACCCTTGGCGTTGAACCAGGGCCCGTTCCCGATACGCTCGCGGGCGTAGACGGCGGGCTGGCCACCGGCGGCGGCGGCGCTCATATACGCACGCCACGTACGGTTGCCAGCCCCTGCAGCCGCGGCCAGTGTCTGGCAGTGCTTGTCGGCTCCCGCCAGACCACCGAGATTGCCGCCATTGCCTCCACCGACGCTCGTGATGAAGAAACTCATCGGCTGCGCTGGGGGCTGTGGCTGTTGCGCCTGAGCCCTCGGTGACCCTGCGATGATCAACATCCCCAACAGCACGCCGACGACAGACGCCCTAATCCATGTGTGCATCGCTACTCCTTTTCCATCAAGACCCTTGAGACGCGTGTTTTGGTGAGCCTTAGTCCGGGGCCGCTTCCGACACATATTCTGTCGCATCAGAGCTTAGCTTCTCAATATCCGCGTTCGCTGTTCATGGGTCGAGACACTGAATCCTCCGGTGACTCGAGTTCCTTCGCAGCCGGTGCACTTGCCTGCCTCGATTCAGATCTCGCAGATGAGACTGACCATCTGATTAATCACCGCCTGCCGGAAGGGTTCGGTCAGGACGAGGCGAGACGGATGCAGTATTCGCGAGTTCATGAGCGGTAGTGTGTCAATGGGCACGATTCCTACGCGGCTCATTTTTCCTAACAAATCAAGTCGGGCGCTCAACTTCGACCCTAGCCCCGGCCGTTGAGGGCGAAGCCGGCGTGCCTGTGTTCTACGACGTGAACCACTCGACCGACGGGAGGGTGCTGAGCCTCGAGCGCATCCAGCGTGCCGGGAATCCGGCCGCGGCCGCGGCCGGCAGCCGACCGAACGAGAAACTCTCTGCGTGTGAGCACCATCTCATACCCTCCAGCCGGCAGCGCACCGGGGCCGGATCGTTCCTGACGACGCCCATCTTGTGGTAGGCTGACCGCCGTTTGCAATCGGTTACATCGTGGAGTCATCGATGATTGCACGGAATCTTCTATTCGTGGCCGCCGCACTGGCGGCGCTGGTGGCGCCTGCAAGAGCACATCACTCGTTTGCCGCGGAATTCGATGCGAATCAGCCGGTCACGATCCACGGCACGCTCACGAAGCTCGATTGGGTGAATCCTCACGGCTGGATCTTCCTTGACGTGAAGACGTCCACGGGCGCGGTCGAACGCTGGGAGATTGAAACCGCCGGCCCGACTCAACTCATGCGCCGCGGGATGCGCAAGGACGACTTTCCGATGGGAGTCGAAGTCATTGTCACGGGGTTCAGATCCCGCAAGAATCCGCTCGTCGCCGCCGCGCGCAGCGTCAAGCGCCCCGACGGGACCGAGTTCTTCATGAGCTCGCAGGGAACCGGTGCGCCGAACTGAGAGCGCGCTCGGCACTACTCGAGCCGGGAAGGTGGCGTGATGATCCCTTGTTCGCTGATGACGCTGGTCGTTCTCGGCATCACCGCCACAGCGGCGGCGCAATCCGCCGGAACAGCTGCATCCACGTTCCCGACTCCCACCACGGCATGGACCGGCCCGCGCACTCCGGATGGGCAGCCCGATGTACAAGGGCAGTGGAACAAGTCGTGGCCCGGATCGAATGGCGCCAATTTCGATCTTGAAGAGGGCATCGATCCCGAAGAAGTCAAGCTGACCGGGCGCGATCCCAAGAATTTTCCGCGGCCGAAGGTCGTCCAGTCGCCAGACGGGAGGATTCCGTATCAACCCTGGGCTCGTGCCCTCCGCGACGAGATCCGGAAATACGTGCTCAATCCCGCGAAGATCGTGCACGTGGATTCCAACGCCCGGTGTCTGCAGATGGGGATCCCGCGTCAGAGTCTCGATACCGGATTCGAGATTATCCAGACGTCGGGCTATCTGCACTTCATTTACCCGTACAACAACGCCTATCGCATCATCGCGCTCGACGGACGTCCCCACATCGACGATCGCATCAAGCTGTGGCAGGGAGACTCGGTGGGCAGGTGGGAAGGCAACACGCTCGTGGTCGACGTGAAGAATCTCAACGATCACGCCTGGTATGACGCCTACGGAAACCTTCACAGCGACGAGCTGCGCCTCCAGGAGCGGTGGGTCTTTGTCAGCCCCACGCGCGTCCACTACGAAGTGACGAGTGACGATCCGAAGGTGTTCACGCGGCCCTGGACGGCGCGAAACGAGTTCGCCCGTGCCAGCGAAAGCGTCGAGATCTGGGAAAGTGGGTGTTACGAGGGCGAACGTAATCTCAAACACAAGGATCTCGTCGGCGAAGGCGACGAGCCCGCGAACACCTATCCCTATCCAGGATTCACTGCCAAATTCCCCAAGCCCGGTGTGAACCGCCCATGACGCGCGCGGCTGCTGTCACGGCCGCGGTCATCGTGCTGTGGGGCGCCGCGGGCACGGTGGAGCGTTTGCAGGGGCAGGCTCCATCCGCCGTCGCCGATGTGCCTCGCACGCCAGACGGAAAACCTGACTTCTCAGGCGTGTGGCAGGTCCTGAACACCGCTGCGTGGGACATTCAGGGACATCACGCCGGCGCTGGTGTCCCGCCAGGACTGGGCGTAGTGGTCGGCGGTGAGATTCCGTACCAGCCGTGGGCACTCGAAAAGCGGAAGGAAAACTTCGCGAATCGGATGACGGAGGACACCGACGTGAAGTGTTTCATGCCTGGCGTCCCGCGGATCACCTACATGCCGCATCCGTTTCAGATCGTCCAGACGGCCGAGAAGACCTCAATCCTGTACGAGTACATCCACGTCGTCCGCCAGATTCAAACGAACGGTACTCCTCATCCTCGCGGTCCGATCGAGTGGTGGATGGGGGATTCGCGGGGCCGCTGGGAAGGGGATACGCTCGTAGCCGACGTCGTCCACTTCACCGAACAGACGCGTTTCGACAAGGCCGGGAACTTTCACAGCACCGATCTCCACGTCGTTGAGCGCTACCGGTTCATCGACCGGGATCACATCGACTACCACGTCACCATCGAGGACCCCAAGGTGTTTACGCGGCCCTGGGAGATGCGAATGCCGCTGTACCGGCGAATCGAGCCGAACATCCGCCCCCTCGAATACGACTGTTACGGGTTCAAGGACGTCTTCCGACTGCCGTAGTGAAGCCGTCTCCGTCTGAGGCTCTTGCATTGACGCGCGGTCTGGATTAGGCTCTGCGCTCCGATGTAATCGGTTGCATTTGGTAACCACCGGGACTTTCGTCGAGCGTCCCCGGAAGGAGAGACACCATGTTCGTTGCTCGGTCCGTTTTCGGCGCCCTATTGCTGGCCCTGACCATCCACAGCATCGCCTTCGCCCAGTTGACGACCGGCGATATCGTCGGCCGCGTGACGGATCAAAGCGGCGCCGTGCTGCCCGGTGCGACCGTCACCGTTCAGAACGCCGGCACCGGCGATGTCCGAACGACGAACGCCGGTGACACCGGTGACTACCTCGTGACCCTGCTGCCACTCGGCAACTACGTGGTGCGGATCGAATTGCAAGGATTCTCGACGCAAGAATCGAAGGTTGCTCTTCGAAGCGGTGAGCGGTTGCGCGTCGACGGCCGGCTGGCGATTGGGTCCGTCTCGGAAACGCTGCAGGTGACCGCCGAGGCGCCCCTTCTGCAGACCGAGTCGGCAACGGTCAGTACGCTCGTCACCGAAAACGAGGTGCAGGACCTGCCGGTCAACGGCCGGAATTTCATCAGCCTGATTCAGGGCGTCCCGGGAGCGAATGCCGGAGCTCCCAACGCGCTCGGGAGCGGCACCCGCCCCGACGACCGTCGGCCGACCTCGTCTGTCTCAATCAACGGCGCGGGCGACAACCGGAACAATATGCTGATTGACGGGATGGACAACAACGAGCGCGCGATCGGCACCATCGTTGTCCGTCCTTCAATCGACGCGATTGCCGAAGTGCGCGTCCAGACCAGCAACTACCCGGCTGAAGTGGGCCGGACGGCGGGTGGTGTCGTCAACATCCTGACGAAGTCGGGCACGAACACCATCCACGGCACCGCGTACGGATTCCTGCGGGACGACCGGTTCGATAAGCGCGATTACTTCGCCAGAGCGGATCCGCTCCTGAAGCAGAAGCAGTTCGGCGGCAGCATCGGCGGCCCGCTCGTCCGCGACCGGACCTTTTTCTTTGCGGATTACGAGGGATTCCGTAACCGCCAGGGACAGGTCAATCTCCTGACCGTCCCGACCGCCAGGATGCGAGCCGGCGACTTTTCCGAAGCTACGCAAGTCATTTACGACCCGCTCACACGGCTGCCGTTTCCGGGCAACGTCATTCCGACAAACCGGATCGATGCGATCGCGGCACGGTACATGGCGCTGTATCCCGAGGCGACGTCCCCCGGTCTGGCGAACAATTACTTCAGCACGACCCTTCGTACGCAGACCAGCAACACTCTGGACGGGCGAATCGACCATCGGTTCGACGACAACAACTCCGTCTGGGGACGGTATTCCTACAACGATTCACACACCGTGACGCCGCCTGGGTGCCCTCCGGTCGACGGTGTTCACGGCAACTGTCTCACGGGGGCGAACGCCGGGTTCCCCGGACCCAACGATACGGATGCGCAGGCGCTTCAGGTGAACTACGTGCGGATCTTCAATCCCACGATGATCGGAGAGTTCAAGGCCGGCTACATGAAGGTCGGTATCTTCTCCTACCCGTCGAACTACCAGTCGAATGTCAGCCAGGTGTTCGGCCTTCCGGGCGTGAACATCGATGATCTCGCCTCTGGGCTGGCGTTGCAGAACATCACGGGTTATGCGCTGCTGGGCGATACGCAGAACATTCCGCTGATCACGCGGAACTGGACGCAGCAGTACAACGCGTCAATCACGAAGACAAGAGGCGCGCACAACATCAAGGTCGGCGGGGGCACGATCCTGCGGCGGTTCAGCGTGATTCAGAGTGCGCAGCCGAACGGGTTGTGGACGTACAGCAATCTCGTGACCCGCAGCGCCACCGGCGCCGGCGGGCACGCGCTCGCGTCATTCCTCCTTGGCATGCCCTCGCAGGTGCAGCGGTCGCACACGCCCTTCGAGCCCTTTTATCATGTGCAGGAACCCAGCGTGTATGCGCAGGATGACTGGCGCGTCACGTCGTGGCTGACCGTGAATATGGGCCTTCGGTACGACCTCTTCACGCCGTTCACGGAGGAGGAAGATCGGCTCTCGAACCTCGACATCGAGACACCGCGTGTCCTGGTTGCGGGGCGCGACGGCGTATCGCGAACGGCCGGGGTGGCAGCGGACCGCGGCAACTTCGGCCCTCGGTTCGGGTTCGCAGCGACGCTGACGAGCACAACTGTCCTGCGGGGCGGCTATGGCCTCACGTACTTCCCGTCCACGATCGCGTCGTTTGCCTATATGAAGAACGCGCCGCTGTTCAGCATCTACGGACCAGTGATCAGCGACGCGACGCTGCTTGGCGGGTTACCGACCGTCTTGCTGCGCGACGGATTGCCACCGCAGCCGGGTGCGCCGCCCATCGCGCCGAATCTGCTCAGCGGCGGGTTCCGCGCGGTGGACACGAATATCAAGGCGACGCGCGTTCACCAGTTCAACCTTCAGTACGAGAAGGAATTCAGCGGCAACGTCGCGGCGATCGGATACATCGGGTCGCGCGCCGATCGTGACGGCAAGAACCCCGACATCAACATGGCGCCACCCGGACCCGGTGCCGTGCAGCCGCGCCGTCGGTTCGCGTCGACATTGCCGAGACTGGCGGCCCTCAACTACTACGGCAGCATGTGGGAGACGTATTACGATGCGCTCCAGGCGACGTTTCAGCGACGCTTGAGCGCCGGACTCTCTTTCAATAGCCACTACCGTTTTGCGAAGTCGGATTGGACCGACTTCACGCCGTGGGACGGGCTCGCGGAGGAACGAGAAGCGGCACCCCGGGACATGCGTCACATGTGGGGCGGACAGGTGAACTACAGTCTTCCCTGGGGTGAGTCGCTCACCGGCTTTGCACACGGTGTGCTGGCAGGATGGCAGGTCAATGCGGTCGCGAGCATTCAGTCGGGCGAGCCGTTCGACATCACCAACGCGGCCGCGCGCGCCAACACCGGCGCCAACGACCGTCCTAACCTCGTGGGCGATCCTGAACTGCCGTCCGATCAGCGGACCGTGCAGCGCTGGTTCAATACCGATGCGTTTGTCCCGCAGGCAGTCAACACGCTCGGCGATGCGCCTCCGTCGCCCCTCCATGGCCCATGGACCAAGCGGTTGGCACTCTCGTTCTTCAAGGAAGTCGGGGTCGGTTCAGCCGCCAGGCTGCAGCTCCGATACGAGATCTACAACCTGGGGAACGTCGCGAACTTCATCAACCCGAGCAGCACTCTGGGCACGGCGGATTTCGGCTCGATTACGAGCACCGGCAACTTCCAGCCACAGCAGATGCAATTCGCGTTGAAACTGCTCTTCTGATCGGAAGTCAGCGAACCCTGATCCGGACGTCGCGGGCGGTGGTCACGCCGCCGCCCGCGCGTATACTACCAGCCATCTGAATCGTGTACACGCCGGGCGTAAACGTCTTCAGCGGAATCTGAACGGCATAGCGATGCCGGCTTTCGAGACCAGACGAGCGTTCGTCCCGGTGCTCGAATACGACCCCTCCGTCCTCGCGGCGCGCCACCACGGACAGGTCCAGCACGTGTGACGCCACCGTACCGTTGTCGGAGAACTCACCCAGCAGCGCAACCACGTCGTCGCGCGTAAACTCGCGTGCGGTCGTCGCTGGCGAAACGAGGATGTGGGCGAGCGGATCCTCAGCACGGATCGTCGGCGTCTCGGACGCACTCGCCGACGTGAGCGCAACGCCGCCCAACCACAATCCGGGCGCGCGAAAATCCGGTACGTCAAGATCCGCGAACACCGTACCGACTCGGCCGGCGCCCTTTTCCGCCGCGGCGATGCGCACCCGGTGACGGCCCGGCGCAAGAGACACTGCCGAAATGACGCGCAGGCCGCGAGTGCGCGCAAGCGCGACATTCGCGGCTCTCATTTCCAGATCCAGAGTGTGCTGGCGCCCACCGCGGGTTATTCCGGCCGCGTCAACGGCTGACACAGATATCTCCACCGTGTCGAGGAACCGTTCGTTTCGCTCCGTAAACCGGAATTCGTCGGCGCGCATTTCAATCGTCAGGGACACCGATGCATCCCGCGCCGGCCCCGCGAACGCCGCCGCGTACACACTCATTGGAATGCCGCTGATGGGAACAGGACTCGTGAGCGCGGCATCGATCGGCCTGCTGTTCCCGCCCGCAGGACCGCGGCCCCGTGGCGCGAGATAGCCTCGGCGCGCGCGCACCTGAAGGCCCGGCCGCCTCACGCGAACCTCGATTTGCCTGAACCTGCCGTCCCGCCGGTCGTTGGTCGAGTAGTACCCGAACAGGTAATAGGTGCTGTTCTCGCGGACGATGCGGTCGAACACCCCGGACAGATCGTTGCTGTCAATGCCGGCGAATCCACCGGTTTGATTCGCCAGCTCGCGAAGGCTTTGCTGCGAGGTTCGAACCAGCTCCAGCATCGTGCCGGGTACCGTGAAGTGGGGATCGTGTGGTGACGTGCCGGCGATCTCTATGGATTCCCCGAATGTCGCGAGACCCCGCGGGTCAATCGCGTAAATCGCGACGTTCGCGCGCATCGCCGCTGCCATCGCGTCGGCACTCTCCCGCAGAATCGTGCCGGCAGACATGTTCTTGAACCCGTCAAAGATGTCATAGGTGATCCCCTCGCTCATGAGGATCATCGATTTTCTGCGGCCATGGACGCTTTCCATGAGCGCTGCGAGATCGCGAAGCACGGTCAGCGTCGACCGTGCCTGGTAGGCACGCTCAGCCTCGTATGGATTGAGGCTGCTGTACGGATCGAATGGATCCCGGCCATCGCCTGACCGGTTGGCAGGGTTCACCGGCGTGTCGCTCGCATCCCGCGGATCGCGGTTGAGTGCGTCGGCGATTTCCAGCGCCTCCGACCGCAGGCGGCGTCCCGTGAACTTGTCGACCGCTCCGAGGAGCAGGACGCGATCGTTTGTGAAGTCCTGAGACGCCCCGATACGTCCGCTGGTGTACGCCACTGCCGCCAGGTCGTTCGAGCCGAAGCGTCGCTCGAGGAACTCCCGCAGAAACGCCTTGACGCGCGGCGTGTTGGCGACAGTTGTATGGAGGTCGTCGAGCACGATCAGGTAGATGCGCCCCTCCGTTGCCGTGTTCGTCACGACGTCCACACGTTCGGCGGGCCGGCCCGCCGTCGGTCCGCTCAGTGTCGTCTCGATCGGCAGCCTGACCACGGAGAAGGCGCCAATCTTCTGCGGCCTGCCGTCTTCCAGAACTTCAAAGTCTGCGGGGTTGAGATCGGTGACGAGCCGGCCTGCCGCATCCGTTACGACCGCGTCGACCTCGACGTAATTGGTTTCCGCGCGAAACGTGACCGGCGGAGCCTCCTGTGCGGCGGGACTGCCGGGTGGTAGTTGCTGCGCGGCAACGGCGGACGCGAGGAGCAGCGCGACGGCGGAAGACTGAATGCGCATGATTCCTCTGCAAACGGTTACAAGCTTCGAATTCTACTATACTGCCGTGAGCCAGACCGGTGCGGGGCCTCGCAGTCGCGCGTGCATGCGTCGTGGTACTGATCGGTGGACTGGCCGCCGCGCGCACGCGGTCGAATGAGCGCGGCGATCGCGAATGGCCCGCCTGTGAGGGGACCTCACCAGATTCGGGCCCAACACCAATCTCTAAGGGCCGGGGACGAACGCCACCCCCCAGGGGCGTTCGCCGACGGGTACTCGCGCAACCACGGCTCCCGTCGCGACTTCCACGAACGACACATCGTTCGACGGTCCATTCGCCGTGAAGACGAACCGCCCATCGTCCGACGTCGCAATGCCCCACGGCCGTTCGCCGACTTCCACCGTTCCCGTCGGTGTATTGGATTTCGGATCGATCGTCACGAGGCTCTTGCCGCGGCCCGTGCTGACGAATACACGCGCGCCATCCGGCGATGCGAGAACTCCCATGGGACGAACGAGCGGGCCGCCCTCGAGCTTGATCGTGGTGATGACTTTGTGGGCTTGCGCGTCAATCACGGTCACGGCGGCGCCATTCTCGGCACTCACGTAAGCGCGTGAGCCATCGGGGAGAAAGCCGGTCGAACGTGGCCGCGGACCGACCGCGATTTTGGTGACGAGTCTCGGCGCGAGTGCGTCGATGACGAATACCGCATTGTCCGCCTCCGATGTGACGTACACCACCTTCCCATCTGGCCGCAGATCGACACCCTCGGGTTCGCCGCCAACCGGTACCGAGGCAATGACGCGCCCGTCGCTCGCGTCAAAGACCCCCGTCTGGCCGACATCCTCGTTCGCCACAAACAGCCACCGCCCATCCGCGCTGACCGCGAGCTGCTCTGGGTCTGAACCGCCAGGAATCACGCGCAGTAGCTTGCCGCTCTTGACATCCACCACGCCGATGCCGTCCGCCGTCCGGTCGGGTGGCGGCAGCGTGGACTCATCAACCCCGGGCGGCGAGATGGGCGATCCGCTGAGCGCGATATACAGGGTTCTGTGGTCGGGGCTGGCTCTCACTCCGCGCGGCCGCTTGCCGAGCGGAATCGTTGCCGTGACGCGCCGCGATGCGACGTCGATGACGCTGAGATCCCCCGAGATCTCGTTGGTGGCGAACACCCATCCCTGACTGCCGGTGGCGGCGACTGGCGCCTCGGCCGCTGTCGGGGACGCCTGATCGCGCGAGCAAGCGGTAACAGCGGTCAGGCAGAGCACCAGAATGGCTGTCGTCGTGCGTCTCATCGCATCTCCAGACCGGGGACTGTACAACGCGTGCTGGAAAGTGTAACCGATTGCATCTATGATTCGGGCCGCATGACGCGACCCCTGGTCGCCGGCGTCGATGTCGGCGGCTCATCCGTCAACTACTGGCGAAACGGATGGCAGTGATTCAAGGGAGCTCATATGTATACGAGGCGTGAATTCGGCGGGCTGGTTCTTGGCGGAATGGCGTCGGTCGGCCTCTTCAGCCGGGTGTCGTCAGCGCAGTCGGTGTTCCCGCCAAACCGGTCGCTCATCAACGGGGTCCAGTTCGGGCTGCAGCCGTTCTGCTATCACGACCTGCCGATGACGCCCGCGAATCGCGGGACGCTGATCAACCGGCTCGTGAAGAACGGACTCGGCATGGTCGAACTGCACGCGACCTGGGTGGAGCCGCAGTTTGCGGCGCCTGGCGTGAGCCCGGAGGAAGTGCGCCAGAAACAACGACAGTGGCGACGAACCGCTCCGGCGTCGTTCTACCAGTCGATCAAGAAGGAATTCGATGACGCGGGCGTGACGATCTTCACCTACTACGTGAACCTGAACGACAGTTACACGGACGCGGAGATCGACGCGGTCTTCGCTGCGGCGAAGATCCTCGGCGCACAGGGATGCGTAGGCTCACAGGGGCTGCGGGTCACCCAGCGCCTGGCGTCGTTTCCCGGCAAACACGGCATGTTCATGGGCGTGCACAACCACGCCAACCTGTCCGATCCTGACGCGCTGAACAACGAGGCGAGTTTCGTGAAGGCGCTCTCGTTCTCTCCGCACATCCAGGCGACGCTGGATACGCGGCACTACACAGCCGCCAACGGAGACTGTCTTGAATTCCTCGCCCGTCATCACGCCCGGATGTCGAGCGTGCACCTCGGCGACCGGAAGCGGAACAACGGCCGCAGCACGCCGTTCGGCGAGGGGGACGCGCCCCTTATCGAGACTCTTCGGATGATTCGCGATAACCGATGGCCGATCGTGGCCCTTCTCGAATTCGAGCATGGGACGCTGCGTCCCAATGTCGATGAAGTGCAGTTGATGTTTGACTATTGCAAGCGCGCGCTCGCCTGAGCCGCACTGGAGGCGACGTGTCGATTCGCAGGTGGTGGTATCTGGCATGCTGTGTCGCACTGCTGATGGCGGGGTCGGCGGCTGCGCAGTCGGGAGGCCGGCCCGGGTACAACGAGGCGTTCATCGGGGCGCCCCTCGCCGATTCGGTAATGCAGTACAACAAAGAGTCATACGTGATGTACGGGTGCGCCTATTGCCACGGCGTGAATCTCGTGCCTCGCGGTGAGGCCGTCGATCTCCGCCGATCGGCTTTGGTCGGCAGCGACGTGGATGGCACTCTCATTGTCCGAGCCCTCCGCGCCGGCTTCTGGCAGACGACGAGGCTGTCGCCGATGCCGCAGTACTCGGACTTGAGCGATCAGCAGCTCAATGCCATTGCCGCCTACATCCACCATGCGCGGCAGCGCGACCGCTACACCACGCTGACCCAGGCGCCGCTGCCAGCCGGAAATGCGACGGCGGGGCAGACGGACTTCGCGCAACGCTGCCAGTCCTGCCATGTAGGCACCAGTCTCGCGGGCATCGGAAAGAAATATGATGCCGCCTCGTTGCGGGCGCGGCTCCTCGAACCACCTGGGCTGACAGGCGGATCGTTCGCGCTCGACCGGCTGCGTGACTCGCAGCGTGCCGAGGCGCGTCTCCGGCACGAGCGACTGCTGGAAAACCATTCAGCCGAACAGGTCGCGAACCTCGTCGCCTACCTGCAGACCCTGAACTAGCGTCGTGCGCTTCCGCACTGTTCTCCGCACCGGCTGGTCGATCTCGGAGATTGGCCACGGGATGTGGGGTATGGGCGGATGGACGGGGACCGACGACGAGGAAGCGTTCCGGGCACTCGATCGCGCGGTCGAATGCGGGTGCAATTTCTTCGACACGGCGTGGGCCTACGGCGACGGACACAGCGAGCGCCTGCTCGGCGCGCTGCTGCGCCGGCATCCTGATCGTGAGGTGTACGTCGCGACCAAGGTGCCGCCCGCCAATCGGCAGTGGCCAGGGAAGGCCTCCACCCCGGCTGCGCACGTGTTTCCGTATGAGCACGTCGTGCAATACACGTCGCTCAGTCTAAGAAACCTGGGTGTGTCCCGCATCGATTTGCAGCAGCTCCACGTATGGGACGACTCCTGGACTGCCGAGGACGGATGGAAGCAGGCGGTTCTCGATCTCAAGGCGCAAGGCCTCATCCGCGCCTTCGGGATCAGCGTCAACCGCTGGGAACCCGCCAATGTGCTTCGCGCCCTCGAAACAGGGCTCGTTGACGCCGTGCAGGTCGTCTACAACATCTTCGACCAGGCACCCGAAGACGTTCTCTTTCCGGCTTGCGCGAGGCTCGGGGTGGCCGTCATCGCGCGCGTGCCGTTCGACGAAGGGAGCCTGACCGGCGCGCTCACGGCCGACACGCGGTGGCCGGAGGGCGACTGGCGCAATGCGTATTTCGCCGGCGCGCATCTGACCGAGACGCTGCGGAGGGTCGAGCCGCTGCGTGCGATCGCGACGCATGTCGGGCTGTCGCTGCCGGCGCTCGCGCTGCGATTCGTCCTCAGTCACCCTGCGGTGACGACCACTATTCCCGGGATGCGCCGAGCGGCTCATGTGGGCGAGAACCTTCCCTGCAGCGGCAGCGGCCCGCTGGAGGCGGCCATCCTCGAGATGCTGCGTGCCCATCGGTGGGACCGCACGCCGGACGCACGGTCCTAGACTTGTAATCGGTTACATAAACGACTAGTATCGCACCGGCTGGCACGACACGGCGATGCACGAACCCCGGTATTCACGTCGGCGCTTCGGTCGCATGATGGCCGCACTGCCGCTGTCGGCACTTGCGCAG
>ORMF012417054.1_pt1 | contig 17352 bp, 16 predicted proteins | sample 1779871 | NCBI WGS metagenome assembly ORMF01 (sample SAMEA104232316, study PRJEB22302) | groundwater metagenome | biome: forest; feature: aquifer; material: groundwater | place: USA | collected 2011-08-07 | depth 5.4 m
AGCGACGTGACGAAGTCGACGCGGTCGACGAAACGGTCGCGCGTCTGGCGGTCGACGATGATCACCTTCGCACACGAGGCGGCGATCTCCGGCGCGCCGCCCGCACCCGGTAACCGGACACGCGGCGAGGAGTACGACGAGCCGATCACCGTCGTGTTGATGTTGGCGAAGCGGTCGACCTGCGCAGCACCGAGGAACCCGACGTCGATGCGACCGGGCTGCAGCCAGTAGTTGAATATCTCGACAAGGCCCACCACGGTATCCGCCGTCTCGGCCAGGATCCCGTCGCCGATCGAGAGCGGAAGGTATTCCGGCTTGGTACCGATCGTCCCCGACTCGTAGACGAGCACGAGGCTGCGCGCGTGCACGCGGCGCGCGACATTCGCCGCCGTGCTCGGGAGGCCGATGCCGACGAGGCACGTGGCGCCGTCCGGGAGCGCGCGCGCGGCTGCGATCGTCATCATCTCCGCGGCGGTCCAGGTTGCAGCGCCGGCCACCGGCTCAGCCCGCGAGGACATGGTCCTCCATCCAGCGCCGGAAGGTGTCACGGTCGCGGCTGATCGCGTCCCATGCCACGTAGAAGTCGTTGTCGCGCTGCGTGTAGCCGTGTGTGTACGACGGGTGGGCGCCGTTTGGTACCACCGACACGTAGTCGATCGTCCAGTGAGGCAGCACGATCGCGCCCGGCCGCGGCTCGAGCGAGTCGACGAGCTCTTCGACGGTGACGAGCACCCGCCGGCCGCAGAGCGCGGCCTCCTTCTGCACTCCGACGATGCCCCACAACTGCACGTTGCCGGCCGTGTCGGCCTGCTGGGCGTGGATCACCGCCACGTCGAGCTCGAGTGCGCTCACCGCGCTCAGCACCTCGCCGGTGAACGGGCAGGTGACCTCCTTGATCGACGCCGTGTGCGCGACGAGGTCGCTGCCCACGTACCCGCGGAGCACGGCGAACGGGAGGCCGGAGGCGCCCGCCGCATACCGGTTGGCCATGCCGGCGTGGCTGTGCTCCTCGAGCTCGAGCGGGTTCGGCCATCCGTGCTCGACCGCGTCGCGGAAGCGGTGCAGGCTGCCGACGCCGGGGTTGCCGCCCCACGAGAACACGAGCCGTCGCGCACAGCCCATGCCGATCATCTGGTCGTAGACGATGTCCGGGGTCATGCGCACGAGCGTGAGATCACGCCGGCCGCTGCGGATGATCTCGTGGCCGGCGGCGAAGGGGATCAGATGCGTGAACCCTTCGAGCGCGATGGTGTCGCCGTCCTTGACCAGTTCAGCGATCGCCTGCTCGAGTGGGACGATCTCCACGGGTGGGCGGGTCATGGTGAAGGCGTTCGGAGAGCGCACCGACGTGCTCAGCACGAACCATACGTCGTGCGTTCCCCACGGTCAACGGAGCAGCGGAGCAGGCGAGCAGCCCATGATTTGTGCGGAGGCCGTTGTGCGGATGCCGGACGTCTGCACGCTTGACGCACAGAACGGGAGTGTGATTGAGTCGAGCATGCCATCCGGCGCCCCACCCGAACCGGAGACTCGATGACGATGAGGATCGGCGCCAAAGTGCCGAACAGCGGCCCGCTCCCCGAGCGGCTGGGCATCGGGCGAATGGCTGCCGAGCTGGAGGCGGCGGGGTTCGAGTCGCTCTGGGTCAGCGACCACATCGTGCTCCCGGCCGTCATCGAGTCGCGGTACCCCTTCGCCGCCGACGGACGCGCCACCTGGGCCACCGATACGCCGTACTTCGACGCCCTGATCGCGCTGGCGCTGATCGCGCAGGCGACCGAGCGCGCGGCGATCGGGACGGCCGTGCTCGTGCTGCCGTTGCGGCAGCCCATCGTCTTTGCCAAACAGGCTGCATCGATCGACGTCGCAAGCGGCGGCCGGCTGCGGCTGGGCGTCGGCGCCGGCTGGCTCGAGGAGGAGTTCGACGCGCTCAACGTCCCGTTCGAGCGCCGGGGCGGCCGGCTCGAGGAGTGGATCTCGCTCGTTCGTGCATGCTGGACCGGCGCCCCGGGCGCCTCGCAGTCGGAGCTGTACGACCTGCCGGCCGGAGTGCTCTGCCTCCCAACGCCCGCGCACGACGTTCCTCTGCTGATCGGCGGGCACTCGCGCACCGCGCTGCGCCGTGCTGGACGCGTCGGCGACGGCTGGCTCGCGCAACAGGCGCTCCCCGCGCTTGCCCCGGACGAGCTCGCGGAGCCGGTCGAGGTGATGCGGGCCGCCGCCGCCGAGGCGGGGCGGGACCCCGCCTCCCTCCAGGTGGTGCTCCGGATCGTCGAGGCTGCCGGCCGCAGCGACGAGCTCGCCCCGCGGCTGCCGGAGCTCGCGGCCGCCGGCGTCGACGAGATCATCGTCGACGTCTCGCTCGAGAACGGGGAAGCCGCGGACGTCTACGCGAGGCTCCGCGGGGGGGCAGCCGGCCTGTGAGCGGCGAGCTCGACGGCAGGGTCGTCCTGCTCACAGGGGCATCCGGCGGCATCGGCTCGGCCACGGCCGCAGCGCTCGGCGCCCGCGGCGCCGCCCTCGTGGCGCACTACGGCGGCAACCGCAAAGGCGCCGAGGCAGCGGTCGCGGCGCTGCCCGCGGAGCGGCGGCTGCTCGTCCAGGCAGACCTGGCGCGGCCGGGCGCGGCCCGCGCGCTCTTCGCCGAGGCGCTCGCCTGGCGCGGACGCGTGGACGTCGTCGTTGTCAACGCGGCGACGCTGCTCGAGACGCCCTTCGACGGCAGCGACGATCTCTGGGACGAGAACTGGGAGACGACATTGCGGGTCAACGTCCTCGAGCCGGTCAGCCTCATGCGCGAGGCCGTACGCCACTTCCTCGATGCGGGCGGCGGCACGATCGTGGCGCTCTCGAGCTGGGCCGCGGAGCGCGGCTCGGCGATCGCACGGCTCTCCGCCTACGCGGCGTCGAAGGCGGCGGTGAGGAACGTCGCCCAGACGATCGCGCACAACCACGCGAAAGACGGGATCCTCGCCTACGTCGTCGCGCCGGGGATCGTCCACACGCCGATGTCCGAGATCTCCGCCGTCGCGCGCGGCGGCATCGACGCGGTCAACGCCGCGCTCGCGATGGGTGAGATGGTGCCCCCCGAAGAAGTGGCCGAGCTGATCGCATTCCTCGCGACCGGTCGCAGCAGGCATCTGAGCGGCGCGACGATCGACGTAAACGGTGCCACCTACATCCGCTGAGCAGCCCCGCGGCGCGCTGGTTGTCGGCGGCGCGAAGGGCATCGGCCGGGCGATCGCGCACGCGCTCGCGGCCCGCGGCGACGTCGTCGTCGTCGCCGACATCGACGGGCCTGCCGCCGCCGAGTGTGTAGAGGAACTGCAAGGTGCGGGCGGCTCCGCCCGCTCGGTCGAGCTCGACGTCACCGACGTCGCGCGGGTACGCGAGGTGGTAGCCGCGGCGGACGCCGAGAGCCCGCTTGGCACCGTCGTCGCGAACGCCGGCGTCGCGTTCGCGTGCCGGCTCGTCGACGTCGAACCGGCCGAGTACGACCGGCTGATGGCCGTCAACGTGCGCGGCGTCTTCTTCGTCGTGCAGGCGGCGGTCCGCGCCATGACCCCTCGCGGCCGGGGCAGCATCGTCACCGTCTGCTCGACGTCGGGGTTCACCGCCTCCACGGCACCGATGACCGCCTACGACGCATCGAAAGGAGCTGTTCGCCTCCTCACCCAGGCTGCCGCCCGGGAGGTTGCGGCGAGCGGCCTGCGGGTCAACGCCGTCGCGCCGGGAACTGTCGAGACCGACCTCACGCTCGCGCTGGCGTCCCCGGGCGAGCTCGCCGCCCTCGGCGCGTCGCGTGTGCCGCTCGGCCGCCTTGGCCGGCCCGACGAGATCGCGGCGGCCGTGGCGTTTCTCTCGTCGGACGAGTCGTCCTACGTCACCGGTCACGTCCTCGTCGTCGACGGCGGCTGGCTTGCCTGAACCTGATGGGGGCGACGTGACATGGCTCGCTTGACACCGCTTGCAGCGGGGTTCACGATGCGGACATTCCAGCCGCTATGCGAACGCCTGCTCCACACGCCACCGTCCGCACCATGAGTGACGAGACACCGCTGGCATTGCACGCGACCGGGGCCGAGGGGTCGGCCGTCGTCGAGCTGCGCGGGATCAAGAAGTCGTACGGCGCGAAGCAGGTGCTCCACGGCGTCGACCTGACCGTGCACGCCGGAGAGCACGTCGTCATCTTCGGTCCCTCCGGCTCGGGCAAGTCGACGCTGCTCCGGACGATCAACCTGCTCGAGGAGCCGAGCGAGGGCTCCGTGCGCGTCCTCGGGGTCGAGTACGGGCCCGGCCTGGGCGCCAGGGAGAAGCGGGGAGGGCCGCTGCAGCTGCGCCGCCACGTCGGCATGGTGTTCCAGCAGTTCAACCTCTTCCCGCATTTGACGGCGCTCGACAACATCGCCCGCCCGCTGCGCTCCGCAAAGGGCCTCGGCCGAGCGGAGGCCGAGGCGGCCGCGGCCGGAGCGCTGCAGCAGGTCGGGCTGCTCAACTGGGCGGCGCACTACCCCGCCGAGCTCTCCGGAGGGCAGGCGCAGCGGGTCGCGATCGCCCGGGCGCTCAGCCTCGGCCCCGAGGTGATGCTCTTCGACGAGCCGACGTCGGCGCTCGACCCCGAGCTCGTGGGCGAGGTGCTCGGCGTCATGCGTCACCTCGCCGCGTCCGGCATGACGATGGTGATCGTCACCCATGAGCTCAACTTCGCCCGCGAGATCGGCGACTTCAACGTCTTCATGGACGAGGGGCTGGTCGTCGAGTCCGGCCCACGCGGCTTCCTCGACACCTGCTCGAACACTCGCACGAAGCAGTTCCTGGCGGCGGTGCTCTGATGCTCGCGACGTATCAGTGGTCGCTCATCTGGGAGCACCGGGTCGACTTCCTGAACGGCCTCAAGGTCGCGCTCGAGGTGTCGTTCGTCGCGATGGCCCTCTCCGTCTTCGTCGGCATCGTGCTCGCGCTCGCGCGCATGAGCAAGCCCCCCGTCTCCTGGCTCGGGGTCGCGTACATCAACGTCTTCCGCGGCGTGCCGGCCCTCGTCAGCGTGATCTGGGTCTACTTCGGCTGGTCGCTCCTGCTCGGCATCAGCTTCACCGTCTTTCAGGCGGGCGTGATCGCGCTCGTGTTGCTCTACAGCGCGTTCATCGCGGAGATCTACCGAGCGGCGCTCGAGGCGATCCCGCGCGGCCAGCGCGAGGCCGGCCTGGCGGTCGGCATGACTGCTCTACGAGTGTTCATGCGGATCACCCTGCCGCAGGCGACCAAGATCGCGATCCCGAACATCGGCAGCATGTTCATCGGCATGGTCAAGGACACCTCGGTGTTCACCATCATCGGCCTGCTCGAGGTGGTGCGCGTGACCCAGAACATCAACTCGATCACGTTCCAGCCGTTCGTGCTGTACACGGCCGCCGCCGGCCTCTACGTGTTCGCCGCGTTCGCGATCGACTTCGTGTTCAGGGCGATCGAGAAGTCGCTCGCGACACCGCCCAAGGGCCGGATCGCCCATGCGGTGCACGGGCGGCGGCGGCGGCGGGTCGAGCAGGTCGTCCGCGACTACCAGGCCGCCTCGGGAAGGGCGTAACGCGTCCACCGCCTCACGTCACACGAAGCAAGGATTGGCTCACCGATGGCCCCACGGCCACAACACAAGGGAGGGTAGGGAAGTGACTGCATGGAGATGGTTCAGCCGGACGTCGATCGTCGTCGGCGTCCTCGCGGCGGCGATCGCTGTCGTCGCAAGCGCATCCGCCGGCACCAAGGCGGGGAACCCGTACAACCTGAAGTCGCCGGGCACGTTGACGGTCGGCATGACGCTTCAGTTCAAGCCGCAGATGTACCTCGATGCGAAGGGCAAGCCGGCCGGCTACGACGTCGTGCTGCTGAAGGCGCTGGCCAAGCAATGGGGCGTCAAGCTCGACATCAAGAATCTCGACTTCAACGGGCTCATCCCCGGCCTCGTCTCGAAGAAGTTCGACATGGTCTCGGTCGGCCTCTCGGCCACGCCCGAGCGGAGGAAGTCGATCAGCTTCAGCCGCGCGTACGTCCCGTATGCCCAGATTCTGGCTGCCGCGAAGAGTGATACCACCGCGGCCACGATCGCCGCGTGGAACGTCTCCAGCATGACGATCACGTCCCTGCAGGGCTCGACCGCCGAGCAGCTCGTCCAGAAGACGTTCCCGAACGCGACGTCGCACTCGTTCCCCGATCAGAACGCCGCCTTTCTCGAGGTCGCCACCGGCCGCGCGAACGGCATCGTGGTCGAGAACTACCTCCTGGCGCAGTTCAACAAGTCGAACGGCAACAAGTTGAAGGAGGTCCCGTTCGCCAAGCCGCTGCACGTCGAGTACGGCTCGTACGGCGTTCAGAAGGGCAACACCAAGCTCGCGTCCGGCCTGAGCGCGTTCATCTGCACGATGCAGAAGAACGGACAGCTGGCCAAGATCTACCAGTCCACGATCGGCGCGCCCCTGCCGGCGATGCCGGCTTGCAAGTAGCACGTGTAACGGTGCCTGGCCGGCGGCTCTACCGCCGGCCAGGCACGCCTCGCACGAACCTCTAGCCTCCGTCAACGATGAGCCCATCGCCTTATGACGTCCTGGTGATCGGCGGTGGCCCGGCGGGCCTCGCCGCCGGTGTGGAGACGGCGGAGGCGGGGCTCTCCGTCGCGGTCGTGGACGAGCGGCCGACGTTCGGCGGCCAGATCTTCAAGCAGCCGGGCCCCGGCTTCCGCGTCACGAGCGCGAAGCGATTGGGCCACGACTACGCGCGCGGTCGTCGGTTGATCGAAGCGGCCGAGCGCTCCGGCGCAGCGCTTCTGCCGCGCACGAGCGCCGTCGCGATCCGCGGCACGAGCGTCGTACTCGTGGAGGACGGCGAGCACGCACGGGGGGTCGAGGCGCGGCGGGTGATCGTCGCCCCCGGTGCGCACGACCGCCCGGTGGCCTTCCCGGGCTGGACGCTGCCCGGCGTGATCACGGCCGGCGGGGCCCAGTCACTGGTCAAGACCCAGCGAGTGCTGCCCGGACACTCGATCGTCTTCGCCGGCAGCGGGCCGCTTGCGCTGGCCTTCCCTGCGCAGCTTCTGGGCTACGGCGCGAACGTGACGCTCGCCCTCGAGGCGGGGCCGCCCCCCGGGGCACGCGATGTGGCGCGCCTCGTGCGCGCCGCACGGGGCAACGTGCGGCTGCTCCGCGACGCCCTCGGCTATCGCGCGCGCCTCATGCGTGACGGCGTCCCGCTCCGGTACCGCCGCATCGTCGTGCGCGCCGAGGGCGACGGCCGCGTGGAGCAGGTCGTCCACGCGGCCGCCGACGCCGACTGGCGCCCCGTTCCGGGCACCGAGGAGGTGGTGCGGGCCGACACGCTCTGCGTCGGCTACGGATTCTTCCCTTCGGTCGAGATGTTGCGCCTCGCGGGCTGCGACTTCGCCTACGACGAGGATCTCGGCGGCCCCGTCGTCATTCGGGACGCCTGGCTCCGAACGAGCGTCGCCGGCATCTCGGCAGCCGGCGATGGGACCGGCGTGACGGGCTCCTACGCGGCGGTGGACGAGGGCCGCCTGGCGGCGCTCGGCGCCGCCGTCGACCTCGGTGCACACTCCGCCGACGAGGCGGGGCGGCGTGCCGAGCCAATGCGCCGCGGCCTTGCCCGGAAGGAGGCGTTCCGCGCGGCGCTGAGCCGCCTCCACGCCGTCGGGCCCGGCATCTACGAGCTCGCCACCCCCGGCACGGTCGTCTGCCGGTGCGAGGAGCTGACGGCCGGGGAGCTCGATCGCGCGATCTCGACCTCGACCGATCTGAACGCGATCAAGGCGCTCACGCGGGTCACGATGGGGATGTGCCAGGGTCGCAACTGCCAGCGGCACGTCGCGGCCGCGATCGCACGCCGACACGGAGGGACGATCGGTGAGTTGCCGGTCGCCACACCCCGCATGCCGCTACGGCCCGTGCCGATCGCCGCAGTCGCAGACGCGTCGATCGAGGACGGAGGGTACTTCACACGTGACGACTGACGCGCACGCAGACGCGTCCGACCTCGCTCCGGTGGGTGGCTGGCTGCCGCAGAGGCAGCTCGCTCAGCCGCTGCCGGAGAGCACCGACGTCCTCGTCGTCGGCGGTGGCCTCGCCGGCGCGTCGCTCGCCTACTATCTGGCGCGCGAGGGGGTGGAGGTCGTGCTCGTGGAGCGCGGCGAGCTGAACCGCGAGGCGTCCGGGACGAACGCGGGAAGCTTCCACTTCCAGATCGCCATCCACCAGCTGACCGGGGCGGAGACGGACAACGTGCGCGAGCGCCTCCAGACCGAGGTGCGGCTGCACGCAGAGGCGGCGGAGGTGGGGAAGGGGCTCGAGCGCGAGCTCGACGGTCGCCTCGGCATCCACTTCACCGGCGGCCTGATGGTCGCCGAGACCGAGGATCAGCTGCGGCTCCTGCACGAGAAGCGCGCGATCGAGGAAGAGGCAGGGCTCGACATCGAGATCTTCGAAGGCGACGAGCTGCGCAGCGTTGCGCCCTATCTCGCGCGCGACCTCACGGGCGCCTCGTTCTGCCCCCAGGAGGGGCATGCCGACCCGGCTCTCGCCGCGCCGCTCTTCGCTCTCCGCGCCGTCCAGGCGGGCGCTGCGATCCGGACGCACGCGGAGGTGACGGGCATCGACGCCGACTCCGACGGGGGAGCGCATCGCTTCACGGTCATGACCGCCGCCGGTCGCATCCGTGCCCATCGTGTCGTCAACGCCGCGGGCGCCTGGGCGAACGAGCTCGCTGCGCTGACCCGCTTCCAGCTCCCGCTGCGGTCGGAGGGACTCCATCTCAACGTAACCGAGCCGCGTGAGCACGTGCTCGTGCCGATGGTGCAGCACATCGGCCGCCGGCTGACGCTCAAGCAGACGGCGAACAACACGTTCATCATCGGCGGTGGCTGGCCGGCGAGGTCCGAGCCGCGACCGCGGCGCTACTCGACCGAGTGGGAGAGCATGGCGGGCAACGTCGCGGTCGCCGTGCGCGTGATGCCCCTGCTCGCCGACGTTCGCATCGTCCGCACCTGGTCGGGCGTGATGGCGTTCACCGACGACCTTGCGCCCATCGTCGGCGAGTCTCTGCGGCTGCCCGGCTACCACACGCTGATCGCGACGACCGGCTTCACCCTGAGCCCGCTGATGGCGCGGCTGCTCGCGGAGACGATGGCGACCGGGCGCAACACGATTCCACCGGCCTACGCGGTCGACCGCGGCACCCGCCGGCCGACACCCACCTGAGGAGGCAGAGATGAACCGAGACGACGTCGACTGGCGCGGCTACTGGCCCGCCTGTCCGACTCCCTTCACGAGCGACGGCGCAATCGACGTCGAGTCCCTGCGCGCCCTGGTCGAGTGGTATGTCGGCGAGGGCATGCACGGGATCTTCGTCAACGGCACGACAGGCGAGTGGTTCTCGCAGACGCCCGAGGAGCGCCGCCTCGTCGCGGAGACAGCGATCGACCAGGTCGCGGGCCGCGCGACGGTCGTGGTCGGCTGCACGTCCCTCACCGCGAAGGGGGCGGTCGAGCTCGGCCGGCATGCGCTGGCCGCCGGCGCCGCCGGCATCGGCTCCCCCCCCCCGCCGCATTCGCAGACGTATCCCGACGAGACGGTCCGCTACTTCCAGGACATCTCCGATGGGGTCGACGGGCCGCTGATGGTCTACAACTGGCCGCACGGCACGAGCGTCGACATCGACCCCGACCTCGCGGAGCGGATCGCAGCGGTCGACAACGTCGTCGCGATCAAGGACAGCACGCCGGACCTCGAGCAGTTCTTCGAGACGACGCGGCGCGTCGTGGGGAGCGTGCGGGTGTTCGGGCCGCTCATGGGCGTCGCGGGCCTCGAGTTCCTCCTCGAGCAAGGCGGCGACGGATTCATCGGCGGCGGCTCGCTGTGGGGCGCGCGCGACGCCGAGTTCTGGGAGGCGGTCTGGCGGGGCGACGTCGAGACCGCGCGCGAGCATGCGCGGCGCACGGACGAGCTCTTCCCGAAGCTCTGGCTTCCGGGCGGCTGGGGCGGTCACTTCGGGGCGTACCAGAGCCAGCTGAAGGCGCTGATGAAGATGCTCGGCCAGCCGGGAGGCGAAGTGCGGCCGCCGCGCCTGCCCGTCACCGACGAAGCGAGCCTGCAACGGATGCACGAGATCCTGGTCGAGATCGGCCTGCTCGGGCAGCCGGTCGAGGCGGCGTGAGCACGTTCATGGGAGTCGACCACGTCGGCGTCGGCGTGGACGACGTCGACGAGGCGATCGAGTTCTACGGCCGGCACGTCGGCTTCGACCGCGTTCTGTTCGATTACACCGGCGAGCTTCCCGGGCTCGAGGCCGTCGCGGGCCGGACGCCGGGCGCTCGTGTCGCCATGCTCGAGAACAGCCGTGCGACGCCGATCGGCCCGGGCCGCGTGAAGCTCGTCCAGGTGCTGGACGGCGACGGGCCCCCGCTCTCTCCCGCAGGCCAGGCGTGGGGCGAGGTCGGCGTGTGCGAGATCTGCCTGCACGTCCGCAACGTGCAGGAGGTGCACGATGCGCTGGCGGCGGCCGGGTGCGCGTCGCTGATGGAGCCTATGAGCGCCGATGTGCCGCCGATCGGCATCTCGCTCGACATCGCGTACGTCGCGGACCCGTGGGGGACGAAGCTCGAGCTGATCGAGTGGACGGGGCTGTGGCGATCGCTGCCGGGCCCAGCACGCGCCGAAGGCGTGAACCATGTCGCGTTCGGCGTTACCGACATGGCCCGGACGCGTGCGTTCTATGAGCGGCTCGGATTCACCGAGTTGCTGTTCGAGTCGGTCGAGTTCTTCGACCCGATGGCGCCGTGGTACCGGGCGCCGTGGTACGACCCGGGCAGCCTCCCCGCGCAGCACATGACGATGCCGATGCCGCACCAGGGCGCCGCCATCGAGCCGGTCGTGCTCGACCCGCCCGGCCACGACTGCCGCGGCGAGTGGGGCCATCTCGGCCCGATGGACTTCGGCATCCGTGTCGCCAACCTCGACGCGACAGTGACGCGACTCGGTGCAGACGGCGTGCACATGCACGGCGCGCCGCAGTCGCTGGACGTCGGGTCGGGCGAGTGGCGCTACGTGTATTTCACGGAGCCCGACGGAAACTACGTCCAGCTCGTCGAGGCGCGCTATTGAGCGCGGGAGGCCGGCCCGAAGCTGTCCTGGCGGGCGACGTCCATGCCCTCGCGAGCCCAGGTGACGCACGCGCGCGTGTTCGGCACCCTGTCGACGACGACGAGGCAGTCGAAGCAGACTCCCATGCCGCAGTACACGCCGCGCGGCGATCCCCCGGGTGTCGTGCGCATGGCGACGTGACCCTCGGCGAGCAGCACTGCTGCCACTGTTTCCCCCTCGTAGGCCGTCACGGCACGCCCGTCGAGCGTCAGCGCGACCGGCGCGCCACGCTCGAGCCCGTGTCCGGAGGGAAGTCGTGCGGCGGAGCTCACCCGGCTCATTCTGGAGACCCCTGCCGCGCGTGGCAAACGACAACACGGTCGCGGCGGCGCGCGGCGGGAGGGAAGGTGGGCGCATGACGATGTACGTGGCAGGCGAGTGGCGGAGCGCGGCGCGCGAGGAGGAAATCCGGAATCCCTACGACGGAGAGGTCGTCGGCGTCGTCCCCGTCGCGGACGCGGACGACGCCGATCTCGCGATCACCGCGGCGGTGGAGGGAGCCCGGGCGATGCGCGCGCTCTCGGCGTTCGAGCGTTCCGAGATCCTTCGGAGGGCCGCCGATGCGACGCAGCACGCGGTCGAGGAGCTCGCACGCACGATCGCCCTCGAGGTCGGCAAGCCGCTCACGGAGGCGCGGGGCGAGGCGGCGCGGATCCCGGCGCTCCTGCGGACGAGCGCGTCGGAGGGGGCGCGCATGCACGGCGAGACAGTGCCGGCCGACTCGGCGGCGAACGGCCGGGGGACGCTCGCCTTCACGATCCGCCAGCCGTGCGGCGTCGTCGTGGCGATCTCTCCCTTCAACTATCCCGCGCTCCTCGTTGCGCACAAGCTCGGCCCGGCCTTGGCGGCCGGGAACGCGGTGGTAGTGAAGCCGGCCCGCCAGACGCCGCTGACGGCGCTCTTCCTCACCCGCGTGCTCCTCGAAGCGGGGCTGCCCGAGAACGCGATCCAGTGCCTGACGGGCTCGGGCTCCGAGCTCGGACCGGTGCTCTGCGCCGACCCCCGCGTGCGCAAGATCAGCTTCACCGGATCGACGGCCGTCGGCGTGACGATCACGCGCGTCGCCGGGGTGAAGCGACTGTCGCTCGAGCTTGGGGCGAACTGCCCGCTGATCGTCCTTCCCGACGCGGATCTCGACCGGGTCGCCGCGGCGACCGTCACGGGTGGGTTCGTCAACGCCGGCCAGGTGTGCATCTCGGTGCAGCGTGTGCTCGTCGCCCGCGAGGTGTACGGCGACTTCGTCGAGCGGCTGACGCCGCTCGTGGAGGGCTTGCGCACGGGCCACCCGCTCGACGCGCAGACGGGGCTTGGGCCGGTGATCTCCGAGGTGGAGGCGATGCGCGTGGAGCGGACGATTCGGGAGGCGGTCGAAGCCGGTGCCACGCTCGTCACCGGCGGCGAGCGCGACGGCGCGGTCGTCGCGCCGAGCATTCTCGGCGACGTCGACCCGTCGCTCGAGATCTCGCGCAGCGAGCTGTTCGGCCCCGCGGTCGCGCTGACGCCCGTGTCGGGGATCGACGAGGCGATCGCACTCGCCAACGACAGCGACTACGGACTCGGGGCGGGGCTCTTTACGTCGGATCTCGACAGCGCGCTGCGCTTCGCGACCGAGGTCGACTGCGGCTCGATCCAGATCAACTCGTCGCCGCTCTGGCGTTCGGACCCCATGCCCTACGGCGGTCTCAAGGGGAGCGGGATCGGCAAGGAGGGCCCGCGCTCGGCGATCGAGGAGATGACGGAGCTGAAGACCGTGGTCTTCCATCGTGGCTGATCACCCGGCGACCGGCGCTTCGGCCGGCGGCGACTGCCGTCTTGACGGCGGCCGCGCTGCGGGAGTAGCCTGTGGTATGGCGCTTCGCGCACATGTGTGCGGCTGTCGAACATCGCTGCCCGGCGGTATCCGATGAGCACCGAGGCGACCAGCTCCACCGCCGAGGAGGCCGACCGGCGCTTCGTCTTCCACCCGTTCACCCAGCTCGGCCAGCACGAGCAGACCGGCTCGCCCAGCATGATCGTGACGGGTAGCGGCGCCCGCGTGCAGGACATCCACGGGCGCAGCTACATCGACGGGATGGCGGGCCTCTGGTGCGTCAACGTCGGCTACGGCAGAGTCGAGCTCGCCGACGCGATGCGCGTCCACGCCGAGCGGCTGGGCTACTACCACGCGTTCTCCTCGATGGGCACGGACACCCCGGGCCTGCTGGCCGAGCGGCTCATCGAGCTGGCCCCGCCTGGCATGTCGAAGGTGTTCTTCGGCTGCACCGGCTCCGACGCGAACGACACCCAGGTGAAGCTCGTCTGGTTCTACAACAACGTGCTCGGCCGGCCGGAGAAGAAGAAGATCGTCGCGCGCAGCCGCGGCTACCACGGCGTCAGCGTCATGTCCGCGGGGCTGACGGGGCTGCCGGGTCTCCACGCCAACTTCGACCTGCCGCTGCCGATGATCCGGCACACGACCGCTCCGCACCGCCTCTGGGAGGCGACGCCCGGCAGCACCGACGAGGAGTTCGCGCAGAAGCTCGCCGACGACCTCGAGGCGCTGATCCTCGCCGAGGGCCCCGAGACGGTGGCCGCGTTCATCGCCGAGCCGGTGATGGGGGCGGGCGGCGTGATCGTCCCTCCCGCCACGTACTTCGACCGCATCCAGGCCGTGCTGCGCCGTTACGACGTGCTCATGATCGCCGACGAGGTGATCACCGCCTTCGGCCGCCTGGGCCGCTGGTTCGGCAGCGACCTCTATGGGATCGAGCCCGACCTGATCACGGTCGCGAAGGGCCTCACGTCGGGGTACTTCCCGCTCTCGGGCTGCATCGTCTCGGACCGTGTCTGGCGCGTCCTCGTCGACGGCTCGGCGGGCGGGCCCTTCGGCCACGGCTACACCTATTCGGCCCATCCGCTCGGAGCCGCCGTCGCGATGGCGAACCTGGATCTGATCGAGAACGAGGGGCTCGTTGCCCAGGCGGCCGAGCGGGGGGCGCAGATGCACGCGCTCCTTCGCGAGGCGTTCGACGACCACCCGCTTGTCGGCGAGGTGCGGGGAACGGCCCTGATCGCGGCCCTCGAGTTCGTCGCGCGCAAGGATCCCGCAGAGCCGTTCGACCCTGCACTCAAGGTGGCCGCGCGGGTCACGCGCCACTGTCTCGAGGCGGGCCTGATCACACGGGCACTGCCCGCTGCCGACACCATCTCGTTCTCACCGCCGTTCGTGATCACGGAAGACGAGGTCGGCGAGCTCGTCCGGATCGCGCGGCAGGCCGTCGACGATGTGGCAGCGGAGCTGCGGAGCGAGGCCTGACGCGATGGGGCGCGTCGGGCTGATCGTCAACCCGATCGCCGGCATGGGAGGCCGGGTCGGGCTGAAGGGAACCGATGGGGCCGAAGCGCTGACCCGAGCGCACACGCTCGGCGCGCTCCCCGTCGCCGCCGAGCGCGCCGGCCGGGCGCTCGCGCGGCTCGAGCGGCAGTGCCCCGGCCTGCGAATCGTCGCTGCCGCGGGCACGATGGGCGCAGACCTCGCCGCCGCCCACGCCTTCGAGACGGAGGTGCTGCCGCCGGGCCGCCAGCGGGACAGGGCCACCACCGCCGACGACACACGTGTCGCGGCGGCGGAGCTCGTCCGTCGCGAGGTCGACCTGATCCTCTTCGCCGGCGGCGACGGCACCGCGCGCGACATCCACGACGTCGTCGGCGAGCGCGTGCCGATCCTCGGCGTGCCCACAGGCGTCAAGATGCACTCCGGCGTGTTTGCCACCACACCGGAGAGCGCGGGCGACGTCGTCACCTCCTTCATGACCTCGAAGCCGCGAGGGCCCGTCCGCGAGGCCGAGGTGGTGGACATCGACGAGGACGCCGTCCGCGCAGACATGATCTCGACACGCCTCTACGGGGCGGCCTGCGTGCCCGACGACCGGCTGAGAGTGCAGGCGGCGAAGTTGAGCGCGGTGCCGTCGGACGAGGACGCGCTCGAGGCGGTGTGCGCCGCCGTTGCGGACGCTCTGGATCCGCGTCGCATCTACGTGCTCGGCCCCGGCACGACGATGCGACGCGTCATGCGGCACCTGGGGCTCGCGAAGACGCTGCTCGGGGCCGACGCCGTGCGCGCGGGCCGCCTGCTCGGCGCGGACCTCGGCGAGCGCGAGCTGCTCGAGCTGATCGCAGAGGAGCCCGCGACGCTCCTGATCGGCGTCGTCGGCGGGCAGGGCGCGCTCCTCGGTCGCGGCAACCAGCAGCTCAGTCCCGCCGTGCTGCGACGCATCGGTGCCGAGAACATCGAGGTGATCGCCGGACTGAGGAAGCTGCTCGTGCTCGACCCGCCGGTGCTCCACGTCGACACGGGCGACCCCGAGCTCGACCAGATCCTCTGCGGCTACCGTCGCGTCCACGTGGCGCCGAGGCGTACCGTCGTCTACCGGGTGGCCGCATGAGTGCGCATCCCTACATGCCGAACTCGACGCCGGATCTCGAGCGCGAGCTGCTCGACGCCGTCGGCGCGCCCGATATCGAGTCGCTCTTCGCCCAGATCCCGGCGGCCCACCGGATGAAGGGCGACCTCGAGCTGCCACCGGCCCTCGTCTCCGAGGCCGCGCTGCGGCGGCACCTGGTCGACGTTCTCGCCCGCAACGAGACCTGCGAGCGGAACCTCAGCTTCCTCGGCGGCGGCATCTGGCAGCATCACGTGCCGGCGATCTGCGACGAGATCGTGCGTCGCAGCGAGTTCCTCACGCCGGTCTGGGGCACGGCTTCCTCCGACCACGGCCGCAACCAGGCCTGGTTCGAGTTCACGAGCCAGCTCGCCGAGCTGATCGGGATGGACTTCGTCGGGCTTCCCGTCTACAGCTGGGGCTGCGCCGCCGGCCACGCCGTCCGGATGGCCGCACGCATGACCGGGCGCTCCCACGTGCTCGTGCCCGACACGATCAGCCCAGAGCGTCTCGCCGTGATTCGCACCTACTGCGGGGCCGCCGAGCTGCCGGGCCAGATCGAGGTCGAGCTCGTCGGACACGACGCCGTGACCGGTGGCGTCGACGTAAGCGACCTCGAGCGGCGGCTCTCGGCACGCACCGCGGCCGTTCTCTTCGACAACCCCTCGTTCCTCGGTGGCATCGAGCGGCGCGCCGTCGAGATCGCGGCGCTTGCCCGCAGCCACGGCGCCGAGACGATCGTCGGTGTCGACCCGCTCTCGCTCGGCATCCTTGCGCCGCCGTGCGACTACGGCGCGGACATCGTCGTCGGCAGCACGCAGCCGCTCGGTGTGCACATGTCGTGCGGCGGCGGCGCGGGCGGCTTCATCGCCACGCGCGACGACCCGCGCTACGCGCACCAGTATCCCACGCTGCTGCTCAGCATCTCGGAGACGGTCGCCGGCGAGCACGGCTTCGGCATCGCCCTCTTCGAGCAGACCTCGTATGGCAGCCGGGAGGAGGGCAACGACTGGACTGGCAACTCCGTGTATCTCTGGGCAGTCGCGAACGCCGTCTACATGTCGCTGATGGGGCCGGAGGGTTTTGCGGAGGTGGGCCGGCTGATCATCGCCCGCAGCCACTACGCAGCCCGGCGCCTCGACGAGGTCGACGGCGTGCGCGTCGTCTTCCCCGAGGGCTTCTTCAAGGAGTTCGTGGTCGATTTCGGCGGCAGCGGCAGGAGTGTCGCGGAGGTCAACCGCGGCTTGCGCGACCGCGGCATCTTCGGAGGCAAGGACCTGTCGCGTGACGTTCCCGAGCTCGGGCAGAGCGCGCTGTACTGCGTTACCGAGGTGCACACGCAGGCCGATCTCGACCGGCTCGCCATTGCTGTGGCCGAGGTGGTCGCGTGAAGCTGCGGCGCTACCACGCCGCCGTCTGGGACGAGCAGCTCGTGATGGAGATGGGGGCCCCCGGCCGACGCGGCGTCGTCTTCGGCGAGGCAGAGCCGGGCATCGCGTCGGTCGTCGGCGACCCGGACGCGCTCGTGCCGGAGGTGATGCGCCGCGCGACGCCGCCTACGCTGCCCGAACTGTCCGAGCCCGAGGTTCTGCGCCACTATCTCCATCTCTCGCAGGAGACGCTCGGAATGATGGGCGTTAGCCTGTTCGGCACGTGCACGATGAAGTACAACCCGCGGCTCGCCCCCGGCCTCGGGTCGCGCCCCCGGGTCGCCGGGCGGCACCCCCACCCGG